>Ga0183100_1000019_pt1 | contig 319454 bp, 293 predicted proteins | sample Biomet2_FD_127789 | JGI IMG/M metagenome (GOLD analysis project Ga0183100, IMG submission 127789) | Microbial communities from bioreactor (seeded with anoxic lake sediment) at LBNL, California, USA - Biofuel metagenome 2 | ecosystem: Engineered > Bioreactor > Anaerobic > Unclassified ...
GGTGTACCATAGGGGGCTCGAACCCCTGACCACAAGCTTGCAATGCACGCGCTCTCCCAACTGAGCTAAAGCCCCGTTTTGAGTTTACCTTATCCGCCGTCGGAATGACGGCTCGAATATTATAGCCAAGGGGGTCATTCATCTCAACTAATTTCCTTTGAAAAGAAAAGCCTTCGGTCAGAAGGCTTGTCGATCATTTGGCGCGCCAAGCAGGAATCGAACCCGCAACCCCGAGATTCGAAGTCTCGTACTCTATCCAGTTGAGCTATTGGCGCACGGCCGAGGTCCGAAAAGCGTTATTTGAGGTCGTGGCGGTCGAAGTAGAAGAAGCCCCCGAAGAAGCTCCCGGCCAAAACGACGAGGTTTTCGAGGAGGATGGCGAAGACATAGTTGGCCGTATAGTCCGCGCCCGTCGGATTGGCGGTGAGGTTGGCGAAGAACAAGCCATCGGTGAAGATCCCGTAGGATCCCGAGGTGATGGCAGCGCTTTGGGAATTCGGAAGGAAAACCAAGATGCTGAAGAAGGTGTTCAAATCATCGGCCGTCGCGTTCGGGCTGACCCCGAAGAAAATCATCTGGGCGAGCATGTCGGCGATGACGGAGGAGGCCCCGAGGAGGATGACGATGAGGATCGGCCAAGCCGGCGATTTCATCAAATGGGTCAGGAAATAGGCGAGGGTGATGATGGCGACGGTCTGAAGGACCCCGAAGCCGATCGACATGAAGAAAGGCCCGACGTTGGAGGCGGTGAAGCCGACGGGGATGAACCAGGCGCTGACGAGGAGATTGGCCGCGGTGAATCCGAGCATGATCATGAAGGAAAGGGCCAAGACCCCGATCCAATACGAGATGAAGATCTGCTTGCGGGAATAGCCCGAGGTGATTTGATTCCGGAGGGTTCCGTAATTGATCTCCGTGTGGAAGAACGCCACCGAACCGGCGACGGCAAGGGCCGTCGGGATGTTATAACTGGGGGAGAAAGTCCCAAGGATGGTCGAACGGATGTTGACGACGCTGTCGCTTCCACTGCTTAAGGAGGCGATGTAGGCGTAGACGGCTCCATAGATCAAACCGAAAGCGATGGCGATCGAGAGTTCAATCCACGGGGCTTTTTCCTTCCGAAGACGGAAGAAAACGAGTTTCAAGAGTTTTTTCATTTTTTGTCTCCATCAATCAAAGAGACGAAATAATCTTCGAGCTCTCCGCCCGATTCGCGGATCGATAAGAGGCGGAGACCGGCGTCGGTGAGGCCCATGATAAGGGCGGCGTTGTCGGAATAGCCTTGAACGCTGAGTCCCCCGGCTGTTTCAACCTTAAAGCCCTTCTCTTTCAGGATCGAGGCGGCTTTGACGTCGTCGCTTGTCGTGATTTCGAGGCGTTTCTTGGCCGCGGCCTCAAGGTCGTGGGCCGAGATGACTTGGACCAATTTGCCGTTGTCGATGAAAGCGTAATCGGTCGCCAATTTTGAGAGTTCCGTCAGAATGTGACTCGAGATGAGGATCGTGATCCCCTGCTTTTGGTTGAGCCCAAGGAGGAGTTCGCGGACCTCTTTGATCCCTTCCGGATCGAGGCCGTTGGTCGGTTCGTCGAGGATCAAAAGCTTCGGCTCGCCGACGAGGGCCATGGCGATCCCCAGCCGCTGCCGCATCCCGAGGGAGAAATCCTTGGCTTTCTTCTTCGAATGTTTGACTTCGGCGAGGCCGACGAAATCGAGTTTGTCGTCGATGTATTGGTCCAGGTTCTCCGGAACGACATCCATGAGAATGCAACGGGAATAGAGGTTGTCGCGGGCGGTCATCGAAAGATAGAGGGCTGGGGTTTCGACCATGGCGGCGATATTCCGCCGGGCCTTGATGAGACCGATCGGATCGGAGATCCCGAGGATGCTATAGCTCCCGGAGGTCGGATGGGCGACGTCGGTGAGGAGGCGGATGAGGGTCGTTTTGCCGGCTCCGTTTTTCCCGACAAGCCCGAGAATGCTGCCCGCCCGGATGTTCAAAGAAACATCGTCGAGGGCCAATTTGGTCCCATAACGCTTCGTGAGGTTGTGGGTTTCGATTACGTTTTCCATATGCGGTAACTATAGCCTGTTTTGGGGTCGGAGTGAACATGAAGCCCAAAACCGGGCCATCCATCGAAAAAAGAGGAGGCTTACGCCTCCCCTTTTAGGGCTGCAGTGAGTTCGATCAGCGGGCCACGGTGGCGCCGTAGAAGAACTTATAGCCAAGCGGCATCCCGAAGTAACCGGTCATGCCCTCTTTCTTGAGGAAGAGGTCCGTGTAGTTGTAGATCGGGCAGAGAGCCCAGGTGCTCATGAGCTCGGTTTCGGCCGCGTGCATGAGTTTGAAGCGGAGGACGTTGTCGCTCGTCGATTTGATCGTGGCGATGAGGGTGTCGAAGGATTGGGCCCAAGTGAGATTCTTCTCATTCGCGGAGATGGTCCCGTCGCCATCGAGATCGGCTTCGTAGCCGGCGTAGGAGGCGTTGGCCCCTTTGCCGAGCTGGACGTCGTTGTTCCCCGATTGCGAGGTCCACATGTCGAGCATCGAGATCGGATCATTGTAATCGCAGAGCCAGCCGTTGCGGGCGTAGGTGTAATCGCCGGATTTCCGGGTCGAGACGAAGCTCGCCCATTCGGAGTTCTGGAGGGTCATCGTGATCCCGAGGGTCGCGTATTCGGCCTGGATGGTTTCGGCGATGGCTTTGTGGGCATCGCTGGTGTTGTAGATGTACTCGAACGACGGGATGTCGGTGAATTTCTTCGTCGACTCGTCGTAGGTGAACCCGCAGCCCTTGAGGAGGGTGACGGCTTCGGCGACGTTGGCGGTGTAGGCCGCCTCGGAGGCGTCGTACCAGCCCGAGCCGTCTTGCGAAGGCCCGTTCTTCGCGGTCCAGTCGGTGGATCCGTCGGCTTCGGTCAATCCTTTCGAGACGAACCCATCAGCGGGGGTTTGGCCGCCTTTGGAGACGTTGTCGATGATGTACTGACGGTTAATGAGGAGGGTGAGGGCGTGACGGAAGTCGGCCTTTTTGGCCTCGGTCGTCAATTTGGCGTCGAAGACAGTGCTGTCGACGTTCCAACAGGTGTAGTAGGTCCCGAGCTGGCCGACGTTGAAGTATTCGGCCGGGAGGGATGTCTTAAGGTCGTCGATCAAGGTGATCGGGAAATCGTCGATGAAGGAATAGGATCCCGATTTGTAGGAGTTGTACATGGAGGCCGAATCGTCGGAGAAGGCGAAGGTGATGTCCGTCGCTTTGACGATCGAGGTGTCGTGGTAGTACTCGTTCGGGACGAGCTCGAGTTTGGTGGTGTCGTAGGCTTTGATGGTCATCGGCCCGTTGCAGACGAAGTTGCCGACTTGGGCCGGGGTCGCCCATTCGCCGCCGTTGTCGGCGCTCGAGGGGACCGGAGCGAAGGCCGGGAAGGCCGTGAGTTCGTTCCAATAGGAGATGGGGGTGACGAGATCGACCACGAGGGTGGTGTCTCCGGTCGCTTCGACGGAAAGGGAGGCTCCGTCGGCTTCCGATTCGGCGTCGGCTCCTCCGACGATGGCTTCGAAGAGATAAGCGTAGTCGGCGCCAAGCCCTCCGGTGCCACCGCTGACAGCTCTCTTCCAGCTGCGGACGATGTCTCCGGCCGTCAAGGCTGAGCCATCGCTCCACTTAAGGCCATCGCGTAAGGCATAAGTGAGGGTGACGGTTCCGTCGGCGTTGGCGACCTCGACCGGGGCTTCTTTCGCAAGCCCGGGGACGAGTTCGACCGCGCCGTCAGGATAGGATCCGGTGTAACTCCAACGATAGAGGCCCTCGAAGAGGTGCTCGTCGTAGGTTCCGCCATCGACGGTCGTGTTGAGGGCCGGGTCGATCGAGTCAGGAGCGGAAGCGATGCAAACGGTGAAGACGGTCGGATCCGAGGCTTTGCCACAAGCGAGCAGAGCCAACGGAGCCAACACGAGCAAGGCTAGACTGGTTTTCTTTTTCATCGAGAATAAATCCTTTCTTTGGGCAATGCCCAAGTCACATTCCTGTCCTTCCGGCTTCGAGCGGGAAGAGGCATGCCACGAAATGGCCTTTTCGGACCTCCTTGAGGACCGGGGTTCCCTTTTCGCTGGCGCAGGCGTCTTTGGCGAAGGGGCATCGGGTCCGGAACGGACATCCGCTGGGCGCGTTTAGTGGGCTTGGGATATCGCCCTTAAGGATGACGCGTTCATTCTTTCGGGCTGACTTCGGATCGGGGATCGGGATGGCGGAAAGGAGGGAGACCGTGTACGGATGCATCGGCTCCTCGAAGAGTTTTTTGCTCTCCGCCAACTCGACCACGTGGCCGAGGTACATGACCGCTATGCGGTCAGATATATGCTTAACAACCAAGAGGTTGTGAGCAACGAAGATATAGGTCAGCCCAAGTTTTTCTTGGAGTTCCTCAAAGGTGTTGAGGACTTGGGCCTGGATGGAGACGTCGAGGGCGGAGACCGGCTCGTCGCAGACGATGAGCTCGGGGTTGAGGGCGAGGGCGCGGGCGATTCCGATCCGCTGGCGTTGGCCCCCTGAGAATTCATGGGGGTAACGGGTCGCCTGTTCGGAGGAGAGCCCAACGGTCTGCATGAGGGAAACGACGCGGGCGTGCCGGTACTCTTTGAAGGGGAGGGCGGCGAGCTTCAGCTCTTTCTCCATCTCCTCCTCGTAGCCGCGGGCCTTCTTCGGGTCCTTGGCGGCGGCGATGAGGCGTTCGTATTTCTCTTTGATGATGAGGGGCTGCTTCTTGAAAAGGCCTTTGTGGGCGTCGAGAGGCTCGGCGATGATGTCTTCGATCGTCATCCGGGGGTCGAGGGATGAATACGGGTCTTGGAAAACCATCTGGGCATGGAGATGGAGGTATTCGATGTCCTTGCCGGTGACGATTTTGCGGCCGTTGAAGTAAACGGTCCCGCCCGTGGGCTTGTAGAGATGGAGGATCGTCCGCCCGAGGGTCGTTTTGCCGCACCCCGACTCCCCCACCACCCCGAGGGTCTCGCCCCTCTTGACGGACAAGGAGACGTCGTCGACGGCCTTCAGCTGCTTCGTTTTGAAGAAGCCGACTTGGGTCGGGAAATACATCTTGAGGTTCTTGACGGAAAGGATCGGCTCTTCCTTAACCGCGTTTTCGTTTTTCTTTTCCATGGTCATTGGCCCTCCTTCCCTTTCTGAGACATCTTGGCTTTGGCGAGTTTGATCAATCGGCCGAAAGCCGACGGTTTGGCCGCTTTGACGTGACCTCCGTCGATGGGGAAGCCTTCGTTGACGAAGGCGACGAAATCCTCTTTCGAGAGACGGCCGGACACGACGTCGTCGACGGCCGCGGCGAAGCAAGAGGAATGATGGGCTTCCCCGACTTTTCTTTCTTTCGGATAGAGGGAAAGGCAGACTTCCATGCACCGTTCGCACCGGGGGGCGAAGCTGCATCCTTTCGGGAGGGCGAAGACATCGACGGGGTTCCCTTCGATCGGATGGAGTTTCTTTCCCTTTTGGGCATCTTCGCCCGGAATCGAGGAGAGGAGGCCTTTGGTGTATTCGTGCTTGGGGTTGTAGAAGATCTCGTTGACGGAGCCCCGTTCGACGATTCTCCCGGCGTACATGACTTCGACTTCGTCGCAGATTTGGGCCACGACCCCGAGGTCGTGGGTGATGATGATGACGCCCATCCCGAGCTTCTTTTGGATGCTGCGGATGAGCTCGAGGATCTGGGCTTGGATCGTGACGTCGAGGGCCGTCGTCGGCTCGTCGGCGATCAGGAGGTCGGGATCCGAAAGGAGGGCCATGGCGATCATGACGCGCTGAAGCATCCCGCCGGAGAACTCGAAAGGATACTGTTTCATCCTCTTCCGGGGTTCGTTGACCCCGACGAGGGTCAGCATCTCGACGGCCCGCTTCTTGGCGCTTTGGCGGGTCACGCCGAAACTGGCCTTGAAATCATCGCGGCTTTCCTTGAGGGCGGACCAGGCTTTGGAAATCGTTTCCCATCGCTTCGACCTCATGTCCTGAAGACGGGATTTGTGAGCTTTTTTCAATTCGACGAGGGCGGATTTATACAGTGCTTTGGCCTCGAGTCGGGCCTTGGCGTAGGCGGCTTCGTCGGCTTCGACGAGGGCGGTTTGCTTTCTGTCGAGGGACAGGATCTCGGCTTTGAGATGGGCCCGTTTCTCGGGCGGGAGGTCCTTCGTGGCCGCCTCTTCGAGCAGGGGCTTCAAAAGCTCGGACCACCGCTTCTCGTCTTCGCATTTCTTGGCGGCGAGGGTGAGGGTTTCCTTCTCTTTGAGGCGTTTGTCCTCATTGCGGAGGGCGGATTGCTTTTCGTTGGCGTAGCGGGCCGATTCCTGGAGTTTTTCGGTGAGGGCGCCGCGGAGGGCGTTCTTGAAGGAGAAGGAAAGCTTCTTCCACTGGTAACGGTATTGATCGGAGGCGATCTTCTTTTCGTATTCGGCCGTGGCCGCGGCGGCTTTCTTGGCGGCCTCGAGGTCGGCTTTGTCCATTTCGATGAGGGCGGCCAAGGCTTTTTCCTCCGTCAAAGAAGCTTCGGTTTTCTTGGCGAAATGAGGATCGTCGAGAGGGATCGATTTCCGAATGACGAGCTTCCGGGCAAGGGCGGTTTCGTCGTCCCGAAGTTTCCGGACCTGGGGCTCGACCAAAATATCGACCCGGCTCTTTTTGTGAAGAAGCATGGCCTCTTCCATCTGGCGCCCGATCGTGAAGACGGGGTTGAGGGCCGTCATCGGGTCTTGGAAGATCATGGCGATCTTGCCCCCGCGGATCGTTCGGAGTTCCTTCTCGCTCATCCCGACGAGTTCCTCCCCCTCGAAGACGACGGACGACCCGGCCAAGATGTGGCCCGAGGACGAAAGGATCTGCATGAGGGAGGCGGCGGTGACCGATTTACCCGACCCCGACTCCCCGACGATGCCGAGGATCTTCCCCTTTTCCAAGGCGAAGGAGATCCCGGCGACGGAACGGACTTCCCCGGCTGGCACGTCGAAAGAGGTGTGGAGATTGCTGACGACCAATAAATGTTCGTTTTCCATGTTGATCACCTCTGCAGACGCGGATCGAAGGCGTCCCTAAGGCCATCGCCGATGAGATTGAGGCAGAGAACGATGAGGCAGATCATGAGGGCGGGGATGAAAAGGAGATATGGGCGGGAGGTGTAGATGTAGTTCTCGCCTTCGCTCGCCAAAGAGCCGAGGGAGGTCATCGGGGCGTTGACCCCAAGGCCAAGGAAGCTGAGGAAGGATTCGGTGAAGATGGCGCTTGGGATCTGAAGGCCGGCTGAAATGATGATGACCGACATGCTGTTCGGGAGAAGGTGCTTGCGGATAATGAAGGAGGCGCTCGACCCGATCGAACGGGAGGCGAGGACGTATTCCTGCTGTTTCAAAGAAAGGACCTGACCCCGGACGAGGCGGGCCATCCCCACCCAATAAAGGAGGGCGAAGACGATGAAGATCGAGACGAGTCCCGAGCCGAGCCGGGTCACGATCTCGCTGCCGGAGCCGCTGATCCATTCCTTGAGGACGGCTGAAAGAAGAATGATGAAAACGATGTCCGGCAAGGAGTAGATGACGTCGACGATGTGCATCATGATCATGTCGACTTTGCCCCCGAAGTATCCGGAGATGGAGCCGTAAACCGAGCCGATGACGAGGACGACGAGGGAGGCGAAGAAGCCGACGGCCAGAGAAACCGTGGTCCCGCAGATGACCCGGGCGAAGAAATCCCGCCCCGAATCGTCGGTTCCGAAAATATGGGGGAAGACGAACTCACCGGCGGCAATGCGGGCTAACTCGCTGTCGCTGTATTGAAACGGGGCGAGGGCGATGTAGGTCACGTCCCCCGTCGAGACGGAAAGCATGTCGTCGTAGCGGTACGGAACGACCAAAGGGGAGACGATGATGAGGACGAGAAGGAGGAGGACGATGACCGCGCAGACCAGGGCCACGGGGTTGTGGAGGAAGCGCCGGCAGCTATCTTTGAAGAAGGAGGTCGAAGGCCGCATCTTTTCTTGGGCAGCCTTCTCGTCTTTCGAAGCTTTCCGGGTGAGGCCGTCGTAATCCGAGAGACGGAAAATGTTCGGCCGGTCGAAATCGGCCTGCAACGACAATGGGAATGGAAGTTTTTGCCCGAGTTTCATACGTTCACCCCAATTCCACCCGCGGATTCACGACTTTGTAGAGGAGATCGCTGATGAGGGTCATCAAAACGATGAGATCGGTCAAAATGACGGTCGTCCCCATGACGAGGGGGTAGTCGCGGTTGAGGATCGAGTTGACGAAGGACGAGCCGATCCCCGGGACTTGGAAAATCTTTTCTATGACGAGGGAACCGGTGATGATCGAGGCGAACATCGGGCCGGCATAGGTGATAGTCGGAGCCAAGGAGTTCTTGAGGACGTGGCCGAAAAGAACCCGCGTTTTCGAGGCTCCTTTGGCCCGGGCCGTGATGATATAGTCGCTTCCAAGTGAGTCGAGGGTGGCGCTTCGCGACAGCCGGGTGATGTAGGCCGATGGATAGATGGCGAGGGTGATGACGGGGAGGACGAAGGCCGCGAGGCCCCCATTGACGTAATCGGTCGGGAAAATTGGTATTTCCAGAGCGAAGAAATACAAAAGAGCGGTCGCGATCACGAAGCTTGGGAACGCGACCGAGGCGGTCGAAAGAATCATGATGAGGCGATCGGACCACGTGCCCCTTTTGACGGCGGCCAGAGAACCGAGGAGAGTCCCCGCACAAATGGCGATGGCGGTCGCCACGAGGCCCATCGGGAAACTGTAGGACATCCCCTCCCAAATCAGATCGTTGATGAAGACCCCCTTCTTTTTAAAGGAGGGCCCAAAATCCCACGTGACGGCTTTTTGGAGGTAAAGGAGGTATTGGACGAAAAGCGGCTTGTCGAGCCCGTATTTGGCCGAAAGGGCGGCTTTCGTTTCGTCGCTGAGGGATTTTTCGGCCGTGAATGGGCCCCCAGGGATCAGCTGCATAAACCAGAAAGTCGCGGTCACCACCACGAAAATCGTCAGGATGGCCAATAGGACCCTTTTTACGACATAAGCGACCGTTTTCCCGTTCATGGTTATTACATCCCATCGGGTGTTTCTGATGAATACACCTTAAGAATAATCGCAATGATAGGTTCGAGACGAAAACTGTCAATCGTTATTTTTTGAAGGGGTGAAGAATAACTTAACATGTAAGCGTTTACATATCTTTTTCTGATTCGAAAGGCTTTTCTCCTCCGTCAATGGAAACGAGCGCGAAAGGATCGAAATACGCCATGGTCAAAACCACTGTCGAAGGATTCGTTCGTGTTTTCATCGCGGGCACCAAAAAAGCTCCTCGCGGAGCTTTTGCAGCTATTCCGTCCCTCGGGCTTACGACGCCTTCGGAACGAGGTCACAACCCCATTGGTCTATCGGGACTGCCAACAGCCCTCACCTTTCCTAGCAGGGCGAACCCCCTAGAATAGACGCCTCCAACTTCTTTCCCGACGGACGGAGTGCGGGGCCCTTTAAACGCGACGATCGATCGCTTGGGCAGCCGAGCAGGTTTCCCCGCTAAGCGATTACTATTTAAACACCGAGTCGGGCACTGTCAACTTTTATTTTCGGGCTTCAATGCAAAAACCCTCTTCATGACATTTCGATTTCTCCGAATAAATCGTCGAAAAAGGGCTTTTTTGTTCTTTCGACGAATTCATTAACCCCCCGACGTCCGCAAGGGCAGAGGGCTTTTTTCTCCTTATGGGAGAAGAAGCACAATACCGTCGCCCATTATCCTTCGCGTCGTCGTATAATCCCCTCATGGAAAATAAGAACAAGCTGATAACGGCGGGCATCGTCTGCGCCCTCTTATCGGCCTTGCTGTCGAGCATCTACGTTCCGGTCAGCTCTCTTTTGATCTCCCAAGGGGCCGCCCCGATGATCCTTGGGGGCTTCGATTATCTTGGAGGCGGAGTGGCGGCCGGCCTTTTTTTCTTGATCAACCTGCTGAGGAAGAAGCGCAACCCGAAAATCGTCTCCGACCCTTGCCTCAAGGGCAAGGACTGGCTCGTTCTCTTAGGGCAGATCATCAGCACCTGCGGATCGACGGTCTCGGTGATGTTCGCGATTAAAAACTCCAGCGCCTCAAGCGTTTCCCTCCTTTCGAATTTTGAGATCCTCTGCACCTCCCTCATCGCCCTCATCTTCTTCAAGGAGATCATCCGCGTCCGGTCTTGGATCGGGATCGCCTTGATCGCCTCCGGATGCGTTTTGCTGACCCTCGACTTCCGCAACGGCGTCTCTTTCTCCTGGGCCAGCCTCTTGGCTTTGGCCGCGTGCCTCTTTTGGGGCATCGACAACAATTTGGGTCGGCTTTTATCCTCCAAGAACAAGGAGGAGGCGATCGCCATCAAGGCCCTCACGAGCGGGGCCATTATGGTCGGGGTCGCTTTTTTGACGGGCGAGAGGGTCGAGACTTCATCGGCTTTCTACGGTCTTCTCCTCGGGGCGGTCGCCATCGGGCTTTCCCTTCTTTTCTACATGCGGGGACAAAAGGTTTTGGGCGCCGCCAAAACGAGCGCCTTCTATGCTTTGTCGCCTTTTTTGGGTTCCATCATCGCCATCCTCCTGCTCCATGAAGTCCCGGCTTGGAGCTTCTATGTTTCCTTGGCCGTCGTCCTCCTGGGGCAGTCGCAGGTCGTGATCGATCTCTTCTCGCATAAAATACCGCCTCAGACGAAAAAAATCTGAGACTCTCCGGCGACTCATCCCGATCGGCCTATTTCTCGGGGGTCTTTTCTTTTTGCTTTTTCGCCTCTTTTGTTTCCCAAGAGAAAGCTATTGGCTCAATCCCCTTCCATCTTCGCCCCAAAAGGAAAAAGAGGCCGAAGATCAGGTAGGGCGTTTGGGCCGCGACGATGAGGAGGGCCGAATACCAAGCGATGTCACGATTGCTCGAAAAAGCCGCGGCCGAGGAGAACAGACCCCAAAAAGCGCTGAGGAAATCGATGAGGAAATGGATGAGGACAAGGCACCAGACATCCTTCGTCCTCAGCAAGAGGGCGCAAAGGTAGACGCCGGCCATGAAGGTGAAGAGGACCTGGGCCATGGTGAGGCCATAGCTTCCAGGATTCTCCAGCAAGCCCAAAAGATGGCGAAGGCCGAAAAGAACCGAGGTCAAAATCGCGGCCTTGACTTCGCCGTTTTTCTTCATGGCGTAGGATTTGAGAAACAAAGGGAAGATCAACTCACGGAAAAGGGCCTCTTCGCTAAGGGCGATCAAAAGGGAATAAACGACGAGCCCCACCGCTTCATCCGCGGCCGGAACCCGATCGATGGAGCCGAAGCTGAAGGCGAACCCCATCATGGATCCGATGAGGCCAATGAGGCCGAAGGTGAATAGATCCTTCCAAAAGTGCGGAGTCTTCAAGGAAAATGGAAACCGGCGATGGAAAACGGCGATCAGGAGGAGCGAAATCATCAAAGTGATCCCATAACGGAGGGAACCGCCCCAATATGTCCCTAGTCCCTGGAGGAAGGGATAGAGGGCGCCCCAAGGAAGAATCATCGCTAAGGCAATGAAAAGAACGGACAGAAGAAAAGGGAAACGCTTCTTGATCGCATCCATCATCTACCTCAGGAAAATCGACCCGATCATCGCTGTGAAGTCTTTGGGAAGGGCGACGTTCGGGGAAACGGCCAAACTCGACAGGCCTTGGACGAGGGCGAAGGATTTCAAGAGGCGTTCAAGGCCCTCTTTCTCGCCGCAACGATACTCGTCGATCAAAGCGAGGCAGCAGGACTGAAAAATCTTGAAAGGCGGGTAATTGGGGGCTTGGGGATCAAGAGTGATGTCGATGGGGGTTGAATCGCTTTCGTAGATGAAGCGGAAATACGCCGGGTGCTCCGTAAAAAACATAATGTAGGCCTCTCCGAGTTTGGCCATCGTTTTGACGTCTCGCAAGTCCAACCCTTCAATGGATTTGGAGAGAACGGAGGTGAATTCCTCCTCCACTTTCTTCCGACAGGCGGCCAAAAGGGCTCGTTTGTTCGGGTAATGACGGTAGGCGGCGTTGTGGCTGACGCGGAGCAAAGCCGAGACTTCCCGAAGGGAGAAGGAATCGATCCCCTTGGCGGCGATCCGCTCGATCGAGGCATCGAGGATCGAATCCTTGAGGTTCAGACGATGGTAGTTTTCGTTTTTCACGGGAACAAGGATAATACCTAATGTTGTCGGTGTCAACTTTGAATTTTCCGCAATTGCCCCAAAAGAAAAAAGCCCCGATTTCTCGAGGCTCATCCGTCGATGGTCGGGATGATGGGATTCGAACCCGTGATCTTCTGCTCCCAAAGCAGACGCGTTAACCAAGCTGCGCTACATCCCGAAGCCTCATTATTTTCCTTATCTTAGGCGGCAAAAGCAAGAGAAAGAAATGATGAAGACGGGATTATCGACCTCGTTATGATCGCCCCCCTCGAAACCATCTGGAAGGCCTTGAAAAAAAGCGACCGCCGGAGCGACCGCTTCGTTTTGAGGAAGAACGACCTTTAACGATGCTTCTTCCGGGCGGTCACGAAGTAAGCGCCGGTGGTCGACATCCCAAGAAGGGCGATGATGGCGAGAATAACCAACGAAGCCGTGGCTCCATTCCCGTTAAGGGCGGAAACCGTGAAGGCCGAGGAGGCATAGATGCTCGCGATCCGCGCCCATTTGGCGGCGGCGGTCACTTGAAGGGACCTAACGCCGGTATAGGAGGTGTCGGAAGCGCCGTAATCGTAGAGGGAGATCGAGGAGAGATCGGTTTTGGCGGTCGCCGAGAGGGCCGTATAGGTCGGGTTGAGAGCGGCGTAGGCGGTCGAGGCTTCGGAGCAGGTTTTGTAAGGCTCGAGGCTGGCGGCGAAGCTGAGGGCGCTCGCCAAATCGGTATCGGCCGGGGCCTCACCATAAACGGTGATCGATTTGATATAAAGCGCCTTGGAAGCGGAATTGACATAGGTGAATTCAAGGTGTCCGGAAACGGGCGAAGTCGGGGTGAAGATGACATCGTGGGCCGTAGTTGTGGTCGTCGTATTGAGAGCGGTAGCGGATCCGACGGCGGTTCCGTTGATGGAGAGCGCGACGGTGGCGTTTCCGCTACTGGCGGTGCAGGTGACGATCAAAATTTTGGAGATCAGGAATTTTCCGCTCGTCGCGAACAAATCCGAAGCGAGGGTCACGGCGGTAGCCGGATCGGTCGATGATCCGAACTGAAGTCCGCGGCTGGTGGTCGAGTCAAAGCCCAAGTAAGCCGAATCGGTCATCGACAAAGTCCAAGCTAAACTGTTGAAGGTTTTAGACGTCACGGCGGTGTAGGTCGTCCCAAAATTGCCGGTCGCGAACGTGTAGGTGTAGGCCGGGGCAAGAGTGACGGTGATCGAATAGGTGGTCGTGGCGGTCACGCTGCCTTCGGAATAAGAAACGGTGACGATTTTCGTTCCAACATCGGAATCGGCAAAGACATGGGAATCGTAGTCGGTCGTGAAACCCGAGGTAACGGCTTTGGTCGTCCCCAAGGTATCGGTGGCGGTGAGAGCCAAACCGCTTGAAGCGAAGGTCGATCCGGTCTCAAACGAAGTCGTGGTCGCGGCCGTGGAGACGGCGATCGAACTCAAAGTCCCGAAACTAGCCGAACTGCTGCTTGAACTGGTCGTGCTCGATGTGCTCGTCGAAGTCCCGGTGCTGGCGCTGCTCGAACTGCTGGAGTCGGTTCCGTCATAGAATTTGGCTGTCGCCAAGATAATGCCGGTGTTCGTCGTAGTGGCGGTCGTTTTCGAAAAGATGATCCGATAATAGCTGTTCGCAGCGAAAGCCGTCGTCGGAGTGATGGTGATGGTTGAACTGGCGACGATCGCCTGAGCCGCGGGTTCGGTGCTTGAGCTGAAATCGCTGTTTAGGGAAGCCTGGACGTAGATCGAACCGTTTTGGGCCACGGTTCCAAACGAAGCCAAGAGGGTGATTTCAATTTTTTGAACAGCAACCGGGATAACCGCAGTCGTCTTGAGGTTCGATTGATAATACGTGGTGGTAAGACCGCTCGGGGGGTTCGTAAGTGTTGAGGCCAAGGCGGTCGTGGTGTTTTTCCCACCGAACCGGGTTCCGGCGACGGCGTAGCTGTTGGTGTTGGATCCGTAGCAACTCCAAGCGAAGGATCTCGTCCCGTCGGTAAGCGTCACGGTGTCGGTGTCGTCGTAGGTAGAGGTGATGGATCCAGAAGAGATGGCCGAAGCCTTCGAAAAATCAGCGGTGTAGTACAAATCGCCCAACGCGGCGTTGGCGCCTTTGGCGACGTTGCTTAGGGCAACGAGTCCTCCGGCAAGAGAAAGGCTGAGGGCGATGCCCAAGGCAATTCCGAGTGTCTTTTTCTTCATGTTGATATCCTCAATTCAGTCGACGCCGCGGGATGGAAAGCCATTTTTCGATTATGGGTTCTTCGTTAAGAATGAAAACGCAAACAATCAAAAAGGGACTTTTTTCCCAAACGAATTTTATCTTCGCCCATGCGCATAGGCAAGCGTTATTAGGAGGATTGCAAAACCAATTATGGCGTTACTCTCTTGGAGACGATTAAGGAATTATCGGCCACTGCTGCTGTTTTATTCCTGCAATGACCATTTTACTTTCGCGTAAAGAAAGCGCTTACATGATGTCAATGGTTTACATTGGTTACTGACACTGTGTAACCATTCTTCCAATTCTTTGGGAAGGGCTCTTCAAAAGAAACAAAAAAACATGGCGGCAGATTGCCGAAAAGGTTTCTTTCCCAAGATCAAGTTCCACTTTCGCAACACAAAAAAAGGCCTGACGTTTTGCGTCAAGCCCATCGCTTAGCATGTGTTTATTAAACAGCAGAAATACCAACGCCAAGAAAAAAGTAATTAAGTTAAACAGTGAAAATACCATTTTTTGTACGAAAAGCGCTAAAAGGCGCTCAACGAGACGTAGGTTTTTCACTGACGATTTTCAAAATCGCATTTTTTGAGGTGGCTACTGTCGTGAGATGAGGCGTTTTTAAGTGTTATTTCGTCTTCAAGAGGCTGATGGTCGCTTCGATTTGAGTGGTTAACCACGATTCCAAGTCGCCGAAATTGGTCGTGATATAGCTTCTCACTTCCTCTGACAACTCTTTCAAGGCTAGATCCTTGGCCTTTGTGAGGGCCGTGGCTTGGGCTGTGGCGTCGAAGGTTCCGCTCTTCTTCAATGAATCGACGTAGGTTTGAAAAACGCAACGTACCGCGCTTGTGACGATATTCGTTGCGTCCTCTAGGAACTTGGCCGATTGCTTGTCGCTGATCTTCTTGTTGATGAGCTTTATCAATTGCGCGCCCGCGATAGATATAAGAGGTAGGACCACTACGGTCACCACCACCGATATGATGTTAATTAAGATGTCGTTCATTTTTTTATCCCTCCTGAGTGGATTGCTTTGTTTCTGACATGGTTGTCGAGTTCGCTCTCGACCTTGACGATTCTTTCCTTCAATGTGGAGTTTTCCTCCTGAAGTTTATCGATCGACTTTTCAATTCGATCAATCGAGGATTTGATATAGCCGATGTCGGATATGAGGACTCCCTCATTCTTCCCTTCGGCCTTGTTCTCGGTCTTGTTACCGCGCTTGAAGGCGAGGTAGGCAAACATTATGGACGACAAGGTTCCGGCAACCGATATGATGGTCAACACGATTTCTATTGAGCTCATGATTTGCCACCTCCTTCGATGTATTCGTTGAATGAGTCGATAATTGTCTGGAACTCGGATAGTGCGCTTTTGTCTAGGGTTTTGTAATCAGACCTGTAGGCGCTTATCTTATCGAGCGTCTTTTTGCTGAGAGTTCCACCAAACGTTCCGGTCTTAACGTAATTATCCAGATATCCTTTTATCTGATAGAGATGATAGAGGTTCTTGTTCACTGACTTGAATTCGATGTAACGAGAGAAATAGTCAATGCATTTCCTGAGGTAATCCTTAAGATGAGCCGGCCAGTCTATCTGGACCAGTTTCTTGAACTCCTCCTCGAAATCAGGATCGATGACCTCGATGTTGTCTAGGGCATGGAAGGTGTCGATGTTGTAGACAACGAAGTAATCCGGAAGCTCGTCGCCGAACGCCAGACGCTTCTTGTAATCCTCCAACCCATAGATGAAATAGTCCTCTTCCTCGTCGTGGATGCATGCCTGGCCATGGTAATCGTCAAGGATCATGACGTGATCATGGTCGCTTCCGTCCTTGGCTAGGCCAAAGGCGTCGGATCCGGCTCTGTATTTGACGAGGATCTTATGGTTTAAGAAGTTCATGATTTTGTCCCTCCATGATTGAAAAGATAGATGAAATAGACCTTGTGGGTGGAATCCGCCAACGTAAGACATAATCTTCCGTCGCTAAGCCATTCGGCGAACAAGGTGTAGTTGGTGTTCAAAATCGAATAAGTGGCCGAGAAAGACGAGCCTTGGAGTAAGCCCATCCCTGGAATATAGCAGACTGAATCGAGGAATTTTATTCCGATTAGACAGTATTTGACGTAGTTTTTGTTGCAGGTCACGTAGCGGTATTTCCCGCTGGCCGTGATGTTGTATGTCGGAACACACGAATATCCATACATCTCCTCGGCCTTGGTCTGGAAGCTGGCGATCGCCTGATCGGCCAGCTGGTTGGAAGGGACGATGAGGTTCGGCGAATAGCTGGAATCCAACGTGATGGAGGATGTCGTCTTGGTGTACTTGCATAAAGCGAACTGATAGACGTTACCGCCATTCAATAGGTCGTTCTGAGTAAGGGTGATCGGCGACGATGATTCAATTTTCCCTAGCACCGCCGTGTTGTTTGAGAGAGTGACCGTTATTACGATTGCGCCATACATAGCCGAATCGAGCGCGACGTAGACTTGGCTACCGGCCTCGATGAACATCCTGCGCCCGTAGATCTGGACGTATCCGCTTTGGAACGTTATGTAGTTGTTCGAGACGCTGGCCGAGCACTGACCGCCGAGCCCCTTGATGATTCCCGAAGGAATCAGGCCGACGATGTGATGATTTAATGAAGCGTCCTGATCGGCCGATACGCTTGAGCCGTCGAATGTAATTTTAATTAACCCCATGGTTTTATCTCCTTTGAAGTAGCTTGATTTTGTCGGTGAGCTTCACCCTGTATTCGCCTAGGACGACGGAGCAGGAATAAAAGCCGTTTTTGAAAGATAGCTGGGTGACCATGGTCTCGTAGGTTTTGCTTTTGCCAACGAACTCCACGAAGTCTCCTAGATTGAAATTTTGAAAAGGAACGATTATATCGTTGTCAACTGACAAATTGAACTCGATCGAATGCTCGAGGTTGCTTTTTAGAAGCTCGCTCTGTGCCTTTGTGAGAAGCGTCGAATAGTCGCTGTCGCTGTAGAACTCACTCACAAGCTTCACGTATGGATAACGCTTGTCGCTGTATGAGTTGGTCGTGACCGTCCCGTCGGTCAGAAGATAATAGGAAACGACGCTCCTATACGAGGAGTTGTCGTCCTTCGGATAGAAGACGATCTTATTCGTGATCTGCTTCTTGGAATCGGCGATTTTGAGGTCTGTGATTACTGGAAGGTTGTGCTTGATGACAAGCCCTTTCGTGACCGCGCCGATGTTGACGTCTATGCCGGTTATCTTCCCTCCGGAATAGACGAGCGAATACGTGTATCTGATCCCGTAACTTTTCGCTAAAGTTTCCGATAGCTCGGAAAGATTGGCCAGTTCGCTTCCGTCGTAGGTCAGGCTCCCGGTTATCGAGGCATATACATAAACCGATAAATACGAGAGGTTCTGCTTGCTATCGGAATTGGTCTTATAGGTCGCCTTTATCAGGTTCGATAAGAACGTACAGAGGTTACCGCTATACGAGGAGACCAAAACATCCAGATCGAAAAGCGATCCAAAGTCGTTGACCTCAACTTCGGTCTTGATGCCCTTCTCGACGGTCATGGTGTCTAGTATTCCTATGAAAGAGAACGAGACGCCCCTGATGATGACGATGTCGCCGATGTCGGCGTTGATCCCCACCTTGTTGACCGTGAACTTGGACTTCTGGTAGACCACGGAATCGAGGACTATCTCGAAATCCTCACCCACTATGGCGTTGTCCTTGTAAGACAAAGTCTTAAAATCCAAAAACAATAGCTCCATATCAGTTGCCCTCGTACATTTCCAAGAACTGGAACTTGCATGTGGTCTTCTCGCTCACTCCCGGATCGAAGCGGACTTTGAATGTCCCCGGATCCAGAAAGAGGAAGTTGTCGCACGTGAAGTCCTGATCCTGATATATGTTGGTGGTCACCCCATTGACGGTTTTGCTCATCTCCTGATCCACCACCTCCGCGTTCAACACGATGACATCGCTCGCGTTTGCGGTCGAGACCATCATCCTCATCTTCGAGACGACGACGTCGTTCTTGATGATCTCGATTGTCGGATTTGATGTTTTCCCAAGTATCTCGACCCTTACCGGAGCCTTGTAACTGCCGTTATTAGTGACGGTTATCTCGCCGTTGTAGGAGGTCGAGTAAACGAATGGGTATTTGAATGCGAACACCTTATTGGTGGTGCTTTCGTTCACGTTTATGGTGTTTGTGACCTTCGAGAGCCACATCGATAGCTTGTCGAATTTGACCGAGGACTGAAGCACGCCGTAGGCGATGTCGCTCTTTGAAAGGGAGACGAGCTCGACGTAGATGTACTTCAAAGTGTCGGCCTTGTAGAAAAGCCTGAAGGAGCCTTGCGCCTTCCTCAGGTAATTGAGGAAACTTGTGTAGCCCTCATAGGCGTCTAGGAAGACGATGGTCCCGCTGATCTCGGTCTTGGGATTGTCCCTTTTCGCGAGTTTGTAGGTTCCGTCGAAATTGAGATAGGTGTTGTCCCTCTCCACTCCCAGCCCCTCGACGTCCACCAGATAGGTGTTGGTCGATTTGCCGAAGGTGAAGGTGGCGCCTATTTCGTCGACTAAATATAGTTGTCTCATAAGTAGTCATCTCCTAACTGCCTGTTGAGCGCGTCAACGTCGACCTCCGAGGAAGTCGTGTTGACGGTGATGTTGTTGGTCGTCTGGTTGTTCGTCGTGTTGCTCGAGCTTGATGAGCCACCGCCGAGGTTGAATGTGTCAGAGAACCAACTGTCGATGTTGCCGAACAGGTCGCCAAGCCAGCCAAAGGCTGAGTTGACCTTGTCGAGTAGCCATTTGATGGCCTCGATGATCTTGTTGAGGATCGTCAGGATCGGCTCGAGGATCTGGAACAGGACGTTCAATACCGGGACGATGACCGCCTGGATTATGTTGGCGATCACCATGAGGACCGGCGAAATGGCGTCGATTATGGCGAATACCCCCTGAAGCAATATGAGCAAAGGCTGTAAAAGCACGTTTATTAATGGCGAAAGGAGGTCCATGACCACCGAAATGACGTCGATGATCATCGTGATGATCTCCAAGATCGGCTTGAGTATGGCCATAATGATCTCGAGGATAGGCGTCAGTATCTCGCCGACGATGTCGATAACCTGGACTATGAGGTCGATGATGACGCCCAAGATATCGCCAATCACGGAAATGATGTCGATGATGACCGAGAGAATCGAGTCTATAAGTTTGGTCGCAACTTCGATTATCTGAACGACCAGATCGATGATTATCTTGATGATTTCGCTGATCGGGACGAGCAGTTGCTTGATTATGCCGATGATCGGAATGAGGACGTTTGTGAGGTCGTTGCAGATCTCCTTGATGATTGGTATAAGGTCGTTGATTATCCCGACGATCACATTAATTAGGTCGATGATTGGGTCAAGGATGTCCATAAGGAGCCCAACCACCAAATCGATGACGGTCTCCAACACATCCACCACCGCGTTGATGATCGGCATCAAGGCGCTGACGACGGCCGAGACGAGTTCCATGACTTTGTCGATGAGTCCTCCCAAGACGTCCATGATGGTCGATAGGAGTTTTTTGAACTTGTCGTTTTTAAGAAGCAGGACGGCTAAAATCGCTATGAGCGCCAGCCACCATTTCCCTGCCACTTGGCTGACTATGTTGAGCGCTTTGACCGTGGCCACCGCGCTTTTTATCATCGGAACTATCTTCCCGACTATGGTTAGAATCGGACCAATGGAAGCGAGAACCCCAACCAAGACGCCGATGAAAACCTTAGTGGTAGACGACAGGTTGTGCCATGCCTCTATCCACTTCTTGACGGTCGGCACGATCTTCTCTTGGATCACCTTGGCGATCGTGCTGATGACAGGCACCACCTCGACCGCCACGGCATAGCCGAGGCTGGACAAGGAAAGCTTGAGATTCGCAATCTGATCGGTGAAAGCGCCTGCTATTTCGGCTTGCTCGTCCGTGACGATCCCTAGTTCCTTAGCTTCGTCCCTGAGGTTTGAAATCTCGTCGGACGTGGCTGTGAGAACCTGAGTAAGCTCCCCGCCGAGTTTGTCGCCGAATATCTCGTTTGCCACCGCCGTTCTCGTGGCTTCGTCGCCTATCCCGGCCAATGCGTCCCTCAGCTTAGAAAAGGCTTGGTCGGTGTTCAAACCGGCCAAATCCTCCACCGTGAGGCCGACGAGCTTCAGCTTCTCTGCTAAAGCAGTCGTGTTGCCAGAGGCAATGTCGCCAAGCATCGAGTTGACCTTGACGAAGGCCTTTTGCATCGAATTGGTGTCGACGGCGAGTATAGAGCAGGCGTGGGCCCACTCCTGATAAGCCTCTGCGGATAGGTAGACCTTAGAGGCGTTGTCCGCTATTTCGTCAGCGGAATTCATCGATTTGACCGTAAGGGCAGTCAAAGCAGTGACCGCCCCTGCGATAGGAACGGTCACGTATTTGGTTAAATTGGATCCGACTTTGGCCAGCTTGTCCCACTTGGCGTTGCCGAGGGCGTCTATCTTCTTGGCGGTCATTCCGAGCTCGTTGTTGAGTTTTGAGACTTCTGCCTCGGTGTACGTGACACCGCGCTTCATCTTGTTGAACTCCTCTTCGCTCATCGCGCCGATGGATACTGCCTTCTTCGCCTCTTCCAGCCTTTGGTTCTGGGCATCGAGTTTCTGCTTTGTCGCCTCGAGGGTGGCGTTCAGCGTGGCTTGTTTCTGCTTCCAGAGGTCGATGTTGGTTGAATCGTATTTGAGGCCGTTGTTGATGGTCTTTAACTCGGCGTTCTGCTCTTTGAGGTTTCCCTTGAGCTCAGTCAGCTTCGTATCGAGTTCCGACGTATCAAGCCCTAACTTGATGTTAAGGCCCTTTACTGTTTCTGCCACGTTAACCACCTCCTTCTAAAGTAAAAAGTTATCGATGTCCTTCTGTGTTGCCTTTCGTGTCGTTTCACCCGCACTCCCTTTGAGCATCTTCGACTGGATATCCACTATTTCTAGGTAGGTCCCGATGTCGAAAAGCTCGGCATCACGTAAGGGAATGCCGAGTTGAGCCAGATTGAAGATTATGTTCGCCGTGGGGCTATGGCTATCAACTGGCCCTTCGCTAGGGATTGGACGGACTTTTGCTACCCTCCTTATAAGGGGTTAGAAGTTCGCCGATCGTCTTTGCTAAGAGTTGGAGCGAATCGACGTCGCTGATAATAGAGAAGTCGAAATCGTCCAAGAATTCGTCGTATGTTTTGCTCGTGTATGGCCTATGCAAGATATAGGTGATCCTGAAGATTACGTCGATGATCTTCGATACCTCTTCCTCGCTTTTGTCCTTTAAACCGTCTAGAAGCTTGACGTCACCGAATAGCTCACTGCCAAACACCTCTCGGTATTTGATGATGGTCCCCAATGACGCCTTGAGCTTATAGTCGCGCCCAGCTAATTTGATTGTCTTTTCCATGTCTCTTATTCCTCAATGGTAGGAACGACCGGAGCCACGGTTAGGAAAGACTCATAGTTGGCGTCGCCAAGGCATGAGGTGACATGGGTAGTCGAGTATTTGCTATTAATAGCAATTGGTCTCGAAGTGATATTGAGAGTGATCGCGTTGACCTCGATTGAATCGGCCTTGGTCTTGCTTGATTCGTTGATCGGTGTTACCGAGCAGAGATAGAACCAGATTCGACGGGCTTTGAGGTCTCCTTGGATCTCAAATCCAAGGGCGAAAGTGACCGGTTGGGCATTCGTGATTTCCACGATGTTCCCGTTGGTTAGCTTCTTGTATCCGAGGATATCGACTTTGAATTCGTCGGTAAGTTCGGTGAGTTTTAAGGTCAAGGTTCGCCCTGCTAATTGGCTGAGCGATAGGATGATTTGGTCATCCGCGTTGACATTGGTGGATCCTCCAACGATGTCGTTGGTGAATTCCTGAGCGCCCGGAAGGCTTACCGGGGTTGTGAACGTCCACTTCCCGTCGGTGGCTTCTGTGGCCTTAGAGTAATAGACGTTTTTTAATCCATACGTAACTTTGTTATTTGGCATTTAAAATTTCCTCCATGTAAATTTCATATGTTCTGTTGAGCGATTTGTCGGCGTTATGCGACTCGCTGAGTAAAGAAAAAGCCAGACCTTTGTCCAGCAGTTTCCGTTCTAGCTTCTTTTCTAGCTTTGTGTCCTTCGCCTTGGTGACGAGCGTTATCTGCACCGACGATTTGTATATGTCGGGCTTGTTGTCGCTGTATAGCGAGGGCCTTTTGGTCACTTCCTGATAGACGATGAACGGCATCGACGCGTTATCGGTTGAATCGTACGCGTTGGTTCCGTAGAACGCCTTGTTTGGAAGGACCTCCTTCAATACGGAATAGAGATCCTCAAGTTTCATTTAGTTACCTCCGTTCCTGATTATCTGCTTTATCCCCTCCAGCATCTCCGGGGTGAACGTCTCGTAGGCCGGGCGCATGAATGGACGCGCCATGACGAACTTACCGCTCTTGTGCTTGAAGCCGAGCTCGACCAGATGGACGAGCCTCCCCTTCGTGCCTGAGGATACGAATATTGTCTTGTTAGCCCCACTACCGACGGTCGTGAGGATAAAGGAATCCGCGAGATGGTTATTTCCATAACCGCTTCTCGGGCAGTTTTCCTTGATGTAGTTGAGCACTTCGCTGGCCGTTTCGTCCAGCTTCTTCTCGACGTCGGCTTTCACATCGTCGCTGTAGTTTTCGATGATTTCGCTTAGTTTCAAAGAGAAGGAATCGAGTGACTCGCTCATGGCGTGACCTCGATGTCCGATTTGGATAGGTAGAGCTCGATGAACTGGCCGTCTATGTAGGTCCTTTCTACTTTGTAGAGCACGTCCTTGATCTGGACGAACTTCGAATCGTCGTAGAGGATCGACTGGATGACCACCTTGAGGTCTATCTTGAGCCCGAGCGATACGTTCGTGCTGTATTCTAGTTTGGTGACGCTCCTTAACGAGCCGATCACCTCTTTCTTCGATGTGACGACGTTTGTTTTGTTCCCTATGTCGTCGAGGGATGAGGCCACGCATAGCAGTGAGAGGCGGGAGTTCGGTGAGTTTGGAAACATGAAGACTACACCTCTGATGTCAGGGCTAATTGCCTAAGCAAGAAGTCGAAACTTGAAGGCAGTTCCTTCACGCTTCCGTCATTCTTAAAGCCATAGAAGGTCTTGCAGTAAATTAATACCAAAGCCTCGGCCAGGCCGTTTTCACTATAAGCGACATCATCCTTCACCCCAGCTGAGCGAATCAGACTGAAGCAGGCGTTGATGTGAAGCGCTAGCTCATCGTCCGCGTATGTCTCTTCGAGAGGGATCATAAGGGACTTTTTGACTTTACTTTCGATATTGGTTATATCATGACTCATACCTGAACACTCCTTTCATTACATTTGTTGTTTACCTACCGTTCATTGTTCCGTTTTACTCATACTCGGTTCATTTCATTATTCCTTTTTACTTGTACTCATTTCATTTCATTGTTCCTTTCTACTCACTTAGCATCGTCACGCCAGAGCCCCGAAGGGATAACCACACTTGGTTCGATTTCGTTGTACCTTTTTACTCTTACTCTTTTCCGTTCATTGTACTTTTTTACTTTTACTTCTTTCTTTTCATTGTACCTTTTTACTTGTTACTTCCACGTAGTCACTCCCACTGCTATTCCTTTGCGTAGCCCTTATAAAGGGCTGAGTCGCCACAGCCCTAGATAAGCATTAGTAAACTCGACTATTCCTTGGCGGTAACAGTCGCGCCTTTTTTGACTCTCAAGAAGCCGTTGAACCCGACGACGTTTCCACCGGTGAAGACACTTGCTTTGTAGCAGATGATTCCATCTTTGAACTTGTAGTCGGTTGACTTGGCGATCTCGACAGGTGAGAAGACTGGGACCTCGTAGTTCTTTAAGGAACCATAGGCGATGCAGTAGTCACCTTCGGCGGTCGCGGTGTCGCTCAAGGCCTTGCAGTGAGAGGAGATGATATATGGGATACCATCGATGGTCTGCGCTTTGTAGTCGACGGCGTGGACCTTTCTTCCCTCGGCGGTTCTCAAGGTAGCGAATGCGCGGAGGTCGTTCTTGTTGAGGATGAGGACGGCGTCCCCTTCAACTTCCTCGTCTCCGCCATAGGCGAACACGATCTCGTCCAATGTGGTATCGGTGATCTTGGCGATGTCGATATCCTTGGAGGCTTCGATGGCGCTGGCTTTGTCAGAGAAGATACCAGTGAAGGTGTTTGAGGTTCCTGCACCAAGAAGGATCTGAGAGGCGATCTTCTTTTTGAGGGAGACTTCGATGTTCTTCAAGACCTCTGCTTGGTAAGGGAGGTTTGGAAGCTTCTCGAGTTCCTCGGTGATTTCGGTGTAGGCGGTGACTTTGACTTTGGTGACCGTGACGTAATCGAAGGTTGGTTCGGTTTCGGTGTAGTCGGCACCTTCGGCTGTCAAGCCAGCGTCGCCGTGACCTTTAACGTAGGACTTTTTGTAGGTTTCGCCACCGTTGAGGTTGACGACGTTGACTTTGTCAACGATTGTCGATACTTCGCGGAATGGGTACTCGGCGATTTTGTCGTCGGTGTAGCTGGGTAACAAGATGTTGCTGGAATCGACCTTGATGGTTCTTGCTTCCCTTAAATCCTTGCCGCGTTGTTCTAATGCTTCGGCGGTTTCGGATTTGGTTTCGATATTGACGACCTTGACTTCGGTTTGGGAGGCGATCTTCATTTTCTTTTCGATCATCCCTCTTTCTTCCTGCAAGGTTGTGGCTTCAGTTTCTAACGCTGAGAGCTTCTCGACATCGTTTTCGGTGTCGCTGGCAGTTCTGATTTCGGCCAAGCGGACTTCGATCTCTGCCTTTCTTTTGATTAAATTCATTTTAAATCCTCCTAGATTTTTGATTTGATGTGAATTCGTTTTTTGATGATTTCGGCTTGCTTCTTCTGCTCAGCTAAATCCATAGCTTTTAGTTCCAAATCCATGGCTTCTAAAGAACGGGCGTAGATGCTGGTCGAGTCGTAGGCCGGGGTGTCGACGATGGATACGTCGTAGAGTCTCTCTATCCCGAGGATCCTACGGACCGGTACCGCACCGCTTCTGTCCCAGCTCTGCTTGTTGACCGTGAAAGCGAAGCTCATCTTATCCAAAAGCCCGGCCGTGACCATCTTGTAGATATCCTTGTTGGATTCCGTGTCAAGAAGCTCGGCGTGGACCTTGAGACCTTTTTCGTCGACCGATAAGGAAAGAGAGCCGTTTTTGGTTCTCGCGATGATGAGGAAGTTGTCCATGTGGTTGTACTTCATGGGCACGTCCTTCATTAGTGTTTCGGAGAGGGAGTCCTTATCGATGACTTCCTTGAAGCCGTGTTCCTCGTCCCCGATCAGGGTTTCGCTCTCGAAGACGATCGCGTAGCCCTCCAAGGTCATCTTGCCGTCGACCGCTTCGGTCCTTAGTTCGGCCAATCTGACCTCTTTATTTGTTGTCTTCGTCATTGTTGTTACCTCCTACTTGGTATTGGTTTGCCTTGTCGGCGTCTACGTAATTTAGTGATTGGAGTCTCTTGTTCCCGTTTTCGATCGGCTCGAGTCCCAGCAAGGCCCTGGATTCGTTCAAAGACATGATCCCGAGTCCCATGAGTTTCTCGATGGCGCCGACCTTGGTGGTCCAAGAGGCGTATTGCAGACGCTCGCTGAAGAAGAGGATCTCTTCCCCTCTTTCGAGCTCGTTCTGCGTCAATAACCCGTTTGAGAAAGCCTCGCTTAGCTGTATCGCTATCGGTTCGATGGTCGATTCGTAGAAAGCGTTGAACTCGGTCTCGTTGTATGAGTTGGCGAATATCGCCTTCGACACTCCGAAGTAGTCGAGTATCTTGCTTTGCAGGAAGTCGAGCGTCTTGTCGTCCACGAGCTTCGGATCGACGCTTAACGGCGTGTAGTCGGCTTTGGAGTCGACCGGGACGATCGCCGATTCGGTTTCGTTGGCCTTTGATAGCGCCCTGTTGAATTCGTCGATTTGCTTCTGCTTGTCGCTTTCCTTCAGCATGCCATTGATTTTGAGCAGGCCTTTTATCTGGAAGCTCGACATCATTCCGGCTTCCACCCCTTGCAGGAGCGAGTCGTTGATCTTGAGCGTTTTGAGTAGCGCTTCGTGGCTTCCGGTCGAGGAGTCACCGCCGAAGAAACTGTTGTTCGTGTAGAACCTCCTGAGGTGGACGACGTTCTCGTAAGGGAGGATATAGCTCGTGCCGTCGCCGAAGTAGAACTTCAGGTAATAGTCGCCGAGGCTGTCCTCTATTGGCTCCACCGTCATGGGGTTCAATGGATACAAGCCAATCAGCTTATAGGTGGCCCTGTCGTACATCGGGTAGATGAACGCGTTGTCGTTCAGCATGAGGAGCGAAACGCTTTTGTAGAGGAATTGGTAAGGCGTCATGAGGGGATTTGGCTTGTACTTTAGCAAAAAGGCGACCGGCCCTGACTTTTCGGTCTGGACCCCGTCGTCTCCTACTTTGAGGTATCTGCCCTTTAGCTTCGCGCATTGCGAGGCGATCCTGTCGACGCATATTCGGACCACATCCGAGTTGGAGATGTTGTCGCCGAATGGGACGAACGGTAGCTTCAGGTCGTTCACGACTTTGTAGCTGTCGACGTTCCCGACTTTCTTCTTTCTTTTGAAAATGTCCTTAATTCCCATTTGGTTCCTCCTAACTTGTCATGGTTTCGTAGTCTTTTTTGTATAGGTTCAAGACGGAGTAGGCGATTATGAGTGCCACCGCTCCGTCTATCCTCTTGAATTTGCTGTTCAGCTTCGAGGGCTGGATGTTCCCGTTGATGTCGACCTTGGCCTGAGTGTTTGATAGGCACCACTTCAGCATCGGGTTGTTGTCGTAGATGACCACATGGTTCTTGAGGTCGGCCTCGAGCTGTTTCATCGGCTCGGATAGGGTGAAAGGCCCCTGCCTCACCTTTTCCATCGTGAAGCCGGCTTCGTCCATCTCGTCCACCCAGTAGCGGGAGTTCCAAGGATCGTATCCGACCCAGAGGGGGCGGATGTCGTAGGTCCTGACCATGTCGAGGAACCACTCGGTGACCTTTGAAAAGTCGTTCTGGCTCCCCTCGGATAATGTCAGGTAGCCTTTCTTCACCCAGATGTCATAGGGGACGGAGTCTTCCTCCATCCTCTTCTGGAGCACGTCGCTCGGCATGAAGAAATGCGGGATGACGTACTTCTTCTTGTCTTTGACGATGAGGAGTATCGAGGCGGTCAAGTCCGTCGTCGAGGAAAGGTCCACGCCTCCGATGGCATAGCTATTGCGCAGGCTTTCCATGTCGTATGTCTCTTCGTTGTTGAGCTCGTCGAAGCTCATCCAAGAGCCGGATTCGAGCTGTTTGACGTTAAAGTCCTTGCAGAGCATCGTGAGCCTCGTCGAGAGGTCGTTCTTCGACTTGTTCATGATGTCCTCGAGGTAGGTCATGGTCTTGATCTTCCCCAGCGAGGGGTTGGATTTCTGCCACGACTTCTTGTCGCTGTAGATCTCGTCTATCGAGTCCTGCGTGTAGAGCCAAGGGAGCACCCTTTCGTCGGTGATCTCGCCCTTGATCATCTTCCTGCAGTATTCGAGCTTCTTGTCTAGGAACCCTCCCACCACGTTCCCTTCGGTCGTGATGATGAAGATCAGCGGTTCCCTTTTGGTCGATTGGCTTTGCTTGATCGCGTCGTAGACCTTGCTGTCGGTCATCTGATGGACCTCGTCGATGCACCCGACCTCGATGTTGAACCCGTCTAGGTTCCTCGATTGTGCCGAGAGCTTCTTGATCTTGTTTTTGTTCTTGGGCGAATAGATATAGAAGATGTTTTTCCTGCTTCTTTTGTCTTTTGACAGGGCCTTGCTGTGCTCCCTCATGTTGTTGATCTCCTCGAAAAGGATCGAGGCCTGATCGTTGGTGTTGCTGGCGCAGATGATGTCGACGCCACCGCTTGAGAGGAAGAACTCCGCCAAGTCGATGCCGGCGATGTAGGTGGTCTTTCCGTTTTTTCTGGCGACCAGTAGCACCACCTCGTTGAACCTTCTGAGTCCGGTCTCCTTGTACTTGAAGCCATAGGCGACCTGAAGGAGAGCCTTTTCCCAGAGCTCCAAGATGAACGGCATCCCGTTGAACGGGGATTTCGTGTGCTTGCAGAAGCGCTCGATGAAGTCGATCCTGAGCTGTCCCGGCTTTTCGTCAAAGACGAACCTCGGGTCCTTCAGATCGTTTATGAGGGAATCGAGGACCTGCTCCAGCTCATGGCCGATCACCACGTCTCCTTTGTAGACCGCGTTGCGGTATTCGATTAGGTAGTTCATTTCCCGGCTTCTTCGATGAACTTGTCGAATTCGTCCTCGCCCTCGTCGACCTCTTTCCCGAGTATCGTGTTCAGGGTTTTGATGATGGACTGGTAGGCGATCACGCTTTGGAGGTATGTCTTGTACTTGAGGTTCACCCTTTGGTTTCCCTTGTTCGAGGTCTCGACGACATAGCTTTTGCCTATGTCATCCTCCAGATTGTCGAGCTCCACTTTAAGAAAAGAAGCCTTCTTCAGGAGCTCGTCGACTAGGCTTTTCTTGGCCTCGTCGCTCCCTTCAAACAGCTTCTTGAGTCGCAGATACTCTCTATAGACGCAATCATTCCTCTTCTTCATAAAGTTCCTCCGCCTCGGAGGCGTCGACCTGCTCGTAGTTGTCGATCGAGTCTTCGCACCCTAGGTAGATGACGTTAGATAAGTAGGTTCCGTCGATTTTCGATTTGAAGATCTTTCCGGGTTCGGCTTCGTGTTTGTTTGGCATGCTTTTTCCTCCTATGAGACGGTCCAGTTCTTGGCCGTCGCCACCGCTATGTCTGTGGTGGTTATCTTGGCTAGGTTGTCACTGCCCAAGGTGAGAGCCTTGGCGGACGAGCCCGTCAGGTTTTTGAGAGACGCGAACATGGCTCTTATGGAATCTGCACTGAGATTGGTGCATTTCGAGAAATTGGCCACGCAGTTCCAATTGGATCCGAGGACGATGTCCGTCAAAGACGGATTGTCCACTATGTGGCCGGCGATGATCGCGTAGGTGAACGAGTTAGGAAGGATGATCTTCGCTAACACGGAACAAGAGCTGATCGTCTGGCCGTTCCCAGTGAATCCTAGGAACCCTGCCGGAAGCTCGAGCTCCTTCAATGCCGTCATGTTGAATATGGCGTATGAGACGAAGGTTGTGAGTTTGGATCCTTCCTCAAATTTGATAGCGCCTAAATTTGACGAACCGAAGGCGTTACGTCCCCACGAGGACACGCTTTCAGGAACTTTGAGCACATAGCTTGATGCTAGGTTCTCCATTCTCTGGAACGAATACTCCTGAATGGAGGTTATCGCGATCCCTTCTTGGAACTCGATCCTTTGGAACTTGCCTCCCTCGAAGGCGTGCGAGCCGATGTAGGAGATGTCCGGATGAAGGATCAAAGTGGCAAAGGCTTGATAGTAAGAAAGGCAATATTCCCTGATTCTCGTCACCGATGTCGGGATGACGACCTTGTCGGCCGTTCCGCCGATGATACCGCAGAGAAGCTGTGATTCCTCCGATTGGGTGTTGGCTGACAAGATGCCGTCTGACACCACCGCCTCGACCGGTTCGCTGATGAACGCGTAGCTTCCGGTAGGCACATTGTTGGTGACGACGTTGTTCGAGGAGATGAAGGATATAAACCATCTGCCCGAGAGCTTCGTGACCGTGGTCGGAACTACCAAAACGTCGTTTGTCACCCTGTAAAGGTACGTGGCCTTGGCGTGCTTGAACTTGACGTAGCGTATTGCTCCCTCGATTGAATCGTCGACCGAGAACACCAACCTTGCCCTGCTGAGCTCGTCTTCGGTACCGAGCCTGACGACCGGATCCTCGTATTCGAGCCTCCCGTTGGCGTTTGCTTTTATCTTGATGTCGTACATTGGTTGCCCTCCTAAAATAAGTGAAAATGTTATAAGTCTATACTTTGTATAGTCTTATAAAGACGAAAAAGGCCCTTTTCGGACCTCTTTTTGGTGTTTATATAAGACTTATTAATAAGACTTATATAAAAAAGTTGGCTTTGCTTGGGCCCTGTCAGCCCCGCTGTCGCGTTACGTTCCTCTGGTTGGTGAATTAGCCAATCCCAAGAGAAAGGAGCCCCTAAGGCCCTTATTTCGCTTCTTGGGAATTTCGGATTTTGAAAAATCGGCCCCACGCATTTTGGAGGTGGGGGCGAACGGTACTTTCAAAGTCAGAAAATATCATCGACCGGGGCGGTCATTTCGATTTTCTGGACACGAGATTTCCCTCGCTGTCGAAGTCGTACTCGGCCAATCTACCGAACCTATGGTGCTCTTTGTTGTGGCAATCGGTGCAAAGGAGCATCAGGTTGTCCTGATTCAAAGAGACGTTGGGATCGTCGACGTTCTGTATGGTTAGATGGATCTTGTGATGGACCTCGTTCCCTGGCTTACCACATTTCTCGCACAGGCCATTCTGATTGCAGATCTTAATCGCCCTAGCAAGGTGCCATTCGTCGCCACGGTAGAAACGCTCGAGCTTACTTGGTCGCTTCGAGTGCTTCGCGCAACGCTTGTGCCTTTGCATCTGCGTCCTCCCAAGGAAGGTTCAATCCTAATCTGCCGAAGTGCCCATACTCGGAAATCCGGGAATAGGTGACGTCCAGCAATTTGAGTTCTTTGATGATCGAAGCCGGCTTGAAGTCAAAGACCTCTTTAACGAGCTCGACCAATTTGTCGTCGTCGATGACGCCGGTTCCAAAGGAATCGACGGAAACCGAGACTGGCTCGGCAATGCCGATGGAATAGGCGACGCCAACCTCACAGCGTTTGCAAAGCCCTGAATCGACGAGGGCCTTGGCGACGTAGCGACAATAGTAGGCACCGCTTCTGTCGACCTTGGTTGGATCCTTTCCAGAGAAGGCACCACCGCCATGGTGAGCCACCCCTCCATAGGTATCGCACATGAGCTTTCGCCCGGTTAAACCTGAATCAGCGTAAGGCCCGCCGGTCTCGAAAGCGCCTGTCGGATTGATGAGGACTTGGCATTCAGGGTACTTTTTGATGTATCCGCCGATGGCCTCAAGCAAGAGAGCCTTCGCTTCTTCTAGCTTTCCGGGTTTGGTTTGCGAAGAGATGATTATTGTTTTGATGGCGACTGGTTTGTAGTCGCTGTCGTATTCCACCGCGACTTCGCATTTCCCGTCAGGTCCGAAGATGTCGTTGTGCTTCACGAACAGGATGCGGGCAAGGTTGCTGATGTGGGAAGCGACGACGAATGGATAAGGCATCCTTTCGTCGGTTTCGTTTGTGGCGTAGCCATACATCATCCCTTGGTCCCCAGCGCCTTCTTTGTCGACACCAAGAGCGATGTCTCCCGATTGCTTCGTGATGTTTAGATAGACTTTGAATTGCTCGTAGTAGCCGGCGAAGCGGAGAGCCTTGATGGCTTCCTTGATGATGTTCACCTTGGCTTTGGATGTGACTTCGCCGAACACGTAGACGGCGTTGTTCTTGATTGCGGATTCCACCGCCACCCTCGATGTCTTGTCAGCCTTGAGATAGGCGTCTAAGACGTTGTCTGATATCTGGTCGCAGAGTTTGTCAGGGTGCCCTTTGAACACCTGCTCGCACGTTACGATTTTTCCCATTATCTTGTTTCCTTCCTTTCGGCGCATTCGGCCGTTTCGTTTTTGTCTCTGAATTCGATCACGTATGGTTTCCCATGCTTGATTTTGAAAAGCAGGTCATTGAGCCTGCGGATAGCCAAACGGTAGAAATTGACGTCGACCAAGGAGTCGTAGTCCTTGGGATCGTTTCTGTATCTCGCCTTGGCCTTCCCAAGCCTGTCCTTGAACTTCTCTTTCAAATCGTAGAAGTCTTGGATTTCCCTTTCGCTGAAGCCACACGAGATTGTGATTTTGATTGTTACTTTTTGTTCCATTGATTCCTCCATAAAGCAAAAACGAGGTCCTGTGAGCCCCGCTTCTGTTGTTTCCGGTTGTTTTACTTGATTGTGAAGATTTCCTTCGGCACGCAGGCCGTGTAGCGCGGATAATCGTAACCTTCTGACTCAATCAGTATTCCATACGCGTAACCGTCGGCGATAACGTAGATGCAGTGCATCAAACCGCTGTCGTCTTGGTACATGAGTTTGCTGTTGTCCTTCACGTAGTCCCTGTCGGCCAGCGGATTGGCTAAGAGGTCCTTGAATTCATCTTTGGTGAGTCTCACCACTTTTTCGATTGCGAACTCAGTCGTCGGGTAGATTTCCTCAGGCGTAGGTTTTCTAAAGAAATAAGCCTTCATTGTCTCTCTCCTTTTGAAGCCTCGATGATTTCAAATTCATCGGCTTCAGGTATGATTGCGCATCCTCCCCACGTTCTGTGGAGTTGGCTGGCGTCATCGATGTGGGTGATTGTTCCGGTCTTCCATTTGTATTGAGGTTCGTCGCGCATGTCTATTATTTTGATAAGGTCGCCCACTTGCGGTTTCATCATTTCACCCTCCAAGCGGTATAGACCGTCAAGTATCCGCAGTCCCATGAGTCGACTAGGTAGCCGTCTCGGACTGTGGTCACGTGGCCTCGGACCGATACGATGAATGTCCCTTGAGGATGTTCCCTTAGGAAGTCCACCACTTTGGTTCTTGGCTGTCCCGGCGTCCCCTTGAAGAGGAGTCTGTCGTAACTCGCTAGGTAATCGTAGAGGAATTTTCTGTCCTTGTAGGAGGAATATCCTAGTTCCTTCTTGGCCCGATTGAGTTCCCTGCGGGTTTCCATGTAGTCCTTTTCGAGGGCCGTGGACACCGCTCTGACGACGCAGTCTTTGACGGATAATCCTTTAGGATGGGCATTGAACTTGATGAAGTTCTTGGTTCTGACTTCCATGGTTATTTTTCCTCCCATGGCGCGTTGAGCCATTTGACCAGTTCCCTAGAGGAGTCGGTCTCGAATATCGTTTCCTCCCATTGGCCTTCGCCATCGGGCGTCCTGCCAAAGACCGCGTATTTGCTCTTGTTCCAGAGGCAGTCGATTTGGATTGTCAATTGGACGTTTCCGCTGTCGATTGCGCATATCCTGAAGTCATCGTAGAGCGGTCCGTTGAGCGGGCAGTTGTTTTTGAAGAAGACATAGGTGTTGTCTAGGTCGACCTTACCGCCGTCTCTGATTTGCTTGATGATTCTTCCCATCTTGTAGGTCTTGTTCTTGAGGGATGTGTCCCTGCAGAACCAATCGAACCAGCCGGCCTCGATTTGGGTTCGTCTGTCGGCGAGTTCGTAGACTCCGTCATTGAATGAGAATATCCATTTTCTTAGCGTTTGCTTTTCCATTTTCGTTTCCTCTTTTTAATGGTTCTCTGCTTCGAGAATCATGTTCAATGCCTCTTCGGCTTCGGCGTCGGTTGGCTCGATGTCCCATCCTCTTTCGTAGTTGCAGACTATTTTGTTTCCGCACTTAATCATGAGTTTTGAAATTCGGCCACCGTCGATTCCGTAGACGCTTCCGGTGTCGTATTGCTTAATCCAGTAACGGTAGGTTTTGCCGTTGACCTTCAATGTTCCTTCTTTCCACATATCCGGTTTCTCCTATTCGATGTTCTCGAGTCCGTCTTCGGCCTCTTGGAGCGAGCTGACCGCTTCCTCGACCGTGCTGGCGGTGTCATCGAGCCATTCTTGTCTTTCTTCCTGTAGGCCGGTCAATTCTGACCTTCCTTCGTAGGATTCGATGTCCCCGGATTCGCTTTCGATGTCGCTTTGGAGATCTTCTAGCTCAACCCTGAGGTCGCTGATCTTTTCCTTGAGTTCCTCGATGCGTTTCTTGAGCTGGGTTTTTGTGTAGTTTGCCATGTCGTTTTCCTCCTTTGGCATACACATATATCCCTCTAAAAAAGCACTATAGCAACTCAATTCGCTAGTTATTATCGAGGTTTTTTGCTTGTTCCAAAACTGAGGCGAAATCATCAATCTCGCTTAGCGGGGTTTCATTTCCGTCACGGAGCAAAATGCAGTCTTTGAGGTCGCCTTTCATCTTGATGTAGCGCTTCACGATGACGTCGGCGTATTTCTCGTCGAGCTCCATGATGAAGCAGGTCCTTTCGGCTTGGTCGCTCGCGATAAGCGTAGAGCCACTACCGCCGAATAGATCCAGGACGAGCTGTCCTTTCAAAGACGAATTGTTGATCGCCCTTCCGACGAGCTCGAGTGGCTTCATCGTAGGGTGCAAGTCATTATGCTTTGGCTTGTCGTATTCCCAGACGGTAGATTGGGTTCTGTCGTCCACGAAGTAATGAGCGCCATTGGGCTTCCAGCCATAAAGGATCGGTTCGTGTTGCCATTGGTAGTCCTGACGGCCGAGAGTAAACGAGTTCTTGGCCCAGATGAGGCATTCGGCCAATTTGAAGCCGGCTTCCTTGAAAGCGAGCCTGAAGTTGAGCCCTTCGCTATCGGCGTGGCATACATAGATGGAACCGCCGTCCTTTAGTGAATTGAATAAGTTTTTATAGACGAGGAATAGGAAGTCATGGAATTCGTTGTCTCCCATGTCGTCGTTTTGGATCGATTGTCCGTCGCTCCCCTCGTAGTTGACGTTATAAGGCGGATCGGTGAAGACCATGTCGGCAGTTTCGCCGTTCATGAGCTTACTGACCGTTTCAGGATCCGTGGAGTCCCCGCACATGACGCGGTGTTTTCCTAATAGATAGATATCGCCTTGCACGGAATGAGGCTCATCGGTGAGGTATTGCCCCTCGTCGAATTCGTCGTCGGTGACTTCTTTGAAGTCGCTGGCGAAGATATCGTCGAAACCAATGTCGGTCATATGCATACCTAACGCTTCCCAGTCGATGTTGCGTAGCTCTTCGTCGAGCTTCTTCTTGTCCCATCTTGCTATCTCGCCTGTCTTGTTGTCGGCGAGCCTGAGCGCGTTTGCTTGGTCTTCGGATAAGTCCTCGGCAATTAAAACAGGGACCAATTTGAGTCCCAGTTTCTCGCTTGCCTTTAGTCTTGTGTGACCGGCGATTATCACCATGTTCTTATCGACGATTATCGGGTTGCGGAATCCGAACTCGTGGATCGAATTGGCGACTTGTTCCACCGCCTCATCGTTTATTCTTGGATTGTTTTCGTAAGGTATGATCTTACTTATTTCCATCATTTGAACTTCCACTGTTCCATTCCTCCTTCTGATCTAGTTTTTCTTTCCTTAGTTCCAAAGAAATAGCGTCGTCTCTCCATTTCGGACCATAGAACTTATCCAAAATGTAAATGAGGACGTTGGCGTTTGGCTCGTGGTAGAGTTCGAACTCGTTGATCGAGTATTTGTCCTCTCCCTTCTTGCCCTTGTACATTTGTTTGCGGAAGCTTTTAGTCGAATAGCCGTGGCCAATCTTAACCAAATCGCGGATGCAATTGGTCATCTCCCAGATGTTATCCGGGGCGTTTGCATAGGCGACGTCGGCATGGGCCTTCTTCATTTCCTTGTAGTCTTTGAGGCTGATTTCCAAATACTTAGCAATCTGCGCCTCGGTTACCCCGGCCTTAATCAATAAAGAAATAATGGCGAGGTTGTCCTTGAGCTTCCCACTTTCGGTCCACGCAAGGTAGAGATCTTTCTTGTTTGACATAGTAATTCCTCCTTTTGGTTTTGGTGCTCCCTAGTAGCACCGCTTTTGTCAAAAAAGCAATGATGTACTACGGATTCCCGCAAGAAAAAAGAGGACCGTAAGCCCTCTTAGATCCTAGGCGTGTGCCAGTATCTCAACGATTCATCCAGATACAATAATGGATGTTAACCGTAGTCTACTCAAAATCGGCGTTTTTAACAATTTGAGCCGGACAAGTATTTTGAGAAAAAACCTAGATTAATACTAAAGTATTAAAAATTATCGAAAAAAATTACGCCTGATATTCTTTGATTTTGTCCGGCCAGCGTTTCCGGATTTCCTCGAGCAGGTCGCTCGCCATCTTCGGATCGTCTTGGACCATCCTTCTCACGCAATCGTTAGCTTCTTTGATCTTGTCGTTGGTGAAATAGACATAGCAAAGTTGCATCTGGAGTTCGGAGCCGGCATGCAAACGGCATCTGTCGAACCACTCGAAAGCGATCTTCAGGCTTGGTTCCCTTTGGATCCCGCAGTAATTGCACATGCCGATGTTGAACTCGGCTCGTGGGGTTCCACTGCTGGCGATCTCCTCCATCCGGTCGACGTCACTTCTGGTCGCCGTCTCGCATTGAAGCTTCCGTTCGATTTCGATGATTTCCATCACTTCGTCTTTTAGTCTCGTATAGTCTACTTTGGCCTTTTTCATAAAAGCACCTCCTACTATCTAATAGGAGGAAAAATCGAAAAAGTGCCAAAATATTTTTTTAGTTTCGCTTTTACTACTTTGTAGTAACTTTTTTTCAAAATAATCCTAAATATTCCGGACGTATGAAAACGCGGAGTTAAGCAACCCCGCGTCCTCTTTATTCTATTTTGTGTATTAGAACGTACCTATCAAACCGAAGTAACACAGATTATTTCGCATTGGAAACAGGCTTTATTTCTCGCCTTTAAGAATCTCGTTTTTAGCAACAACAGCGTCAATCAAAGTCATGTCACAACCACTGTCGTGTCCTTGCTTTTGAATGGAGGCTATATCCTTTGGAAGGCAACTGCCGGAATATCCCGGATTATCTTCATAGACAAAAGTATGGCTGGTGCCGATTCTTGGATCGGCGGTCCATATCTCCCTCACCTGATTGTAATCAAGGCCCAGCTTCTTGCAGACTTGATACATCTCATTGCAGAAGACGACCTTTGTCGCCAGATATGAATTTTCCATGTATTTCGCCATTTCTACCTCATCACTAGGCGCTTGAAGTATCCTGACATTAGAATTCATCACCGTTTTGTACGCCTCTATGGCCAAATTGATGGCTTCTCTTGTTCCACCGAAAGAGAGCCAAGTCCTATCAGATAGATTAGCGAATGGGTGTGCCACCGTTTCACCGTAATACTCTGGCTGGAAAACGATCATCTTTTTGTATTTCTCTGACATTTCCCTAGTGAACCCAATTCTGACTGTTGACCTCAAAATAAGAAGTCTACATTTGGATTCCTTGATCACCTCTTCCACGATCGAGGTATCGCAACTCCCGTCGTCCATTTTTGGAGTCGGGACGCAGACGAAAGCGACATCACATTGGTTGATGGCCTCCATAGATCCGATACCCTTGCCTTTGTCATAGACAACTGCATCCTTGAATAACTCGTGCATTGCGGTCCCAACGTGTCCGCATCCTATAATTCCTATTTTCATTATTTCTTCCTCCATACTATTTTCGTGTGTTTTCTATTGTATTTATCGATGTTTTCTTTAATAACTTTTATAGCTTCTTCTATTGTAGAAACTCCCATAACGACATCGTTTTTATTCCCGAGGTACCTTTCCCTTTCGTCAATCGGCATTCCAGCGAGTTTCTCGCTCCAACCACCGAAGTTCGTGAATGAGACGATGAGTTTGAATAGTTGCCACGCCATTGCTATCTCAGACAACGTTCCAGCCCCACCGCCAATCGAGATGACGGCATCCGCATCCACTACTTTTCCGTTTCTTAAGATATCCAAACCCGTAGGAATTACAACGTCGGCATAATCATTAACCTCTTTTTCGTTGTTTGATGGGATTATCGCTATAGTGTCTCCCTTTGAGTATTTGGAGGAATCCTTGGCGCCTTTCATGCTGGCTTCCATCACGCCTCCTAAGCCTCCGGTCTGGACTTTGTATCCGTTATCGACCAGAGCCTTTCCTAACTCATAGGCGAGTTGGTATTCCTCCGAATCCTTAGGTATGTTGCTATCGCCAATCACGGCTATCGTTTTCTTCATGTCGTTTTCCTCCGTTCTTTTTAAGAGTCTCTTCCTCATGTTGTATGAGTTGTTATTCCCATATTTGTTTGTTTTGTTTGAATTGTCTGGTGATGGATCGAAGTAATAGATCAAATCGTGGATCGCTATCGGATTTGTCGCATGTTCCACTATCGGGAGCATCATGGCATAGTCAGTGGCTATGTCGACGTACTTGCCGTCCAGCTTTAGATCTTCTTGAATCCAATTGCACATATATCTTCTAAAACACTTAGGATGTAGCCAGATGTTATCTCCATTTCTTTCCCAAGATTTCTTGAATCCGACAACCTCGTATCTCCTTAAAGGCTTATCGGCTCGGAAACAACCTCCGACGGTCACGTCAGCGCCTTCGTCGAAATGTGACTTAATCGTGCTGAGGGCCTCATCGGAAAGAAGGCAATCATCGTTGTCTACGTTCACTATTATCGTTTCCGGGTTAACGGACATTCTCTTGTAAAAGAATTCAAGATTGGATAATGAGCCTACTCTCGTTTCATTGAAAACGGCATGAACTTTGCCTTTGAAATATGGGTCATGTTTGAATAAACACTTAGCATATTCTTTTGATAAATCATCCGAGGCATCATCGAAATAAGCTATGTCAAAATCCTGATAGGTTTGCCTCTTGAACGAATCGAAAAGTCTGCGGAGTTTCTCGGGGCTCGCATTCCTTCCCCTGACGAAGATAATCATGTCGCCATTTAGCTTTTCCGACCACTCGCTTTCTGTTCCGGATAGATTGACGTTTCCATATTGTTTAGATGGGATTTGCAGATCATTTTCGATAAAATATCGCACTTTTGATAGGAAATTTGGTATTTTTTTCGTTTCGTTTTCTGGGTGTATAAAGAATAGTTTGTTTGAAACAAGTCTAATTGAATCGGTTTCCTTTAAAGAGCTGTCAAGCGCTCTATGCCAAGGAAGATCATACGTTCCGTTAACGACCGGATTATCAAGGGGAATAACGCTGTCTAGTTTTTTCAAATCCAAGAAGCAAGATCGAACCTCCACTCTCCCTCCGGTAGTAATCTCTCCGGCATTTTTCGTTGCTATGCTAAGCGAAAGCGTCAAGGCGCTTCTATCTTTCATCTCCTGCAACGCCAAAGCCATGCCATCATTAGATTTATTGAAATAAATGATGTCCGAATCGGTTTGAAACAAATATCTCGTTTTAATGGAATCAAAACCGACCAAAGTCGCTAGTATCTGCTGGCTTTTTCTCGAGTAAGAATCTGTCGCCGTTGCCTTAAAGAACTTGCTATATAATCTTTCTTTTTCCTTGCTTGACGAATAAATGATTCTATCAATGTAGCCTTGTTCCTTGAGCTTGTTTATCGCACGATCAAAGGCATCCTTATCGTCTTCATCGTAACGCCTGTTTCTGTTTTGCTTTCCTTCATCAACAACGACTATTCTTTCCGCAAAGGAGGAGTTCTTCTCGAGCTGATTCACGATATGCACGACGTTTTCGTAGATGGATGAATGCTCCATGTAATTTGCTTTGATAAGCAACGAGCAATCTTCCAATAAAGGTTTAGCCTTCTTTTTGCATACGAAGAAAAGATGCTCGCCTATGAAGTGGAGTGTATCTATGTTGATTCCGCTGTCCTCGCAGGTCCTAATTATCTCGAATCCGCATTCCGATAGCAGTCTTTCATAATAAGCGAAAGGCCTGTGGTATTCTTTCCTCTGCCCATAGATGTCTTTTTTGTAATAAACGGAGTTGCTGGAATAATTAGAATCGTATCCACTTCTTCTGGTTTCCGTCTTTTGTATGTCATCGAAGAAAGGATCACAGATGCTGAACACGACGATGCCGGAATCTCTAACCAATCCGCTAATTCTGCTCGCTATGTACCTATTCCATTTTTCATCGGTACAACACAGGACCTTGTTGCAATTAACTAAGTCAAATTTCCTATCTAATTTTTCGATGTCTTTAACGATGTGAACGGATTTGTCAGCCCTGTTTTCTATCGTTTTCAAATCAACATCATAAACATATGAGTCGATTGCGTTGCAGATTCTATTGGCTATTTTGCATTTTCCGGCGCCATAGTCCAAGAAATCCTTAGGCTTGGTATCTTCGATTATATTATAGATAACAGGATCATGGACCTGCTCTTTATATCTTCTCTCCAGGAGTTTTTCAAACGCCTCCATGCCAAAATCTATCTCCTTGCTTTGACCGAGGTAAGATTTGGATATCATCTCTTTGTATTCGGCCATTGAAAGTTCGGGATACCTAAGCATCTGGTATGTCCTTTCGATGCTTCTCTGGTATTTTTCTTCGTCGAAAGCCTCGATGTTTTTCCCATAATCTATGTATTTAAGTTCCTTGTCGAAAAGTAGGAAGTTTGTCCTTTTAATATTCGTGAGAACCAGTCCATGTGTTTTTAGGAAACTAATCAGATCGGCGACTTGAAAGGCATAGCCACCGCTGTATTCTTCGTAATTGAGGTTCGTCTTGTAGAAAATCACCGAGTTTTCGCCTAGGTCTTTGAATGTGACGGAAAAGAGCTCGTCGCACTCATGGAACGCGGACCCCTGCTTTTCATATACGCTTGCATCGATTTTTGAATAGAAGAGTTTGTAGGTGACTTGGCCATCGGTCATCACTATCCCCTCGTTTCCTATTCCGAGGATCTTCGTGATTTTGGTAGAGAATGCCTTTTCGATGACGGAGACATATTTTTCTTTTTCCAGGGACCGTTCGTAATTGATTGATATTGAGCTGAGATAATCGAACGATGATTCCACCATTGATCTTTCGGTGTATTTCATCGCTATCCTAATTAGGTTTTCTAGGCCTGCTTGATTGAAGAAAGATGAATAAAATTCATCATTGTTGATTTTTAGCAATCCGATGACTCTTGAGTAGCTTTCAATCAGTCTTGTTAGCCTTCCTTGGTATGAATCTAGGTATAAAGAATAGAATTCTTCTCTTGTTTTCCCGGTCATCTTCGAATACGCCTTAGTGAAGGATGATCCGATTAGGTCTTTTATTTCCTTATCGATTTCCTTCTCGTAATCGTATTTATTGGCTATTCTGTTATGAAATGTCGAAAAGGATGATCCGATGATTTTGAACCCTAGTTTTTTTGCTTGAAGCGCCCAGAAGAAGTCGCCTCTTCTCGCTAGTGTATTTCCTAGGTTTATCGAGATGTTTGGTATATCAAGCGCGTCTCTATTGAAGATTATGGTGTTCCCGCCACGGCTATTAGGCTCAAATTCGTGCATTCCCGTGCTGAACAAAGGGCGACTTGTTGCTTTGCCCGCGAAGACATCATCAATGCTTATCGATTCATCGACCTTGGCCGGACACTCCAAATGGGTGTTGCCTGATTCAGTCAGATCGTAATAGTAATCGCTCTTCGAATAGATAGAATCATCGAAATATTGATTTTTCGAGAGGCTTTTTTTGTATGTGTAATCAAGCAATGAACAACGTATTACAGATAAGGAAGGAAGAGGAGCGTCATTTGAATAACTCCCGACCACCACATCGTATTTGCCTTTGTATCTGCCGATGACCTTATTGATGTCGATTAACTGTTTCTTTAGATTACCACCGATGAATCTGTATTCAAAAAACTCCATGTCGTCGTCGAGGATCCAAACGATGTCTCCGTCTATGCTTCCTTGTTTGGCGAATTGATGGATCATCGTCCTCGCCACCGCAATATCGCTGACTATCCCGCTTTCAAAAGAGCTTTTGCTTATGAACCCTCTAATTCTCTCGTCTTTTGCAAATTCAAAAATGTCATTCGTGGTTTTGAGATCGAATGAAATTTTTGAAGATGATAAACATTCGCTGAGTTTTTTATATTCGTCGTCGCTTATATAATTTGCAAAGCAGATTATCTTTTTTCGGACGACATCTAGGTCATTTATCTCGGCTATTAATCTAATGGCCATTTCCTCGGAAGTCGTAACAAAAGCGAAAACTATGCGGTTATCAAAAGGCTCATAATGTGTGTCTTCTTTTGCGTATTCTGGCTTTCCCGCTGGAAGAATTGACCCGATTTCCGATTCTGTTATCGGAGCGTATCTTTTCGTTCTTTCAAAGAATTCCGCTTTCGTTTCATCGTCCATGAGTCCGCCGTATTTGGCGTAGAACTGGGCAAGGCTCCTTCTTTTCCCTTCGGATGAGTTTGTTAGCCTTGGTCTGCTGTTTTGAGCGTCTACGAAAACAAGGTGCTCGTTTACAACTGAGTAAGTAGGATTGAGCATGAGGACTCGAGTGAAGACATCCCTGTCTGTTGTTGACGAAAGGCTTTCATCGAAGCATCCCGCTTCCAATATAGTCGTTAGCCTAATGAAGGTGTTAGATCCTTGTATGTGCGGGTTGACGGCCAAGAAGCTGTCTTTTTTCAAAGTTTGAGGGATCGAGATTGGGAATTCCTTTTCATCTGTTTTGTAATAAAGGCCACTGACGACAAAGTCGACACCATTCCTAGTGGCCTTGGCGCATTTCTCAAGATAATCCTTATCCCATTTATCGTCGTCGTCGAGAAAAGCCAGATAAACATCGTCGATCCCTTTTTTGGATCCAATCAATCTGGTCTTAACGATATAGTCAATTGCCGTGTTTAGATTACCGGCATAGTTATGGGTGTATTTGTCATCAAGAAAAGTGAAACCGCATTTTATGGAAGACTTACGGTCGGCTTTCTTGGTTTCTTCGATTGAATCAGAAACTACCACAACCTCATCCGGCTTCTTCGTTTGAAGGCAAACCGATCGGAGCGCTTCGTTTAATAATTCATTTCTATTTTTTGTAGCGATGACTACAATGAGTTCTTTCATGAGACTCCTCCTAACAAAAAGTGGCCTATGGAAGTTTGCTTTCCCACCGGGCCACTTATTAAATTAAAAAGAGCCGATGAGAAGTAACCTGTCATGGCGACTAATTTGATGTTGTTGTTAACATCTAATAGTCTTTAACTTCATCTGAATTAATTATATTACAACTTGTCTTTTTTTGCTATGTTTGAAAACGCAGAGTATAGCAACCCTGCGTATTCTTTATTGATTTATCAGCATTGCTTCGTATCTATCAAACGGAAGTAACACCAATTATTTCTCTTCATCAGCATCTAATAGTTTGAAGTAGAAAACCAAGATTTAACAAATCAAACCAAGTAAGTTGAGAAAATGCGGTTTAGTTCATCAATTGTCGTTTTATCGCAATTACCATTCTTCAAAATCTTCAAATAGATATCTTCAATTTTCGAAGCGTCGGTTTCCGATAGTATTTCGAGATTTAATATACACGCCTTGTTAATGTCGTTTGGCTCAAATTTTGAAAGTCCACCACCATAAACACGCTTATTCATGTAGAGTATTTGTTGTCCTATTGGCGTAAGCAAATAGCAGAATAAAATATTAGTATATTTTTCTTTTCCTTTATTCAAAAATAACGAATGAAAAGTTGTTAAATTTTTAATGTTCGCTACATTCCTTATCACTTTTAGTTTTTCACGACTGAAGACATTAATCCAGATTGGCGATGGCTCCTTTGGCTCGGACGAATACCAAGGATTACGATGGCTAGTGAGATACTTTTTATCAACACCCCTCTGCACTCCAAGAGCAACGTATTTTTTGTTTGCTTCGTCTTCATGCAAAGACCCGTCGAAAAGATAACAACGTTTCCCGGCTTTAATCAATTGTGAAATTGTAGTTTCGGAGCAAATGCACTTCTTATAATCGTTTGATTTTGTTGCGCATAAATAAATCGAGCGTTTATCAAGCTCATAGCGAGTTCTTTCTTCTTCATTTAAAACAAAATAGTCATTGTCGCCAGTTGCTATCCCCCTCTTTGCTGAAGCAAACTTTGAAAATTGAATAGTATTTTTAAACTGTTTTTGGACTGTTGGGTCGAGATATTTTGACCACTTAATGTTTGGGTCAAGATCTGAATAAGGAACTGTAATCTTTCCGGCTAAGTTGTTGTCCCCATCAACATCTATAGATTCAAACTCCTCTTTGGAAGAAACGTTGTAAAAATCTGTTCCCTTCAAATTAGATTTTTCTAAAAATATCAAACATGAAGTTGTAAGAACATCGTCGAAAACGTCAGATTCATTATTAAACGAGATTATGGCTTTGAGACACTTCAGCCTAATCAGATAATCTTTTATATAAGTTCCATATCCAGAATTAAGAAACTCTGAAGGAATAATGAATACAAGCCTTCCCTTATCCTTCAGCAAATAGGTAGCCTTCAATAGGAAAAGACTGTATTGGTTTGTGTATCCACTAATTTGAAAGTTTAGGTTGTACCTAAATTCGTTGAATACGTCAGCCCTGTTATCCAGCGTTTGAAAACGATTATATGGAGGGTTGCAAATAATAGCATCGTATCTCTCATTCCATTTTCCGATCAAAAAGTCGCTGATCTCGATGTCATAATCCATATCGACACGTTTCTTGAAGAAAGCGATAATGCCATCGTCTATGTCATATCCTTTTCTTTTTACGTCTTTTAATCCTTTTAAGAAAATGCCATTTCCAACAGCTGGATCTAATATAGTTTTTGGGCCATTTTTAATTACCCAGTTTCTCATAAAATCGGCCACGTATTCTTTGGTGAAGTACTGGCCTAATTTTTTGACTTTTTCTGGACTAGCAAACGAATAATACTCTGTAGCTTCTTTTTTTGTCATATTAGTTTTTGATTAATGAGTTGATTTAGGTTAGATCCAAGAACATCGGCTTTGCTGTATTCAAAGTTCACATAGAACAGTAATCGGCCCCTATCTCCAACCTCTTTTGACTGGCTAGAGTGCTTTGGCATAATTACGTTGTCTAGAACTTGGGTGCAAAGTCTTGAGTTAATTTTTATAGTAGTTTTGTTTTGGTTTTTGGCATCTCCACTCTCAACGAAATAATCCACTCCTTGCTTAGATTTATCGCTCACAAGACGAAGAATATCAAGGAAACCTATTCCAAAAGCGGAATCAAAGAAGACTTGAACGTAGAAATGAGGGACTCCATACCTCAAAATCCAGTTGTAAACAACTTTTAAATCTTCTACTTTTGGAGTAATACTCAAAAAATCACGTTTTTTGAGATTTTGCAAAAAACTATTAAGCGTCTTCAATTGTTTCGATAGTTCAATTTCATCAGGAGATTTTTTCCAACTAGGGGATCTGAACGATGTCTGATGAATATTAGAATCGTCCATAAGACTAATTATTTGATAAATTGATGACGATTTTTCTGACAGAAGAGTGCCATGCTTTGACAAAATCAGTTGTTTCATTGCCAAAGCTTTTTCTTTTGAATCGTCAAACACTTTTTTGGAATGATCATTATATTTTTTATCCAAAAAAGAGCTGGACCTTACTTCAATGCCACAAACAGCAAGGGGAACTATTTTATCAAGCTCGTCAGCATTCATATCGCTGATATTCAAGCCCCATTCTTTTTTATAATCTTTCTTATGGAAAATTAGAAGATCTGGCTTTTTGCCAATCGTGTCAAGCTCATCTTGGTATTTTTCATAGAACTCATTAAATCCAGGATCTCCGGCAACAAGCTCAATATCCAGACCATACTTCACAGAAATATAATCTTTTGATGCATTATTAAACGCATGCATAAGGGTCTTTTCGGCCCAGTCCCCTTGTTGCTTATTAGTGATAAACTCAGATGAAGCCTGAGTTGGAGGGGTTCCGCGTTCTCTCTTGATGCCGATATCCACAATGTTTTTATCTATTTGAGTCATTGCGGTTGTAACATCTGATATGTACTGATTATTCATTGTTCAGTCCTGCCTTTCTTTTTTCTATTGCTCGGTTAACTTCGACATTAAGTATCTCTAAAAATTCTTCATTTGTTCTTGGAACGCACAATGAGAGATTCTTGTAATCTGCTGATTGAAGATTGCCATTGTTGCTGGGATTAACATATACGTCAGGTATCCAAGAGACAGGAACAACCGTAGCTTTGCAGATTCGTATCGTCATATCGTCTCGAAAATCGATTACAAAAGTAGCTACATAAAGATTTGAATCAGGATAAGCCTTATAAAACTCAAGAAGCCCTTTTGCCTTTGAAATATCGTCTTTATTTCTTCTCCCGTTTAGAACAGAAGATTTGATATTTACATAAGCAATTTTACCGGTAGGATATAAAAACTCAAAGTCGTAAACGCCGACCTCACTATCAGCCGAGCTAACGCTAGTAAAACCTAACTCCTTTGATCTTAGTTCCAAATTTTGAGAAATAATCTCCTCCAAAATCCTCCAAACAGTTCTACCTTTTGCCGATTTTCGCCAACCAAATGGCATAATTTTTGGAGAAGCAATTGGTATATCTCCTATTGACGAAATAAGAGTCGTTAAACAATTTTCCAAATGCTTCCTTTCAGTATCTATTTCGTGGATGGTCTCTAATCTTTTTGTTTCATTTATAATCATATTATAATTTTATCACTATAGAGAAAAATTCACAATGAAAGTATAGTTAAATGCTTGACTTTTGGCTATTTTTGAGTTTCCCATTTTTTCTCGATATTCGCCAGATACTGGCTCACGCATTGCTGGGAGATGCAGAGCTCGAAGGCGGTGTCCTGCTGGGTGAGGCACCGGAAATAGATCTTCTTGAAGACCTGCAGTTCCTTGTCGGTCAGTTTGCCCATAAACCTATGAAGCAAAGCCTCCTCCTCATTGATCGCCCTGATCTGGGCGTGGAGCTCGTCCTCCCTGTCCAAAAGGGCGCAGAGCTTATTCTCATGGACCGTGGATGGGCTCCCTACCCTGTCGTAGACCGGGCCCGGCACCGAGAACATCTGGACGTAAACCCAGTCGAGCTTCTCGTTAATGATCTTCAGTCGGCGCCTGTTTCCCCTAATCCCCTCCATGAACGTGGCCAAGGACGTCGTTCCATCCCTTGAAGAAGTCTTGCATTCTTTCATCGTATCCCTCCATCTTGCTTAGGTTGTCCGTGAAGGCTCGCTCAAAGAAGGCGTAGATGTCCGCTATCTTCTCGCGGTTCCTTTTCACGTAGTCTCTGGTGTAGCGGAAGCACCTATTAAACAATTCCTTGTCGTCGTTGTCCGCATAGGACGAGTCAAAGAGGTCGTTGAACCTGTCGATGTCCAACGGCTCGTAGATCGAGACTATCCCCGCCTCCACCAAACAGGAGGTGTAATAGTTCAGCTTGCCGGGCCACTGGCCTTTATCGCCTTTATCAGCTCTATCATCTCTATCTTTCGGATTGTCCTTCTTGTTGTGATTCTTGTTGTCATTGTTATTGTTATTCTTATTCTGTCGATTATCGTCGCCATTCTGCTGACATAAATCGGGTTCAGCGCCATTTTTGTATACAGAAATGCCGTCCGAACCGCTTTTATGCTTGCAATTAAGGCGTTTATCCACTTTGGCCTCATCCTCGTCGTTGAGGAGCCAGTAGACCCTTTGGCGGTCTTTCCTTCTCAGAGTCGAGGCGTAGTACTGCTCCTGGATCGCCTTGGAAGTGATGACTTCCTTTCCCATCATCTCCTTGTCGAGCAGGCCGATGTCGGCCATGAGATAGACGATTTCCATCACCTCTTTTATCGTCAGTGTGTGCTTCCCGTGGAGGCTAACAAAAACCTTCTTGGCGAAGCGCTCAGGCGTCGTCTTGATGAAATATCCCTCGTGATAGATTATCGCCAGGGAATGGATGAACACCACCTCCGAGACGAGCTTCTTCTCGAAGGTCAGGTCCACCACTTTGTCGTTGTCGAAATACTCGACGTCCAGCGGAAAGAAGGAGAGCCCTTCCTTTAGCATTCTGCCCATGAAATCACCTCCTATTTTTGTTGTGTCTCAAATAGCGGAAAAAAGCAGTAATTGGCAGATTTTCCCTGTAAAACCTGCTTCTTTCGTATCGTTTAAACGGAAATCACTAGCATTATTTCCCATTGGAAATGACCGGGTTTGCCGACACGTATTCGTCCAGCATCTCCTGAGTGATTCGATAGGTCATCTTGCCTATCTTGAAAGCCTTTAGCTTGCCCGATCTGATGAGGTCGGCGACCCTTCTTCTGGGAACGTCCCAAAGCTCGGCGAGCTCATCGACGGAGTAGACTTTCTTGTTCTCTTCATTTTCCACTTTTGACCCCTCCGAACTTATCTAAAAGCTTTCTGATTTGATTGATCCCAACCTTGTAGCAAAACACCCTTTTATGGGTTACCGTGCCGGCGGTCTTGTCCTGATAGGAATGGGTGTCGATCCTGAACCAACCTTTGTCGACGTACTCCTGAAGAGGGACGTTCTCGTTGTCGATGACGTCATTATTGCGTAGGACCGACAAGACCTCGCTAATGCCTATGCCATGGATCCCTAAGATTTCCGGCACATCGTATAGGTCTTTGAGGACGTAGGAATCGAGGGCGCGTTTGACGTAGTCCCTGGCCTCCTTGTTCTCGGCTTGGCTTTTCTCTAAGATGGCTATTTTCGTTTGGAACTCACTGTAGGTGGTCAGAAACGCCACCGCCGTCTCATTGCTTTTAGTGATCGCTTGGACATCGTACTTCCCGTATCGTCTGATAGTCGGAAGTATATCCTCGGTCACCCAGTCCATGAACGCTTGAGCCTCTTCTTTCCTTGATTGGAATATCAGCCTATAAAGATTGCCTTCCGTGACAAACAGAAAGTTATTGAACTTCTTTCCGTCGGTCTGACAGATACGGACGACGCCGGTTGCCTTCAGCCTTTTCTTGACGTCGGATGGATTCTTAATATCTAGGATATTGCAGGCATCTTTCAAGCAGAACACAGGTCTAGAGAGTTCATCGATGGCCGTTCTTAGTGAGCCAAGGCTCTCTTTTTCAAATTCAGTGATTTGATTCGTCTTTTCTTCTTTTTCCATATTTGATTTTTCCTTTTCTTTGTTTTTGATAGCGCCTTATCCACGAGCAAAAGAGTTCGCTATCTCTTCTTATCGATTGCTTTTTCTACGATCAGCTCAACGTTGTTGCTTTCCCTTGAGAGGTTGTGGGTATAGATGGTAGTCGTGTTTATCGACTTGTGCCTAAGCACCATCTGGACCTCCTGGAACGTCGCCCCGTTCTGAAGCGCTATCGTCGCACATGTATGTCTCAAGCTGTGGGCCGTGTACCTTTTGTCGTCCAGGCCGATGAGCCTTAATAGGTTCTTGACCGAGAGCGACACGTTCTTCGGGCTTATTCGCCCATGGCAGTTATGGCTTCCGTGGTTGATGAACAGGGCCTCCGAGTCGCTGTCTCGCTTCTCGAGGTACTCATGCATCAGCTCCCAGACGGAATCCGGGACCTTGATCGCGTCGTCCTTGTCGTCGTGGCCTTTGCCTTGCACGTAGAGGTAATTGGTGCCTTTCAAGGTGACCATGTCCTCGACGTCGGCCCTCGAGACCTCTATGGTCCTCAGGCCAGTCTTGACTATCAGGTTGACGATCGCGTAGTCGCGGAGGTTCACTATCGACTTCTTGGCCCTTCTTTTGGCTTTGCCAAGCAAGTCCTGGACCTGCTCCACCGTCAGCGGTTCGCGTTTGAACGTCGAAACTATCTTCTCGCCTGTGAGGTCGGAGGAAACGTCCGGGTAATATCCCCTGCGTTCGCACCATTTGTAGAACTTTCTCAGTATCACCACGTACTTCTGGGTCGTCGCGCTGTGGCCGTTGTTCGCTTTGATATATTTCTTATATTTGACTAAATCAGACTCTTTTGGCTTTTCGATGCGATTCTGTTCAAGATAATTGACATATCTCCTAAGCATTCCTCCATACGAAACGACCGTATTGTCAGACAGATCCAGCGATGAGATGAAATCCTCGACAAGTTCTTTATGTGGCCTTGCGTGGGCCAGCATTTCTTCTCTTTCCCTAAACATGGGCGTCATTCTTCCTTTTTAATCCCGTTCATCTCATTGAGCTTCTGCTGATAATCAATCTCCATCTGACAGAGCTCATCTAAGGGAATGCCTAAGCAATCCGATATCGAAACGAGCCTTTTTGCATTCATTAGGTGGCCAAGTTTCCCAACTTCGATCTGGTTGTATGTAATCGGATCTATTTCACACTTGTCAGCCACTTTGGCTTGCGAAAGTCCTAAAACATTTCGACGTTTTCTTAAGTAATCCCTTTTGAGATAAACAAACTTCTTGTTTTTCTTACATGACATCAAAGTACCTTCCTTTCTGTTTTTCTACCCCCGTGGAAAAGTAGATTGATCTCATTGTATTTTGTTAAGTAAGAAAAAATAATTTAAGCGGGTTAAGTATTTGTGTTTTTCTTACAAATACGTAGTAAGTTTTGCTTATTTTTCATACTTTTTTGTTATAATGGGATCGAAAGGCCGGTGACTCAATTATGAAAATGGAAGAAACAACGATAAAAATTGCAGAAAACATCTCCAAAATACGAAAATCAAAAGGAATGTCAGCTAATGCCGTGGCAAAAGCCATAGGAAGAAGCATTGATACCTACTACTTTTATGAAGAAGGTCAAAGAGCGGTACCACTGCCTATACTCGTCAAATTAGCGAGCCTTTTCGAGGTTTCGTTGGACGACATCATTGAATCCAAGGCGACCATAAATAGAGCAAAATCCATCAACTTCGACTGCTACAGCAATGGAAAAAAGGAAAGAATCCTGATCGACAGCCAGAACAACGAAGTGGTTTTCTATAAAGAGGACGAATGGACATTTAGATACTACGTAAAATGTCTGGATGTCCGTTTCGATCATGAAATCCTTGTTTGCGAGCAAAACGATAATGCCTATCCAGCGATCGTGTCCTTTGACAAAAAAATCAACGTCTATTCAGTTTTCAATACCCTAACAAAGGAAACAAAGCTCCTAAAAACAAACAAATTCAAAAAGCAAATAACCATCCTCGGCGATTATGCAGGAACAATAAAAAAAGAAATTCAGATCAAAGATTTCCTATGATACTTAACCGGGTTAAATTACCTTTTTGGCTTTTCGATGATATATTCTAATTGGCTTTTCGGTGTGAACCGATAATTTACATGTCTCCACCATTCTTCCAAAAGGAGGAACATGGAGACAATAAAAAAAGAAGATGCAAGGTTTGATGATTCAAACCCTTTTTGCATGGAATCGAAAATCAAATATGAAAGAGCCCTCGAGGTAAGGTTTCTCAGATTGAAGAAATCGGCAGACCTCATGAGGGCCGACGGGCTCCTCACAGACAAGGAATGGATGAGTGTCATTCTTTCTTTAAGAAAGAAACTAGGCCTCACCATTGGTATTTTCAATGACTCTCATTGACTTGATAAAAATACCTTTTAGAGCGATGTATCTATCATGAGGAGGCCATAAAAATGGAAGAAAGAAAAACGGTAATAGTAATACCAAAAATCGAAAAACCTTCAATCGATGAAAGCACGGGAATCAAGGCAAAGAAAAAGGTCTGTGCCTACGCCCGAGTCTCAACCGATCTTGAAGACCAGAAAAACAGCTTTGAGGCCCAGCTCGACGAATACTCGACGAGGATCAAAGCCAACCCCGACTGGGAGTTCGTCAAGCTCTACTCCGACGAAGGCATATCGGGGACCAGCTACAAAAACCGAGAAGGGTTCAAGGAGATGCTGGAAGACGCCATGAATGGGAAAATCGACATGATTCTCACTAAATCGATATCCCGCTTTGCGAGAAACACGGTCGATTGCCTTACCATCGTTAGGAAACTAAGGGCAAAAGGCGTCGAAGTAGTCTTCGAGAAAGAGACATTGTCATCTTTAGATGACCGTTGCGAGATGATGCTCACGATGTTCGCTTCTTTCGCTCAGGAGGAATCCCACAGCATAAGCGAGAATGTCAAATGGGGAATAAGAAAAAGAATGGCCAAGGGGACTAGGAAAATCAACGCCAACTACCTCCTTGGATACTACATCGACGGAGAGGGCAAACTAGCCATCGACGAGGAAGAGGCGAAAATAGTCAGGCAGATCTATCAGCTTTTCATAGCGGGTTCGACATATCGCGAGATATGTGAGGAAATGGAGAAAGGTGGGCATCTCACCCAAACCAAGAAAGAGACATGGACCGTAAACAACGTCCGCTCCATCCTCTCAAACGAGAAATACTGCGGGGACATACTCCAACAGAAGACCTACATCAGGGATTTCCTAGGCCACGAATCGGTCAAGAACAACGGTCAGGTCCAACAATACCTAATCGTCAGGAATCACGAGCCAATCGTGTCAAAGGACACTTTCGTCTACATCCAGAACCTTAAAAAATACAGGATAAGCAATTACAACAACAGCATATCGAAATCAGGTAGCGGTCCCACCGCCGGGCTCCTTATCTGTTCCAATTGCCTAAGGGCGATGAAGAAGATTACCACCCATCCGGGAACCCCTTATTCAAGGGCCGTCCTGACCTGCAAGGCAGACCTCAAGAACCATGAGGGACATAAGGACTGCTCAATATGCAACACCTTATCCTACGACCTGACGGTCAAAGCCATAAAGGCCGTGCTCGACTTGTTCGCGCGCAATAGCGACGACGAGATGCTGAAGGACGCTGTCTCGGAGGCAAAAGCCGAGACCGCTTTCTATGAAAGACAAACCGAAATCAAGCAAAGGATTAGCGAATCGGAGAAAGAGATGAAGGAGCTAATCAAGAAGCAAATCGAGGAATCGTCCGACCTTGGCGCTTATGCGAAAAGGTACAAGGAAATCCAGATGTTGATCGCCGAGGAAAAGCAGGAATTGGAAACGCTCAATCTTGATGAGTTCCGCAAACACGAAAGGAAGATAGTAAGCGCAAGAATCGACAGATACATAAGCGGAGACATTTCCCTTACCCCTATCGTGGTCAACGAATTCCTCTCAAAGGCCATAAGGAAAGGCGACAATTCAATCCGCTTCATCCTGAAGAGCCCCACCGCCACTGATGAATGGATACGAAACAACATGGCCGACATCCTCAGAATGAAAGCCGTCAAAAAAGGGACGGTCACAGACGGAGAGAACACCCTCTTCTATGACGTCGTCAGATTGGAGGATTCATTATGCTAAACGTCAAATCGCTCCACCCATACGACGGAATAAACAAACTGAACGTCTGCGCATACGCAAGGATATCGAGTGACAAAGAAGAACTCGAGACCAGCCTGAACGAACAAATCGATTTCTACACCACCACCATCCTCTCCGTCAATAAATGGAACTTCGCAGGAATGTACGCCGACGACGGAATATCCGGCTCATCCATAAAAGGAAGGGTCCAATTCCAAACGATGATTGAAAAGGCCAGAGCGGGCGAAATTGACATCATCTTGGTGAAATCGATATCGAGGTTCGCTAGAAATGTCATCGACCTGCTTTCGATAATCCAAGAGTTAAGGGTGAACGGAGTCGAGGTTCTCTTTGAAAGAGAAGGATTGTCTTCCCTAGACGTCAAATGCGACTCTTACCTAACCATGTACGCAAAATTCGCCGAAGAGGAAATAGTCTCGATGAGCAAGAACGTCAACTGGAGGAATCAAAAGGACTTCAGGGACGGCAGATACAAGATCAACGCCAGCCAAATGCTCGGCTTCCGCTACGACGAGAACAGAAAAGTCGTCATCGACGAAGCCGGGGCCAAATGGATAAGGGAGATATTCAAGCGATACGCCGACGGGCAAACACCTGCCGAAATCGCAGAATTCTTGGAGGAAAACCATGTTAAAACAGGGGTTGGGAACCCAAAGTGGTCCTCAAGCTCGGTCCATGCCATCCTCCGCAACGAGAAATACGTGGGCGATGCCGTGATGCAGAAATTCTACATCGAAGACAACCTTACCCATAGGCGAGTCACAAACAGCGGTCAGAAAGATAAATACTACGTGAAAGACGGCCATGAAGGAATCGTCGACAGGTCCACTTGGGATAAGGTCCAGAAAATGATTAGCGCGAACGCAAGGAAATACAAAATCTTCAAAGGAAACTCGCAGGACTTCGTGACCGAGTATACGCATTTCGGCTATTGCCCCTACTGCCACGGGAACTACAGCGCGAAATGGAACCGAGACGTCCGAATGCTCTATTGCGGTTCGAACAGGACTAGGAAACTATGCAAAAACAGCGAGTCCGTCTTCGTAGAAGGCCTCGACAAGATAATCCCGATTCAAATCAAGAAGCTCAAGGAGAATGAACCTTTGTTTAAAGAGGCTTTGTTGAAGGTTTTTAAAGAGGATCGGTCGGAAACCCAACGCAACCAAATAAAAGCCTTAGAAGGCGAGTTAGAGGCCCTGCGTGCCAAGTCAATCAAGTTCTCTAGGTACAAGGACCCGGCCTTCGATGAATTAAAAGCAGAAATCAAAAGAAGCATCTCCTTAAAAGCGAAAGAAAAAATGCTGATAGAGAACGAGATAATCACAAAGATGAATCCTCAAGCCAGAGCGAAAAACATAATAACAGAGCTGAGAAATTGTCCGGATGGCGATTCCATTGGAGAGTATGAGTTTAAAAAGCTCTTCAAAAGGGTCGTCATTTACAAAAGGGATAAACTGGTCTTCATCATTGGGAGCGATGACATGTCAAAACTCCCGAAGAAAACGGAGCCTTCCTTCTCTTGCAGTTACAAGTACAAGATCAGAAAGACGACGTTCATCTGCAATTTCGGTATTTACATCAATCGTTAAGAGAACGAAAAAAACACCTAGGTCCCGTGAGGAATCTAGGTGTTTTCTTTGCTTCAAAATTAGGTGCGTATTAATAGTTCGAATAACCTTACCGGCTTGGGTGGTTCGAACTTTTTGATTTTCTTCTTTTCTTCATTTTCCTAGAAAATATGCGTAAATCGCTATGATTTTCGATTTTGCTAAAACCTGCTAATTGAGGTCTAATGAATGTCAAAGCGTGTTGAACGAGTGCAAGAAAAAAGCGACAACCTTACGTATTGTCGCTGTTTAAATTGAATGGTGCGCCCGGGGGGACTCGAACCCACAACCCCCAGATTCGTAGTCTGATACTCTATCCAGTTGAGCTACGGGCGCATGTTTAAGGCCGCCGAACGGCAGCCTTGCTAATATAGTTCACTTACCGTTGGTAAGCAACTATTCTTTTGGAGCTTCCAGCCGGAATCGAACCGACGATAAGTGAGTTGCAGTCACTGGCCTTACCGCTTGGCTATGGAAGCAGCGAGAGGATTATAACACCCCGCCGAAAAGAGGTAAACGAGTTCGCGAAGTCTTTTCGGCGGGGTTATCTTATTTGGATTTTCTGTTGAGGTAAGCCGACACTTCTTTGCGGCGTTCGATCCGGATCGTCTTGTTGTGATGTCTGATGATCAAGGTGCTGGCGATCGCGAAGACGGCGGCCAAGAGGATGAGGCCAAAGACGATGACGCCCCAAAGAGGGAGGTTGTTGGCCTTGACGTTCTGCCACATGGCGAGGACGTATTTGTTGTTGGATCCGAAATCCTTCATGATCGAAAGCTTCGGGATGATCGTGGTCGGCGGGTATTGGGCGAAGAACTGGCGGCCGACCGTGATGTCGCCGGCGGTCTCCCCGCTCGGATCGGAAAGGGTCTCCATCGCGTCGGTGTAGAAAAGATATGGGTTGTCGGATGGGGTCGAGCCGAGGGTCGAGGGGTAATTGGCCATCTCCTCGTCGGAGAGGGTCCCGGTGAACATGTAACTGAGGTCGGAGATCGTCCAATCGGTGCTGAGGGCGGCCGATTCCAAAGGGAGGTCGGCATTGTAGGCCGCGGCCCGGGCCTGATAATCTTCCCAAGTCGATTCGACCCCGGAAATGGTCGGCTTCTCGTAAGTCGATCCCCGCATGTCGAACGGCCCGTAATCGTCGCCGGTGTCTTCGTGGACGCCCGTCCCGTCGCGGACGACGAGGTTGCCCTCTTCGTCGGTGAGGAAGGCGGAATCCTCCCAAGTCGAATCGGCGTCGCCGCTGGCATCATGCCAGACATACGTCGCGTAGGCCCGGGGGTCGTACCAGCCCCTCACGAGGTCGAGGACGTAATCCCCGGCGATGAAGGAGGAATAGCCGATCGTGTCCATGTTGGCGGCCGCGATTTCGGGGGAGGAAAGGAAATCGATGAAATCCTCGGCCTCGTCTTTGTGGAGGGAGGACGACTTCGGCATGACCCAGCCGTCGAACCAGATGTTGCCGCCGGTCTTGGGGATCGAGTAATAGATGGTCTGCCCAGCTTCGTTCTCGCCGCGGTTCATCGAATAGACCGCGTCCCCGCTCCAGGCGAGATTGATCCCGATGAGGCCTTTGACCATGTCGTCCTTGCCCGAGTCGACCTCAAAGCCGAAAACGTTGTTCTTGAGGTTCAGGAGGACGGATTGGACTTCGTCGACCGTCGCTTCGTCGCAACGGTTGAAGATCTCGGTGAGTTTGGGGTTGTAGTTGGTGACCGCGTCCTCGTACTTGCCGGGGATGAGGTCGTAGGATTCGTCGAAATCGCCCGAATCGTCGAGGCCTTGGAGGATCTCGTCCTTAAAAACCTTCATGATCCCGACCGAATAGGTGTCGCGCATCGAATCCTTGATCGACATCTCGAGGTGGTATTTGTCGTTCCATAAACTCGACCAATCGCCCATGTCGTATTTGACTTGTTCGACGTCGAGGTTTTTGTCGGCGGCGACCTTGGCGGGGTTGTAGAGGATCCCAAGGGTCCCCCACATGTAGCCGCGGGCGTAGTCGGAGATCGGATGGGAGGTCACGCTTCCGTCGTCGTTGGGGACGTCGGCGGCGATGAGATCCATCTGGCGGAGAAGGTATTCGGACCCGTATTTGTGAAAATTGTCGGCCGGATCGTTGTCGAAGGGTTCCAGCATCCCCTGACTCATCATCTTCTGAATAGCGTAGTCGCTCGGGCAGATGAGATCATAGGTCGATTTGCCGGTCTTCAAGGACGAAAGCATCGTCTCATTCGTGTCGAAGGTGTCGTAAATGACCTTGACGTTCTTACCGAGCTCTTTCTCGTGCTCTTCGAAAGCCTCGACGACCCCGTCTCCGATGTAGTCCTCCCAGTTGAGGACCCGGAGGTTGACCACATCTATTCCGGCGGTCGAACATCCCGACATGGCGGGGGCGACGAACAACAAGAAAGAAGCGAAAACTACGAATTTGTTTTTCTTCATGGCCTTAATTCCCCCTTCCTTTGCGGACTTTGCGCTGCTTGGATTTGACGTTCCGATAAATCGTCACCCCGATGACGAGCGAGAGAACGAAGAGGAAGATGACGGTCGTGAGGGCCCGCATGGCCGGCGGGACCGGGCCTTTTTTTATCTTGGCCTGAACCAAGGTCGAAAGAGTCTCGATCGTCTTGTCGCCCGAGAGAAGGCCGGCGCCGCGGGTGAAGGCGGTGACGATGAAATCATCGAGCGAAAGGGTGATGGAAAGAAGGAAGCCCGAGGCGATCCCGGGCATGATCTCGGGGATGACGGCTTTTCGCAGGGCTTGGCTTTGATTGCAACCGAGGTCGAGGGCGGCCTCATAAAGGGCCGGGTCCATCTGTTGAAGCTTCGGCTTGACGGAAAGATAGACGAAGGGGAGGGAAAGGATGACATGGCCGATCAAAAGGGTCCAGAACGAGAAGATGTTGGTCCCCCCGAAAAGATAAGATCCGCAGAAGACGAACATGACGGTCAAGGACATGGCGATGACGATCTCGGCGTTGACGACCGGGATTTGGGTCACGTTCTCGATGACTTCGCGGACGGCCTTTTTGCTGTAGAAGGCCCCGATGGCCCCGGAGGTTCCGAGAACGACCGAGATGATCGAGGAGACGACGGCAATGATAATGGTGTTTCCGAGGGCGGTCATGATCTCGGCGTCGTTGAAGAGGTCGCCGTAAAGCTGCCAGGTGAAGCCCGTCCAGGTCCCGATGTTGGTGGCCGAGGTGAATGAGAAGGCAATGAGGACCATGATCGGGATGTACATAAGGATCAGGACGATCCAAATGAAGGATTGGGCCAGGGTTTTCTCGATGAGGTTGTGGGCCCGTTCCCGTTTTTGGAACTTTTCGAGTTTGTGGGGGTCCTTGACGGTTGGGGTCGTCGAAAGCGTTTCCGTGGGGAGAGCCACCGCTTCAGTATTGTTCACCATAAGGCGCCTCCTTTCCGGCTATCGTCTTTCTGAAATTTCCGTGTCGCGAAGAGCGAAACGGCCACGAGGATCAGCATGATGAGGGCCATGAACGAGCCTTCGTTCCATTGGCTCTGAGAGAAATTGAGATAGATGATGTTCCCGAAAAGGGTGATCTTCCCTTCGGACAGGGTATCGGAGACGACGTAGGTCGACATCGTCGGCATGAAGACCATCTCGGCCGCCGAGACGATCCCGGGGACGCTTTGGGGGACGATCGATTTGATGAAGGTCTGGAAGCGGTTGGCCCCGAGGTCGGAAGCCGCTTCGATCTGGCTTTTGTCGAGCTTCAGCATCGTCGTATAGAGAGGGAGGATCGTGAAGGGCAGATAGTTGTAAACCAAGCCGATCATCGTGGCCAAGTACGGATGGTTGCCACCGTTGACCCCCATCCACGAGAGGACGTCGCGGGTGGCCCCGGTTCGGAGGACGAAATTGATCCACATCGGCATCACGAAGAGCATGACGAGGATGGTGTTGGTGTTGTATTTCTTACTGGCGAGGAAGTAGGCGACCGGATAACCGATCACGAGGCAAATCAGGGTATTGAGAATCCCGATGAAGAGGGAGACGATCAACACATTGAGTTTTGTGGGGGTCGTGAAGAAGCCGACCAAGGCATTGAAAGAGAAGACAAGGGAGCCCGATTCGGTCGTTTCGGTGAAGGCGTAAACGACGATGATGAAGATCGGGAAGATGACGAAGAGGAGAAGGAAAATCGAATACGGGAAGGCCATATAGCGGCGTTTGAAGGAAAAGAAACGCTTGGCTTTGCGGCCCTCAGCCTTCGCTGGAAGATTCTTGTGGACTTCCTCCTGGTTGGGGAGGCGGAGGTTACTGGAGGACATACTCGTCCAAATCCTTCTTGAGGCGGAGCTTGATATCTTCCTTCTTGACCGACACGCTCACCATGTCGCGCTCGTTCCAGTTGTAGGGGGTGTTGACGACGAAATCTTCTTCATCATCGGTTCGGACGATGAATTGATAGTGGTCGCCGATCCAAACCGAGTTGATGACCGTTCCTTTGGATTCGCCGGTCGAGAGGTCGTCGCTGAGTTCAACTTTATCAAGGGCGATCTCGGCCACCACTTCGGCGTCGGTGAAATTGTAACGCCGCTTGGTCTTGGGGTCGTATACGTTCCCATCCTGATCGAATTTCGATCCTCGGACAAGCTGAAGGAGATCACAGTCGAAGGGATCTTCCCCGATCACGACTTGGCCGTGGTTGTTGATGTAAGCGTCCGTGTACTCGTTCTCGGTGAGTTCCTTGTGCATGATCTGAATGTTGCCTTTGACCACATGGAGGGAGACCTGAGCCCCGACCTTGTGGTCGTGGGTGTCTCGGCACAGAACCTCGTTCTTGCCGACGTTGACGATGAATTCGTATTGGATCCCTTTGAAGACCTTCGAGGTGATGACCCCGTTGACCGTCCCTTTGTTGGGATTGCCCATGATGACGTCTTCCGGACGGACGACGATGTCGACCTTCTCGTTAAGCGGGAAATCATCGACGCAGCCCCAAGCCGCCCCGATGAAGCGAACCTTCCTTTTGCCGACGATGGTACCGTTGTAGATGTTCGATTCGCCGATGAAGTCGGCGACGAAAGCGTTGACTGGTTCGTTGTAGATGGCTTCGGGGGTCCCGACTTGTTGGATGACCCCGTCTTTCATGACGACGATCGTATCTGACATCGTCAGGGCCTCTTCTTGATCATGGGTGACGTAAAGGAAGGTGATGCCGAGTTTCTTGTGCATGTCCTTCAATTCGATTTGCATGTCTTTGCGCATCTTGTGGTCGAGAGCCGAAAGCGGCTCGTCGAGGAGGAGGACCTTGGGTTCGTTGACGATGGCCCGGGCGATGGCGACCCGCTGCTGCTGACCCCCCGAAAGGGTTTCGACGTCGCGGTCTTCCATCTCATCGAGGTCGACGATCGTCAAGGCTTTGGAGACCTGCTCGTCGATCTCGCGGGCCGTGAGATGCTTCAGCACGGTCTTCTTGTGGCCATGGCGGTCGGTCGCTTCGACCGGGACTTTCTTAAACTTCAACCCAAAAGCGACGTTGTCGTAGACGTCGAGGTGGGGGAAAAGGGCGTAATGCTGGAAAACGGTGTTGACAGGCCGCTTATAAGGCGGAAGCATCGAGATGTCTTCCCCATTGAGGAGGATTTGCCCTTTCGTCGGGATTTCGAATCCGGCGATCATGCGTAGGGTCGTGGTCTTGCCGCATCCGGACGGTCCGAGGATGGTGACGAATTCTCCTTTCTTCACGTCGAGGCAAAAATCGTCGACGACGGTTGTCCCGTCAAACTGTTTGCAGACATGCTGCAGGCTGATGATCGTATTTGCTGAGGCGTCCATGACGTTACCCTCCCCATTAAAAGAAGCTAAGGCTATGACCGTTTCACTTCCGCTGCGTAAGAGTCGGAAATTAACGAGAAAAATAATGGGGTATGGAGAAAGCAAATGCAATAAAAAAATGTTGACGAAATGGCGTCGGGTTTTCCCAAAGGGTTTCGCAAAAAGCAAAAGTTGGCTTTCTTTCGGCATTATCGACGTTTCAACCCCATCAAAACTTTTTCGTTTTTCGGTGAAATTCATAGAGTTTTCTGGAACGTTTTCTTCGTCGTTTTTCTCGCGTAGGCGCGCGCTGACGCGAACTTTAATTCATTGAAAAAACGTAACTTTTGTTTATAGTTGGGTCCATGAACAAAAACTCTAAGATCCTTCTCGGGCTGGCCTGCGTGGCTTTGTCCATTCCCTTATTGGTTTCCTGCGGCGAGACCGTGGACGAGGTTTCAATCACTTACGGCGCCCTTTGGGACAACGACGAGACGGCCCCCAACGGCCACTTCTACCACGAGACCTCAAGCGGGGTCACTTCTTACTTCACGACCTACTCCCGTTTGACGAGCCTCGTCAACAAAAAGGAGAACTTCATCGTCGTCGTTTTGGGCAGCAGCACCTGCGCCTGTTGGAGCAACTTCCGGGATAATCTTCTTTACCCCTATATGAAATCGAACAATCTTCTCGTCTATCTCATCAAACACGAGGAATTCGACGCGACCGGAACGGAACGGTTCGGACTCAACGTCAGCTCGTCCAACGAAACCGTCGCGATCTTCAAGAACGGGATCCTTTCGGATCAGCACGATGACCTCGAAGGCACCACCTTCGCTTCTTCTTACAGCGTCTTCTCTACCTGGATGAGCGAACGGCTCAAGAACCCGACGATGCTCTACGTCAGCAATGCCCAACTCGACAACCTCTACAAAGGCCAGATCAGCGGAGTCGAAGACAACGTCGAGGAATTCACGATATATTTCTCCCGCTTCTCCTGTGGCGACTGTTCCTACATGTCGACTAATTTCCTCAACAATTACCTCACCACCACCGCAAACCTTTCGACTTCCTATATCATCGATTGCGACATCGAGGGCATTCGAGCCAACGGGGGGGTCGTCGACCAGACCCAATGGGTTCAATGGAAAAAGGACTACGGGATGGCCTACGCCGAGGACAACCCCGAAGGGTTCGGGGGCGGATACGTCCCGACGCTTTTTCACATCAAGACCAACGCCGAAGGCAAGAAAATCGGCGATGACGTCATCGATGGGGCCGATGTCTACTTCAACGATGATTTCGTTCAGAACACTGATCTCACCTACAGCCTCCAAAGCACCTATTTCAGCCAAGCCCGCCTCGAAAGGCAGGAGCTCGCCTATCTCAAGTCTTCCGCCGTCGCGACCAAGATCCTCGACGGTGTGAACCTCGGGGCTTACGAAGGCGAAGAGAGCGGCCTTTACTCCTGGTATCAAACCCAGGCGGCCCAATACCACGATCCGATCCTCAAAGCCTTCCTTGACGCCTACATCGGCGAGAACAAATAACGGATAAGAAAAACCCTCGGCTCACCGAGGGTTTTATCTTTTCGGGATTCAGAGATTCAGTTCTTTGATTTTGTCTTTGAGGGTCGCCCCCGAGGCGATCAAAGCCGCTTTTTCCCCGGGGTCGTAATTCGGGTGGAGGATCATGACGATCCCGTCCTTCCCCACGACCGTGGGAAGGGCCATGTAGACGTCGGAAACGGCTCCGTCGAACTCATTGAGAAGGAGAGTCGAGACCGTCAGGACGCTGTTCTCGTCGTTGAGGATGGCCGAGACGATTCGGGCTACCGCGAGGGCCACCGCGTAGAAGGTCGCCCCTTTCTTTTTGATGATTTCGTAGGCGGCGTTCCGGACTTTGTCATGAAGCTCGTCGAGCTTGGCCATGTTCCGTTCTCCGCACTTCCCGCATTTGGCGCAATAGTCGGTGAGGGAAAGGCCCCCGACCCAAGTCGAACTCCAGGCCGCGACCTCGCTGTCGCCGTGCTCCCCCACCACGAAGGTGTGGATGTTGCGGGCGTCGATGTGGGTGTCTTCGCTGATCGCGGTTTTGAGGCGCGAGGTGTCGAGGACGGTCCCGGATCCGAAGACCCGCGAGGATGGGAGACCGAGTTTCTTGTAAACGAGGTATGTGAGGACGTCGACGGGGTTTGAGACGACGAGGATGATGCTTTCGGGGTTGAGGTTCGGTTTGATCGCCTCGCATATTCCGCTCATGATCGATGCGTTTTTGTTCAGCAAATCCAGTCTCGTTTCGCCCGGCTTTTGGCTCGCCCCGGCCGTGATGACGACGATATGGGCGTCTTTGCAGTCCGCGTAGGTGCCTTTATGAATGGTCTTGGGGACCGAGACAAAGCTCATCCCGTCGACCATGTCGAGGACGTCGCCTTCGACCTTTTCTTCATTGACGTCGATGATGGCTATCTCATTGACCGCGTGGCCCATCATGAGGGTAAAGGCGATCGTGGAGCCAACGGCCCCGTCGCCGATCACGACGACTTTTCTTTCGCTTAACATGTTTTTTGACGCTCCTTCGGGTTAATTATCCCATAGACGAAGCCGCAAAGGTGCCTAAACACATTTCGGCTGAGGCAAAGAAAAAAGAACGGTCGCGGAACCGTCCTCTTCCCTTCGTAGTTATTCGATGTCGTTTCCGTCCTCATCGACGGGGATGAGGGCTTCTTTGGGCGCGCCACAAACCGGGCAGCTCCCATCAGGATTCGGAACGACGATGGCTCCGCAGATGGTGCAGCGGTATTTTTGGATTTTCTTCTCTGGCATATTATTGCCTCCATTTCTAGGATTAGTATATTTTATCTTGTTTTGGCCGAATAGGGAAATGCGCTTAACCGAAGCCCGTTTCCTATTCGACCGATTTGAGGCTTTCGACCATCTTGACCTTGCCCGTCAACGAGGCGAGGTAAAGATTGACGATGTAGGCCACGACGAAGGTGATGAGGAAGGCGTAGAGGTAGGTCAGGGGGAAGACGTGGTAAAGGAATTCGACGAGATTGACTTGGTTGACGTAGAGGACGAGGTACATGAAAGGATAGCCGAGGAGGGAGCCGAAGAGAACCCCGAGGGCCGTGAGGCTCATCGTCTCGACCATCAGGGACATGGCGATTTCGAGCTTCGAGAAGCCGAGGACCTTCAAGGTGGCGATGTCCCTCGTCCTTTCGCGGAAATTGAGCAGGGCGAGGTTGTACAGGACGACGACGGCGAGGAGGACGGCGAAAACCTTGACGGCGTCGGTCATGATGTAGACGCCCGACATGACGCTCTCGATCCGTTTCTTCATCTCGACTTGGCTTTCGGCGTGGCTCACGAAGGATTCGCTGGCCAAGGCCGTTTCGAGGCTCGCGAGGCTTTTTCCCGCCCCTTCGTCGGCCCATCCATCCGCAATGTCGACCCAAGCCGAATCGTATTTGACCTCGACGGAAGGGTAATCGGTGAAATAACATGCGACCCCATGGACAGTGAAACTCTCGTAGACGGCCCCGATCGAACCGGAATACGCATCGCCGTTGTAAGTGAAATTGATCGCATCCCCTTTTCCGACCCCGAGGTCGTTGGCAATCTTCGTCGAGATGGCGACCGTCCCCTTCGGGAAATCGACTTTGAAATGCTCGTGACTATCGTCGAAGAAACGGACGTTCGAATTGCAGGATTTCTTGCTCAAAGACCCTTCGGTTTGATATGTGAGGGTCGAAGTGCTGAACAGGTACTCCTCGACGGACCCGACCCCATCGACGGCCAACAGATCGGTCGAATGGCTTTCCTGAACGGAAGGATAGGAAAGGGAGATGTCGCTGTTGTAGTAAAGCGCGAGGTCGGTCTTGATCCCATAATCGAGGGTGTCCTCGATCCCAAAGCCGCAAATGAGGAGAGCCGTGCATCCGAGGACCCCAACTACCACCATGAGGGATTTGACGATGTTGACCCGAATGTTCCGAAAAGCCATCTTGACCGAAAGGCGGATCGCGCTTTGAGGACGATTTTCCCGCGAGGGCAAGACATCGCGGTGGCTTTTGAAATTGACGGGGGCCGGACGCATCGATTGAGCCGGGGTCAAGGAAATCTCTTTATGGCAGACGAGGATCGTCATGACCGCCCCGCTCACAAGGAAGATGGCGGCCGTCAGAAGAGCCTGCCACCAAGGGAAGACGAAGAAAGACCGTTCGGGCAAAGTATAGAGGATGTCGTATTTTTGGGCCATAAGGGCCGGAATGATGATCGGCCCGAGGACGCAGCCGATGGCGGTCCCAATCCCGACAAGGGTCAAAGTCAAGGAGACGTAATGGCGGTAGATCTCCCATTTCGTGAGCCCGAGGGCCTTCATGGTCCCGATCTGGGTCCTCTCTTTGATGATGATCTGACCGATCGTCGTCAAAATGACGAGGAGGGCGACGAAGAAGAAAACGAAGGGGAAGACGAAAGTCAACTGCTGGCTCTCCTTGACGTCGGTGTCGATGGCAATCGACCAGGGGTTGGATGAGCGGTCCGTGATGGCGAGGAGATTGTTTTTAACCTCGTTCTTCCCATCGAAATAACTGGCGATGGCCTTTTCTTTGGCCTCAAGGGTCCCAGAATCCTTCAACTTGATGAGATACTGATCGACTTGAGGGAAACTTGAGGGATCCCGATAATTTTTTTCGACCCCCCACCCGATCGCGTCCTCAATCAGATAGACCCCGTCCGAGGTGTAGTTGTCCGCGAGCAAAGACATAAAACCGTCCCGGAAAACCTTCTTCGACATCAGGTAGGTCGAGGAATAGTAAGTCGATTTGGCGACGTTCTCGGGGGTCGTCATGAATCCGGTGATCCGATAGGAAATCGAGATCTCTTTCTCGGCGAGGACGTTGGCCCCGCCCGCCTTGACGAACGAAGAGAGGGCCGAGGCCTCGGAGGCGCTGAAGAAGGAACCGAGGGCATATGTGATCTTGGCCTCGTCGCCGAGGTCGTAATGACGCGCGGATGAAGGGGCGAAATCCTTGTAGAGCATCTTGTCGAGCATGAAATAATACTCATCCGTCTGGTCGCTCGAATGGGCGACATCTTGGACCCGGCCCGAGATCGTCGGCATCTTCGGCGAGATGGCCCCATACGAAAGAGACCCGTCGACCGTCGAGGTCATCTCGAAACGTTCCTCCATCGCATCGCCTTCATCGAGGAAGGAAGAGATGTTGCCCTTATCGATCCACGAATACTCGTTGGTGGTCACATAGATGTCGGCCGAATTGCCATCGGCGTAGAAAGAATCGACCCGATCGCTGAGAGATTGGGCGTTGGAAAGCAGGCCGACGAAAAGGGTGACGGCGATCCCCCCGATCAGGATGATGGCGAGGAATTGCTTCCACCCCGAGAGGGTTTCGCGAAACATTTTTTTGCGGAGGACGGTGCTGCTGCGCATGAGGTTATTGTACTACAAGGTTTTCATTCTCCTAACGCCTTAGGCGAGCCTAAGAATGGCGAATACGAAAAACCAAGGCGCGAGGCCTTGGCTTTACGCTTGCATAGAAGAGGTTATTTGCCGGCGATGGTCTGAGTCAAGACGGCGGTTCCGTTCGCGGTGAAACTCCCGTCGACGGTGAGGTCGATGGAGGAAGGATTGAGGTTTTCGATGACGAGGCCCGTGACCGTCGTGGCAACGATGGAGACTCCTGCCGAAACCGTGAAGCTGTTGTCGATTTGAAAGACGTTGGCGCAGCTGGCAATCGTGATGGAGGCTACATCGGTCGAGGTGGCCGGGAGGAAGGCGATCGATCCTTCGTAGGTCAAGGCCGTGTCATCGACGTCATTGATGTCGAAGGCTTGGCTCGCGATCGTTCCCATGGCGAGGGTCCCGGTGAAGGCGGAAGCGATCAAGGAATGGCCGTGGATTCCATCGTTTCCGGCATCAATCGAAATCGCGGTGGCCGAGGAGAGAGTGATGTCGTCGCCTTTGACCCCGTGGCCGCCCGAGACGAGATTGAGGGTGCCTTTGCCGCCAATCTCGATATTGTTTTCGCTCAAAATGGAAGCGAGTTTGGTCGAGGTCCCGGAATAGGTCAAGGTATTGGTCGTCCCTTTTTGGGCTTTGACCACGACTTTCGACTCTTCGGACTTGTAGTATATCGGGGCGGCCGAGGACGAGGTGATGGTGACCCCATTGAGGTCGAGCTCCATGTATTGGTTGTCGGTGAGGGTGCCCGGATCGATAACGATGTTGCCGGATAATTCCCCCGAAAGGAGGGCGCCGGTCTTGTTGACTCCGTCGAGGGCAAAGGTATAGGTCCCGCTATTATAAGTGTAGGTTGGAAGGGTCAATCCGCTGATCGAACCGATCATCAAAGGTCCCTGCTCTTCGGATGAGGATTCAGATGAAGCCGAGCTTGGCAAGGAAGAAGAGGTCGAAGAATTCGATTCGGACGCCACGGTCGATTCAGAAGTCGAGGTCGATTCCGATGACTGGGTGGTTTCCGATGAAGCGGAAGAGGCCGAGGACTGGCTCGCTTCTGAGGAGGAAGAACTCGAGGTCGCCTTTGAAGAAGAGCTGGCGGTCGTTTCCCCGCAAGCGGAGAGAAGAAGCAAAGAGGAGAGCAAAAGCAGTTTAGTTTTTTTCATGGTTTTCCCTTTTGATACCCAGTATTAACGAAACAACGTCCCATTTTATTGGGATTGCCACCGAACGATCCCTCGACATCAAAAGAACCGAGTCCGATTAGTCGGCGAGGGTGCCCATCGGGTCCCATGGAGGGAGATGGATCGGCTCCTGTCCGGCCGCCTTGATCTCCTGCTGGTTGAGGTATTGTTTCAGGATGACGGCTTGGTAGACGAAGGTGTCGAAGAAAGCCGGGGACATGACATAGTACCCTTTGAGGCCGTTGTCCTCGCCCCAGGAATTCTCGATCTTCCATCGGGTTGGAAGGCCGTTGACGATGTTGACCCCGGTGATGACCATGGCGTGATTCATGGCGCTGTGGCGGTAATCGAGCATTCCGCCCTTGTCGAATTTGATGTCAAAGCCGAAGCTCGAGAGATAATCGAAGGCGTTGGCGTCCCAGGCGAAGGAGGCCCGATCACGGTAGAAAGAGACGTCGCTCCCAAACCACACGGGGTTTCCATCCTTAAGCTGCTTGACGATGAGGGCCTTCATCCTCTCCATCGTGACGTTGAGGTGATTGATCGGCTTCCCTTCGACGACGTTTCCGAGGAAATCGATCGTGAAATTATTGCCATAGGGTTTGTCGGCGGTCGGCGAGTTGATCAGGGATTGGTATTCATCGATGGCCTTCCCGATGTACTTATCGAAGAAGCCAAGAGGGGTAAGCCCCCGATCGACGTGGTATTTCTCTTTGGCGTCGACGTACTCGAAATCGAAGGTTTTGGGCGGAACCCCAAAGGCGTTGAGGAACATATGGTAGATCTTCTCGATCGTTTCCTCCTTGAGGGAACGGATGGCCGCGGCATCGTCCTTAATGGCGAGGCGATGGGCTTCGAAAGCGAAGTTCCTGATGGCGGCGTTGACGAGATTATCGGTCTCTTTGGTGTTGTTGGATTGAAAGGTCTCGGGGAAAGCCGGCTGCGGGACCAAACCGTATTTTTTCACGAGGTTGACGAACATGTCCCACTGGCCCCCATCGGCGACCGGGGCCTCGAGGATGAACTGAAGGACCCGCTCATCATGCTCGTTCTTGCTGAGTTTGATGATCGATTCGAGGGCGTAGTTGGCTTTTTCGATCTTGTCGAAGAGGGAGATGTAGTTCTGAGAGAGTTCAAAGCGTTTGATCTTGCACCGCTTGGCGATGGTTTCCCGAAGGACGTTGAGTCCGGCGAAGATCCAGCACCGTCCGGATGAACGCTGATTGGCGACCGGCAGGGTTTTGATCTCGACGCTGAAGGCCGGGGCCACCCCTTCGATGGAACCAGGTTCAAAAATGATGTCGGAAATGGCGGTCCGGCTGAGGGCATGGCGGACGACCTTGTTTTTCAATTCGCCATCGTAATCCTTTTCGATTTTGCTGACCTTTTCCTCTGACAAGGCCCCGACTGTCCCGACCTGTTTTTCGTTTTCTTCCATGATGATGCTCCCGGATTTGGACCGCTTTTGAATTTCATTGTAGTTATCTTTGCCCTTCAGGGCAATGAAAATAAAAGGGGCTTTTAGGACAAATTTGACCGTTGATAGTGCTTCCAAGGTTCTTTTATTTTCGTCAACGGACCGCTAGAATTAGTCGGAAAGAAAACCAGCAAGGATGAATATGGACCCAAAGATCGAACGCTTTATCAAGTACTGTCGAATCGATACCCAGAGCAACGAGAATTCCCAAACCGTCCCCAGCGACGCCAAAGAACTCGATCTCACGAGGGAGATCCAAAAAGACCTCAAAGCCCTCGGGATCAAATCGGAAATCAACGAATACGGAATCCTCTATGGGAAACTTAAAGGCGAGGAAGGCCTCGACCCAATCGGGGTCAACGCCCACGTCGACACGGCTCAGGAAATCACCGACACCAACTGCGCCCCCCGCTACATCCCCGCCTACGACGGTAAATGTATCGTCCTGAATGAAAAATACTCCATGTCACCCAAGGATTTCCCGACCCTTCTCGCTCATGTCGGCGACGATCTCGTGGTCACTGACGGTAACACCTTGCTCGGTGCCGACGACAAAGCCGGGGTCGCCATCATCATGGCCCTCCTCGAATTCTATGTCAGCCATCCCGAAAAAAAGCATCGCACCATCTGCTTCTGCTTCACCCCCGACGAAGAGATCGGACGCGGGCCCGATCACTTCGATGCTAAGGAATTCGGGGCCGTTTTCGCCTACACCTTCGACGGCGGGGTCTATGATGAAATCGCCATTGAGAATTTCAACGCCGCCCACGCCGACATCGTCATCGACGGGGTTTCGATCCATCCGGGCGAAGCCAAAGGCAAAATGGTCAACGCCTCAAGCCTGGCTTTCACCTTCGATCGCCTGCTCCCGCCGGTCGAGCGTCCCGAGTACACCGATGGACACGAAGGCTTCAACCACCTTGTTTCGATGAACGGAACCTGCGAGAAAGCCGCCCTCCATTACATCATCAGGAATCACAATCTCGCGAAACTCGAAAAGCAGAAGAAGGAATTCGAGGTCGCGGCGAAGATGATCCAAGAACGCTACCCTGCGGCCAAGATCACCCTTTCGATCAAGGACGACTATCGAAACATGAAAGAAATCTTCGACAAGGATTCGCGGGCCGTCGAAAGGGTCAAGAAGGTCTTTTCATCCCTCGGGATCGAACCGAAATTCAACCCCATCCGCGGCGGGACCGACGGAGCCACTTTCTCTTTTAAAGGCTGTCCCACTCCGAACCTTGGGACAGGGAGTTACAACCACCACGGCCGCTACGAATACCTCTCGGTGAAGGAATTCAATCTTCTCGTGAGGATCGGCATCGCCTTGATGGAAGCCTGATCGGTAAGGACGGAACGGCCGGGCGGGAGCTCAGCCGTTTTTCTTTTGCCGCAGATGTCCAAAGAAAAAAGGCCCGGTCAAGGGGCCTCTTGGTTTTCTACTGGCTGGGGTGGTTGGGATCGGACCAACGAATGCGGGTTTCAGAGACCCGTGCCTTACCACTTGGCTACACCCCAAGACGCAACGATAATTCTACTCACCGAAGGGCCTTTGGCAAGTCAATTGTTTCATGTGGGGACGGAAAAAAGTAGAATACTAATGGAAGCACCATGCCCTACATCATTGGATTATCGGGCGGGTCAGGATCCGGAAAGACCTTCCTCGCCCACGCCATCATGACCAATCTCTCGCACGAAGTGAGCATTCTTTCCTACGACAACTACTACAAGGATCAATCCACCCTCCCTCTCGATAAGCGGGCCCTCGTCAACTTCGACGACCCCAGCAGCCTCGACGAAGAACTCTTCATCAAGCATCTCCTCGCCATCAGGAAGGGTCAGACCGTCCAAGTCCCCCAATACGATTTCTCCACCCATACCCGAAAGCCGATCGCCCAAGCCTTCGTCCCGACGGAGATCGTGATCGTCGAAGGAATCATGACCCTTCAAATCCCCGATCCCAAAAGTTTTTATGATTTCACCGTTTACGTCGACGCCGACCCCGACATCCGCCTCGCCCGAAGGATCATGCGGGACACGGCCGAACGTGGCCGGACCGTCAATTCCGTCATCTACCAGTACCTCACTTCGGTCAAACCGATGCACATCAAGTACGTTGAACCTCATAAAACAGAAGCCGATTTCGTCTTCGTCAACAACGAGAACAATGGAATCGACGAGAACCAGATGAAAAAGCTCCTTGCAAAGCTTTTCTCCCGTTGAGCCTTCAATCGACGTAGAACCGCGGCCCTCCCGCGGCTTTTATTTTGCCTTCCATTTCGCCTAAGAATCTCTCCATCCCTTTTTGATCGTCGACGGTTAAGAGGCTTTCGTGACCAAAAACGTAGTGGGCGGCGTTGAGGGAACGGATAACCAGGGCCATCTCGAAAAACAGGCTCCGATCGTAATAATCCTTCTCCTCGAACCCCACCGCTTCATAGACCCCGTCCCCGAGGAAAACGACTTCCTCCCCGACGAGGCGGAGGATCAGCGATCCCTTGGCGTGGCTCGAAGGAAATGGGATGATCTCAACTTTGACGTCGCCTAGATCGATCGCCGCCGTTTCATGGACGGTCTCATCGACGCGAATTCGTTGGGCCGTCGTCTTCGAACCATAGACCCGACAGGTCGAGAAGTAGGCGAAATTGGCGATGTGGTCGGCGTGAAAATGGGAGATGACGAGGTAGGAAGGGTTGCGAAAGCCCTTCTTCGCCCTCACCTCCTCGAGAAGGCGGAGCTGCTTAAGGCTCGCCCCGGTGTCGAAGTATATGGTGCCGCCTCGTCCGTAGATTAGGCCGATCTTCGGGCAAATAAGGCCCGGCTCCTCGCTGATATAACCGGAGTGAGGCGAGAGTTCCTTATATTCCATGAGATAAGTATGCCCCTTCGTTGTCTATCAAGACAATGAGGGTTAAGATAACAGGCGGTAAGCAATGAGAATCATCGACGCCCACGTTCACATCGCCTCATGGCCCACGATTAAGAAAACCGAGGACTACATCCTCTCTTCGATGAAGAAATACGGGGTCTCCTTTTCTTTGATCAGCAATTGCGATGGGGCCGAATTCCCAAGCGTGGGAAAGCGCCTCGCGACCCCCAAGGACACTTTGACCTGCCTCAAGGAGGTCATCGCCTTCGTCAAGAAGCACCCCGACGAGACCGGGGCCCTCGTGTGGATCCGCCCCCGAAAAGAGAAACTCGGCCAGGATCTGGTCGATTACATCAGATCCCAACGCCAGTACATCTACGGAATCAAGTTCCATCCCTACGAATCCCATCTCCGGATCGACACGAGGGAGATGATGCCATGGATCAACCTCGCCCGCGAACTCGGGGTCCCGATGCTCGTCCATACGGCGGCCGACAAATACAGCGACGTCGCCTTTTTGAAGACGGTGGCTGATTTCAATCCCGACGTCGTCTTCATCGCGGCCCATCTTCAACTATGTTCCGACAACAAGGCGGCCTACGAGGCCATGAAAACGACACCCAACCTGTACGCCGACACCGCCTGGGTCAATATGAAGATGGCTAAGAAAGTCCTTGAGCACATCGGGGAGGAGAGGATCATGTTCGGGACCGACAACCCGATCGACGGGGAAGACACCCTCGCCAATCCGATCTACCACGACTATTTCTCGAACAAGCTCCGGCTCCCGGCCCACCTGTATCACAACCTGATGGCCCGGAACGCGGCGAAAGTCTACGGCATCGACCTTTCAAAAAAGAGATAAGCCTACTTTTTGTCTTTGGCATCGACCTCGATGACTTTCGATTCATCGATCCGATCAGCGCTTTTCTTTTGGACGTCCGCGGATTCGTCAAACGAGGGGCGGGGCGAATTCTCGCCCTCCCGCGACTCGGAGAAAAAGGACGAGGGCTCGGCCCGAAGGAAAAACAAGAGATAGAAATTCCATAGGAGCATCGGAGCCGAATAAATGAGGCCGATGACCCCGAAGGACCGGGAAAGGAAATCCCACCCTTCCGAACCGATGCTGGGGGAGGAGAGAATCAGGACCGGGATGGCGAAGGAAACGAGGCGGCCCAGAAAAGACAGAATCCGATAAAGGATCTTCTTTTTCCGAAAATCGAGCCTTCGCCCGACGGGAAGATAGACGGCGAACGCCAAAAAGGCGAGGAGGGACGAAAGAAGGGCGAGCCCAAGTTCGATGAGTTCAAAGAGGAAGGTATGGCCGGCGGTGAGCCTGATCACGAGGATGAGGACGGCCAAGATGGCGTAAGCGAGGGCGAAGACGATTTGCCCGAACATGTGGAAGTAGGCGTTCTGCCTCGACAAATCCTCGAACGGGGAGTGCTGCGACTCTTTTCTAAAAGCGCTCATATGAAAATAGTTTACATGCTTTTCTATCTTTGACCTACAATAATAAGAGCTACATAGGAGGGCTCAAGCGATGAAAATCCTTCTAACGGGGTTTAAGCGTTATGCCACGCATGACGTCAACCCTTCCGAACTGCTCATCAACCAAATCGAAGCCGCGGGGGTTAAGAAAATCGTCTTTGACGTTTCCTACGCCAAATCGGTCGAGGAACTCAAAAAAGCCATCCGATCGTTCAAACCCGACTTCATCATCTCCCTCGGTCTATCCCCTTTCCGAGAGGAGCCGACTTTCGAGGAATACGCCTACAACGAAACGAAATCGATTCAGCCCGACGAAGACGGCGTCCTTCAAAACGAAGGCAAGGCCCTCGTCGAAGGCGGACCCAAGAGCCTCCATTGCCCGATCGATCTCTCCCGGCTCCAACAGGTCCTGGCCGCCCAGTCAATCTCCTCTTCAATCTCCATCGATCCCGGACGCTTCGTCTGCAACGCCGTGTATTACAACGCCCTCGCTTCGGGGATCCCCGCCGTCTTCATCCACCTTCCGCTAATCGAGGATTACCCCTTGGCGGACGACCTCGAAGCCATCCGGGCCGTCATCGAATACGTGAAGGGACTTAAGAAATAACCAAAAGAGCCTCGGAAATCCGAGGCTCTTTATTTTCAATCAGGCTCCATCGATATCGTTTTTGTAAGAGTTCGAACCCGATTCATCGGAGGATTCGGGATCGCTCTTGAACTCATTGAGCATATCGATATCTTCCCCCGTTCGGTTCGATCGGATGGGGCGATATTGATCGGCGGGATTTTTATGGGGTTCGGGCATGGTTTGATTTCTCCTGATGACATCATATTCTACATCGCGATTAATGAATTGGGCCATTGTGTTCGCCCGATGAGGCAGGCATGAAGCGTGAGGACCGCCGTCGAAGTCCCCATCGATTATAATAAAATAATTGGAGGAACGATAAATGAAAACCGGATTGATCCTTTTGGCGGATGGGTTTGAGGAAAGCGAAGCCGTCACAACGCACGACATTCTTTCGCGAACCCACGAAATCGTCCTCGTCTACGCCGCGGTCTCGTCGTCGCTGGAGGTCATCTCCTCGATGGGAACGGCTTTGAAGGCCGCGGTTCTGCTTGATAACGTCGACCTTTCCCGTTACGACTTTTTGGTTCTGCCCGGCGGAAAGCTTGGGGTCGAGAACCTCAAAGCCAACCCCCTCGTCATTCAGACGGTGAGGGCCTTCCACGAAGCCAAAAAGCCTTTGTACGCCATCTGCGCCGCCCCCTCGATCCTCGGCGAACTCGGTTATCTCGATGACAAGAGATACACCTGCTTCCCCGGGTTTTGCCAAGGGAAAGGTCAATATGTCGAAGCCGGATCCGTCACCGACGGGGATTTGGTGACCGGCCACTCGATGGCCTACACGATCGAATTCGCTGAGGATATCGTCCGGAAACTGCTGGGGGAAGAGGCGGTTCGAAGGCTCTATCGAGGAACCCGCGGGGCCGATTACCCTAAGCTATCCAAATAAGCCCGTAGCCGAGGGCGAGCGAAACGGCGATAAGGATCCCGAGGACGACGAAAGCGTCCTTGAGGTTCTTTTTGTCTTTGTAGAGGACGACCATCCCGAGGCCGGCATTGACCGAAAGACCCGCCACGAGGGCCCCGAAAGGGATTTTCCCGAGGACATAGCTTTGGGCGATCAGGACCGAGGAGGCGCAATTGGGGATCATCCCGACGAGGACGGAGAGAAGCGGGGAGAGGTATACGTTCGCGGATAAAAAAGAATTGATGTTTTCCTCTCCGACGAAATAGATTAAGGTCCCGAAAAGGATGTTGATCGTCAGGACGTAGGCGAAGATCTTGAGCGAATGGACGAAGGGGTGGAGAAGATGCTCGCGCCAAGGGTTCTCATCGGCATCGTCGATCTCGTGCCCGCAGCATCCATGGTGAATGGCGGCTTCCCCTTCGCACTGGTCAAGATGGCCCGCCACCTCTTTCCGCCCCTTGACGTAAATCAAGTCGACGAGGAAGCCGGCGAGGAAGCCGGCGACGATCTTGACCCCGAGGAGGGCGAATCCCATATACCATTTCCCGGTAACGTCGGCGAAAAGCAAAGGAAGGGCCTCGTCGGAGCAAGCGAGGAAGACGGCGACGAGGGTCCCCATGGTGATGTGGCGCTTGGTGTAGAGATCGGCCGCCACGACCGAGACTCCGCATTCGGGGACAATCCCGAAGAGGGAGCCGAGCAAGGGGGCCAAACGGTTCTTTTTCTCAAGGAGGCGAGCGATCTTCCCTTCGAAGAACGAAAGAAGGACGTGAATGACGAAAACGAAAGCCAAAACCTTTAGGGAATCGAGCAATGAATCGACGAAAACATCAAGCATGGTTGTTTAAGGATAGCCCATTAGCGAAAAGAAGGCGAGGCCGAGGCTCAGGAGAGGGTCGCGAGGATCCGCGATTTGTCGACACCCAAAAGAAAGGAAAGGCGTTCGGTCGCAAAGTCGAAGGACGAGGTCCGCTGCATCCGATTGGGAAGAGGAGTGGCCTCATCGAGCAAAACCCGATTGGCAAGGACGAAGTAGCGGACGATGGGATCGAGGAGTCGGCTTTCCTTGGGGGCTGAGCGGTAGGCGTATAAGAACTCGCTTCGAAAGGCCAAGGCCGTTACCTCCAGCTCGGATTCGAGGGCAACCGCCTTGGCGAATTCGTCGGGAAAGGCGCTCAGGAGCCCGTTGATGGCGAGGCTTTTCTTCATCAGGTCGACGAGAAACGAATCGAGAAAAGCGCGGGTCCCCTCTTCGCTTACGCTGAGATGGGGGTCGGTTTGGTGAAGAAAATGGATCCATTCCTTCAGCGACTCCCTCTCTTTCAAGACCAAATTTAGATTCTTTTTCATCGACTGATCCCTCATGTCTTTTAATGATGACACTTTTTTCTTTGGGTAGAAGAAACAATTTGGCCTTAAGAAGCAAAAATGAGGGATCCATTTTAGTAATGCACGCGGCGTACCGGTACACCTTCCTTGGATTTTTGACTAGGTAGTTTATAATGATTTCGTTTATGAATGCAGGATCGTTTTTACTGGAGAAAAGCAAGTGCTGCTACCTTTACAGCGACTTATCGATCGCCGAAGCCCTTGAGAAGATGGAACGGGCCCGTTACCAGACGATCCCGGTCCTTGATCGGAATTCGGGACGCTACCTCTATGCGATCTCAGAAGGCGACATTCTTTTTGCGATCAAATCGAGCGGTCTCCCCTACTCTTCGATCGGCAAACTCCCAATCTCCTCGGTCGAGATGGAACGCCTCCACGTCCCCGTCCGCTCAGAGGCCGACGTCGACGAATTGGCCGAGCTCATCGTCAATCAGAATTTCGTGCCGATCGTCGATGAGAACGACACCTTTCTAGGCATCGTGACGAGAAAATCGATCATCTACTATCTCCTCGGCCTTGCCAAAGACCGGGGACGCAAAGCCAAATAACCGGCGAAAGGAAATCTATGCCCGACTGCAACCATGACTGCGATTCGTGTTCTTTGGAATGTGACGAGAGATCCGAAACGGAACCGACTCAACTCAAAGCCAATTCCCTCAGCGACGTGAAGAAGATCATCGCCGTCGTCTCCGGCAAGGGCGGGGTTGGGAAGAGCCTCGTGGCTTCTTTATTGGCCGTTAACGCCAGGCGGAACGGCAAATCCGTCGCCATTCTGGACGCCGACGTGACCGGCCCCTCGATTCCGACGATCTTCGGCCTAACGGAAAAAGCCACGAGCGATGGGACTTCAATCTTCCCCGTCAAATCCAAAACCGGGATCGAGGCCATGTCCCTCAATCTTCTGACCGATGACCCGAGCGCCCCCGTCGTTTGGCGCGGCCCTCTCGTCTCGTCTTTGATCCGTCAATTCTGGACCGACGTCGCCTATGGCCCCGTCGATGAACTTTACGTCGACATGCCGCCCGGAACGGGCGATGTCCCCCTCACTGTCTTCCAATCTCTCCCAATCGACGGAATCGTTGTCGTCACTTCGCCTCAAGACCTCGTTTCCCTCATCGTCGAAAAGGCCCTCAAGATGGCGGAGATGATGAACGTCCCGGTCATCGGGCTCGTCGAGAACATGTCCTACCTCGTCTGCCCCCACTGTGGCAAAACAATCTACCCTTACGGCCAAAGCGATGAGGACATCGCAAAGAAGTACAAAATCCCCCTCCTCGAGCGTCTCCCGATCGATCCCTCTTTGGCCGCCCACAGCGACGACGGAACGATCGAAGATTACGAAGGAGAGTACCTCTTGAGCCTCTCGAAGGCCATCGACGAACTGAAGAAATAAAACAAAAATGGCCCCCGAAGGATCGCATCCTCGAGGGTCTTTAATTTACGGATCAGACGGCTTTGCTCTTCTCAATCGCCGCTTTGATGTTCTTCAGGACGACGTAAGGCCCCACCACATTGGCGAAACGATAGACATTGACCCCATTTCGGCCGTTCCCGGTCATGGGGGAGGCGTTCGAGCCGAAGGAGAGGGTCCCGGTGTTCCGCCCCATCATCTTGTCCAAGACCCCGACGTTGACGTCGGTGGCCCCGATGTTCTTGAGTTCAAGCGTTCGGTAATCGACCCCAACGATCCCGTCTTTAATCAAAAGGCGCGAGCCGCTGACGGCATAGAGGACGTGGCGGTAATGGGCAAAGATGAAGGGAAGGGCGATGAGAGTCGGAAGGACGAGGACCGCGGCGAAGATGACCCACGCCAAGGCGACGTTCCCACCAAGGACCGATTCCCCGGTGTCGCGATCGGGGACCAACATGAGAAGAGGGAACCAGCAGAGCCAGAACCCGAGGAAGAAATACGTGAGGACCCTTCCGAGGAAGAAACGGGCCTTATTCGGTTTGAACACGGCGGTGACCTCTTCCCCTTCGTCGAGGATCGGATCGAATTCGGTTGTGATTTTGTCCATATTTTGCCGTTCCTTTAGTCTTGGGCTTCTTCAAGTCTAGTTTCAAATGGGCGAAATTCCAAAAGAAATGATCAAAAATGAAAAGGGGCCCAAATCGGGTCCCTTCATTCGGCAAAACATTACGCTTCTCTCGTTTTGTCTTCCTTTTGGGCTTTCTTGGCCAAAAGGAATTTCCAAAAGAAGGCGGCGAGCGCCCCTCCCAAAAGCGGAGCCAAGATGAAGATCCACAGCTCTTTGGCGGGTTCGGTGACGTCGTTAAAAAGGGCGATCAAAGCCGGTCCGATCGAACGGGCGGGGTTGACCGAGGTTCCGGTGAGGGGGATTCCGATCAAATGGACGAACGTCAAGGCCAGACCGATGGCGAAGGGGGCGGCGTTCGATTCGCCGGCCTTCTCGGTGGCCCCGAGAACGACGAGGACGAAGATGAAAGTCAGGACCGTTTCGACGAGGAAGGCCAGCCCGTAGCCTGAGGCGTAGTCGTTCGCGCTCGCCATCAAAACGGGCTGAACGGCATCGGTGCCAAGCCCGCCATATAATGCGAGATTATTGATAAAAACCAATTCGAGGAGGGCCGCCCCGGCGAGGGCGCCGAGGATCTGGGCGAGGACATAAACGAGGAAGTCGACGAAGGAGATCTTCTTGGAGATCAGCATGGCCAAAGAGACGGCCGGGTTGATGTGACAACCGCTCACTTTCCCGATGGTGAAGGCCATGGCCACGATGCTGAGGCCAAAGGCCAAGGCGGTCGCGACGAAGCTCCCTCCGGTGAGGGCGGCGACTCCGCAGGCGACGAAGACGAGAACGAGAGTACCGACAAATTCGGCGACGGCTTTTCGGAAAAGGGCCATATTGGTTTGCCTTCCTTCTTCTTTTTTTATTCTAATGCAACGCCCAAACGAGTTGAAAGCAAAAAAATCCAAATACCCAATTTCTCGGAAAAAACGATCGATCACAATACGAGCGACCGGTTTATAGAAGACGGTTTTTCCTCAGCCACGCCTTGATGGAAGCGTCGGATTGCTCGGCTTTGCAACCTTGGATAGCGAGCCCGCCTCGAAGGTCGGAAAGAGGGAGGTCAACGGCCAAATCCTTCATCGATTTCCCTAACCCCGATCCTTCGTGGGTGGAAAAAGGAAGGACGATCTTTTTGCTTAGATCGTGGTCAAAAAGGAACTTCGCGAAGCACCTTGGATAGGTTCCGTACCAAATCGGGTATCCAACGATAACGACTTCATAGGGCGAAACGTCGATATCCCCGACGTAAAGGGGCATGTCCTTCCCCCGCAGCTCGATCCGGGCGGCGTCGCAGCAAGCCTTGTAACCATGAGGATAGTCTTTGGCCGGCTTCACTTCGAAGATGTCGGCCCCCAATAAAGCGGCGATCCGTTTCGCCACCTTGTCGGTGTTTCCGACTTTGATGTCCTCGAGGCCTTCCTCCATCCAATTCTCACCCGGATGAGAAAAGTAGACGATGAGAGTTTTCACTGTTCGCCCCTTCTTTCATCTATGCTCTAAACCCATCCAGCCTTCGAGTCAAGAACCAAGGCCCACAAAAGGCCCGACAAATCGAGGAATCCTCAGATTCTCTTCGTCTCAAAGGCCAAGGCAACCGAGCCCCCGGGGCAACGACCGATCTCGCGAAAGCCGAAATGAGTGAAAAATCTGTAACCGCGGGTTTTCTTGCTTTGGGTCACGAGATACATATAGGGATAGCCGTTCTTTTGAAGGTGCCGCGAAAGGGCGGAGAGAAGACGAGGCCCGATCTTCAACCCTTGGTGGGACCGATCAACGTTGATGTGCAGTCCGCCGTTATAGGCTTTATTGAGACGATTGCTCGTCGATAAACAGATCCGGGTGAAAACCATCATGACGAAGGAGATCTTCATTAGCAACGGGATGTAACGTTCCCGAAATTCGCGGTCGTATTTTTGAGGGTCGGTCGAACAAACGACATAGCCGACGGGGTGGCCGCCTTCAATGGCGACAAAGCAATTCTCCGGTTCAAAATCGAGGAAATAGTCGAGGAACATCAGACACATTGCCTCGCGCTTTTTTTCCGTATTTGCGTATTTGGGGTTGGCGGTGTCCTTGCAGATATCGCGGATCGTCTGCCGGTCCCCCAGCCGATAGGCTCGAATGCGGACGGCGTTTCCAATTGCCATGGTAACCTCGACCCCGTTGTCTTGGAGCCTTTTAGTATACTTCGCAATCCGAAAAAATGCTTGGAAATATTGGGCGATTACGAAACATTGGCAAAACATCAGACGGCTTGGTAATAGATCATCAAGCCGATCCTGATGGCGGGGCCAAGGAAAAACAGGATCCATCCCAAAATGGATAGAATCTTGAAAGGAGCGATCATTTTCTTCCGATGTTCTTCAAGTTCCCCGACCGGTCCGACAAGGGATTCAGGTGTGGAATATTCATTCATAATTTTATTTATTATAGTGTATTTAACAGTGAATACAGGCTTTTCTTATCAAACGTCGACGAACGAAAAAAGCCTTCGATTGGGAAGGCTTCTTTTTCTTCTGGGGCGCAATATGGGGGTCGAACCCACTCATGACCGGTTCACAGCCGGTTGTGTTAACCGTTTCACCAATTGCGCCACGCTCGAATACTATATATTCCTCGCTCCGTTATGTCAAAGGTGAAAAGACCCTTTTAAAACGTGACAGTGACTGGTTTTATATAGGTCCCGTAACCGGTCGACTCGCCATCGAAGACGCCGCTCCACCCCCCGGCGTAGTTGTAGCATTCCTGCAAAGAATAGTAATGGTCGGTCGTGTAAAAGAGGACGGGGTCGGCGCCGTACTGCTTCAGGCCGCCCGGGACGACGACGAGGCGGTAGGCCCCGCGGTTCCAGCTCGGGCCGGCCGCGTAGGCGCTCGTGCCCCCGATGTCGGCCTCGAAGTAGCTGTAGGCGTTCGGCGTCGGGATGGCCGCCATGTAACCGTCGGTCCGGGTGTAGTATCCGGTGTAGAGCCGGGCCTTGGTCCCGAAGGAAGCATAGGCCTCGCTCTTGTCGCCCGAATCAGTCCCAAAGTGGTAATTGGCTGGCAGGGATCCGAAGCCCTGGTAGTAGAGGGCGACGTCCTCGTAGTCCGTGTACCAGGTCGAGGAGTCGGAAGCCGATGATTTGCCGAGGGTCCGGTCCACGGTCCCGTCGATGCTGTAGACGGTGAGGGTGTTGCCGCTGGCCTTGATGGGCGAAATGCGCTTATAGGGCGAGGATTCCGATGATTGGGAAGACGAACCGCTTGAGGAGGAAGACGATGACGTCGAATTTGCCGAAGTGGACGATGATAAAGATGAGGGGGGAACATCGCCGCTTAAGCTCGATCCGCCCGTGGAAGAGGAACTGAAAAGAACGAATTTGCACGAGGAGAGAAGGACCCCCAAAGCCGCGACGGCGACAAATAAAGAAATACGTTTCTTTTTCATGAACGTTCTATCGTCCTATCTATTAAGTTTTTTCGCAAGACGGAATATTGGCAATTCGCGATTCTTTACAAGTCGGGAGACCAAATGATCCGGCATCTTTTCGTAAAGGACGATGGCTTCGTCGAGAGAAACCCACAAGGTTTTCTTGATGAAGGAATCGCCTGGAGAGACGAAATGCTTTCCGACGAACGACATTCTCTTGGCAAGGTAATAACGATTATGGTTTTGCCTTCCGATCAGGTTGTAGGCATCGTCGACCTCCCCGATTTCGGAGATGACCTCGATCTCGTACCCAAGCTCTTCTCGGCATTCCCTCTTCAAGGCTTCTTCGGGCGTTTCGCCTTCGTCGACCCCACCGCCGGGGGTCTCGAAGTAGGTTTGCTTCCCAAATCTGTCGTCCCGTTCGACGACGTGGACGGCGACCTGCCCTTTTTCGTCGAGAACGAGGGCCCGAACGATCTCCCGGATATGATTGAAACCGGTGAATGGGTATTCCTCATCGAGGAGGGTCAGCAGAACTTTCATAGTGACTAGTTTACCCCAAGTGTTAGAATTACGCCCGTATAACAGCGATCATTCCCAAAGGAGGCAAAGGACCATGGTCATTCGCAACCGTCTGTTTGCTCTTTTGTATCGCTGCGTGGCTTTTGGGATCATCATTTACACCCTCGTCCTTTTGCTCGATCAGCCGGATGTCGGGATCTCCCTGTGCTATTTCACGAATCAAAGCAATATCCTTTTGGCCGTCCTTTTCGGGCTTATGATCGTCTTCAACGCCATCGACCTCCGCCACGGGATCAAAGGGGTTCCGGCCGGGGCTTTCATGCCTCTTTCGATGGCGATCCTTTTGTATATCTGCATCACCGGGATCGTCTATAACGGCATCTTGGTCCCCTTCCAAGGACTGGGGTATGACCTCGCCTTGGTCATGGGCCACGTCGTCACCCCGCTTCTGGCGATCTTGGATTGGGTCCTCTTCGAAGAGAAGGGAACGATCCGATGGTGGCATGGCTTCTATTGGCTCGTCTACCCGATCTTCTACTGCGTCTTCATTCTGGTCCGTCCCATCATTTGGCAGAACTCGTTCTTCGGCGATCCTGGCGGCGTCTCCAAATACCCCTACTTCTTCTTGGATGCCAACAAGATCGGATGGGGCATGGTCTTCCTTTGGATCGGGGTTTTGATTGTCGCCTTCTTCGGAATGTCCGAACTTCTGATCTTCTTGAACAACCTCATCGCCGGCAAATACCGAAAACGCGGACCCATCGAACCTAAAGAGTGAAAACCTCCTTGAATGGAGGCTTTTTATCCGATTTTGAAGTTCTTTTTTTTGAAAGTGAGCTTTTGGAAACCTGTTTCGGCCAAATTGACCGGAGCGTAAACCCGCTTTCCTTTGGGATCGAAGCATGAGATATAGATGCTGGTGCTTCCCCGAGAGGGCCCGTCATCGGTCCGGGTGAAGGGGAGAATGACGCTGTTTTGGCTATGGGGCGGGAACGAAAGGAAATAATGACGGTCTTTGTCGATTCCAACGTCGGTCAAGGAATCAATCTGGCTTGAGAAGGGCATGCACTTCAAGACCGCGTAGGGATAGACTTTTCGATCTTCGACATAAACCAAAGAAGGGTCGAGGAAAGAGCGAAGATTTATCGTTTTGTTATCACTTTTGAGTTCAATGCGGACGTCATTCCCGTCCAAAAAACTCATGACCCGGGCCGAGGACTCGAATCCCGAATCGCGAATGATAAGTTGGGCAACTTTCAAAAGAATCCCCACGATCATGGTTCCGAGGATGCCGACGATGATGTAGAAATAACTGCCCATGGGGTTTTCTTGTGGCGAAAGACCACTACATTATAGGCAAAGGGAAGACAAGTCAAGACAGAAAGAAAAAGAAGTTCTTACACTTCCTAGGCCGAGGGTAAAGTTACGGTCGTCGGCGTCGCGTAGGTCCCATAACCGGTCGACTCGCCATCGAAGACGCCGCTCCACCCCCCGGCGTAGTTGTAACACTCCTGGAAAGAGGAATAATGGTCGGTCGTGTAGAAGAGGACGGGGTCGGCGCCGTACTGTTGGAGGCCGCCGGGTATGACGACGAGGCGGTAGGTCCCGCGGTTCCAGCTCGGGCCGGCCGCGTAGGCGCTCGTACCCCCGATGTCGGCCTCGAAGTAGCTGTAGGCGTTGGGGGTTGGGAAAGCCGTCATGTAGCCGTCGGTCCGGGTGTAGTATTCGGTGTAGAGCCGGGCCTTGGTCCCATAAGTCGCGTAAGCGGAGCTTTTGGCCGAGGAGTCGGTGCCGTAGCAGTAGTTGGCCGGAAGGGACCCGAAGCCCTGGTAGTAGAGGGCGACGTCCTCGTAGTCCGTGTACCAGGTCGAGGAGTCGGAAACCGAGGATTTGCCGAGGGTCCGGTCCACGGTCCCGTCGATGCTGTAGACGGTGAGGGTGTTGCCACTGGCTTCGACGGGGGCGATTCGCCGGTAGGCGGCTGAGGCCTCCGAAGTGCTGGACGAAGAAGAGCTAATGGAAGAGGAGGAGTCGAAAGTCGAGGCCGTTGAAGAAGCCGAGACGCTTGAAGATGCCGACGTGGAAGAGAATGAGGCGGCGCTTTGGCCGCTCGAAGCTGAACTCGTCGACCCGCCAAAAAGGCCAAGCCGGATATCATAGATATAAAAGCGGGCCGACCCGGCGATGGTGATCGAGTCCACGCTGATCGGCGCCGCGAAGGAATAATAGAGATCGTAATTGGTGCTCTCCGATCCGCTGAGCGCGGTTCCGCCGTTCGATAAAGAGGCGCTCGATGAGGAGAGGGTCAGGGTTGGTGAATCGGATCCATAGACGGCCCCATCGATGCTGACTTGCCAAAGGGAAGCCGAACTTGAAAAGGCGACGGTCACCGATCCGTTTGCCGAACTGCTGCCGATGCGGAGTCCGGTTCCGGCAGTCGAAAGGGCTTTGACGTAGGAAACGCTTGAAACGCTCACCCCACTCGCGGTATAGCCGGTATCGCTGCTGACGGCCCCATTGAGGGAGGTATCGGTTGAGGAGAAGGCAACGGTCGCGCAGTCCGAAGTCGTCCCCGCCCCTTCGAGAAGGGACAGGGAAGGCGATGCCATGATCCCGGCCATCGCCAAAACCGCCAAGGCGGAAGCCCCGGCGATGAAGGATAAAGTTTGAAGATTCTTTCTCATGGGCAGTAAATGATAATCCTTGTCGATCTAAAATGTCGTGAATGAGTAGCGCCCATCGATACGCTTTATGATTAGATGGACTGGATAAGGTTCCACTTGAAGCAATCTTAAGGCGACAACTGTAAAAGCGTAAGCCCTCATTCTTTGTAGCAGGCGTCGCTGAGAACGATTTGAAGATTCCCGTTGAGGGCCCGGACCTCGTCAACGAGCTGCTTCCCCGATGCGCCCTTGTTCAAAGTGAGGTCGAAAGTCACTTCGTAAAGCTGGCCGTAATCGACCGTCTTCGTTTTGACGAGTTTGTGGCTGAGGCAATACTTCTTCAACGGGGCTTCAAAGGCATCTTCCCAGTTGAGGGCCTCCGGTACCTGAATCCGCAAAGACATGATGTGATTCCTGTTCTCCCCGAAGCGAAGGACCCCGACCAGAAGAAGAACGAAGGAGAAAACGGTTAGGGCAATCGCCCCATAGGCGACGTAACCAAGGCCAAGCACAAGACCAAAAAGAGTGGATAAAACGATATAAACCAAGTCATCGGCCTTGATGGGGTCGCTCCGGAAACGAGTGAGGGCGATCCCGCAGGAAACCACCAAGCCGACCCGGACGGCGGTCGAGGCTTCGATCTCACTGTTGCGGGCATTGACCAAGCCGATGAGAGCCGCCATGGCCGGGGCGAGGATTAGGATCGAAAAAGGGATGGCTTTTGAATAGACCTCATTCCGTTTCGCGTATTTATAGACGAGGGCGAGAACGAGCCCGAAAAGAAAGCCGGCCGCCAACAAAACGAAAAACGCCGCCCACGTGTCCATCGCGTCGTAGAGACTTTGAAACATGGCAATTCCCCCTGATAGCCTCGCGGCTCTTAATATTGTATTAAGGGATCAAACACGTCTTTTATTGGAAAAACGAAAACATTTACGAACGGAAAGATTCGAGGAAGCCTCGCTTAATCATTCGAGTCATCGTTTATGAACGAACCGAAGCAAGGGGACCATCCAAAAACCGCTCATGTCGAGGAAAACGTCATGAAGGCTTGGATAACGTCCGGCGCTGAAAATCTGAATGATCTCGCCGGAAAAAGAAAGAATCAACGAATAGATGAGGAGGATCGCGAGGCATTTCCACCGAAGACGCGGAAAAGTCAGAAGGAAAAGCTCGGCAAAAAGCCCTTCAAGGAGGAAAAGGGCGAAATGCCCAAAGAGTTTGGCCGCCACCCCGACGATCGAGGTTTTCTCCTCATCGCTGAGTTGGCCACTGAAGAACGTGCCGTTGATCCAACCGATGATCGTACCGCCAGCGTTCTCATTTTGATTTCCGGAACGGGTCGAAGTGAAAACGATGAGGGCTCCGAGGCCCATGGCAAGCGTAAGATAAACCCACCGCTTCCACATATCTAGAAGGATTATACACGGCCGGTAAAAATGAACTAGTTCTCAACGCGAACGAAAAGCGAAACGGAATTGAGCTGCCGGGCCCGTTCGTCCTGAAGACGGTACATTTTCACGAAACGCCACCGCTTCGGCGTTCCGCAATGAGATAAACAAACGGCCACCTTGACGAAGGCCCCTTCTTGCAGATATTCCTTGAGATAAGTTATCTCTTCCTTGTCCTTTTCAAAACGAACGTAATCCGGCCTTTTGATGATCGCCCCAATCTCTTCAAGGGTTTTCAGATAATCGTGGGGCCGGGCGATGGCAAGGCGGTTAAGATCGTCTTCTTCCATGTAAACGGCAACCTCGGAAGTCAGCGATAATCCCAGAGCCTTTTCGCAAGCCTTGTTGATACGCCCGAGTTTTATCGGCTCCTTTGCTCCACCCATGAAAAGCCCCTCCACTTATAGATAGAGTTTCCCCGATGAAAAAGGGCAGAAAATGTTGGATAATATTTGCGATATGTTCAAATACAAGAAAGAAGACGACGTCTCATTCACTCTGGGCACGACCCTCACAATCGAGCTCTTGAAAAGAAAGAAAAATGAGGCTGTACGCCTTTATATCAGCCCCAAGCAAATTCACGACGAAACCTATCAGAAACTCCTTTCTTTGTCGAAAGAAGGGGCGGTTCCCGTTATTGAAAACAATGAGAGAATCTTTAAAGATCTTTCCGAAAAAGACAACGTGATGGCGATCGGCGAGTTCCACAAGTTTTCCTCTCCCTTAAGCCAAGAAGCTAATCACATCGTCCTCGTCAATCCCTCCAACATGGGAAATCTTGGAACCATCATCCGCGCCATGGTGGGGTTCTCTTTCTTCAATCTCGCCATTATCAAGCCGGCCGCCGACATCTATGACCCCAAAGTCATCCGGGCTTCGATGGGGGCGTTTTTCCTTCTTAAGTTCGAATTGTTCGATTCCTTTGACCAATACGCGGAGAGGTATCCCAACCGCCACTTCTATCCCTTTATGCTTCAAGCCAAAACGACCTTGAAAGAAGCGAAAAAGGAGGAGCCGTTCTCACTCGTCTTTGGAAACGAAGCCACGGGCCTCGACCCCGGTTTCCTCAAACTTGGGACGCCTCTTGTCATCCCCCAAAGCGCTCTCATTGATTCCCTCAACCTCGACAACGCCGTCTCAATCGGATTATACGAATTCACTAAGTGAAATAGTGAAGTCGAGAAGCGGTCTTTTCGTCCTCCCAATTGTTTTCCATATGGAAAAGCCTAGAATGGCTTTTGCCCTTTTGAAGGGATTTTTTAACGGAACTTTATGGCCACTGCCTCGACCCACGAGATGGACTTGACGAAAGGGAATCTTTTTTGGAAGATCCCCCTTTTCGCCCTTCCTTTGGCATTGACGACTTTCCTTCAGCTTTTCTACACCACTGTCGACCTTTGGACGGTCTCCAATTTCGGTGGCGGTTCGCTGTCGATGTCCGCGGTCGGCTCCAATGGGGCCCTCATCAATCTCATCGTCACGGTCTTCGTTTCTCTTTCCTTGGGGGCAAACGTCGCGATCGGGAACGCCAAAGGGGCCAACCAGAAGGAGCACGCCGAAAAGGTTCTTCACACCTCCCTCATCGTCGCCGTCTTCACGGGGATCGGGGTCGGGGTCTTTGGGGCTCTGATGTCGCGATACTTCCTCCAATGGATGCAAACCAATGACAACATCATCGATTTGGCAACCCAATACCTCGCCATCTATTTCCTCGGGATGCCTTTCCTCATGGTTTACAACTATTGTTCGCAGATCATGCGGGCCCTCGGGGATTCCCGACGGCCTCTCTACATCCTCTTCTTCGCCGGGATCGTCAATATCGCGGCCGATTTCGTCCTCGTCTACTATTTCCATCTCGACGTCGCCGGCGTCGCTTGGGCCACCGTCCTTTCGGAAGCTATCTCCGCTCTTCTTTCCTTTCTCGCCCTCCGGTACAACAAGAACGGCTACATCGCCTTCAGCTGGAAGAAATGTCGGATCGACAAAGAGTCCTTCAACGAGATCATGAGGATCGGTCTTCCGGCCGGTTTTCAAGGTCTGGCTTTTTCGATCCCCAACGTTCTTATCCAATCGAGCCTCTATTCGATCAAGAACGACCCGATTTCCTCAAACGACATCGTCACCGGCTCGGCCGCCTCGGGGAACATCGAAGGGTACATCTACGCCCTCGTCGATGCCGTGGCTTCGGCCTGCGTGGCCTTCATCGGGCAGAATTATGGGGCCAAGAACAAGAAAAACTGCCGAAAGGTCTTTTGGTTCTGCCACGCCTGGATGTTGATTTTCTGGTCGATGGCCGCCGTCGTCACCCTCGTTTGGGGACACGAGCTTCTCCGCATCTTCATCAATGGGTCCGACGGGACGACCAACATCGAAGACGCCACCACCGCCGGTTATCAAAGACTTTGGGTGCTGGCCGTCTTTTATTTCCTCGATGGGATCATGGACGTCGATTCGGGCTACCTCCGAGGGATGCGTTATAGCGTGGCCCCCGCCGTCATCACCCTCATGGGGTGCACGGTCACGAGAATCATTTTCCTGATCGCCCTGTTCCCGCTTTCCTACTTTCATAACGTCAGCTGGCTCTACGCCGTCTTCCCCATCAGTTGGACCATCACCGACATCTCTTACGGAATCGCCATTCTTTTCATCGAGCCTCGGGCTTTCAAAAAAATCGAGGAGCCCCACGTCGCTTCGGAGACCCTCGTCCTCAAAAAGAGAAGCGAGGATTCCGGCGGAGGAAGAAAGTAGGTTCTCAAGGCAACAAAAAACGGGCTCGGAAGGTTTGAACCATCTGAACCCGTTTTCTTTTCGCCTTATTTCTTTTTCAAGAAGGTTTCGATGTCGAAGGCGATTTCTTCTGGCTTGACCGGCGGCTCGTAGCGGCCCACGACCTCGCCTTCCCGATTAATCAGGAATTTGGTGAAATTCCAAGCGATCCGGCCTCCGAAGCGGCTCTTCTTATCGGTGAGCTCCTTATAGAGCGGATCGGCCTCTTTCCCGTTGACCTTGATCTTCGAGAACTGGGGGAAGGTCGTCTTGTACTTGAGAGTGCAGAAATCGTGGATCTCCTTGTCCTCTCCCGGCGCCTGATGAAGGAACTGATTGCAAGGGAAATCGAGGATGACGAAACCTTCGTCTTTGTATTTGAGGTAGAGCTCCTCGAGACCCTTATATTGCGGAGTGTACCCGCATTTGGTTGCCGTATTGACGATGAGGATGGTTTTTCCTTTGAAGGCCGTGAGGTCGACGAAGGTGCCGTCCATCGCTTTGACTTGATGATTTAGAACTGACATTTTGATGTCCTCCTATACAACAATGTTAGAAGAACGCCGGGAGAAACATAGCGATATGCACCGCGAAACGAAAACGGCGGGGCTTAATGAACTTTGTCTTCCGCGAGTTTTTCGGCGATCAGATTGTGAATCCGTTCGGCGAGGGCGACGGTGTTCTCGTCTTTGATCTTTTCGTAGTCATCGACCTCCAAAACGTCGAGGTAGACGTTGGTGATCCGCCTAAAAAGGTTATGCGGGATCTTCCACGTGTTCTGAAGCGCGACGGTGACGAGAGGGCGTTTCGATAAAGTGGCGACCCGGAAAGCTCCGGGTTTGAAATCGTGAAGATGATGGTCGCGGCTTCTCGTCCCTTCGGGGGAAATACCGACGGAAGCCAAGCCTTTTTCGGCGATGGCCGCGGCTTTCCGAATGGTTCTGACCCCTTCGATGGGATCTTCGCGGTTAATGGGAAGGTAGCCGGCCCGGGCGATCCAGCCCCCGGCGATGGGGATGTCGAAGTTTTCGGGTTTGGAGACCCAAATCATCGGGAACTCGGGAAAGGCCATAAGGATGCAGAACTGATCGAAGTCCGAAAGGTGGTTGCTGACGATGACGACGTTGCCCGAGGAAGGAAGCTTCTCCTTGCCCGAGACATGGACGCGAACACCAAAGAGGAAAAGGATCTGGATGCAGGTCTGGCGGATCAGCCACAAAGCGAAGTGATCGGGCTTCTCGTTGATCTTCGTTTTGTCCATGAAGAGCGACGCCAGCCATACGACGAGGACATAGAGCCCGAACAAAAGAAGATAGAGGAGGGGAACCGAAACGATGGGGACAAAGAAGTAATACCAAACTTGATAAAGCCCGCTGAAGTAATAGATAAGCCCCGAAAGGCCTAACGACAATACCAACCAAATAAGACCCAAAACCATGCCATCATGATAGCCGTTGATGACGATTTTGTTAACGGAAAACTTTGTTAGGTCCTAAGAAACGTTGTCACTGGCTAGATAAGGAAGGCCCCTATATTCACTTGCCGGGTTTTGATTCGATGTAACGGAGCGACGTGAGATAGGTGAGAAGGAAATAGAATCCATAGATGCCAAGAACGATCCCCAAAGAGGCGAGAATCCCCTGCATGATGTCGGCGTGAAGATACTTCGTGGCTTCCAAAGAGGCTCCAAGCAGACCGAAAAAGGAAGCGACCCCGGCAAACAGGAGCGGATAAAGGAAATAGAGGGCCTCTTCCTTAAAGAGAGCCTTTCGGATCATCCCTTCGTCGGCCCCGAGGGAACGGAGGAAGACGTAACGTTCGCGGCTCAAAGAAACGTCGCTCAGTTGGCGGATGGCGAGGATGGCGCTCGAAACAAGCATAAAGGAGACCCCCATGTAGATGCCGACATATGCAAAGCCGAACCAGTTATCCGTCCCGGTATACCCAAGCTGGATCCCGAATCCGAGGCTCATGAGAAGGATGGTGAGAATGAGGGAAAGCGAAACGAAAGCCAAGGACATCGACGAGGTATTGATGTGGCTCGATAATTCTTTCGTGACGAAAAGATTGAGTCCCCGGTAATAAGAAGAGGGTCGTCCTTTGATTTGTCGGAACAAAAGTCCGGAGAAGGAAAGGAAGAACATGAAAGCGCTGATGGTCCCGAGAATAAAGACGATGAAAGAGGTCTCGAGGAAGAAAAAATACATCATGGCGTAGCAGGCCAATAAAAGAATAATCGAGATCGTCAAAAGGACCAAGCCGCGGGTTTTGTGGGACATGATCTTCTCGCTCTCGTTCTTCTTCTCGCCATGAAGGAAGCCGAGAATCGTGCTTTTCTTAAGGAGGACCACGATGGTAAAACTGACGGCCACGAAGATCAGAAGAAAGAAAAGACCGGTTTCCAATAAACCCGTCAGCGAGAAGAAAAACGCATAACGATCGAAGGACCCGACGAAGAGATTGGATGTGAAGAGGCCAAGGAGTTGAGAGATTCCGACCCCAAGCCCAATCCCGCAACCGAAACTGGCGAGGGAGACGAGGAGAATCTCAAAAAGGACCACGAAACCCACTTGTTGCCACTCGAGTCCGACGAGAAGATAAAGGCCGAATTCCTTTTCGCGTTTCTTGAAGAAAAAGATGTTGGAGTAAATGACGAGAAAGGCGAACATGAGGGAAACGAAAGCGGTCGCGATATACATCGAATACCGGAGGGTGATGAGAGAACCCATATTCTCTTCGGCCATTTTCGCGTCGATGGTGGCAAGGATCTGGGGATAGACGGAGATAAAAGCATAGAAAATTGCGATCGAAATCGAAAGGGTCAGGAAATAAATCAGATAATCGGAAAGGCTTTTTCGGGCGTTGCGCCAAGCAAGGGATATCAACATGATCATTCTCCTAATTGAGCCACCACCGCGATGATGTTGTCGTAGAATTCCTTCCGATTTTGATAGCCCCGGCGGATTTCTTTTTCGATCAAACCGTCTTTTAGGAAGAGAACCCTTTCGCTGTAGCTCGAGGCCAAGGCGTCATGGGTGACCATCATAATCGTGGCCTTTTCTTCTTGGTTCAGTTTCGAGAGGCCTTCGAGAAGATCCCGCGAGGCTTTGGAATCGAGGGCCCCGGTCGGTTCGTCGGCCAGGACAAGGGCCGGTCTCGTGATAATGGCACGGGCTGCGGCCACCCTTTGCTTTTGCCCGCCGCTCATTTCGTAAGGATACTTGGATAAAACCGACCCCACCCCGAGAAGGGCCGCCGTCCGATTGACTTCTTCGCCTATCACGGCCGCCCCGACCCGGTTGATCGAAAGAGGAAGGGCGACGTTTTCGTAACCCGTCAAGGTATCGAGAAGGGCGAAATCCTGAAAGATGAAACCCAATTTCTTCCGCCGGAAAAGGGCGAGGTCTTTAGAAGAAAGAAGGGAAATGTTCTCCCCATTGATATATAGATCCCCCTCGCTCTTCGTGTCGATCGTGGCTACGATGTTGAGAAGGGTGGTCTTTCCGCTTCCGGAAGGTCCCATGATGGCGACGAATTCACCGACGGTGATGTCGAGATCGATCCCCCGAAGGGCATCGGTGAAATTCCCTTTCTTCCCGTACCTTTTCGTCAATCCTCGGACGGAGAGGACGTTCGACTTGCTTAAGCTTTCCATGCTGAATCAGCTCCTTTTCGGGGAAGAGATTAGCACGATAAAAACGCAATTAAATAGCAAAACCAAAAGTTCTGTCGATTATAACTAGAACTTATGTTTTTTAGTCTATCGCTTGTCTTCTTTAGGGCTTTTCCGGTTGGCGAGAAGGGAGAAGGCGACCGTCGATCCGGCGATGGCGAGGAAGAGGGCAAAATCGATGATCGTATTCCAAAATGAGGGCGAACCGTTAATGAAGAAAACGATAAGGATCAAGGAGGTAGCGATGACGAAAAGCGAAGATTCGACGAAGAGGAAATCTCGAAGAATTTTCTTCCCATGGGGCCCCATGCCGGCTTTGGCCCCGTCAGGAAAGGCGAGGCGATAACTGCTGACGAGGGAAGGGATGAGGACAACGAGGCCCGCGACGAGAACAAAAGCGATGGTGAGAGGAAAAAAGCAAAGGAGAAGAATGATGAACACGGGGTCGGCGTTTTTGATCAGCCGAGCTAAAAGGTAAGTCCCGGAAACCAAAGCCGCCAAACCCAAGGGAACGGAAACGAAAGTCGAAACGCCCACCACTACGTCAAGAGCTTTGACGTTGGCGCCGGAACTCATGATCGGACTATAGGAAAAGTAGAGAAAGAGAAAGAAAAGCATGACCACCGTGAGCAGGTATATCAAACATTCGAAGTATTTGAGGGCCCCCGCCTTTTTCTCTATTTCGATGAAACTGAGCCGTTCGGCGAGAAGGCGGTTCTCTTTTTCAAGGGCGGCTTCGCTGATTTCCTCTTTGCGTTCCCCTTGGACCAGTTCATCAACGCTCACGCCGAAAACCGAAGAAAGCTTATAAAGCATTCCGACCTCGGGCTTATTGTCGCCGTTCTCCCATTTGGAAACGGCCTTGTTCGTCACCCCGAGGAGATTGCCAAGCTGGGTTTGGGAAATTCTCTTCTCCCGACGCAGTTCGCATATAAAGTTTCCAGTTTTGTATTTTTCTTCCATTGCGGATTCCTGTTTTCGCTATCGCTAACGTTTTTATGTCAAAAAAGTGTTTTCTTATTTTTTGAGCAGTTTCGTGAGTTCTTTTTTGACGAAAACGAGATCGCGATTTGTCAAAATCGGAATCAGGGCTCCGATCTTTTCATTAGGAAGATCCCACCACTTCAGTTTTTCCAAAAGCGCGATCATCTCGTCGTCGAAACGTTTCCGGACGGGCCGGGCCGGATTCCCGACGACGATGGTATAAGGCTCGACGTCATGCCCAACCGTGCTGTTGGTTCCGATGATGGCCCCGTCCCCGATGTGCACTCCCGGGAGGATGGTGCAATTCTGTCCAAACCAAACATCATTCCCGATCACGGTGTCGCCCTTAAGGGGCATATCGGAAAGAGGAGAAACCTTTTCGTCCCAGCCGAAGATATAGAAAGGGAACGTCGAGACAGCATTCATCTGATGATTGGCTCCGTTCATTATGAACTCGACATTCGCCCCGATCTGGCAAAACTTCCCGATGATGAGTTTGTCGCCATAGAAGTCGTAATGATGGGTGACGCGGCTTTCGAAATCCGAGCCGCTGTAATAGGAAAACTCTCCGACGATGATGCTGGGATTCTTGATCGTGGGTTTGATGTAGGTCACGGTATCTATTCCCTTGATCGGAAAGACAATATTTGGGTTGGGGCGTGGTTTGTTTTGCATTTTTTGATTATATCACGGCTTAACCAAACGCCGCATCGTACTAACTGGACTTGAGAACTGATTTTCCGTTGTGTAAGGATCAAAGTTCGGGGAAAATTCCCCAGTCTAACAAAACGCAGCAGTACAGCAGTAATGTTTGCAATCAATGAAAGTGCAAATAAAACGTCATAGAATTCTAGCTTATATCTTGAGTTTTTTAAACATTTGACGTTTATTTGCCATATTTAGATTCTTCAGAAATCGATTGCCCTCGCTAAGCCCCAAAAACGAGCAGACAAAATTAAGCAAAACAAGACGTTCTATGCAAATTCTCGCCATCTTCTTCGTGCAACAAACATCTCAATTCAAACCAAATTTCTCCATTTCACTTAGCAATTTGGCACATAATTTCCTAATTGTTTTGTTTTGTTCGCCTGGAAGAGGAGTGATCTTCGCTTGATAATAAGATGTATGCCACATTCTTAATATCGGCACCGGTTTCTTATTGATGTCGAAGTATTTATTACCGGCCTTAATCACCGCACCCAACATCTCAGGAATCCCCATGTCATAGGTGTTTGTTCCGATCCACACCACAATATTTGGGTCTATGATCTCAATTTCTTGTTTAATGAAATCTTTATAAACGCGACAGTATTCAACAATATGTTGGCCGCCATCAATCTTGGATTTTCCGCCTCGTTTGTTTAAATCCATCATGGCGAATCGATTGGCATAATTGCTATAATGCAAATCATAGATTCCGACAAGAAACAGATAGAGCGCGCAAGTTCTCTCTCGCATCTTTCCACGCCAGTCGTCTTTGCCATTTTTAAAATAGTCTAAGTATTCATTTTGATAATTACTTTTTGGTTGCCCTTTGGCGGCATTATAGTTATTTGAATTGGCTTCATTTGAAAGAAAAAGTATTTTTTTCTTCTCTTTTCCAAATATTTCTTCGTCAATGATTCCGTCTCTTTGGAAGAATTCTTTACTGATATTTTCACCATGGATGGTTTTTTTCAAAGATTCTTCTGACTCGTTTGAATGGGCCGATTCCCATTTGTCGAAAAGGTTGTTTAATAAATTAGTTTTCTGCCCCATATGATCTAAACTTCTCCTTCTTATTTTTCTATCTTCCAAAAAAGTAATCTTTTTAACAATTATGGCGTAAGAACACCGAAATAAGAAGATTTAATAAAACAGACTGGTTATTTACCTAGAACATTGATGGGAAACAAGATATCTTGTCCAATTAAGATCATCCCCTCAATCGTCAAACTGACCTCTATGGATTTTCGAAATTCAAAGTTCAAGGCACCTTATTCATTTCCGATTGATGATCAATCTTTTGCGAAAAGGAAAGATATACCTGTTTCCTAACAAAAAGGTCTGACACATTTGTATCAAACCTATGCACCAAATCTGGCAGGGGAAGAAGGAATCGAACCCTCATCAAAGGTTTTGGAGACCTCTGTTCTACCACTGAACCATTCCCCTAGGGGCGGGGTAATTATAGTCCGCGGGCAAGACGGCTGACAAGCCCCATATCGCACTGCCCCGCATAATTCTCTTTGAAGTATTTCATGACGGAGGGGATAGACTTATCGGCAAGAGAGGAAATGATCTTCTTGATTTCGTCTTCGCTCAGCATCTTCGGAAGGAATTTGGCGACGGCTTCCTTTTGCTTGTCGATGGCCACGGCCGACTCGGCGCGCCCAAGTTTAAGATAACCCTCTTTTTCTTCTTCGAGTTCTTTGGCGAATTTTTGAATGATATGGACCACGTCGGTGTCGGTCGGCTTGACGTCGGGTCCGCTGGTGACGAGGTTCTGATAGCTCGTGATCACCATCGAAAGGGCGGCGCGGCTATCTACGTCATGAGCCTTCATGGCGGCCATGTTGGCCTTCTTGATTTCATCGATAAGCATCTTGCTGCCTCCTTTTATGTTCTATGGATTATTCTACACGGTTTCTTTATGAAAGACGTCGCGAATGCCTCGGTAGACAGCGAAATAGACCGGGGTTATTTCAAAGCGCCCGATAAACATCGCAAAACTGAGTATCCACAAAAGAGCGTTGTAGGAAACAGGATCGTGACTTCCTTTATAGGCCAAGAAGTCAACAATCGTCGTTCCGGTTTCGGATAAGCCGGATGCGAATTCAAAGACTCCCTCTTGGTAGTTTAGACCCGGGAGGAAGGAAATGGCGAGCGAGCCGGCCGCAAGAACGCCGAGGTAAAGCAAAACGTAGAGGCTTGATGAACGGAATTCTTCATTATCGATTTCTCGAGTCTCTCCGGCCCTCGTTATCGTGCGTGGGTACATCATCCGGCTTGGGGCGAGACGGTATTTAAAATCCCAATGAAGCTCTTTGAGAACAACCACGATTCGGTATTGCTTGATCGCCCCGGCCGTCGAGCCCATGCCGCCGCCAATCGTCATGGCGATGACCGACAAAAAGAGGGCGGCGTTGCCCAAGGACACAATATTGGCGACATTGGCGAAGCCGGTCGTCGTTATGCAACTGACGAGTTGAAACAAGGACAGTTGGAACGCACTGCCCCAACTCGTGCCGACGCTTTCCCATTGGTTGGCGACTCCGATGGTCATGAGAAGCAACGCCATCGACCCGAAAACGAAAAAAAAGCGAACTTCGCAGTCCTTGAAGAACTTCTTCCATTTACCCGTCAAAAGATTCATGTGAAGGACGAACGAAGTCGCCCCCAGGATCATCAAAACGCAGAGAACGCCCTCGACACCGAACTCGCTATACGGCATGATCCCGTTCCCCGAATACTGGTTTGCGTCGCTCACAAAATACGTGATTGAGGTGCTTCGGGTGGAAAAACCCCCGGTCGCCAAAGCGGCGATCGAATGATTGAGGGCCTCAAACCAGTCCAATCCGCAAAGCCAAAGGGAAAAAGTCCCCAGAACGATGTAGCCCGTATAGATAGAAAGGATGAGTTTGGCGCTTTTGGCAAGATTGGGGAGAAGGCGGTCGTTGTGGCCTTCCGCAAAGTATAGCTTGATCCCGTAACGGTCGCTGAATGCCGACGCGACGATCAAAACGAGGCCGACACCGCCAAAGAATTGGGTCAGCGAACGATAGAAAAGAAAAACGTGGGAGCAATAAGCGAACGACGCTTGATCGAGATAATCCCTGAAGATCGAAAGACCACATGTCCCATAACCGGAGACCGATTCAAAAAAGGCTTCCGAATATGTATAAGCCTGATGGGTCGCCTCGTTGAACGCCGATGGCTCGATGAGGCCCGATAAATAGAACGGAAGGGCTCCAACAGCCACGGCATAGAGCCAAATCAAAACGAGCAAAACATTGTCCTGATGCTTTTCCAATCGGCCTTTTTCGGCCTTGAAAAGAAAAGCGAAGAACAAAGAAAGGCCAAGTATGATCGAAGCAAAGCCCGGAATCGCAAAGTCGAGCCAGCATCGCGCTTCCGAGGGGTAAAAAGCAAGCATCGCCAAAGGCAAAAGCTCAATCAAGCCTGTCAAGGCAATGAAAATACCCCAGTAACCTAAAATCAAACGGTATCCGGAGGCGGTTCTCTTATTCATCGCTTTTCATCGCTCCTGCTGAATAAAGGCCATGACTTTGTTTTGATCTTCGGGAGCGCAGACGATAAGAAGCTTGTCCCGGGTTTTGATCTCGATCTGACCATTCGGGATGATGATCCGCGAATCGCGGTAGATGCAGCTGATCGAAGCGTATTTAGGAAACGCGATGTTCATCAGTTTTTTGCCAGCGACGCGGTATTTGGACAGGACCACCGCCTCGATCATGCAAATGCGATCGTTCTCGAGGGACAGGGTTTTGATGAGTTGTTCGACCGAGGATTCGCTTTTGACCGATTGGCCCAAAAGATAGGTCGAAGAGATGACGGAATCGATCCCTAAGTCTTTGTAGAGATCGACGTTACGCGGATTGTTGACGACGCATATGCATTTCTTGACCCCGAAACACTTTTTGGCCAAGAGGCACGAAGCGTAGTTGTCGGTGTCTTTTTCGCATAGGGCGATGAAGACGTCGGCGTCATGGACATTGGCCTCATCGAGAACGAAATACCGCCACGGATATCCGACGTAAACGGCGACATGTTCGCGCTTAATCAAGGTTTCGGCTTCCTCTTTGGAGGAATTGATGACGACGAGGCTGTTCTTGCTGCTGTGGAACATCTTGATGATGTATTCGGCTTCGTAAGTCCCGCCGGCGATAACGATCTTCATTTTTTCGCCTCCTGAGACTTAAGGGCGACGAATTTGTCGTGGGAAAGCTGAAAAGGGTAGATGGCTTCGACGTTGAACTCTTTGATGAGAAGGCCTTTGTCGGGGTCGTCGAAGCGAACATAGATATGAGGGATTCGATAGACCTTGTCGCAGACATGGGCCAAGAAGAGATTCACGTTGTCGCTTCCGGTCGTGATGACGACCTCGCGGCAGGTTTTGATGTTCGCGTCTTCCAAAGCCGTCAAGTCCGTGGCATCGGCGAGGATTTTGTATCCGGAAAAGACATCACTCAAGCGATCAAACGCTTTTTTGTCGGAATCCATGACCACGACGCTGTTCCCGGCCAAAGAGGCTTCGTTGGCAATTGAGGCCCCGAGTCTTCCGCATCCGATGATCAACATTTTGTTACTCATGAATCCATCCTATTGCCATTAAGCGCGACAACGTATTTTATACCCATCTCAACTATTGGGCAAATCCTCGGTCGGATGAAGGCTTGTCAGGGTTTCGAACCGGGGGTTGAGGTTCGCTATTTCCATATACTTTGCTTTGGTGTCTTTTCTCTTTAGGCCTTTCCATCCGAGGACGGCATAGCGGCCGAGGCACCAATCGATGAATTGGCTCGTGGCCGCCGTCATGTAGTAATGGGAATGGCGGGAGCGGAAATAAAGAAGGGCGGTCTCACTCTTGAAACCTTTAGGGTCATAAACCTTCGATGCGGCCAGCATATCGCAAACATATTCGCACGCCCACTTGTAAGGCATTGTGCAAAGGATCAGTTTGCCCATGTAGAAATCGGTCCAGTATTCCCAATGATGGGGGTTCCTCCGCGTATGGTGCTGACAGATGAAGGAAAAATTGCCGTGGACCCTTCGTTCCCCGAGAACCGGGCTCACGTGACCATCAAAGAATTTCATGGACCAGTGGAATTCGGTGTAGCCGTATTTGGTGAGATCGTGACGAAGAGAATGAAAAAAGATTCCCATGTGGGCGGCGTTCCTGATGACTTGATGACGATGCTTGGTGATGACGATGAGATGCTTGATTGGGTGTGACATATCAATCCTTTAATAGGGCCTCCAATGTTTCTCCGATATCCTCGTGGATGACGAAACGGCAATAGGCATCGTGGCCCGTCGCCTCTTTGTTGATGATGATCTGGTTATCGCCCGAGAAATAATCGACGAGGCCGGCGCAGGGATAGACCTTGAGCGAGGTTCCACCGATGATGAGGGCGTCGGCGTTTTGAAAAACCGCCACCGCTTCTTCAAGAACCTGCTCATCGAGCGGTTCTTCATAAAGAACGACATCCGGTTTTATGATGCCCCCGCAATGGGGGCAACGCGGAACGCCGTGGTTGGTAATATCGTGAATATCAAACGCTTTTCCGCAACCCACACAATGGTAACTTTCCGTTGTTCCGTGAACTTCCAAGACACGATGAGAACCGGCTTCTTGATGGAGACCGTCGATGTTTTGAGTAACGATGACAATGTCGTGGCCCCGCTTTTCAAATTCAGCAAGGGCGAAATGAGCTTTGTTTGGTTTGGCCTTCAAGTTGACCATCGTCGACCAGTAGAATTCGTAGAAGATCCCGGGATTCGTCTCGAAAAATGAATGCGAAAGCATGACTTCGTAGGGCACGCCGTATTTCGACTTAACGTTATAGATGCCTTGAGGCGACCGAAAGTCGGGGATTCCCGAGGCGGTCGAAACTCCGGCCCCGCCGAGGAAAACGATTCGATGCGAATTCTTGATTGCTTCCGCGGCTTTCGCGATCACATCATCCATGTGTTTTATTATAGTTTAGAATGCGGACGAAGGGTCTTTTTTTCATTCAAAAAGACGATGTTAAAATAAGTCTTAATGAGCAATTCTTTTTTTGCGCTCAGCATAATGACGTGTCGGCGGATAAACAAATGATGATCATGTTCTTCATTAGCAACAAAAAACGCCCTAAGGTGACCCTCAAAGCGTTTTTTGAATCGACGCCTTAGGCGATGGCGACACCAAGCAGACGAAACTGGGCCGAAGCGACGATCTCAATGGTGGTGACGGCAGAGTTCGGAACAAAGACGGCAGTACTGTTGCCGCTTGAGGAAAGGACGGCCCCCGTGAAGGTGCCTTCAACGAGGCCACTCACATCCTTGGTCGTGACATCGCAAGCGAAGGTAAGGCTGGAGACCGAGGTTGAAGCGTCCCATGAGATGGTGATGATTTGGCCCGTGTAAACACGTAGTGGATTAGCATAATAGCTATTTGTAGAAGAGGGATTCCCAACGCTGGTCGTCGAATTTCCCTTAGTGAGCGCAAAGGTGTAAGAACCTGAAATCCACGTTGTAAGGCTTGTGTCTTTCGTTCCGGAAATCTGGTCCTCGGTCGAAAAATCAAACGTCAAGTCGCCAACCGGGGCCTCTCCGGCCGCGATGACAATATAGAAGGCATCGCCTTCATAGTAATACTGGACAGCAACGTCGTAGGCGGCGGAGGTGGCGACGATGCCGGCGCTGGCATAGTTCGAATTATCGACGGCGTACCCAAGGGCGGTCAAAGCCGAAGTGTAGACTTCTTCGGTCTCAGCCACGCTGGACTTGCCAAAAGCGATGACTTCGAAATAACCGCTGTCGGAATAATCGAAGGCTTGGTAAGCCTGGGCTTGGAAAGCCGGGACCGACGTCGTCGCGCTGATGGAGGTCAAGAACGTTGAAACGGCAGTTTCGGGCCAAGTGCTCAAAGAGGCATTGTAGTAGGCGTCGATCTCGAAAATGGCGGTATCGGCTTCGTAGGCTTGGACTTCAATGAAATTGTATTCGGCATCGAAAACGGTCGCGTCGATGTAATCGCCGTATGTGGCGTCTTCGATGATCTGAGAACTGTAACCGGCGGCCCCAAGGACGGCGTTATATGCATTGAGCGCGTCGCTCGGAGTCGTGCCGATGACCGTGACACATGAATAATCGGAGTCGAAAGAAACCACGATCCCTTCCATCGAAAGGAAAGGGATTGTTTGGCCTCCAAGGTTCTCTTCCATCAAAGCGATCTGATCAGCAGTCCACCCGGTCTGGTCTTCGCTCATGGAAGAAGAGGACGAAGTGGAATCGGAAGCATCGGAAGAGGTTAAGGAATCCGAAACGGTCGAAGACGTAGAAGACGATTGCCCATTATCCGAAACAACGGATGAACTGCCAAAGGAAGTGGTTTCGCAGGCGGAGAGCAGAAGCATGGCGGGAATCAGAGCTAGGATAATTTTGTTCTTCATCGATGAAGATCTCCTTTTTAAGTGCCCATTTTATCATGGTACTTGAGTATTTCTATTGGTATTTCATAAAATGGCGCCATTTGTTTCACGTTCGTCACAATTCGAGAGCATGGTTTTATTTATTTTGAGAGTTTGTCACTGCTCCGAAAATTAGTAGTGAAGAAAAACAAGAAAAGACGTCACGAGCAAATTCCAAACAAGTAAGAGCGTCATTATGCTTTACGGATGATCATTCAATTAGAGGCAACCAAAGAATTTTACGACCGCAATGGTGACACAATTCAATCATTGGAAAATCGATAAAAACCATGAGAAAATAAACTCGCCTCGAAAAAGTCTTGTATTATGCACGGACGGGCGATTGTCCTTGGGGCCGAAAACAAAAAAGGAACGTGAATGAAAAAAACTTATCTATTGGGAATGACGATGCTAGTCACGGCAACCCTTGCCGCCTCTTGTTCCGGCTCCTCGGAGCTTCCTGCGCCCGAGACGATCGGGGGAGAATGGGCCCAATTCGAAATTGACAAAAATATCAATGTCACCACCATTGATGATTTCCTTGGCCGAACCGACACCGTTTACCGCGATATGCGGATGCTCGTCGATCCTGTCGATTTCTCTTTGATCGGGGGGGATTCATATCTTTCGGGCTTTATTAAAGGGTTTACGGTCATCCCCTATCCGTATCTATGCGGACCGATCGAATTACCATCGTCGCTTGGCGAACCGTATGCGGGACCGACCCTTTTCACCGAATCAGAAGGCGAATACACCGCGAATTTCGAACAATCAATGGCCATTATGGAGACGTGTTTCCCCCGGGACAAGAACATCTTCGTCATGTGCGGGGCGGGCGGTTACGCGATGATGACAAAAAATCTTTTGGTCGGGCTCGGATGGGATACCGCAAGAATCTGGAACGTCGGTTGCTATTGGTCCTATTCCGGAAGTAACAACGTCGAGGTCAAAGAAACCGATGAGGAAGGGAACGTCTATTACGCCTTTTACCTCGTCGATTATGTCAATATCGACTTCGCCTACCTCACCCCAAAACCATGACGAAAGAATCGCACCTTCGACTTATTTTTCTTTTCTTGGCATCATCCGCCCTCATTTCGTGCTCGAGCGAGATGCCTGCCGCGAAAGCCTCCCTTTCGGAAGCCGATTATGTCGCGGCCATCATCGAAATCGATTACGAGGATTACCTCAGGAAGACTTCGGCCCAAGATTCCTTCGTCCTTTATGTGTATTCGCCCAGTTGCCTGATTTGCCAACGCTTCTCGCCTTTCCTTAAACAAGGAACCGAAGAGCTCTCGTTCACGGCTTATTCTCTCCCAAGAAACGAATTCTCAACCGATTCGCCTTTATACGCCTATGCTCAATATACCCCGGCCGTGATTGTTTATTCGACCGGATCCGTCATCGCCAATCTCAACTCCACTCTTGATTCCGACAGTCCCTATTTCGAAAGTTCGGCCGGTTTCGAGACGTGGATCAGCGAGCATGTGTCTTTCCCTTCCGACTGAGATAGCGGTGGATGGTTTTCCGCCCTTGCTGAAACAGCATCGTCGCAATCAAGAAAACCAAGGACGAAACCACGATCGTCGCGCCAGGACGAAAATCCCAGTAAAACGAAACTACTAGGCCGACGATGACCGAAGCCAAAGAAAACAGCACGCTCAAGAAAAGCGTCTTTTTGTAACTCTGGTTCAAGAGGATCGCCGAAGCCACCGGGACGACGAGTAAAGAGGAGACGATCAAAGATCCGATGATCTTGGCCGAAATGGCGATCGTGAGAGCCGTCAACAAAGACTGAAAGAAGCTGATAAGGCTTACACCGATGCCGTTAATCCTCGCTTCGTCTTCATCGTAAACGAGATAGAAGATCCGCCAATAGAAAAAGATGTAGAAAACCACCACCGCAATCAATAAAGCGCCGATCGCCGCCAGTTCCTCCCACCCAATCAAAAGGATTGAGCCGAAGAGGTAAGAATCGAAATTGGCCGAGGAGGCGAAACTTGAAGCGATTCCGGCCACCCCGATCCCGAAGGAAAGGACAATCGCCACCCCGAGTTCCGAAAAGCGTGGAAACCGCCTTCGAAGAAATTCGATGATGAGGAAGGCGACTACACAGAAAATGATAGAAGAAACCAAGGGGCTGAATCCGGCCGCGAGGCCGATTGCCACTCCCGCAAGGGAGGTGTGGGCCAAAGCGTCGCCGCTCATCGAAAGGCGCTTATAGACGTTCGTGGAACCGACCAAGGGGATGGCAATCCCCAGCATCAAGCCCGCCACGAAGGCCAAACGCATGAACTCATATTGCAACATGCGGCGCCTCCTTCTCGAGATGCCCATCAACGAGGCGATAGATGACGTCCGCGGAGGCGAAGTCCGCACCTTCATGGCTGACCATGATAACGGTTTTGCCTTCCGCCACAAAAGAAGAGATGATCGAGTATAGCGCCTCCCTTCCTTCATGATCGAGCCCGGAAGTGGGTTCATCGAGGACGAGGACAGTCGGTTCTTCGGCCAAAGCTTTGGCGAGTTTCAGACGCTGCTTCTGCCCGCCCGAAAGCTCGGCAAAAAGCTTTTTTCGCATTTGCCCCAAACCCGTCTGTTCGAGGATGCCGTCAAGCAAGAGACGCCTCTTCGAACTTGGGAAAAGGGAATGGGGACGCAAAAAACCAAGAGCAACGATCTCTTCGACCGTCGCGGGGAAGTTTCCTTCCTCGCCCGGGGCTGTTTGTTTGACGTAGGCAATCTTCTCATTGCTGCCGATCACGACTTCGCCCCGAGTCGGCTTAGCAAGTCCGACCAAAAGACGAAGAAGCGTCGTTTTGCCTGATCCGTTTGTTCCTTTGATCCCGATGAAGGACCCTTTCGGAACGGCAAAACTGATTCCGTCGAGGATATTTTCGCCGAGGAACGAGAATGCGACGTCCCGCACTTCGATCATTGCGAGCAAGCCACTCCCAATTTTCGGAAATCGTCGACCATGATCGAAACGTAATCATCGGTTTTCATCTCTTCGGAAGTCAATCCTTCCAGGGGGTTAAGGACTTCCGTCCGGGCTCCGGTCTCGTTCGCGATGGCAACCGAAATCTCCGGTGAAACGAGCTCTTCGTAAAAGATAGTGCTGATTCCGTATTGTTGAACGGCGGCGATGATTCTAGCGATGTCGTCGGGCGTCGGCTCGTCTTCGGGCGAGAGGCCGTCGACGTATATTTGGGTTAATCCGTATCGATCGCACAAATACCCAAAAGCGGCATGTGAGACCACGATGTATTTGTTGTCGAAATCCTGACTTAGCAATTGGAGTTTGGCATCAAGGGCCTCAAAGATGACGGCCGCATCCCAATAGTTGGCTTCGTAATCCGCCGCATTGACGGGATCGAGGGCGATAATCTCGTCTTTGATATGACCCAATTCGATGATGGCGTTGACGGGGTTAAGCCAGACATGAGGGTCGACCGCCCCTTCGACTTCGCGTGTTTCAATACCGCCGCTAATGGTATATGTCTTATTCATCAAGGATGTCGGCAAAGTCGAATACCACGGCTCGAGGTTGAGACCATTGACGAAGATGGCATCGGCCCCTTCCATTCCTTTCAGGTCGGAAGACGTCAGTTCGTAATCATGAGGTTCGGAGCCGACTGGCGTGATGTTGGTGACACTTCCGTGGTCTTTAAGGATTCGCTTCGCAAAATCGTAAACAGGATAGAAACTCGTGTAGATTGATAAGCCGTCGGAACTGGTGTCGCTGTCGCCGCACCCAGCAAGAGGAAGAGCGGAAAGAAGAAGAGCCATAACGAGGATTTTCTTTGTCTTCATTGAAGACCTCCAAAATTAGTTGCAAATGCAAATCGTTTGCATTTAGGATTATACGCAACCTTTGAATCGTGTCAACAAGAATGGCATAATGGGCACATGAAAAACATCGATCTTCGCGAGTATGGGTTGAAGAAAACGCCCGGGCGCGAAAGCGTGTTAAGCATCCTGAAAACGGCTAAACTCCCTTTGAACGCCGAAACGATATTCGCCAGGAGCCGGGCCCAAGGCCTCAACCTTTCGACGATCTATCGCGCCTTGTCCTCATTCGAAAAGGCCGGCATCGTCAAAAGAGAAATCAACGAAACAGGCGAGAATTCATTCATCCTTTCAAAAGCAAAGCACAACCACGTCATCATCTGCGTGAACTGCCACAAGAAAACCTACCTCAACGAATGTCCATATGAAGCCGCCAACAAAAGGATCACCAAAGAAACAGGATACGAGGTCTTCGACCATAACGTTCAATTGTTCGGGCTTTGCCCCGACTGCCAAAAGAAAAAGAATGGCAGCAAGTAGAATTCTATCGTTTGATTATGGTTATTCTTGTTTTGCAAAACCGACGCGTTCGCGCATAACCCCGTCGACAATCTCGTAAACGCGGTCGCAGAAGCCGACGAGCCGCTCGTCGTGAGTCACCATGATGGTGGCTTTCTTTTCGGCCTTTGTTTCCTTGGCCAATAATTCCACGACCTCATAAGCCCTCACCGTGTCCAAGGAAGCGGTAGGCTCATCGGCCAAGACGACGGAAGGTCCGTGATAAAGGGCTTTGGCAATAGCGACGCGCTGCCTTTCCCCACCGGAAAGGGAACTGGGGAACTTATTCTGGAGTTTTCCGATACCGAGGCGAGAAAACAATTCGTCCATCCGTTTTTTATCAGGGGAATTGCGCTTAATCTTGTTATAAAGCAGAAATTGTTCTTTGACGGTCAAAAAAGGAATGAGGTTGGACATTTGGAGGACGAAGCCAATCTTTTCAAAACGAATCCGGGAACGTCCTTTGTTTGGGATTTGGCTGAATGGTTCTCCATCTATCAGAACCTGTCCGGTCGTCGGGGATTGAAGGCCCCCAAGGATCGTCAAAAAGGTCGATTTGCCGCTACCGGAGGGCCCGATTACGGCAACGAATTCTCCTTCTTCCGCCCTGAAATTCGTTTCTTTGAGGACGTGGTTGACCTCGTCCCCTTGAAGAAAATCCTTTGTGACTTTTCGCATCTCGATAAGTGTTTTCATGGTGACCCTCCTTTAACCGATCGCCTTTAGAGGATCGATCTTTAAGATGGCCCGCACCGAGAAGAGGGCCCCTAGAATGGAAAAGATGACGAACGCGAGGGAGATGCCGACGAAGAACAGAGGATTGACGGCAAAGGGCAGTTTTGCCCCCAAGAAAAGACCCGAGAGAAGAGTCAAACCCAAACCGACACCAATCCCAATCAGGGTGACGATCACAATCTGCTCAATGACGGAGAAGCTGATATAAGAATTCGATATGCCTTGGGCTTTCATGACCCCGAACATGCTGGATTTCTGCATCGTCAGAACATAGGTGAAGACCCCAAGGACAAATGAGGCGATGACAATCAGGAATCCGATCATGAGTGAGAAGGTCGCGACTTGGGCGCTATATCCGGGGAGAGTGTATGCATATTCGCTCATTGTGTATTGTTTCAGTCCATCGCCGAGCGAAGCGATACCGTCCTTAACCACGGCGGCGCTGAAGACGTCGGTCGGGACGGAGGGGAAACGAACGGCCTTCCATTCGCTCAAATTGACGTAAACAATCGGGGCCGTCTGATAAGTGGCCTTGGATGTGAAAGCCGCTATCGAAAAGGAGGTTGAGGTCCCGACGAGGGTAAAGGAATCGCCAATCGCATATCCGTATTTGGCTAGGCTCGAGTCGGCAATCGCTTCGCCAACGGAAAGACCCGAAGACGGGGTCTCTTCCGGAAGGAGAAAGGATCCATTATCGACACCGAAGAGGAAGACATTGGCCTTGGTCGAGGAATCGTCTCCTTTTTTGGCGATAAGGGGGGTAATTCCGAGCCGAGCTTTTTCCCCATCGGTTTCAACGCTGTCAAAGGCGCTTTGGTCAAGGACCGACATCATGGCGTTGTCATTGGAGTCGAGGGTCAAGACGATGGAATTGGCGTTCCATTTATCAAGCCCATTGGTATAAGAGGAAGCGAGCCCATAGGCGAGGGAAGTAAGAAAATACACCAGATAACTGATCAGAACGACCATGACAATGATAAGGCTGAATTTACCTTTGCTATGGACGATTTCTTTCCATGCCAAAAACATATCACTTGCCCCCTTTCCCCAGGAGGAGCTTCTCGATGTCTCGAACAATTCGATCGGGTTTCACGTTTGGGGCATATCGCTTGACGACACAGCCATTTTTGTCGACCAAGAACTTCGTGAAATTCCACTTGATCCGCGAGGAGAAGATGCCACCTTTCTTCGCCTTCAAATAGGTATAGAGGATCGATTCGTCCGGTCCGTTGACGAACAATTTGGCGAATCGAGGGAAAGTCGTGTCGTATTTGTCGGCGCAGAACTTGTTAATCTCCTCGATGGTCCCGGGAGCCTGGTTGAGGAACTGGTTGCAAGGGAAATCCAACACTTCGAACCCCCGGGTTTTGAATTGATCATAGATCGCTTGGAGAAGCCGGTACTGCGGGGTGAAAATACAGTTCGTCGCCGAATTCACTATCAAAAGAACCTTGCCTTTGTAACGTTCAAGCAAGACCTTCGAACCGCGATCGTCTTCGACCGCGATTTCATAGATGCTCATAATTCAATCGTCCCCCTATTGCTAGCTTAAGTCTACCTAATGGCCCGTAAAATGCAAAATGGATGCACCTGAAGAAAAACAAAAAACGAAAAAAGAAAGAAGGACGCTGACGTTTGTCCAAGATGATTTGCAACGATGGTTCTTTTAAAATAATTATTTAGACGTCAAGACGCGGCTCAAAATGCGGCCCCATTCGCGATTCTCGCACCAATAGATGGTTCTTTTCGTCACGTCGAAGACGAGACTCACCGCCGTCGGGGCACCCCCGGAAGGTTGGCAAACGGCTTTGAGAATTGCGAACATGTCTTTGACCCCGAAATCCGCGGTCGCATATTTCAGGATTTGGTTGGCCCGGTCATATCGATCGACCCCCGCCCAAGGATGGTGTTCCTTTTCTTCGTTCATCAATTGAAAATTCGTCAAAACGGAAAAAGCCGGCTTCGAAATGAAACGATAACCCAAACCCGGAAATATTTGGAGGACGTTTCCCTCGGCGTCGGAATCTTGAGCCTGCAAAGAGCATCCGGGTTCGTTAATGATCGGATTGGTTTTCACAAGTTCCGCCAATTCCATGAAAGTCCGCTTTCCCATCAAGACTTTGGCATTTTCGCGATCGATGAAAAAATGGCCCCGGCCTTCGACGTATTCGCCATCCTTAACCCCGGGGTTCATCCCCGGTAAATTGACGAAATCGCCTCTGAAGTTGCATCCGATAATGGGATCCCAAAACGAGACATCCGCGAGGACGGCGATGTAAAAGGCGCTGGAATTGACGAAGATCTTGTATTTCCATCCCGGGTTGTCGAAATTAAACCCTACGATGGTTTTGCTTTTGTTGACGACGATGCTGGTGCACATATCGGAATTATAACGATTCACGATCTCCATATAAAGACAAAGCGAGGCGTAATCGTTGATCTTTCCTTGTTTCCGAAAGAAAGGTTTATTTCTTCATTTACAACGTCGAACAACGGCGTTCGCGGCTTATCACCATTTCCAATTCTTCGAGTTTGCCTCCAGCGACCTCTTGGTAGTTGACGTGCCCTGTAAAAACGAAGCCGATTCTTTGGTAAAACTTTATGGCGGTTTCATTCCCTTTTAGGACGAAAAGGGCGATCTTTTTCTCGGGCAGACAGCTAAAAGCCGTCTCAAGAAGATCAAAACCGATTTTCCGATGCTGGTATTCCTTTAAGACATAAAGAGCCTGTATCTCAGAAGACGGTTTGATCGAAACGTAACTGCTCGATGCTTTTTCATAAATAACAAAACCGATGACCCGTTTGCCATCGAAGGCCAAAAACGATTTATCAAGCGCTTTGTTGAGACTGCAAAAGCTTTTCTCGATGCTTCTTTGGGCGAGGAATTCGTCGGGCATCAAACCAGGATAAGTTTCGAGCCAAGAATGATAATGAACATATGCCCAGCCTTGACAGTCCTCAAGCGTTGGCCGACGAATTGTAATACCCATGGTGTTTGCCCGTTTTTAATAGTAACTTTTATTATTATAGTGACTGCTAACCAACTATGGCAAATTGTTGGGAAATCGCTCAGGACCATTTGAAAAAAATTTCCGCGATTGACAATTGATCGCTTGCTTACAAAAATGGTTGCATGGAAATGAAGCGCATTCCTTTAACCAAACACGACGAGACAGCATTGTTCTCGTACATCTCGGACGAACCGGAAATAAACCTTTTCATCAGCGGCGACGTCTATACTTATGGGCTTGAAGGCCCCAATGTCAACGTCTGGGCCTTTCTCGACGGCAAAGGTTCGTGGAAAGGCGTCCTTCTTCGTTACATGAAGAAGAACTACATCTTTTATTCCCGCAGCCTCGATTTCCCGGAAAATGCCGTCGCTTCAACTGTTAAGCAAGACAATCCTTCCCTAAAAGGCGTCTGCCTCAGCGGCAAAAAGATCCTCATCGAAAAAATCGCCCCTCTTCTTTCTCCCTTAAAAAAGGAGGAAACGATGATGGCCCGATGCAACAAACTCCTTCCCCAGGTTTCGGAAACGATCCCATTCGTAACCGCCCGTCTCCTTGGAAAAAGCGACTTTCATGAGCTTTTCGTTCTTTTGAGCCAAATCAAAGAATTTACGACATCGGCCTATGAAAATGAAGACGAGGCAGTCAAACGTTGGACGATGAGCATAAACAAAGGATCGGCCATCTTCGGAGTCTTTCTAAAAGGCGAATTGGTCGCCACAGCCGCCTCAACCGCCGATTCTCCCATCGCCTCCATGTTGGTTGGCGTGGCGACGAAACCCGGTTTCCGGAGAAAAGGCTATGCATCCTTGGCCGTTCAGTCGCTCCTTGCCGATCGCTTCGGAAAGGGTCAAAGATTCCTTTGCCTTTTCTACGACAACCCCGAAGCTGGACGGATCTACCATAAATTTGGATTCGTCGACGTAGATGCTTTCACGATGGTTCACTAAATCGCATTAGGACTTTTCAAACGAGACGGTCGGGGCCGTGGATTAATCCCAGTATTTCTTTTTTGATTGATGACAAAGTTTTTATCGCCATAAGAAAGCATGGCCGCGGCCGATTGACGGATTTTTATATATCCTTGAACAAAAGTGGCCAAAAAGTCGGGATCGATGAAACCACCCGTCTCGAAGCGCCTCGAGTAATCGAAATGATCGGCCCCTTCTTGGGGATAACTGGCTTTCTTCCGGAGTAGTTCGACAAGGCGGTCCACGGCGTATACCTCGACGAACTTATAGGCCGACAATTTCTCGCCCCTTCGGAATCAGGACATCCCGACATATAGATTCGTCAGAAGCTTGCCAAGTATTCATTCTCCGCCCGAATGAGAAACCGTTTTGGCCCCCAAATCAAAGCGGATCCACGATCCGTCGTAGCCGTTTTCTTGCCAAGCAAAAGATCCGTTGGGAATGTCGATTTTCTTTAATTCTTCTTCCTCAAAAACTGCGAATTCGCGATACACCCCATCCTCGAACAGCACTTTTCAACCATCAACAGTGTTTTGAAAAGAAAACGAAACGAAGGCGAATGAAGCGAGCCAGTCGATCGAAGAAAGGAAGCGCGATTTCTTCTTGGTTTTGTAAACGACGAAGATATCAAGATCCGAATAGCGATCCATCCGCTTTTGATTGCCTCCGCAGGAACCAAGGGAAAGCAACGCCCACGCCTCCCCGCTTTTTTCTAAAAAGACCACGATTTCCTTCAACCGCTGCTTCAAAAGCTCTGTTTTTTCCATTTGGTCTTTGCTTTCTACTCTTTCGCGCTCATTTTCTCATAACCGCGGGGAACGGAAATTGCGGGCGAAGGGATAAAAGCAAAACCGGACAGGACGAGGCGCGGAGAAGAAGTTAACATATAACTGTGCTGCAACACATCGACTACATCTCGACCCTTCAAAAAGCGGTCGCCTATCTCGAGGCTCACCTTGATGAGGACCCATCCTATCAGGACGTCGCCTCCGAGGTTTACTTGTCGCCTTATTATTTCATGAGAATATGGAAGGCCGTGACCGGATACACAATCGACGAGTACGTCAGGAACCGTCAACTGTATCAAGCCGCTCTCCTTCTGGCTTCTTCCCAATCGAAGATCATCGACGTCGCCTATCGCTTTCATTACGAGACGCCCGAGAGCTTCTCCAAAGCTTTCAAGCGTTTCCATGGGGCGAGCCCGCGCGAGGTCCAATCCGACCACGGGAAGATCCGCTCGTTCTTGCCGCTAACAATATCCACGTCCATCAAAGGAGGACACCAAATGGAATACGAAATCACCAAAGTGCCGGCATTCAAAATCATCGGCATCGAAAAACGGTTCTCGCTCGAGAAGAGCTACAAAACGATCCCGGAGTTCTGGGACGAGACGAAGAAGAAGATCTGCGGACCCGACTATCAGTTCAAGGAGCTTGTCGAATCCTGCTCGATCGGCGAATTCGCTCTTTGCATCAACGACAATCCCAAAGGATCCGACTTTCTCTACGTCATCGGAGGAACCTATCACGGCGAAAAGGTCCCGAAAGGATACGTCGTCCACGACGTTCCGTCCCTCACCTGGGCGAAGTTCCGCTGCCTTGGCCAACTTCCGGTGGCAATGCAGTCCGTCAACACGCGGATTTGGAACGAATGGCTCCCTGGGAACAAGGAATTCGAACTGTCGGGCCCGTTCGACATCGAGTTCTACACCAAGGGCGACATGGGGAGCCCGAATTACGAAAGTCAAATCTGGATCCCCATCACTCCGATCAAAAAGTAGAACGAAAAACACCCCGTATGAATTCGACGGGGTGTTTTTCTTTGCGAAAACGGAAATGGGTGGTCAATCGTATTTCCCGGGGTATGCTTTTAAAGCAAGAGCAGTCGTTTTGTTCACAAACGGCCCTTTGGCCTCCGTATAGCCATCGCGGTCATGCTCATATCGCTTCCATAGATTCAGTTTGAGCGACTCGTATTCTTTGGCGATTTCGAGATGAGAAATCAGATAATCGCGGAAGTAAAGCTCCTTGTTGTCCCCCTGGACCCGGAGATGGAGGTGATAGACCTTTTCGGCGAAACCCTTTTTGGTATAGCCTCGATTGAAATCGACGGAATGCACCCCTCTGCGGATCGCCCGATATCCATGACCCATCAGAATCCTTTCGACGATGGGAAAATCGTTTGACGAAACCGTTTCGAGGAGGATGTCGACGATGGGTTTGGCCCAAATCGTTCCGATCGCGGTGCTTCCGATATGGGAGATGCGTTTGATCGATGAAGCCGGAAGAAAAGGAAGAAGCCGTTTCTCTTCCTCAAGGTACCATCCCTTCCACAGGGGATTTGGCTTTTCAAGATAAATTGGGAAAAGCGCCCATAGTTCCTGAAGGCTCATGTCCTCAAGTCTTTTTGTCATGAGAAATTACTTCACCTCAAAATCAATCGTCTTGAGATCCCGATAATAACGTCCTTTCCCGGCCGTAAACTTCAGGACGCAATAATCGGGGTCGGATGGGCCTTTTCGATAATAGATGGTGTCGCCCTTCCTCCAAAGAGAATTCTTGATCACCTCGTCGGTCAACACCTCCATTTTCCCGACGAGCATCACCCCGGTATAAGAAAAAAGCCCCTTATGGTAGAAATAGATGCTGGCGTTTGGATTCTTTCGATACTGCTTGACCCGAAGTGAAGAGGTGTTGGTCGAAAAGAAGAATTCTTTTAGGCCGTTGGTCTTCCGGGGTTTCAGCATCGCCTTGATGTTGGGGCAGGAATCCTCATCGAGCGAAGAAATAAAGCAAACTCTCTGTTTTTTGACGAACGATTCTATTTTTTTCTGTTCCATCGATTTTCTCCAGAATTCTATTTCATATTCTTTTCAAGAAAATAAGACCCGTTTTCGCGATCTTTCGGATCTTTGATCGCGATGCAGTGAAAACCGCATTTGTTGATGTAAAAATGATGGTTCCGAAACGAAAACGAAGGCGTCTCGGTCTGCCACGTCGTTATCTCGGGGTGCATCCTTTCGACTGCTTTCCAAATGGCCGTTCCGTATCCTTTGTCCTCAAAGCGATCGTCGACGAAAAGGCAACCCAAGAAACCATGACCATTATTCTTAATCCAAAGATTGACGCCGCCGATCGGCGTCGACCCGTCATAAACGGCGTAGGCGGAGGCCCGGGGGTGAAGGAACCATTTCTTGAGGAAAGATCCGTCATCATAACCCGGGGGTCCTCCAGAAGGCTTTCCGAGATGGATAAGGCTATCTCGGTCGAAGGCTCTCTTCATGATCGGTGAAAAGACGGCGATGTCCGCTTCGACGAAGGGTTTAAAAAGCAGCTCCATGATTCGATATCACCTCAAGGGTTTATCAACTCATTCAATTATAGGCAACCGGACCGAAAATGGCCACGTTTAGCGATGAAAACAAACCGTTTAAAAACACGAATAGGCAAGTCAAGCCTTATAAGTCATTGTTGAGGGCAAAATCGCCCTTTTTTAAGAGGCCGGTTTTCCGGAAGAGGAGATCGATGACAAATGTTAGAACGATCGGAGCGAGAACACAGATCCCGATCACCTCGACGATGGCGAGCGGTTGGTAATTCATCGTGTCAAAAGTGTTGATGATCCCGACGAGACCAGAAGTTCCCATCCCCGCTCCCACGGAGTCGGTTTGAAAACCGAAAAGCATCGCAAAAGGAGCCAAAAGGGCGCTTACGATGATTGTTGGAAGCCAAATGAGGGGTTTCTTGACGATATTTTTGAATTGAAGCATCGAGGTGCCGAATCCGACCGCCAAAACGCTCCCCCACTTGTTGTCATAAGCCGTCTCGACCGCAAAACCGACCATTTGAGAGCAGCATCCGATGAGGGCGGCCCCGGCCGCGAGAGGGACCGAGCCGATGTTGATGGCCACGCAAAGGGCGACCGAACTGATTGGGGCCGTCAAAACCATTCCGACGACCACGGAAACGATGATACACATCAAGAACGGGACGGCATCGAAGCTCATCTTCACAAGATCGCCGAGCCAAACGGTCAGCAGGTGAACATATGAAGAAAGCAAATAGGCGTAGGCCAAAGAAAACAGAAGACCGAGAAGAGGAATCAGGATCAAATCCACGGGAGTCTTCTTCCGGTGGATCAAATAAACCGCGAAATAACAAATGAGTGTGGAAAGGTAACAAGATAATGGGTCGTTTATCGTCGAGAAGGCCCCACTTTCGAAGGAGAAAGACAAATTGCCGACCATCCCCCCGGCCATAAGGGCGACGACGAACACCCCGTTCAGATGTAGCGAAAGAGCCACTCCAAGGCCGATGCCGGCCCCCATCAAACTCTTGACGAGGTTGGCGAACGTCAGGATGGATTCCAGATGGGGTATTTTCCCGAAGAGACCGATGATCGTTCCGATGATGAGGGTCCCGAAAAGCCCAATCGCCATTCCGTTGGTCGTCTTGGCCAAAAAATCTCTGACCATTTTCATTTTTTGTTTAAAAGGGGAGTCGGTCTTTTGGGTTTTTGCTGTTGCTTCCATGGTTTTGTTGCCTGTTGTTTGGCGTTTCCTCAACGATTATCACTGGTCAATTTTCAATATTCAATCGGTATTTCGAGATATTGGCGAGTTCAAAGACAGAATCCGGTTAAGAAACGAAAAGGGCATTTAGAGGGGTCAATGAATCTGGATTTGGAAGATAAGGATCGTCGGGCAATCGCCGCAAGAGGGATGATACAGAACAAACGTTTCGGAATCATCCAAGATGAAGTTACGGATCGGGAGGCGATACGACTCGCCATCGTATTCTGCCGGCAGCAAGACGTAATCGACGTCCCCGCTTGTGAGGTATTCTTCAAGGCGCGGGATGAGGGTTTCGTCGAATCGGGAATGCCAACTTTGCATTGCGTAATCTTTGTAGTCGGGGGTGATATCGCCAAGGAGATAAATACCATTTTCAACGTCCACGCCAATGGTTCGCCCGTCACGGGAAGATTCCGGGATGGCTTCTTGAAGAACGCTTGAGATGGTTCGATCGACTTGATCATGGCATGGAACAAAGTAATAAGCCGGCCACCACACGCACAAGGTGCAAAGGGCGACGAGAACGGCCGAGACTGTCGCTCGGAAAGTCCGCCTTGAGTTATTGAACCAGGGAGCGAATTGAAGATACCGCCCGAGCAAAAGGCAGCAGAAAGGATAGGCCAAGATCCAATAATGAGTAAAACGCGCAATCGCGAATTGAAGCGGGAAGACGACGATCATCGAAACAAGGTAGAACTGCCACTCATCGAACGGGATCTTCTTTTTTAAAAAGAACATGATGAAGCCGAACATCACAAGGCCCAAACCCAATAAACCCCAGCATAAATATCGAACCCAAGTCGATCCGGCGGCGCTGGCGATGTAGGAGAAATTCGATAGGATAACGGCTTCGAACATTTGGTTAAGAAAGCCTTGGCTGATGGCGTGGACATATGGTGGGATCGACAGAAGAAAGATGGCTCCCACGCAAAGGGCAGCATCGCGCAAAACAATCAAATAACGACGCTGAGAAAACATGTGGACGGCGTAAAAGATAACTGCGCTTAAGGCGAACATACAGTCGCTGGGGCGTAAGTTTAGGCAAATTCCGGCCGACACACCCCAAAGGATGTTACCAATCATGAAATCGTTGTCCGAGGAACGGTTGAGGGCCCTCACGTAAAAATACAAAGCCAAGGAAATGAAAGGCAGTTCGACCTCCTCGTCGCTGCCACCAGAGAATTGAGCGATCAGAACGGTGGCGAAGAAAATGGCGAGAAGAACGGACAGCCTTCTTTGAAAATGGAATTCCTCGCAGGTGAGAATGAGAAAGTAGAAAACGGGGACAAGCCATAGCAATTCAAGAAAATAGAGCCCGACCCGGCCTCCGATCAGCTGACCCAAAGCGTGGAAATAAAAGACGTAAAGGCCTTTGTGATCGTAAAAATCAATGTATGGAATCTTCCCTTTCAGCATTAAGGAGGCGGTAAAGTAGAAAAAATCCGGGTCGCTCGTGAAGGCATCAATCCGAAAGTTTGAATAGAGAAAACTGCTGATCCCATTGCCAAAGGTGACGGAAAGAAACGACAAGACCAACGAAAGAAAAAGAAACGAAGTCTTGGGGTGAGAACCGACAAAGGCTTTAACACTTTTTATCATGACCATTGCTCGTCAATCTTCCGCGGTCTGAAAAACGAAAAAACGACAAGTCTCCATTTTCAGACGCCTCGATGTTTTTCTTGCTGAAATGCTTTCCATGCGGTGCTGGATAAATTATAGATATGACCAAATAGGCCTGCAAGCCAAAGAAGAGTTGCACAAATGCTTTTGTTTTTTAATATCAATCGTCGCTTTCGCGCAAAACCTATCCGCCATGAGACGGCCAATCCGTCTTTCCGAAATCCTTGGCAATTTGTCACTACGTCTTCAGGGCGAATTGCGCAAACGAGATACCGGCTTTATTTGTAATCAAGTAAAAAATACTCGTCAATCTATGCGAATAAGAAGAAAAGAAAATCCAAACCTTCCTTTAAAAGTAAGGTTTGGATTATCGACAATTGGTGACCCGTACGGGATTCGGACCCATGAATGCATGCGTGAAAGGCATGTGAGTTAAGCCACTTCTCCAACGGGCCACAAGAGTGGCGCTCACTATAGGGCTCGAACCTACAACCGATCGGTTAACAGCCGATTGCTCTACCATTGAGCTAAGTGAGCGGAAGGCGCATTCGTTTGAAAGCGCAACAATGATTCTACTTAATGAGTATTCTCTTTGCAAGAAAGAAAAGGGCGGTTTCTTCCTTGGAATACGGCTTCCATCAAAACGACGAAAACAATTGATCGACGATCGGAAAGGCCGCGTGGCTATCTTAACCAAAACCGACAACCCAAAACATCATCGTTTTCATTTTCCGATCCTTGGCAAAACAAAATGATGAGAGCCATCGCGACCAGCAAAGAAAAACCGTCCTTGCCATTGGAACGGTTCATTCTCGAAGGCCATTTGGTACGAGCCCGAGCTCACTGACGGGTTTTATCCGCGTTTTTCCTCTTCGGTCTTCTCGTCTTTTTCGAAACGGAGGTCAAATTGAGGGGTTTGGGTCGGCCTTTATTTGACGTCGATTATCATATAAGGCTGGAGCTGGAAGGGTTTCGGAGCGACGGCCCGGTCCTGCCACATATAGAAGAATCGCTCGGCGGGATAGTAATAATAACCATCCTGCCACTGATCGCTCGTGTCGTAGGGATCGGCGAAGACAATCATGTCATCGCCGACGCTCGGCGTTCCCATGGTGTCGTAGCCGATGATGGCCTGCCAATGGCCATCCCAATCGCCCCATTCGACCATGATGGGCTGATTGTCACTCAAATGGTCGATAACCCAACTGACAAAAAGGGAATCCTTACCGTCGTCGACATAGATCGGGTCTCCGTTGCCGTCGATACCTGAAGCATACATAGCCCACCAATCAAAAGTGGCCGGTAAATTGCCGACGTCGGCCGGCGCCCCTTCCCCCGCCTGGACGAGCTGATCATCGGTGTAAGAGGAAACGTAGCTTGATTCGACAACTGCGATATCGGAGACGGTCGAGAAAAAATCATACATTTTCTGAACCGAGGTCCCATATTCGCCATACTCGTCGGCGGTGCCGGGTTCACCATTGGTTTGCTCATCGGCCGACGTATGCATGCCGATGGCTAGGTCCCACTCCGTATAACGGGTGATTCCATAATGATAAAGAACAGTCAAAGCCGAGGCGGGGCCGCAGGTGTACTCCGTCGTTTGGATGAAGGTCGCATATTGCGCAAGGATTGTCAGATGGTCGTTTGAGGTCATGTTGTAGAAATCGGGATTCGTGTAATATGGGTTGCTGGCGTGGTCTCCGGCGTTGCTATAACCATCGGCCCCACCGTTGGGATCGTAATCGGATCCAGTAATCATCACGCCCTTCGCTTTGGTGGAATTCGCGGAGCAAGAAGCGAGAACGGCAAAAGAAAGTACAGCAAAAATGCTTTTTTTCATAAGTTTTCCTTTCAATATTATCGATACGCTAGCGTTAAGTCTATTTTTGAGAAAGATTAACAAGCTAGTATACGGAATTTCAAGTATTCCGCGCGGCAACTACTGGCGTGGATGCCCTCATTGTCACTAATCAAATCAACTAATAAGAGATGTTCACTATCCGAGTTATTATTACGGAACAAGGTCGTTTAGTGCGCCTGCTAGTTAGTTGTGATCAATACTGCCCAAACCCCTCCTTTTTTTCTTGGTATCACAACGCATATTTTATATAGCGCGCATATATGTTTTGCAATACGTTTTCAACAAATCGTCACCCCAGGGAGAAAAAGGAACAATCAATGACTATTTTCGATTGTTTCTTTTGTGCTCCTCGGACGGCTTCGACGTTTGAATATCGATCATTCAGTCTTGATGTTGTGCAAGATCATGCGGCGAAAAAAAGAACAGAATTAGTAACCGAATACCCCGAGGAAAAAACACAGATTATTCCTCGAACGACAAAGCGTCTTTTACCACCACCTCCACGAGATTTGCGATAATGATAAGGCCTTTTCTTAATTGAAGGCGCTTTAGGGAAGAAAACCATGGATAAAAAGATTGTCCTCGTCATCAATGCCCATCCGCTTGGGAAGAACCCGACATCCTTTTCGAATATTACTCGAACTCATTTTTTGGAAGAATACAAAAAACTCTACAATCCGAAAAAGGAAGAAATCAAAGAAATAACCCTTTCGGAGGAAGATGTGCCTTCCCTCGGGAACGGTCTTCTTGAGGCCTGGGGGAAATTATCGGAAGGCAAACGATTAAACGAGGGCGAAAATAAAATTGTTGCCCACCAACAAGCAATTCTTTCCGAGTTCATGTCGGCGGGAAAATACGTTGTTAGCTATCCTTTGTACAATCTGATGATCCCTTCAAAAATGAAGGATTACATCGATAATATTCTCATCGCCCGCAAAACATTCCACTACACCAGTCACGGAGCCGAGGGGCTTTTGACAGACGGAAGATCGGTCGTCCTTATACAAGGAAGCGGAAGCGTCTATACAAACGATGACGGATATGGAGCCCTCGAACACGGACAAAAGTATCTTCAATCGATATTCGCTTTCATGGGGATCACGGATCTCAAAACGGTACGAGCCCAAGGAACGGCTTATCTCCCAAAAGAGGCCGTTTTGGCCAAGGCTTATGAAGAAGCCGACCGAGCCGCCAATTTTTTGGTCGGCAAATAGCGACACATTTCCCTCCGCAGCCTTCGAAAAACGAATATCAATGTATAGCGGTCTGTTACAAATGCTCGGTTTAGACCGATGAGAAGGCAACAAAAAGACGGGTTCCGTCAAGCGGATACCCGTCTTTTCTTCTATTTCTTGGCGGCCAATTTCTTCTCAATTGAGGAGAAGAGATCGCCGATGGTCTTAAAACTCGAGAGCTCCTCGGTTTCAAATTGAATGCCGAAGCGGTCTTCAAGATCAAGACACATTTCGACGACATCGAGACTATCAAGACCGAGATCCTTGAGGGATTTGGATTCGTCAATTTTCTGATTGCCAATCCGTTCCGCGAACATTTTTTTGATTTCATCCATCCGGGTATTTGCCATGATTAACTTTCCTCATTGGTATTATAGTGAAGTAATCATTTCGGCGCAACGAAAGCAAAACTTCGAGAAAAGCCTAAGGAAATTGGCAAAGTTTCCTTAGGCTTTTAAATCAGGCCCTGTACTCGGGGTAAACGACGAGGGCCGCCTTAGCAATGGAAAAATTGGTTTCGTTGTTAAGACGGGACGAGATGTCGTTCGCGTTCTTTTCAAACGATGCATAGAGAATTCCGGCGACAAGACCGAAAACCATGAGCACAAGGAGCATTCCCAGGATCTGACCTTTAATTTCTGACATAATATCACCTCCTTTCTTTACAAGAAGTAACCGATGATAGCGGTTCTCCTGACGGTTATCGTCATCTCCTGTTTTGAGATGATGATGGGCTGGTAGGAACGGGCCAATATGAAAGACATGGCTTCGCCCATTTGAGGTGAGCACGACGAAACGCAGTGAATTTCAGCATGAGCTTCTGCATAGACGAATTCCCGAATCGATGACGTTATAGATCCGGTCATTGATATTTGGTAACCGACCGTCAAAGCCACGGCATCGAGTTCGCTATGGATGGCTTCAAGACATGCCAAATCACCAGAAAAAAGAAGAACCTGAACCATGAAAAGAAACGAAAGCAAAAACGCAAGTTTATATGACATTGTAGTAACTCCCCATTATCTCGGCAATGGCGGCTGTAAGCGAAACCATGGCCAAAGCGCTGCCGGCCAAAGGAAGAAAGGTGAGAAAAGAAAGCGAAGAAAGACGCGATTCTTTTTGAAGTTTATACCTTTCCGATGATAGACGACCAAAAAGCGTTTCGAATTGGCGTAGGTAGGCATCGCCTCCGCCTTCATCGACCATTTGAAAAACGGAAAGAAGAAGACCTTTGATTTCAAGGTTATTGAAGTTCCTTGCAAAAACCACGTAAGGGGTAACGCTCTTGTCGGCGTCGATGCTTAAAAGAAGGGTTTCAAAATCGCTTTTCAATGACGCTGAGGCAAACCCACTTACGGCTTTCAAACCCTGATAGACGTTGTATCCATTGCGTATGTATATTCCAAAAAAGGTAAAAAGATGGACGAATTCGTCTTCCTTTTTCGCTTCCACTTTTTTCACCATTGATCCATAGCGGGAAAGAAAAAAGAACGACACACCAAAAAGTGAGGCAACGCCATATAAGAAAACAATCGGACGACCGCGGACAAAGAAAATGAAAATCACGAAGGCAAGAATGGAGACGTTAAGAACTCCGAGTGAAAGCATTTCTTTACGAAAAGAAAGGTTCAATTTGCCGATTTGTTCACGGATTCTTTTCATGTTTCCGGCCTTTCATCCAAGATATCTTCTCGTTAAAAAACGAAGATAGATAAAAAACGAATGAGAAGAGAAAGAACGCAAAATAAACGCCAATCGTAGTTAAGTAAACCGGGCTTTTCGTAAGGAACGAATAGAAATTGGAAAGACCGAAACGGAGAAATCCGAGGATTAACATGGACATCGCCCAAAGAAGAATGTATTCGCGAAGATTCCGCACGCTTTCCTTCCTTACTGAATCGCCGAATTCTTCCACGCGCGTCAATTCGTCCAATAGACCCTTTGCGACCGAAAGAAGATCGCCCCCTTGCTCCTCAAAGAGCACAAAGAGTGAGAGAAACATATCGTATAGATCAGTCGAAAAATAACGCTGAAAGTAAAAAATCCGTGACCGCACATCTTGAGAAATGATTGATTCTTGAATATCGCGGAACTCCTTTTGGCTATCCTCAAGGCTTGAGGAATAACTTTTCTCCAAAGACCCGGTCGACGAATAGGAAATAATGAAGGAATTGACGAACCGGTAACACTCATGACGTTTTCTTTCTTTGTCTTGATAAGATCGTAGCATCGGTTTCAAAACGATAACCGCCGTAAGGAAATACGTCATGGAAACGCCGAGGAAAAAGAAAAGCGAAGAAGTGACGAAATAGGACAGTCCACCCAATAGCAGACAAACAACGGAAACAATTAGGTAAGGGGTGATCCTTGTCATCGGGGGCTCCTTTGATAGACGATGTCGATTGTCTTTTTCCGTTCGTTGAGCCTTCCGATTTTTTCAATGAATCGAAGAACCTGTCCATTGCCTCCTTCTTGTTTTTTCAAAAAAACAAAAAGTGAAAAATGATGATATATGTCACCAAGAACATCCTCATAGATAAGCTTTTGTTCCCCCATCATCGCCATCCTCGCCATTCGATAAGGCATCGCCTCAAGATCTTTGGCATGGAAGGTCGTGATGACGGGATGGCCGGACATGGCCGAATTGAGGACGTCGAGCATCTCTTTTCCCCGGCTCTCCGCCACGATGATGTAGTCGGGGTTATTGCGAAGGGCGTTCCGAATTAAAGAAGAAAAAGAAGAGGTCGGGAACCTTTCGTCGACGAGCCAACTTGTCAGATCGATTTTTTCATCCGCCCTCACTAATTCCAACTCTTCCACGTTATCGATAACGATGACGCGGGTGTTTTCCTTAAGGCTGACGAGAAGATGCTTTTGAAGTTCCGTTTTTCCGCTTGATGTCTCCCCTCCGATCACAATCGATTCATGTTTCGCCAAAGCTTCGGCGAGAAGGCTTTCGCTTTCGCCGCCAAAAAAGGAAGGGCAGTTTTTTAATTTGCCGGAGCCGCTGGCCAAACGGAGCGAAAATGAATAACTTTTCCGGTCCTTCACCCTGACCAAACTCATAAAGCAGGCATTAAGACGATACCGCGAAAACGAAACGTCGAGGATCGGCGATTGATACGAGAATTGTTTTTCGGATAGATTGGCGATCTGCCGGAGGAAGTCTCCGACCTCCTCAACGCTGCATCTTTTATCCCATTTTCTCCTTCCTTTTTGGCTGTCTTCGTAAAAAATAAGGGACCCATTATAAGAGATATCCGTCACATCAATTTCAGAAAGCAAAGGCTTTAAAAAGGAGGATTCGAGAAAGAGCGTCATTTTATCTTCCACCATGGAAACCTTCCTTAATCACAAAACGAGCGGATTTTTTTATCTCATGAAGCATCGGGATGGGGCATTTGAAATAAACGTCGGCTTCTTGGCACCTACTTACGCATTTTTCTCCGGTCTCCGGGCAATAATACGAAAATCCGACTTCGTAGTTGGCTGCGTAACTTGAAAGAGCGGTGTCGAAATACGATATAACGCTTTGCTCAAAGTATCCGGTATCGAAATGTGGCGTCGTTTCTTCACCGAATTCGTCGTACACGATGACGGCAGCTTCGCCGACGGCTTTATAAAGCCCGAGAAAGACTCGATTGATTCCGCCGATGATGTGCGAATATTGAAAAGAGGCGGAAGAGAACAAGAGAATTAAGGCCCATAAGAGCATATTAAACATGCTTTATCTCCCTTCTCCAATCGCCATGCAGTAATCACCGTTGGGGCAAGTCCCAAAATGCTCATGGCTTCTAGAAAGAGTGACGGGGAAATACAAATAATCGCCAGTCAGATTCAATTCATAGAAGCAAACCAAAAAACGATAGAATTCCCCGACTTTGCCCAATCCAGAAGGAAGGTAGATAGATGATGAAACAAAATCCAATGGTCCCTTCTCCGAAAGAGGCTTCATTAAAAGATTCCGTCGATCGACCGCATATTGAGCCGAAAGCCCCATTGAGTAATACGGGCTTTGTCCCCGAGGGGCGTTTCTTAGGATGACACCCGAAAACTTACGGTATCCCCCCAAACCATCGTTAACGACTTCGCCGACTTTATAATCGTTGAGGTGATCGAGGAGGCGAACCTCGGCTCGACCGAACATGGAGTTATAGAGAGCCTCGTTTGTAAACTCGACTCTTATGCCCGATAGATCCAGACGGTTACCCGATGGATCGATGCGTTCGGGTTCGGAATGGCTGACTTGATAAACGTTGGCTTCTTTCTGCAAAAAACCACGGCTGTCGAAGTGACTGAAAACGGGTGGCCCCGAGTATAAGCCATCGCCTTGAATCGAAGCATTACCAAAAGGGGACGAGGCATCAAGCGTGACAACTTGACTGACCTCTCGATGAGAGTGGGCCCCATTAATACAGCGGGCCACGTAAGTAAACTCGTTGTCCCTTTGCGCGACATAATCCGATTTTATCGTGATGATCGGCGATTCAAACGGTTCACGATCGTCAAGTTGAACAACCTGAGCGCCAGTCGAATAGAGAATTACGGCCGAAGGGAGGCGGGGCGATTTCATTTTGAGAACGAAAACGAAACCTCCGGCTCCGTTGGGGACGAAAACGAAGTTCGTACGGTTTTCCTGACCATAGATTAAGGGTCCCACCCCTTGGTCTTCGAAGGATCCGATAACGAAAGAATCCGAACCACAGCATGGAAGCAACATGAAAACAAACAGAGCTAATGTATAACACTTTTTCATTTCTCTAAAACACTTTTGAGGCGGCTTTGTAGACCGAGGAACTCAGGCGCGAGAAACTTTTGCTGTCGGCATATGGCAAATACCAATATGGGTAATGCCGGCCCCGCTCCAGGATTTCGCAGAGGAATATTTTCTTTTTTATCCCTTCAAGGGACTCGTAGTATTTCTTGGCGATCATAAGAAACTTCCCAGCCGCGAGATTACGCTTTCTCTCGATCAAATCTTGCTCGAGGTCATACACGTGAAAGTCGGCGCTATGACCGACCTCGACCAAGGATTGACGATATACAGCCCCAAGGACAGTGGCTTTTTGCTTCGCTGTCAGATTGGGAAGAGTGATTTCTAATTCGACGACCATTTGTTTTCCTCCTAATTATATATAGACGATTTTGATGTGGCTTGGCCATGTATTTCTTTCTTCGCATCCCCCTGAGTAAACGAAACCAGCATTATTTTCTCTTCCCACTACCTCGCTTCAGGGCTTTGTTTTATAATCTCAGTAATGATTTTGCTTGTGGGCGCTTCCGCGTCAGGGAAAACCGAAGTCGCCAAGTATTTGAGGCGTAAGTATGGCATCGTCAAGGCCATCACCCATACTTCAAGGACTCCCCGCGTTGGGGAAAAAGACGGAACGGATTACTTTTTCGTCAGCAAAGAAGAATTCCTTGAACTCATTAAGGAAGGCTATTTCGTCGAGCACACTCTCTACAACGGAAACTACTATGGGTGCAGCAAACCTCAGATAAGCGATGGAAAATGCGTCATCGTCGATCCAAATGGTCTCAAGAATTTCTTGGCCCTCCAGAATCCTCGCCTGATTTCTTTCTTCCTTGAGGCTCCGGAAGAAGTGAGAAAAGACCGCATGATCGGCCGAGGCGATAAATCAGAGCTCATCGACCAAAGGTTGGCTCTCGACCGCATCGCATTTGCCAATGGTAAGATTGAGAAAACCGATTACGTGATCGAAACAGGGACGCAATCCATTGAGAAAATCGGGGACGATATCTATAAAAAGTACATCGCGAAATTGAAAAAACGTAATTAAATTCCGTATTCTTTTGACAAGACGGCGTTCAAGGCTTCCGCATCGAGGAAGACTTTTTTTCTATTGTAGGATCCGGCGTGAGGATAACCGGAAACGTGGAAAGGGCCGCGGGGATAAACGAAACTTCCGCTTGGCAAGACCCCGGAAGCCAAAAGCACTTCCCCCAAGCAGGCTTTCCAAGGTCGGTGGACGACGAGATTGAGAAAACGGTGCCCAAGTTTTCGAATCAAAGGAGGAAATCCATCGAAAATGGCCGTCCCGGTCACTCCCGGATGAGCAAGAAACAGATGAAGGTCGCCGCGAAGAAGCCCATGGCCGAAGATGTTCATGATGGCCCGTTTGGAGACCGCGTATTCATTGGCCCGATGGTATCCGCCTTGATGAAGGTAGCGTCCATAATCATGGCCTTTGGGGGCCGCGTTCATCAGCGACGTGACGAAGACGAAACGAGCCGAAGGAAATTTGGCGCCAAGACGGGTGAAAAGCAAATAGGTTCCAACCCCATTCGTCATGAAAGTCATCGATGTACCATCGGCCGCCACCGATCCTTTTCGAGGGTAATAAATGCCAGCGTTCAGAATAATGGCGTCGTATGGTTTATCGGAGGGAAGAGAATCGACGAGGCGGCGAATGCTCTCGGGGTCCGCTTGGTCATAAAGAAGGACGTTCATCTTGGAATCTGGTATATCCTGTAGTATATCGGAAATGCACTTTTCGGCTTTGAGGGGGTTCCGGCAAGCCAAACTGACTTCTCCGCCTTTATATAAAAGGCTCTTCGCCGTTTCATAGCCAAGCCCTGAGGTCGCGCCGGTCACCAAAAAACGTTTTCCTTTCAAAGAGGGGATGTGAGCGTCGAGCCATTTCTTTTGCTTAAGCATGGCGCGGCCTCTTACGAGGATGATAGGTGACCTCGACTTCCTTGACGGTGTATTCGCTGGCCTTGGTGACCTTCAGCGCGACCGTTCCATACGTCAATACGTCCCCCACTTGGGCGAACCGCCCCAACTTGTCGTTGATCCAACCCGACAGGGTATTGTAATCATCTTCGATGAAATCGTTGTTCAGATTGAATTGGGCGAAGAAGTCTTCAATGTCCATCTTCCCGAGAACAAGAAAAACGTTTTTCCGGGAAGTCGGGCTGACGTCTTGTCTCACCGCTTCCGATTCGTCGTAGAGTTCGCCGACCAATTCTTCCAAAATGTCCTCAAGAGTCAGGATTCCATCGGTCCCTCCGTATTCGTCCTTAACGACAGCGATATGGTGATGGCTTTGTTTCATCAAACGGAGAACCGACGAAATCTCCATCGTCTTGGGGACGGTCAAGATTGGCATCATCAAAGAATCGGCCGAAAGAACGCTCTTCTTTAGAATTACCTTAAGAAGGGCCTTGGTCGGGATGTAACCCACGATATGATCGTAGTTTTTCTTGTAGACGATGATCCGCGAATGCGAAAGGACTCCGGGCTTCTTGGCCCAATCGATCAGATTGGCGTCGTATTCGACTCCCACGATGGCGACCCGAGGAGTCATGATTTCGTGGGCCGAAGTCTCTTTAAATTTAATGGATCGATGAAGCAATTCCGATTGGGATTGGTCAATGATGCCCTCGTTTTCAATCTGTTTGACCATTTCTTGAAGTTCTTCGTCGGATGGGGCTTCATCGCTGTCTTGGCCTCTCTTCAGAATCGGGGCCGTGAGGAACTTGGCGATCCAGGTGGTAAGCCAGACGATTGGGAAGAAGACTATCTCAAAGAACTTCAAAAAAGGAACGGAACTCAAGGAAAAATGGAACGAATAAATGTGGCCGATTGTTTTCGGAATGATCTCGCCAAAGGTGATGAGAATAAGGAGGAAGTACACCGACATCACAGCTTCGGCCGACTCGACATTTCCCATAAAACCATTGATTTCGAATATCTCTTTGGCGAGCAGGGTCGAAATGGAGGTCGCCAAAATGTTGACGAGGTTATTGCCAAAGAGAATCGTCGCGATGGTCGAATCATAATTGACCGCGTAATCAAAAGCCAAAGCCGCGGTGCGCGATCCTTTTTTCTTGGCTTTTTCAAGGCGGAGGCGGTTGACGGTCGAATATGAGGTGTCGGCCAAGGAGAAAAAGGCGCTGAAAATAAGGAGGACAAAGATGGCCGCGCAGTAGACGACGATCATGATGTGCCGGGAATCCATCTTATTCTCCCCCTCCAAGGGGCGACTTCGATGTTTCGTTGATCGTCCCGACCAATTCTTCGAGGACATCTTCTGTTGTGACCATCCCGACGAGTCTGCCTTCGTTCATGACAATGGCGACCTGAGCATGATGATTTCGGAATCCCTCGACGAGATCGTCGATCATGACCTTAGGGGAGACGATGTATGGGCGTTGCAAAGAATCGACGATCGAAACGTTGTGGTCTTGGAAATAGGCTTCAAGGAAATTTTTCACGACCAAAATGCCAACGATTTTGTTTGGATCTTCGAAATACACGGGGATGCGAGAATAGTTGGTCCCTTCGATCAAGCTGAGAAGCTTTTCCCTCGTCAAGCCGTGGAGGTCGATCATCGTCATCTTCTTTTTCGGGGTCAAAACGTCTTTGACCGCAGTATCGGCAAAATCAAAAGAGGCCTGGATGATGTCGGATTCGTTTTCCTCGAGAACGCCCCGTCGCTCAATGTCCTCGACGACGTTGGTAAAATCCTCTTCGGTCAATTCGGGAGGGGTCTTGGTTTTAAAAATGCGTTTTAAAAGCCAAGTGAAGCCTCGGTAAACGATGGAAACCGGATAAAACAGGATAATGAAGAAGAGCATCGGATAGGCATTGAGGGAAGCGATTCGATCGGGGATTTTGCGGGCCACCATCTTTGGGATCACGTCGCCGAAAAGATAAGTGATGACGGCCATGACCGTCGAAGCAAGGACGGAGATGACGTTGTCATCGAAGATCCCAGAGAAAAGTTTTAGAAACAAGATGGTCGAAGTCGTCGAAAGGGCGACCGCGAAAACATTGTTCCCGATCAGAACCGAGACGAGAGTTGTGTCGAAGTGTTCGTAGAGGCGGACAATTAGTTTAGCCGTCTTGTTACCTTCATCAGCTTGGACTTTGTACTTATATTTGTTAAGGCATCCAAAGGCGGTTTCGGTTCCGCTGTAGAAAGCCGACATGATAAGGAAAAAGACGATAAGACCGATATAGAGCCAACTCAGGGGATCAGCCAATTGTCCACCATCTCCATTCCTTACGTGGGTGTAATCATATCATAACGCGCGCAGGCACGCAAAAAGGCCCGCCGCCGAAGGTGAAAACCTCAGCAATCAATCTTCTTCGTCTGAACCCTGCTCTTTATAGTCTTTAAGCGCCTCGGCCCAGTTGTTCGGCTCGATCTTCCCTTGCTCAAGGCTTCCTTTGTCCATGACGTCGGCGATAAGCTGCTTGGCCCGACGAACGGAGAGTTCCGACTTGACCTTGAAGACAAGGGGTATGTCCTTATAGATGCCTTTGTGCCCTGCATCTTGGATGGGCAGGGTGCTATCGGCGTAGTCTTTGGGATTGAGGGCGAAATACAGCTTCAAGCCCTTGCCGGCGATCGTGAGTTTGACGAAGGTGACTTTGTGAAGGCGGAAGGTGTCGCCGGAATTCGAAACGCGGCTCTTTACCCCATAGCTCATGATCTCGGATTTCAGTTCGTTGTAGTTCCCTTTCAATTCTTTGTCGGCCTTCAGCATCCGAGTCGGGAAGGGAATGCGGATAATCTTTTCGTGGGGGGGAAGGTTGGGGTTAATGGCCCCGACCACTCTTTTGTCAGAAGGCCGAGCGATTGTTTGAGAAGCCAAAGCGACGGGTTTAACCGGTTTGGCATCGGCAACGAGACCGGGTTCATGAGATGGCTTTCCGCCGTCCTTTTCAACCACGTCCGTTGTACTTAACAAAGGTTCGGGGATTCGCTCTTTTGGGGTTTCTTGAGACAAAGGAACCGATTCTTCCTTAATGACGGCCGGAAAGACTTCGTTCGATAATGGGACCTTCCCATCTTTTGCTTCGGCTTTCATTTGCTTGCATAGCTCTTCGGCGATGATTTGGCGGATTTGCCCTGGCGTGAGGATGTTCTTTTTCGCCTCTTCCATCTTCTTTTCTTCTTCTTCTCGTTTGACCAGAAGGATTTGCTCTTCGGCTTTCTTGTAGGCCGCAAGTTCTTCTTTGATGACATCGCGGACGCTTTCGGCGGGCCTCTTCGCTTCTTCTTCGGATTTCAGTTTGGCTTCAACCCTTTGTTTGTCGTGAACGACGTTCAATTCATCGGCGATGATCCGGCGGATTTCTTCAGCCGACAAGGCGGCCTCGGGCGTTGGCTCGACCAAAATCGTTTTCGGTGTTTCTTCCGTTTTTTCCGGCTCGAGAAGCGATTTGAACTCTTCTTTGACGATTTTTCGGATCTCATCCGCGCTCAGGAGCTTTTCCTTCGCTACAAAAGAATCCGGGACATTGCCAGAGAGAATGTCGGATTGGGAATAGCTCTTCTCGGTTTTCGTAACCTCGCCGTCGGGCGAGAACGTATTGATGTATTGAACAAGGAGGGGGCCCGTGATGACAGAAGCCGCCGGGGATGGAGGAAGAGGCGGAAGGTCTTTCCGAGTTGAACGGGGGCGTTCTTCTTCGAAAGGTGGTTGAGGATTAAACGAAGGAGAAGGCTCGGATTCGGAAGATGGGGAGGCGGCGAGAACTTCGTCGCGAAGAATTCCACGAATCTCCTCGCTTGAAGGAGAATCGGGAATATGATCCTCACGGACGACCACGACTTTGTCTTGAGTAATTTCGTCCTTGGCGTATTCCCGCTTTGGAAGAGCCGGCTGTTGGGCGACCAAGACCAAATCCTGAATCTCGGCGATCGTGGCAAACACCAAAGCGAAGAACATCAAGATGATAGGTAGATACGCGAAAGCAAGCTGCCCCGCCGAGATCTTGTCGGCGAAGAACAAGGCGACGAAATAGGCGAACGCCCCCGTATCATGGACGACGTCGCCGCCGGTCAAAGAAACATCGGGGAAGAAACCCTCCTTAAAAATGACGACGGAAGCCGAAGCACATAAGGTTCCGAGAAGAACCCACGAAACCAAAAAAGGGATGGATGAGTAATGCTTGCCTAAAAGAATCATGACGAGATGGACGACGAAGAGAACCGCCGTCGCTCCAAACAAGGCAAAGAAAACGACATTGGCAAAACCGAAGGACGAGAAATTGAACATCTCGATCGTCGAGGGCAAAACAGTCAAGATGATCGAAGGGGAATACAAGCCTCCCAAAACTCCACCTTGGAACATAAACAACAAAACGGCCACAATGGCTAAAACCCACGATATCCCTGTCAATACCACGATGCTCTTTTTCATTTAGAGACCTCCATCAAATAAACTGCCGGAATTATTGTAGACTAAAAACTCTCTCCGTTAAAGAGAAAAACTCCGCAATTCTTGGCTTTTCTTTTAGTGGAAAAACAAATGCGGTTTCTTGCAATAGATACGCAATTTGCCGGGAATGCAGTCGATTTCGACGTCCCCTTTGGGGCCTTCTTCGCCGTCGATGCACCAAGGCATATTTTGGTCGGTATGAATCTTGAAATGGCTTCCGACAATCTTCAATGTTCTCATCTTGAAAAACAGATAATGAACCAACCCGTTCAAGAGGCCAGGCCTAGTCAAGAAGAGTTCCATTTTCCCGTCGTTAACCGAGCTATGGTCGTTGACTTTAAAACCCCCGACATGGGTTCCGTTAAGCAAAAGGATAAAAGGGGTGTTAACGGAATAGTGTTTTCCGTCGGCGTCGATCTCGGCCTTCACGGTCGAGGGACGGAGCGATTCGCCGACGGCAATGGTGTAATAGGCAACGGCCCCAAGGCGCTTCTTTCTCTCTCGAGGCGCGACATAGGCGATGTCGCTGTAACTCCCAATCGCCGAAACGTAGGCGAAATATTCTCCGTTGATCTTGCCGATGTCAAAAGGAGCCACATACCCTTGCTCGATTATCTCGAGGGCCCGTTCGTAATCGCCTTTGATTCCAAAATTCTTCCCGATGTCGCAGATGGTGCCGGCGTTGATGTAAGCCAAAGTCGGGGCCTTCGGTTCGTCGGCGATTGCATTGATGACATGGTGAAAGGTTCCGTCCCCGCCGGCGATGATCAAAACGTCGTAGTTGCCGCAGGATTGTTTTGAAAGAAGCGTCAATTGCTCTTGGCTCCTCGTTTGAACGGCTTCGAGTTCGGGAAAGCTCTTCCGGAGGCGAGAAATGACGTCGCCGACATGAGCCAACATCCGTCCTTGTCCGGTCGCGTCGCTATAAAGGAAGAGAGCTTTCATATAAGTCTAGTCTAATGCAAAATGCAGAAAGAGGAAGGAGAAAGCCATAAACTCCTGAATTCGTCGGATTGAAGATGACCCTAAACACTATTTGCCGATCGCAGCCCGGATGAATTCGCGAAAAAGGGGATTGGGCCGCAGAGGCCTTGAAGTGAACTCGGGATGAAATTGGCAGCAGATGAAGAAAGGATGGCCTTCCAATTCAATGATCTCCGCCAACCCGTTTTGAGGATTAAAACCAGTTATTTTCATCTTCGAGGACATGTAAAGGTCTTTGTACCGGTTGTTGAATTCGTATCGATGGCGATGTCTTTCCGTTATGACGGCCTTTCCATAGCAACGATAGGCCAAGGAACCCGGGGTCAATGTACATTCATATGAGCCAAGGCGAAGGGTTCCGCCCATCTTGATTCCTTCGTATTGATCATGAAGAAAGTCAACGACCGGATCGGGGGTCGAAGGATCAAATTCGGTCGAATTGGCTCTCGGGAGATTGAGAACATGCTCCGCGTATTCAATGAGAGCGAGCTGCATCCCAAAGCAAATGCCCAATAAAGGAATGTTGTTCTCTCGAGCGTATCTTATGGCGGCCTTTTTGCCCTCGCTCCCCCTTTGACCGAATCCTCCAGGAATCAAAATCCCGTCCGCCTCCTTGAGAAGTGAAGAGACGTTCTCGTCGTTCAGGTTCATGGCCGAGACCCACATGATGTCAACAAGACGATCGTTGGCGAAGCCGGCGTGTTTGAGGGCCTGAGCTACCGAGAGATAGGCGTCATGGAGCTCGACGTATTTTCCGACCAAGGCGATCTTGACGTGTTCGTCGAGACCTTTGACTTTAACGATGAAACCCCTCCATTCCCTCAGATCGGCCTCGGGGGCGGCGAGCCCGAAATGGGAGAGGATGTAATCATCGATCCCTTGGGCGTGGAGCATCAAGGGAAGCTCATAGACCAAAGGACAATCGTCGGCCTCGTAAACTCCGGCGATGGGAACGTTGCAAAAAAGCGAGACTTTGGTTTTCACGTCGGCGGATAAAGGCACCTCGCTTCGCAATATGATGGCGTCGGGTTGAATCCCTAATCCGAGCAGTTCATGGACGCTGTGCTGAGTCGGTTTCGTCTTGCTCTCCTCGCTCGTTTTCAAATACGGAACCAAGGTGTTGTGAATGAAGAAAGTGTTGAGGTAGCCGTAATCGAGCCTCGTCTGACGGATGGCCTCGAGGAAGGGAAGGGATTCGATGTCCCCGACCGTGCCCCCGATTTCGCAGATGACGACATCGGCCCCGCTGACCGCGGCCGCGTCTTTGAGGCGCTGTTTGATCTCGTTCGTCACATGGGGGATGACCTGAACGCAGGCTCCAAGGTAATCGCCTCGCCTTTCTTTTTCGATGACTTCTCCGTAGATTTTCCCTGAAGTGACGCTGCTCTCCTTAGTCAGATTGACGTCGAGCCATCGTTCGTAGTGCCCGATGTCGAGATCCGTCTCGGCCCCATCATCGGTCACATAGACTTCCCCGTGCTGATATGGCGACATGGTCCCCGGATCGACATTGAGATAAGGATCGAACTTCATCATGAAAACTTTGAGGCCCCGCCGTTTAAGAAGGAGACCGATCGAAGAAGCCGAAATCCCTTTCCCCAAAGAGGAAACGACGCCACCCGTGACAAAGACAAATTTCGTTGCCATATGACAAAAACCCTTCCCAGCGGGATAACCCGCTAAAAGAAAACAACCAGTAGAACATGATAACTTGCGGAGGAGATTAGACAATGAAGAACGCAGCCGATGGCGAAAACGAAGAGCAACCACGCCGAAAAAACATTTTGTCAGTGTCTAAAGCCGCATTTATAGACCTTGGAAGAATATATCCTCAGAAGCCGAAAAGTACTTTTTTCTCATGACCTTGGAAATCGACGAGCTCAATCGCTCCGTAATGCGTCTTCATCCCTTCGTGGATATAAGAAACGGAAAGGGCCGCTTTCTTTTTCTCGATCTGAAAAAGATTGAATTCACCATTCAAATACCCCAAACCATCCCCGGAGTCTTCGTAATGGACGTACGAAGCGTCGCCCTTTGTCGTCAATAGACGAAGCGTCGCCCCGAATTCGGGAGAAGAGGTGCCTTTTTCCCCTAAAGGGACAAGCGAACCGCGTTTGACGAAAAGTGGTATCCGGTCCAAGGGGACATTCACGAGATGGTCGCCTTTCGCGAAACGCTTCCCCGAGAAGAAATCATAGAAAACGCCTGGGAAATAGACGCTTCGGAACCTTTCGCCCGGAAAAAGGGCCGGAGCGACGAGGAGAGCCTCCCCGATCATGAACTCGGTGTTCTCATCGACCAATCGGGAATCGGATGGGAAATTCATGATGAGAGGACGGTAAACAGGGGTCCCATGGGCCTCAGCTTCCCGCAGTTTATCATAGAAATAAGGAATCAATTCATACCGAAGATGAACGGCTTTGGAATAAATGCGCGAAGTTTCTTCGTCGAAAGCATAGCCTTCTTGCCTCCTTGTCCCATAGGCTGAGTGGTTACGCATCAGAGGGGAAAAGAGTCCTAACTCGATCCAGCGGATCAAAAGCTCCTTGGTCGTGTCCCCGCCAAAACCGCCGATATCGTTCCCGATCATCTGCACGCCCGAGATGGAGAGATTGCATTGCTGAGGGATCGTAAGGCGGAGGTGGTCCCATATCGCTTGGTTGTCGCCCGTCCACATCGTCGAATAGCGAGAAGTCGTCGCATAGGCGGCCCGGGTGATAATGAAAGGCCGGCGTTTTGCTTTCATGAACCCCATGTAGGTGGCTTTCGCCATGCGATCGCCATAGATGTTATGGGCGAGCGAGTGGGGCAGCCCCCCCATATCGACATCGGGAGGAAGGGGGCCTTTGAAAGAAGCCGGTTCGTTCATGTCGTTCCAAATCCCCGAAACCCCTTGGTTCAAGAGTTTCTCGACATGAGACGCCCACCATTGTTGGGTCTTCACCTTTATAAAAGCCGGGAAAACGGAATCCCCCGGCCAAACCTCGTTATGGTAAATCCGACCCTTCAGTGTGGCAAAATGGTTCCCTTTCTCGCCCTCGTCGTACATGAAATATCCGGGAAGGGCCTTGATTCCGGCGTCGATGATGGTGACGAGATGAACCCCTTGCCTAAGAAGGGTTTCGGCCCAAGCCGAGAAATCGGGGAATCGTTTTGAATCGATCGTGAAGTCTTCGTATTGTTCCATGTAGGCGATATCGAGATGGATGACGGAGACCGGGACGTCGATTTCCCGGTAATTGGCCAAAACGTCTTCGACCTCTTTCTCGTCGCCGTAACTCCAGCGGCTTTGCTGATACCCAAGGCTCCACCGCGGAGGCAAAGGCGGTCGCCCAACCAAAGACGAAAAGCTTTCGCAAACGCCAATAAGCGATCCGACGAAAAGATAAAGATCAAGCAATCCTTCTTCATACGAAACCTCGATTCTGCGGGAGTCATTTTTGTTAAAATCGAACAAGGACCTTCCCGTGTTGTCAAGATAGACCCCGATTGATTCCGATCGGTGAAACATGACGAAAAACGGAATCGATTTGTAAAGCGATTTGAAGGTGTCGACCTGAGCGCTGGGGTCATCGGTGTTCCAATTCACGTAACTGTAACCCCTTTTGTCGAGAGGGCCCGTCTTGTCGCCAAGCCCGTAGACCGGAGAATCGTTGACAAAAGCATAACCCTCCTTCGAGAAGGAAAATTCGCCTTCCGGTTTATGTCCCTCTTTGGCGGAGAGGCCATCCTTCTCGATTGAGGAAGCTGGAGGAATGATGGGAGAGGCCGCGGCGATTAGGCGGCCGGATTTGCAGATCGCGATCGAACCGTCGTCGTGAAGAAGAAGCGAAGCCTTGTGGGAAATGAAGCGTACGCCGTCCTTTTCTCTATTCACATTAAGATGAAGCGAAGGGGCTTTCGAAGAATCGACCCCCGCTTCCCGGATTCGAAAGGCATCTTTTGACGGCGAAGACACGAAGAGTCTGCGACCGTTTTTCAAAGTCAGAGCAAAGCCATGGGGGGATTCTATCAATACCATCTTCAGGACCTCTTAACCGTTTATGTTGATTCAATTATAGGCGAAGTCTTTTGCTTTATGTCCGTCAATATCGCATTATGGGAATCTAAGGACATGGGGAACGGGAAAGAACAAAAGGAAATCCATCGAAGAAGCAGGCCGATTCTTGTGACACTTTTCCTCGAGACTTTTCTTTTGGTAACTGTTTCGATTACATGGGTTCCCCTTCCGCATACTTCCTCTGTTCTCGGGCTTTCTGAAGCCATCGACGGCCTCCGGATCATCAAACAAAAACACGCCGAAACGTCTTGGTCCTATCCGGACGATCGCCTTTCGATCGAGGAATCCGGATCGCTTGACGGAATGGCGTTTTCATATCAATTCATCTATCGGAAAAACCCTTTTGAAATGAAGGTCGAGGAGATCGATTCGGGCGAGCTTCGCCATTCCCAATACGTCCAAGACGGAGATGAGTATGAATTGATCAAGGACGAGGACGAAAGAAGCATCATCCCCTTTTCGGAAGTCGAACGGGTTAGAAAGGAGAATTACGATTCCTATTTCGGCTTTGACGCGCTGGAAGAGATCGAAAGGAAAATCGAACTTCTCAGATTTCTTTTTGCGCGGCCTTCGTCGATCACTTCGCAAGAGTTATCGAAAACGCGCGAGGGCGACATCCACATCCGATTGGCCGGGAGGTTAAACGAAGAAGGAACGCTGGCCTCCTTCGGATTTGATTACCGCGATTACCTCCTTGTTTATCAGGAGGCGATCGAAGTTTCTGAAGCTTTGTCGAGCCGCTATTCGTATACATTTTCGATTGAATAAAAGCGCAAACGGATTGCAAAAGAAGCGGTGAAAGGCAAGATTCATCGAAGCATTTAATCGTTTTTTTGACGCAATCAGTTTCACTCGCTTTTAACCGCAAAGCGGGTTTAGTGTTTTCACGTATTGTCCGTGTTACGATTCAATTGAGGTAACACTTATGAGCAAAATCGTCATCGTGGGCGGGGTGGCCGGTGGCGCCACGGCCGCGACAAGGCTTCGTCGTCTTTCCGAAAAAGACCAGATTATCATCATTGAAAGAAGCGGTTACGTCTCTTTTGCCAACTGCGGACTTCCTTACTATCTAGGCGGCGTCATCAAAGAACGGGACCGCTTGTTTCAGGAGACACCGGAGAGCCTCAAAAACAAATTCAATCTCGATGTTCGAATCCACCATGAGGCCCTTTCGATCGACAAGGGCAAAAAACAGCTCCGCATCCGCGATTCGGTCAATGGAACCGAACACGACGAGAGCTTTGATAAACTCATCATCAGCACGGGGGCGATGCCGAAGCTGATTCCGTTTGAAGGCCTTGAAGATGCCGATAACGTCTTTGCTCTCCGCAACATTGAAGACCTTGATCGGATCGATGGGGTTCTTTCGCGAGGAGCGAAAACGGCCCTTGTCGTCGGAGGCGGTTTCATCGGCGTCGAAATGGCCGAGAATCTCGTCTCCAGAGGGCTCAAAGTCTGCCTCATCGAGAACAAAGATCAGATCCTCGCACCGTTCGATCACGAAATGGCGAGATTCCTCGAAAACGAGTTATCCGATAAGGGCGTGGACGTGAAAACCGGGGTGACCCTGACGCGATTTGCCGATAACGGCCACCGAGCCGTCTTGTCGACTGGGCAAGTGATGACCGCCGATCTCGTTTTGCTTTCGCTTGGCGTTTCTCCCGAGAACAAATTGGCGAAAACCGGATCGCTCGAGGTGTCCTCCGACGGCTATGTCCTCACCAACGAGAAACTACAGGCTTTCGATGAAGAAACGAAGGAACCTAATCCCGATATCTACGCCATCGGAGACGTCGCTTTGATCAAAGACTATCTTGACGGTTCCCCCACTCACGTCGCATTGGCGGGTCCCGCGAACCGGCAGGCCCGTGTAGTCGCCGACGTGATCAACGGCCTTCCCTCTCAATATCACGGGGCGATTGGAACATCCGTGCTCAAAGTCTTCGACCTAACCGGGGCCGCGACCGGTTACAGCGAAACGACGTGCCGCCGGAAGCAAATCCCTTTTCAATCGGTCATGATCGAACGGAATCAACATGCAGGCTATTATCCGGGGGCAAGCCTTCTAACTTTGAAGGTCGTTTTCGATCCCCACGATGGAAGACTTTTGGGGGCGCAAGCCATCGGCCTCGACGGTGCGGATAAGCGGATCGACGTGATCGCGACCGCCCTTAAGACCCATATGAATGTCAGGGACCTCGCGGAGCTCGAATTGTCTTACGCCCCGCCCTATGGTTCGGCCAAGGACATCATCAACATCGCCGGTTACGCCGCCTCGAATCTGCTGGACGGGCAATTCAAACAAATCTCCCTCGATCAACTTAAGGACGAGCAAAAAGACGCCCTTCTCGTCGACGCCCGGACCCCGCTCGAGTACTCTTTGGAACACTTGGACGGCGCCGTCAACATCCCCTTCGCCACGCTCCGAGACAATCTAGGCCGACTCCCATCCGACAAAAACGCCAAGATCATCGTCTATTGCAACGTTGGGCAAAGCGCCTATCTGTGGATCCGCACAGCTTATAATCTCGGTTACCTCAACCTCTACAATCTTGAAGGAGGCATCAGATTGTACAAAATTCTCAATGCGACGAGCCGCTTGAACGTGAACCAAGGAGAAAAAACCACCATGAAAGAGTCAATTGATCCTCGTGTCGCCGCCCTTGAGATCGACGCGACCGGGCTACAATGCCCCGGGCCGATCATGAAAGCCGCCCAAGCCTCCGAAAAACTCTTGCCCGGCGAACGGATGAAGATCATCTCCTCCGATTGTGGCTTCACTTCCGACATCGCCTTATGGGCGAAGAGCACCGGGAATAAATTGGTTTCGAACGAAATCAAGGACGGACGGATCGAAGCCGTGATCGAAAAAGGGGCCCCCAGTTCAGCCGGAGCCGTTTCGATCGGCCCCAATTCCGGCAAAACGACGATCGTTCTCTTCAGCGGTGATATGGATAAAGCCCTAGCGTCCCTCATCATCGCCCAAGGAACCCGGGCCATGGGGAACGACGCCACCGTCTTCTGCACTTTCTGGGGTTTGAACCTCTTGAGGAAGCCAAAAGCCCCTAAAGTCAAAAAATCCATCATTGAGAGAATGTTCGGCTGGATGATGCCAAAGGGGGCCAAGAAATTCAAGCTTTCGAAAATGAACATGATGGGCCTGGGAAGCACGATGATGCGCGGGGTCATGAAGAAGAAGAACGTTCCCGTCCTGGAAGATCAGCTCGCCGCTGCCCAAAAGGCCGGCGTTCGTTTTCTCGCTTGCACGATGTCGATGGATATCATGGGGATCAAAAAGGAAGAGTTGATCGACGGCATCGAATACGTCGGAGTCGCCACGTATTTATCTGAAAGCCAAAACGCCGGAATCACCCTCTTTATCTGATCGCTTCTCTTAATGAAGAAAAGCCCCATGGGTTCAACCATGGGGCTTTACCGTCTTCAGATATCCAACAACCCGAGGAACTTGTACTTTTTGCTAACGTAGTTGCTTTGATCCTTCTCGCCGTATGAGAGGACGAGGTGGGCTTCCCCACTGATGTCGTGGAGATTGAATTTGGTGACGCGGTAGCCGATCTCGTTGTTGAGCTCATCGATCAGGGCTTGATTCGGGCTGCTGTTGAGGAATTTGACGTCGATGGTCTTCTCTTCGTTCGGAAGGATGAACCGAAGCGTCAATTGATCCCCGGGACCCTTCTTTTCGTAGTTCACGCCCCCGAGGAGAAACTCCTTTGCTTTAAACGAGCCGTCCGTCTTCGCCGAAATGATATCCCTTATCCCAAACATCAAACAACCCCCTTTTGATCTATATGCGACATCTATTGTAAGTTTAGACTAAGCCAGCCGAAGCCTCAATAGGCGAAGAAAGAAAGGTCGTTTATTTCCCGGCTGATTCAACCGATGGGGCAATGACCATTTTAGGTTTTTCGTCTTTGATCATTATGAGGAGGACGAAGGCGATGACTTGGACGATGAAGAGAATGAGAAAGAGCCCTTGAAAAGACCAAGCTTGATAAATGGCGGAAGAGAAAAGGTTCCCGATTCCGTTAACGGCGTTGGCGAAACCCGCGCAGAGAGTAAGGGCCCGGGCAACCTTTTTGTCCCCGACGACATGTTGAAGATAAGTGACGTTGCGGACGATGACGAACGCGTTAGCAAAACCTCTAATCAAGAAGACCGAGGCTACAAGGCCGAACTTGTCGGTTATAAGCATTGAAAGAACGTTCGAAACGAGAAGGAGCGAGGTACCGACGATAAGGCCGTTCTTGTCCTTCTTGAGCACTTTCATCATGGAGGGAAGGAGAATCATGGATATAATCTCAAAAACAACTCGGGCTCCATACCAAAACGAATACTCGTTGTCGGCGAGGCCAAGACCTTTGAGATAAAGCGTCAGGATCGAACCCAAAGTATTGGAAGCCCCGAAGAAAAGCGCGTTGAAAACCAGATACATCATGAAACGTTTGTTTTTGATGAGTGGAACCTCAACATGGTTCCCGTTTTCATCGATTTCGTGCGGAGGGATCGCCTCTTCGACCGGAGTGATGAGAAAAGAAACGGCGAGGCCAATGATAAAAAAGAGCGAAGCGATATCAAAGAGCCACGAATAATCGATCCGCCCGACGATGAAATACCCAAGAAGCAGCGATCCGGCGTAAGCGATCGAGCCGTAGACCCGGATTGATTGATAGCGTTTGCCCGAGGCTTTGGCGGCGATGGCGGCGGTCCCGTCCATGACTTGGAACAAAGCAGAATTGAAGAAGGAGGTCAAAATTGTCATGGCAAGAAGGAACGGGAAGGTCTTCGCGAAGCCGAAAACGACGAAAAGAATGACTTCGATGACGGCCGCCGAGCGGAAGAGCCAGACATCCTTTTTGAAGGAAGTGGCGAAGAAGGAGAAGATGAAATCGCCGAAGAAAAGCGAAAAAGGAACCGAGGCCAGAAGGATGGATTGCTGCCAATCGTTCATCCCGGCCGAGACGAAATACAAGGCGTAGAAAGGAGAAAAAAGGGCGTCGCCAGCAAAGATCGCATAAAAAAGGAGACGGTAGATAAGGGGATTACGATTTTGCTTCATGATGCCGTAAGCAAGCTTAGGCGAAGGTATTCTAGGCCGAATAACAGGAATTGCTAGGGGGTCGGCAAACAATTATCTTGGACAGTGGCTAAAACGTTCTATAATGCCGAAGGAAGGAAGCAAAATGGAAGAAAAAGCAAAGCCTTATCTCGAAAGCAACCGGAAAACCAAAAAGGTTCTGATCATCGCCGGATCGATCGTTCTTGGAATCGGCCTTTTGCTGACCTTCATCGGATTGATTGGTTTTGTGTTCTCCCCATTTGGAAACGGGTTCTTTTTCGCCCCCATGATCCCCATGATCGTCGGGGTGTTCCTCGATTTCGTCGGAGGGGCCCTTTTGATGTTCGGGCTCATAGGCCCGGCTTCAAGGTATTTGGCGAGCCAAGCGGCCCCCGTCCAAAAAGACGCCGCCAATTACCTTCTTGACGGAACGAGGGATGAAACGGCTAAAACCGTCGCGGCCGTAACCAAAAGTCTTAAGGAAGGCCTTGTCGAAGACGGAGGGCAGAAGTGCCCCCACTGCGGCTTCCTCGAGACGAAAGACGCGACGTTCTGTTCAAAATGTGGGAAGCCCCTTGGAAGGGTTTGCCCCGAATGCGGGAAAAAGAATGAGGCCGACGCCTCATTCTGTTCATCCTGCGGCCACCATTTCGAATAATAACGAGCAAAACAAAGAGGAGCGAGAAAGCATATCGCTTCTCTTTTTCTATTCCCCATGCGATAAAGAAGAGCCTTAAACATAAAAGGAGAACGCCACGATGAATAACGAAATCAAAGAACTGAGCCTAGCCTCGCTGAGGAATTGCCCTCATTGCCATACGGCCAAACTGTTCCTCAAGAAGTATCACATTGTTTACAAGGAGATCCTTTGGGACGACCCAGAAGGCGAGAAGACGATCGAAGCCCTTGGGATCGAGAAAGTCCCGGTTCTTTTGGTCCCTTCGGAAAAAGGTTTAGAGAAAATTGAGGGCGAGAAGGCCATCGGGGATTGGGCGAGAAGTCAATGAGCGGGCAATAAAGAATATGTTTCTTTAGAAGCGCTTTTGCATGCGCTTCTTTTTGAATGGAAAAACGCTTTTCGGAACATGTTTTCTCGATGAATCCTTTTCCACGAGAAATATTTGCCTTTTCCATTTATCATATAGGTAAATAGACGAGAAGGATCGAAAGCAAGAGATTAATCGCTTTGCTAAAACGATTGAAAGACAGCGCTTTCATGATAGAATGATAACGTTAACATTACACATTTCGTCGCCATAAGGGGGCAAAGATATGATGAAGAAAGGCATCCGCATTATCGGATCGGTGATCGGCTTAGTTGGATTGATTGGGGTCATCGCTTCTTGCGAGGATTCTAGTGGCTCCGGGGCTTCCACTATCTCATTCTGGGCGTATCAACCCTCCCAACAGGCCGATCAGGAAGCGTTCAAGACCCTCGTCGCCTCATTCACGGAAGAAACGGGAATCCAAGTGAAATTAAACCTGGTGGTAAAGGATTCTTACAACACCGCTTTGAATTCCGCTTTGACTTCGAGAAGCAAACCAGACATGGCTTATCTCGACCAGCCCCTCATCGCTGATTACGCCAAAAAAAACAAAATCATCAGCCTTGACAGCCTCGTCTCCGCCGATGCTGATTTTGATTCGTCGCGCTTTTTCACGGGCGCATATAGCACCTGTCTCTATAATGGCTCTTTATATGGGGTTCCCCTTAATTTGACGAGCACGATTCTTTTTTTCAATACCGACATCGTCGCCTCGGCGCCAACGACGTGGGCCGAATGGCTGTCGACCACTCTCAGCGGATCCAATTCTCTTTTCGACGGAATCGGGACCGGCGGATACGCCGGATGGTATTACCAATGCTTTTTAGCCAATAATGGCGGGACTTTGATGAATTCTGACAACACGGCGATAACCTTTAATGACTCTAAAGGCGTCGGCGCAGCCAAGATGATGCAAGACCTCTACACCTTTAGTAATCCCATTGCCATAACGAATCGAAACAGCACCAATGCCTTCGGTCGTGGTGTCGTCGCCTACCGCCTTGGTTCGTCAAGCGACATCGACACGCTTGACACGAATTTCCCAAATCTACATTACGATGTGGCTTTAATGCCAACGAACGTCTCCGGATCCGTTTCTTATTCCAATATGGGGGGCGAAGACCTCGTCATCATGAAAACGTCAACCAATCAGGAATCTTGCCGTCGTCTCATAAAGTTCCTTCTCGAGGAAGAAAGCATTAAACAAGTATCGAATTTCACTGGCAATTTCCCAGCCATTAAGGATTATGCCAAGATTGAGGACGTTTCCGTTGTAAAGGAAAGTAGCCGAGCAAAAAAGCAGATAATCCTTAATCAAATGGAGAACGCGGTCACCCGACCAGTCATACCGAATTGGCTTCTTGTCAACGACGATTACCTTGGTACTGCTCTCAGCGACAAAATTTTAAACGCCAGCGACTCTTCCCTCCGTTCCGACATTCAAGGGGCTCTTGACACGGCCGCCGAAGCCGCTCGTCAAATTCTGTTTTCCTAAGGTCGTTTCCAATGGGAGAGCAAAGCCTTTCAAAAACTATAAAGAAACGAGCCCTCGCAGGATGGTTTTTCATTGCCCCTCTGCTGGCTTATTTTCTCATTTTTCAACTCGCGCCCATAATCATCGCATTTATCATCTCCTTCACTGATTGGGACGGGTCGAGCGCCGATTTTACTTGGGTGGGCCTCAAAAATTACATTCAGATTTTTACCAATCGGATCCTCTATCCCGATTTTTGGCCTTCGTTGGGGATAACTTTCGGCTACATGGCACTAACCGTTCCGGTCTCGATCATGTTGGCCATCGTCGTCGCCGCGATGCTTAACAGTGGGATCAAGGGAGAGCGGTTATTCAAAACGGCATTCTATATACCATGCGTGACGGCAAGCGCCGCCATGAGCGCCTTATGGCTCTTTATCCTTGATCCAGGTTTTGGCCTTGTGGCGGGATTGAACGATTTGTTCCATACGAATTGGGACCCGCTTCACACTTCGTCAACTTCGCTCATCACTTTAGCCATCATGAGCATTTGGGGCGGGCTCGGTTATAACGTGCTAATTGTTGAAAGCGCGATGAAAAACATCAACAAATCCCTCTATGACGCTTGCGAAGTGGACGGCGGCGGGTCTTTTCGAAAATTCTTCCACGTAACCCTCCCCGGCATAAGCCCGACTTTGTATTTTATGATCATCACCAGCGTCATATCCTCTTTGCAGGCTTTCGACACCATGTATCTAATGACCGGAGGAGGCCCGGCCGGGGCGACCACGACCTTTATGCTTCTTGTTTATAACGCCATGTTCAAGCACGGCCAAGCCGGCATCGCGACGGCCATGAGCTACGTTCTTTTCTTCATCATCATGGTCATAACATTCATCCAATTCAAAATCGTTCCGCAAGGTTACCAAATCGAGAATGAAATCACCTTGAGAAAAGAAAAGAAGGCCGAGGAAAGGCGACGGGTTTCGCGCCTTAGACTCTCGGGACGATTCGCCAAAAGGAAAGGGGATAGCCATGAATAGGAAACGTCATGGGCGTCCGAAATGGAATCGGATTGTTTCCTATACCGTTCTCTCGCTGCTTGCGGTTACTTTCGTATTCCCATATCTTTGGCTTTTTTCTTCATCGTTCCGCGAACCTGGTGCCATCTATTCATCGTTCTCGCTTCTGCCGCTCAATTCGTCGGGAGAATTGGAACTTGTTTGGGAAAACTACAAAAACGCAATCGCTTACCTCGATTTGAAGAACGTCTTTTTTAACACCTTGATCGTCTGCGTGGTTAACACAGTAATCAACCTCTTCCTCAACGCCCTTGCCGGATACGCTTTCGCCAGGCTCCAATTCAAAGGCAAAAAGGTGATCTTCGCCGTCATCTGCCTTTCGATTATGATCCCAGGGACCGTCATGACAATACCGAATCTTCTGATTTGCCGGTTCCTAAAAATCGATGATTCTTTGGGGGTCCTCATTTGGCCTTTCATCATGTCGGTATACAACGTCTTCCTGATGAGACAGCAGTTTTATTCCCTTCCCAAGGAAGTCGAAGAAGCGGCAATCGTCGACGGGGCCGGTCCCTTTAGAATCTTCTTTCAAATTTCGCTCCCTCTCGTCACCCCAATGCTTGTAGTTTTGGGAATCACGACCTTCATGTGGAATTACAACAATTTCATGTGGAGTTTGGTTTCGATCCAAAGTTCTGAATACTTCACTTTGGCTCGAAGCTTGGGCGATCTCGTCAGCGCCGGAACCGGCGAAGCCTCTCTCTATCCGGTCATGCTGGCCGGGAGCGTCATCGTTTCACTTCCTCTCATACTCGTTTTCTTTTTGGCGCAGAAATACATACTCGGCGGACTGACCGAAGGAGGAGTGAAGGAATGACAACGAAAAAGCTGAAAACCGGTCTCGCGGTCGGAGGGGCGGCGATCGTCGTCATATCTTCCTCGTTGCTCGGAATCGGAATTGCCAACGCTATGAAGTCCTCTAGCGGTTCAACCGTCACGACCGGCAACTATGCCGAGATTTATGAAACGACGGGGACGAAGGCCCACATCTTGTCGAGGATAAGCGACATCGAATGGGAGGATTACTCCTTCACCGGAAACAACGAGATCCATCTTGATAGTGCGACCCATCGCGAAAGCCTCGAAGGCTACGGAGGGGCCATGACGCATTCTTCGGCCTATCTGCTGGAAAATATGGCCGAAGAGACCAAAACCGAAACTCTTGAAGCCCTGTTTGGGGAAGACGGGGCCCGGTTGAACTGTATTCGAATCCCGATCGGAACTTCCGATTACACCTACACATCGAGCTTTTATTCCCTCGATGATACGGGGGGTGTCAAGGACTATGACTTGGCCCAATTCTCAATCGCCAAAGACGAGGAGTATTTGATTCCGGCCCTTCAAGACGTTCTCAAGATCAACCCCGACATCATTTTTGTCGCCGCCCCCTGGAGCGCCCCGGCTTGGATGAAGACGAATTCCTCCCTGATCGGGGGAAGGCTGATCGAAGGGACCGACGACGCCCCGTCCAACGAGGAGATCGCCTTTGCGAAGTACCTCGTCGCCTTCGCTTCCGCCTACGAGGAGAAAGGGATCCACATCTCCTATCTTTCAATCGAAAACGAGCCGTTGGTCTCAAATCTTACGTACCCTTGCATGTCGGTCGGATCGTCCCAATGGGCTCGTTTGGTCCGCTTGACGGGACGAAATCTCAAAACGGCGAGCCTCACGACGAAGATTTTGGCCTATGACCATAACGTCGGGGACAGTTCGGGGAACATCACCTATCAGCAGTTTGCCGATGAGGTATCCGCAGACGAGGAGATATCATCCTATGTTGGGGCTTTTGGCCTCCATTGCTATTCCCAAGGTTGGCAAACAAATCACACGTCCTTTCTTCAAGACCAAACCACGGCGATGACAAACCAGAAGTTCTTCGTGACCGAAGTGACCGAAAGTTCGGGAAGCGGCGTGGATTTCGCTCTCAATCTCGCGTGGGCTATGGGGAACGTCACGGTCGGCCCCGAAGCGGCCGGGGCCAGCATGTCACTCTATTGGAATCTCGTTCTAACCGAAACCGGTAAGCCGGTCCTTGGAAACGGATCGGTTTGCTATGGCGTTTTGACCTACAAAGACGGGAAGATCATTAAAAATCCCGCCTATTACGCGCTTTCACACGTATCGAAATATGCTTATCCGATCGACGGTGTTTCTCCGATCAGGCTCGATAGTTACGCCGATAACGAAGCCAAAATAAACACCGTATCCTATCTGCGCGGTGACGGGGCCATCGTCACAACGATCGTCAACGTCGACGCCACGACTTACGAAGACGTCGCCGTCGTGAAGGACATGAATAAGATGATCAACCTGCGCATCTATCCTCAAAGCGCCGTCACGATCATTTCCAAATCGGAGGCGGTATCCAATCCCTTTGTTTCGATCGATCCTAGTAAAATTGGAATCACGATGACCTCGAAGGCGTCTTACGACATGACTTACCATTCAAACGCTTCCTCCACCGCTTCTTTTTATCTTTCCGATGAGGGCGTTGCTTATAACGAAGCCGACAGATTAGAAAGCGTTTATTCGGACGGGGTTTTCACGTTTCATCTCGGCAAGGAAGCGGGCGACTATACGCTTTACGCCATCGACGGGGAAACCGCCAGCACCTTTAATTTGACGCTGCCTGACATGGCCCCGGCCGTGACCACCCAAGAAAGCGGATCCGTTCTCATCGATTTTGGTTTCGACACCGCGACGAGTTGGTCGAGTTATTGCGATCCGTATGGCAAAAACGTCTACCGCGCCGACAAAAACGTTTTCGATTCGTCGGCCGAGAAAGTAAACGTCACGACCGACGGGACCGACGACCCCATTTATATCACGGCCACCTCTTACACCGACAGCGATCCAAAAGAAACGAAGCCATTCTATTTCCTCGTCTTGACCGCTAAGAACGGAATCGAGACCATCGTCTCATATCCTCTCATTTCCGCCGAACACGTCTTCTTAAACAAATCCGCGTCGATGTCCCTTCGTGCTTCCACCCCGACCTTGACCGTTCATGCCGCGGTGGCCATCCCGGGCGGAGTCAACGATTTCTATCTGAGAATCAAGGACACTCAGGGCGAAAGCTACGCCACGGCAAACACCGGGACGACGGAAGCGACCATTTTCAATTTCGATTTATCTAGCCTCACGAAGTCGGGGGTCTGGTACGACATCGAGATCGTTCGAACCTCTTCGGCCACCGTATACGCTTTAGCGAAAGAGGAAGCCGTCGATTTTTCCCTTTCTTTGGAGGGTGGGGGGCACACCTATAATTTCCAAGAATGGGAAGGGATCTTGAAAATCAATCGAATTTCATGAAAGGTCACACATAATGAAAATGGAACAATACCTTTCGGCTTTGGGCCAAAAGGAATACCTGAAAAAGGGGACGACATCGCCCTTGAATCGGAGTCCGCTCTTTGACGGGCGAATCATCTATGTCGATCCGACGAAAAAAAAGCAAACCATGCTGGGTTTCGGCGGAGCGCTGACCGAAAGCGCGGCCTATCTGTACAGTCTTCTCGGCTTTGAGCAGAAAACGATGCTCCTCAAAGCCTACTTCACTAAGGAAGGGGCCAATTACACCTATGGTCGCCTGTCGATCAATTCGAGCGATTTTGGCTTTGGCAACTATGATTATCTCGATGGTTCCGACGAAAGCCTTGAAAGCTTCTCTTTGAAACATGAAGAAAAGTATCTTCTTCCCTTTTTGTCCGACATCGAAAAGACCCGAGGGCGATCTTTGTTTCTAATGGCCTCCCCATGGTCGCCCTGCGCCTTCATGAAAGACAACCGCGACATGAACCATGGAGGACGCCTCGAAGCAAAATACAGGCCGCTGTGGGCCAAATACGAAGCCAAGTATTTCACAGAGATGAGAAAAAAGGGGCACGAGTTCGAAATTGTGACGGTTCAAAACGAACCGGAGGCCAATCAAACTTGGGACAGTTGCCTCTTCTCGTCGGAAGAGGAAGCGGCCTACATCCCTTTTCTTCGAGCGGCGCTTGATGAAGCTGGCTTTAAGAAAATCGGCATCTATATTTGGGACCACAATCGGGACGAGATGGTTCGTCGTAGCAACGCCACATTGTCCGATCCGGAAATCGATCAAATGGTCAGCGGAATCGCCTACCATTGGTATTGTTCGAACAATCACAAAAACGTTTCATTGACGCACGAGCTTCACCCCGACAAGCATCTGATCTTTTCCGAAGGGTGCGTCGAGTTGACCAATCCAGCCACCTTCAAAGAGGGGGTGGTTGGAAGCTGGGGGCATGGCGAAATCTACGGTGAGAACATGATCGAGGATTTCAACAATTACTCAGAGGGTTGGATCGACTGGAACGTTCTCCTCGACGGAAAGGGAGGACCCAATCATAAAGGCAATTACTGCGAAGCGCCTGTTATGTTCAACCTCGAAAAGCGAACTCTCGTTTTCAATCCAAGCTTTTATTTCATCTGCCATTTTTCGCGCTTCATTGAACGGGGCGCCAAAGGCATCCATTGCCAGAATGATTACGAATCCGGCGTCCATGCGACCGCAATGGAAAACCCCGACGGAAGCCTCATCGTCGTCGTCATGAACGAAAGCGGCAAAGAAACGGAACCATTGATTGATATAAAAAACATCGGAGGCGTCAAAGTAAGTTTGCCTCCCCATTCGATAACGACCTATCGTCTGCTGAAGGGAGGGAAATAAAGTATGAGGTTTGAAAATACTTTACTGATGTTGATTTGCATCATCGAGGCGGCTTTCGCGACAACGCAATTACGCCAACCCAACAAGGACCAAGTCACCGAACCGTTGAACGTCTACCCCCTCTTGGATAACACCTTCGAATTATCGCATATGCGCATTCACACCCTCGATGACTCAACAGAGTTCGGAGCCGGGACGAATTGGCAGCAAACATCTTTTCCAAACCTTCTTTCCGACAATTCCAGCTATATCCGCGGGGTCATCGAAGCCCCGACGACGAAATCCTATGCCTTCACATTCGATTACCGCAGCGAGGCCTATCCCCTTTGCGTTTATGTTAACGAAGAAACCGTTCAGACGTTTTCTTTGCCATCAACCAGCTGGGCCGAAGGAACGAACACGATATCGCTGACTCTCCAAGCCGGGGATAACGTCGTGATTTTTCAGGTCAACAACTGGGGAGGAATCAAATCGATTGCGATGGATTCTTCGCTCACCCTCATCAGCGATACCCATGATCCGTCGACGGATGGCGTTTATCGCAGTATCGGCGATGGATGGCTTAACGACACCGTTCTGGCGGGATACGACGGGGATATCCATTCGCCCGCCGCCACAATGATTCCAAAACCCTTTGTCAACGATGCCAACGCTTCGTTCAATGGTTATGTCACCTTCTCTTTGCTGCCATTCGCCGGGGCCAAATCTATCGACATCAACTACTATCAGACTGCATATCAGGGAGCCGGCAACAACGGCCTTGTGTTCTCGGTTAACGGAGGGGCGGACCAATTCTTCGAATTAACCGCAACGGACGTAAACACGATGCTACATCAGAATATAGATCCTGATGTTTTGGGGCTTGATATCACTAAATCGAACACTGTCGTGGTGAAAACGAACACCACAAACAGCGCCAAGGTTGGGCTGATATCTCTTTCCTATTCTTCGGTGGATCCCGATTCAGGGAACGTCGATCCGCTCGAATACGACGTCTACGATGGAGATTCACTCAGGGCATTGACGAATCTTCGCGGACGCAGTTATCAAGGCAGCGGGAACATCGTGATGGATTGGAGCGGCTCGGGGATCGAATTCTCGTTAACCGGTGCCTCAACCGTCAAAATGGATTTCGTCTCGACGGGTGGGAAAATCGCCTATGATGTCGACGGGGAAGTGAAACGGACCACCGTTTCGACCGGGACAAGTCTCGTCGTTGCTGCGGGGCTCGACAAAACGATGTCGCATACGATGAAAATCTACAAAGACAACGAAGCGGCCGGCGCCTTGTGCGAATTGGAATCGATGGAAGTTGAAAAGGGTGGAACGGTCTCCAAACTACCGGAAAAAACGTCCAAACTCGAATTTGTCGGCGCTTCCATCACCTGCGGGAACCAAATCGATCACAACGGCGCCATCAGCGCCTATGGAGCCTTCCCTCGTTTGGTCGCGGATGCGTTTGATGCGGATTTCCATTCCGTCTGCGTTTCGGGACGAGGTCTGATGGAAGGCTACAACAGCGAAGAAACTTGGGCCCCCAGTCAAACCAACCAGCTGAAGGACATCTATTGGCAAAATTCCCATTTCCGTAATGCCTCTTTTCTCTACGACACCACCCTTTATCAACCTGATGTCCTAATTGCTAACATTGGGGACAACGATCTTGGCGAAAGCATCATGTCGACTTTTTCGACGACTATCAGTGACTACATCGAGGCTCTCAAGGCTTTTCACGCTCAGCTTCGAATGGCCTACCCGAATACGGAAATCATCTACATGTACGGGACTTATTACAACCGCGATTTCAACGACGAGTATCGAGAGGCGGTCGAGGATTTAAAGGCTTTTGATCCAAAGACCGATTACATTTATATGCCGTTTTATTCTGGTGGCAAAGATGGCCATCCATCGTATAAACAACATCAAGAGATTGCCTCTCGCCTCGAGGCATTAATCTGCCAAGACACTTCGCTCGAGACCACCGAAACCATTTCACCCTTGCCAATCCGCTACGAGGCTGAAAAAGCTTCGATTCTCGGAACGACGAGTGGAATAAAAACCGGGAGCAATAGTTTTTCGGAATGGAGTTACGTCGGGGAGATGGGACCGTCCTCAAACATCAACATCACCGACCCTTCCCAGATATTGGCTGATGGCACCGATGTGAAAATACTGACAGAGACGGTCAAAATCCCCGATGGGTCAGCTGGTTATTACGATTTCGTGATGGGATATTCAACTTCGGTGACAGGGGTCGGCGTGTACGTGAAGGTGGACGAAGGGGCGTGGCAATTCCTCTCTTTGCCTTCCACTGAAGGCTGGGGCACCGTTTATGAAAGCGACGCCCTGAGTTTAAAACTCTCGGAAGGAACTCACGTGATCACCTGGACGGGGGCTCTGGTGTCCAATAAGTGGGTCAATTTCGATTATTTCGAATTGACCTTCTCCTCGACAGCTGTCTATTATTCAATCGGCTATCCAACATCGTCCGCCTATTCGTTTCTTTCCGCTCCTTTGAGCGTGGAAGAAGGCGGGACGTTGCGATTTCGAGTCTCGTTGGCGGCCGCTTATTCGAAAAGCACATTGACGATTAAAGCCAACGGGGCCTCCATGGCCTTGAACGACGACGGTTTCTATTCGCTTACTGGCGTTTCCGAAAACGTCGCCATTACCGTCGAAGGAGTCTCCCTCAATAGATGGTTTTTGACATTCAAAGACAATGACGGAACGGTTTATTCGAGCCAGGAATACGAAGTCGGGACGACGATAGACCCAATCGAAGACCCGATCAAAGAAGGTTATGTTTTTGAGGGATGGGACAAAACGGTCCCCTCCTCGATGCCAAACGGAAACCTTATCCTCACGGCGATTTGGAGCGAGGAAACGGTTACGCCCAATTCCAATGGAAAAACAGCCACGATCGGTTGGATCGTCGGCGGTTGCATCGGAACCGCCGTTCTTTTGGCAGGAGGAATCGGCTTTTCGGTCTTTTCGATCAAGAAAAAAAGGAAATGAAGCGGACGGCAGCATTTTTGATGAAATAGACCCTATTGATATAATGTTAACGTTAACATATAATAGGAAAAGACAAGGGGGGTTATTATGAACAAGATCTATGCAATAGGCGGAAGCGCCTTATTGGCTCTATCGATGGGAGCCGGTTTTGTTTTGGCGACGAATCAAAACGTCCAAGAAGCGAGGGCCACAACAACAGGATTGGCTTTGACGCTCCGTGGCGACGCTTGCAAGACTGGCTGGAGTACAACCGGTTCTCAAGCTTTCTCCGAGGCCTCGACAGGGGTCTATACCCTGACTTCGACCATTGCCACCGGGCAAATCTCAATCGCCGGATACAACAGTTGGAACGACAACCGTCTCTACTATAGCGATTTTGACACCGCAAATTCCACGGCGACCGGGGTTCAGGATTATTACGTTTACAACGGTAACAGCGGCGACCACAATTTATACTTCTCCGTCCGCGGCGTATACATGTTTACATACGACACGACCTCCGCCTTATCGGCCAAACTTCGAATCGATGTCCTCGATTCTTCGTATCCGGTTTATTGCGTGGCGGGAGACGGGATCGGATCCGGATGGGTCACGGATAACGTAGCCTACACCCTCGAATATGGCGGGGATGGTTATCGTTACGTCGATGTTCCGGTTCACTCCTCCGGATCTTTTAACGTCTACGAATTCGCCACTTGGACCACAACCGCGAACTCCCTTAACGTCGATTGGGCGAATTCCGAGGCCGGGCTCAATTTCGATTCGACTTCGACAGGTAATATCAAGCCGACGGTCGCTTTCACTTGTCATGTCCTTCTCAACTGCTCAACGAAAGCCGTCCTGCTCAATTACCCAGACTCGGTCAAACATGTCGTGACGAAATACGACGGAGCCACCGCCATCGGAACCCAAACCGCGTTTGAGGCCACCGCCTTCACTCCTAGCGGAGTCAGCGTGGCCGGCAAGAGATTTGAGGGCTGGTTTCTTGACAGTACCTTCGTGACGCCATACGAAGCGACCATCTTAACCGTTGATACCTCCATATATGGGAAATACGTCACAAGCACGGCATTAACCCTTTATTTCGCCCCTGGGGTCAGTTGGAATAACTGGGCCGGCGTCACCGCTCATGGTTATCACAATATTGGGGCGACGACCACGGACGATCTCGGGGCCGCCGGAACCGCCATGACCAATCCCGTGAATGGCATCTACGCCATCTCCTTGACCGCCGATCAAATCCCCCTCAAAGTGGCTTTCAAGGAAACCGGGAACGAAGAGAGCAACGGCACCGCCTATCTGGAATGGAATGCCACTAATAACCTTTACATCTACCAGACAAACACTTGGAAGAACATCACCGACGATCAACTCTCGGCCTACACCGCAGCCGATCAGTTCTTGAGCGCAACGAGCGTTTGCGATTCGACGGGTTCAACCGACAACGTTTCCTCGCTTTGGACCGGCATTGAAGATAACTTCTCTTCCCTGAGCGCGGGGGCCACCGCCATTTTGAAGAATAAGGAAAATGTCCTTGGGGCCGGTGACGACATCGAATTGGCCATCATTCGTTATGACTACATTGTCAGCAAGTATTCATTGACCTGCGCGGACTTCCTCGAAAGAGGGGTCGGCGGGGATTCATCTTCGGCCCTTCTCGGTCTCGGCAAAGGTTCCGAATATCAAACTGTCATCGCTTTGACCTTCTTCACGTTGGCATTGACCGGTATCGTGATCTTCTTCCTATTCCAAAAAAAGAGATCGCGTTGATTGGCATGAACGAAAAAGGGGGTGCGACTCCCCTTTTAATAAAAAAAACACATGACGTATAATACATATTGCCATGAGTACAACTTTAAAAGACATAGCCAAAGCCACGGGCTTTTCGCTTATCACCATCTCCCGGGCCATCAATCAGCCCGATAAACTGAAACCCGAGACCCGGGTGAAGGTTCTTGCAGCGATCGCCGAGCATGGTTATTACCCCAACAGTGCCGCGCGGGCCTTGGTTTCCAACAAAACGGACATCATCTACGTCTACATACCTGGCGACCTCACCGTTTCCAACCCTTTCTTCGTCCAAGTCGTTGCGGGGATCGGGGAAGGTTTGGGCAAACTCGGGTATTCGATGCTGATCAAAAGGACTTGGTACAACGGCGAACCTTCCGATGGGATCATTTTGATGGGCTTGTCGACCGATGACAACTCCCGCCTCGCCATGTTGAGCAAAGAAAAACCAATCGTCGTTTTCGGAAACAACGAAGTCGCCGACTGCATCGACGTCAACAATCGGCTTGGCGTCTCGATGGCCGCTGATTACGCCTTCTCCAGAGGATATCGGAAACTCGCTTATATCGGGATCGCCCAAGACCGCAAATTCGTCCGCGACCGTGAAAATGGTTTCCTCGATTCCCTAGAAGCCCACGGCATCGACGGCGGAATCTGCCCCCGCCTGACGGTTCTCAACAACGAAGCCGATGGATACCGCGGATCCCTCAATCTTTTGGCAAATACCGAAACGAGGCCCGATTGCGTCATCGCCGCAAGCGACGACATCGCGAGCGGGGTTCTTCGAGCGGCCAAAGAACTCGGCCTTAAAATCCCGACCGAACTTGGAATAATCGGGTTCGATGGCCTTGGAAGCGAAAGGATCGTTTATCCTAACCTCACCACTATTCATCAACCCATCTACGAAATCGGCGAGGAATTAGCAAAATTGGTCGTCAAGAAAATCAAGGAGCGGAAAAAGGAAGAGGTTTCCGTCAAAACCATCTTTTACACCCCGGTCCTTTACGAAAACGAAACGACTAAATAACCCTCCGTCGAAAGAAGGGTTTCATTTATCCTTTGACGATCAGACCGACCCCTTCGACTTGGGATGCGATGCTCGCGGGGTTTCCGTAGTAGGTTATCTTCCCGGCCCCATCCACGGAAGCTTGAAGCGAGGAAGAGGCATAAACCTCCATGCTTCCGGCTCCATCGATCGAAGCCTCGACCTCTTTGGCCAAAAGATCCTTGGCTTTAATCGACCCGGCCCCATCGATCTGGTAGACCGCCGATTCGGCCGTTCCGGAAAAGGAAAGGGATCCGGCCCCGGCGATGCTGGCGCTAAGGGAATTCAAAGCAAGATCGGTCGTCGTTTCGATGTCCCCAGCCCCATTGATAACGATGGCAAGGGACGGGCTTTTTGAAGCATCGAGGTCGATTTTGATCCCCCCATCGATCAGTATCGCGCCGACGTTGGCGTAGATGTCGATGGCGATCGATCCCCCCGTGAAGGAATGGTCCTCCGTCGTCGAGAAGGTGAGTTCTTCGTCGACGTAGTGGGATTCAAAGCCGTAATCCGAAACGAAATCGCTCGGGACACTATAAAAGATATGAGGGGCGGTTTCCGCGGAGGACAAAGAGAAAACCCTGACCAGATAATCGGATGAATCGAAGGAAAAATGGGCGAAGGCGACGCTTATCGGATCGGTTTTGCATACGTCCGGAAGGGCGATGGTGCTTTCCGTTTGGGCCCCCGTCAAGACTTTGAGGCTCCCCGCCTCGCCAAGCCGACAGGAAGACAAAATGAGGAGAAGCGAAGCAACGACGACCAAAGACATGTTCTTTTTCATGGGTGGTTCCCCTGTGATTATAGCCCTTCGCCGCCAAATGAAAAGAAGGCCCTGAAGAACGGTCGGGGCCGCTTTTTCATCCGCGGGGATGGATCCCTTTGTTGATCAAAGACGGGAACCGACCTTCGTTGATGAAACGGTCGGCCAAATAGTCGACGTTCAAGACGGCGAGAAGGACGAAATAGGGAAGGAAGAAAAAAACCATCAGGATGGAAAAGATCGAGGTGAAAAGAAGAGAAGGAACGAGATAGCAGAAAACCGGAAAAAGAGCCAAAAGCAGAAAACCGAAGTTCCGGAAAAATGAACGATACAAAAGGATGAAGGCGGCTTTGAACAAAGAAAAGAACGACCCCCTGTAAAGGTTGAAGAGGGGCAGAGCGATGAAAAGCAGGGCCGCGGCCATGAAGAGGAGGACCGAGGCGATGACGATGGAGACGATGGAAATCCAACTCGAAAAATCCTGCGAATAATAGGAGATGACAAGGTTGACGAAAAAGCATACCGCCGAAAAGAGGAGCGAGGACAGGACGAATTCTTTGGCGTTGGCCTTGACCCCGATGAAGAAGGGCTGACTCTCGCCGGCATTCTTTTCGAAGCAGAGATCCTGGATGAGGCGGTAAAGTCCCCCTAAGCCGAGGAAGAGAAGGATGTTGGTGAGGGTGAGGCAGGCGAAAAGGACGTTCCGAATCTGAAACAGATACAGGCTCTCCCCCATGCTGACCCCATCGACGAGGGGAAGGGACCATAGGCCCTTCTCGATCAGGGTGGGCAAAAGCCCCGAGAAGACGTAATAGCCATAGGCCAGCAGGAGGCTTGGTAAAGCGAAAAGGAGGGACCAGAGATTCCCTTTTTCGATCTCGAGTTTGTGATGGGAGAGAAGGTCGAGGAAAACCTCCCGGCGATTCCGGGGGAAAAGAGGTTCCCGATTTGGTTTTTCCATCCTATTCGTCCTTCTCGAGGACGGGGGACAGACCATCGTCGTGGAATCGGAGGAAGACGCAAGGCGCTTTATGGCGGTCGAAAGGGGCCTTGACGAGGAGATTGAGATAGGTTCCCTTGACGGTTTTGAGATAGAGGAGGGTCTCGCCGCCGAGATCTTGATCGTCGAGGACGAGGGCCTTGATGGCTTCGCGGGGCGGGTTTTTTCCGAAGACGTCGGCTCCCCGAAGAGAAAGAAGGTAACGGCCTAGTTCGGAGAAAGAGGGGTCCGCGAGGATCGTTTTTCGGCCTTCGATGAGGAGGCGGCCTTTCTCGACCTTCCCGGATAGCAAATTCGAGAAAAGGGGGAATTTGGCGAGGAGGCACCGCTTCCGGTCGAGGGAATACGGAGTGATGTCCTGAGGGGAAACGTAAACCCGGCAGGTGGGGCCGACCTTTGCTAAATCAGAGGTTGGAACGTGGAAGGAAATGACTTCCGCGTCTTCAAGCTGGAGGTAGATGGCTTTCTCCCGGACGAGATCCTGAACGTGCTCGACGTGGCCGATGAGGGACAGATCGCCCGGCCTCTTGTCGAGGTGGACGACCGCGGAAGGGAAACGAATCGAAACGTTTTCGTCGAGGCTCGCCGGATCGACGAGGCGCGAAGCGATTCCGTAGGGAAAAGACTGCCCCCCATAGTGGAGAACAAAACCATCCCCTTCTTGGGAAATCGAAGCTCCTTCCAGGAAAGCGTAAGGAGGGACCCCAAGGATCCGAAGACCGGATTCGGGATTGAAGACGTGGATTGTTTTTTCGTTCAGCTTGAGGTTCAGCCTCTCGCCCGCCTTCGCATTGATGGAGGAGGAGACGACGAAGGGTTTCTCGGAACCGGGGAGCCGGAACGAGACCTCGAATTCGCTTCCGAAATACTCGACGTTGTCGACGGGGGCGGCGATGTTGGCTTTCTCTTTGGTGAAACGGACGTTGTCAGGTCGGATCCCAAGGGTGACTTTCCGATTGAGGAGGGAAAGATCGCTGAGCTCGTAGAGTTTGTAATCGGGGAGGTCGATGAGGCCGTCGCCCCCAAAGGAAAGGGACAAATGGCCCTTCTCGTCGCGGAGATTGGCCTCAATGGTGTTCATCTGAGGAGTCCCCAAGAAGGTGGCAACGAACAGATTCCGCGGTTCTTGGAAAATCTGAAATGGGGTCCCGACCTGCTGAATCTCCCCTTTGTTCATAACGACGATCTTGCTTCCCATCGTCATGGCTTCGATCTGGTCGTGGGTGACGTAGATGAAAGTCGTCCCGAGGCGGTGATGGAGGCGGAGGATCTCGCTCCGCATCTCCTGACGGATTTTGGCGTCGACGTTGCTGAGGGGCTCGTCGAGGAGGAAGATGCGGGGTCTCCGCACGAGGGACCGCCCCAAAGCGACCCGTTGCTTCTGCCCGCCGGAGAGCTGACCGGGTTTTCGGCTCAGCAGCTCGCCGATCCCAAGGATGGAGGCGGCTTCGTCGACCCGCTGCTTGATGTCCTCTTTGGGGAGTTTGGCGAGACGAAGCCCGAAGGCCATGTTCTCGAAGACGGTCATGTGGGGATAAAGGGCATAGTTTTGGAAAACCATCGCGATGTTGCGGTCCTGAGGGGTTACTTCGTTGGACAGTTTGCCGTCGATCAGGAGTTCTCCCGTGCTGATTTCCTCGATCCCGGCGATCATCCGGAGGACGGTCGATTTCCCGCATCCGGAAGGACCGACCAAAACGACGAACTCCCCTTCTTCGATTTCAAGGGAGAAATCGCGGAGGGCGCGAACTCCGTTTGGATAGATCTTATTGAGGCGCCGGCATGAGATAAATGACATCGGTTCTCCTTCCGTTCACGAAGACTGACGCTGCACGAGGGCCGGCTTGAGGATGGTGTTCTTGACGACGTGACGTCCGGCGATCCGTTCAAGGAGGGTCGTCGCGAGGGCGGTCCCCAATTCGTATTGGCACATGTCGATCGAGGTGAAACTCGGGGAGGCGATCGTCGCGTAGTCGGTGTTGTCGAAGCTCACGAGGCGGGCCGATTGAGGGATCGAGAGATGGCGTTCCTGAAGGGCCTCGACGATTCCATAGGCGCTGAGGTCGTTGCCGGCGATGAGGCCGTCGAAGGGCAAGCGGCTGTCAAGGAAGGCCGCCATCGCGGCTTTGGACGTCTCACGGTCGTAGCCCCCGTTGAGGATGTAGCGGTCGTCGGGCCGGATGTCGCGGCGTCCCAACGCCCTAACATAGCCCTCGGTCCGTTCCGACGAGGTCTGCTTTTGGCGGTTCCCGGTCACGAGGACGATGTGCCGACATCCTTTTTCGAGAAGGTGCTCAGTCGCGATCTCCATGCCGAAGATGTGGTCGACGTAAACGTAATCGAAGTTGTCGGTCCCCTTCTGCTCGAGGTAACGGTTCCCAAGGACGGCCGGGATCCCGCTTTCGCGGAGGGCGGCGACGTTTTTGGCACAGAAATCGAAGGAGATGAGAATGATCCCGTCGCAGAACTTGGTCCGGCACAGGTTGATGGCCTCGATTTCCTTCTGGAGGCTTTTCTCGGTCGGGTAGAGCATGAGGAGATAGCCGCTTTTCTCCAAGGTCTTGGTGATCCCGTCAATCATCCGGAAATAGAAGGGGTTGCAGATGTCGGGGATGCAGCAAAGGACCTTGTTGGTCTTTTGGCTGCGGAGGGCCTTGGCTTGGAAGTTGTAATTGTAGTTGGAGTTCTTGGCCGCTTCGACGATGGTCGCTTTGGCTTTCTTCGAGCAATAACCGCTTCCGGAAAGGGCCCGCGCCACCGTGGCCGAACTGTAACCTGTTATTTTGGCGATGTCATAGATGGTCATGTGCGCTTTTTGCCTCGTTTGTTAACATAATTATAAGGATTCGCGACGTTATTTGACACGTTAATTGAACTCGACGCGGAAGAGATTGGGATTATAGTTCGGCATCCAGGTCGAGATCAGCATATAGAAGACGTATCCCCCATCCTCGGTCCAAGCCTCGCTGACCATCGGAGCGTAGAGGGATGATTGGGGCAATAGAGGCGAAGAACTCGGAAGGATCATCGTCCCGTGGACGTTGTAGGGGCCGGCCACCGTTTCGCTCGTGAAGTAATGGGCGCCCCAGGACCCGCTGCTCGAAGAGGCCATCACGATCAGGTAACGTTTCAAGGCCGGGGAATACATGAAGGTCATCTCGCTCGCGGTGGCTTCGAGGCAATAGCCTTCTTCGGGATGGCTCCCGAGGTAATTGAGACCCTCGCGCCCTTTGAGCCACGCGGGGTTCCCCGCTTCGTCGTAGCCGGTCAGGTATTGATACTCGGAGAAGACCTCGAAATCCGCGACGAGGACCCGGGCCAAGGAGATCCAGCTTGAGCGGTAACCCCCCTGCCCGAAGAGATAGACATAGCCATCCTTGGTTTCGTAGGGGGTGATTTCGGTGAAGCGATACCCCAAGTGCTCGGCGACGTCGATGGATCCGACGCCCGGGTTGAGGTCGACGTCCTCGTTAATGAGGGTTTGGATGTCGCTGACCTCGGCCTGCTCCTTGCCCGCGTCGTCGACGCTATGGTCGGTCCAAGTGAGGTCGTAGACCCTTTCCCAGGTCTGCCCGTGGTCGACGGATTTGACGGCCCCGCCGTAATTCATGCTGGTGGCGGAAGGGACGTTCCAGGAGTATTTGCTGAAATAGAACATGTAATAAACGCCATTGAGGTCGAAGACCCCAGTCGGGATCTTCGTCATCTCGTACTTGTCGGCGTGATGGCCTTCGATCGCGGGGATGGCGATCCCGCTTTTCGAGGCGATGAAGGAATCGATGTCGAGCCCGTCGGAAAGATCGCGGTCGGCGCTCACGGAGATGGTGTTGCTGCGCCACCGCCCGCTCTGGTTGGGGGTGTCGAACGAGTCCCCGAAGAAGTTATAGGTGGTCGCGGTCGCTTCATCGTAAAGGGGATAACCCAAATCGCATCCCCCGACGGTCATCTGGTCGGTCCGGGATTTGCTTTCGGGCCCGGTCACGGCCCCGAGGGCGGAGATGCTTTTGATCTCGTCACTGTAGGTAACAAGGGAATCCGATGACGAACTGCTCGCGGTTTCGCCACCGCAGGAGACGAGGGCGAGGAGAGGCAAAAGAACGACAAGACCTGATTTTTTCATCATAGGTCCTCCAATTTTAGCGAAAGAGTTATCGGGGCGTAGCAGGGAAGCCAACGCGAGAGGACGAGGCTCAGGCGGCGGCTCTTCGAATCGAAGAAGGATTCGTCGGTCAAAGGGGCGTAGGCGGAACAATTGAGCAGACAGGGGTCATCGGAAGCAATCAGGACGGTCGGGGAAGCAAACGGGCCCTCGGGGGAAGCGGACACGTAATAGACGACTTCCCGTTTTTTGTCCGCGCTTTTGTCGAGGCGGGTCCCGAAGATGATGTAGCGGTCGCCGTCCTCGAGGTGAAGGAGGGAGAACTCGCCGCAGCAATCGGAAAGGACGGGAACGAGGTCGGAGAGGGCCTTCGGGGCCTTTTCGAAACGAGGTTTCCCATTCTCGAGGCCGACGAAATACTCGAGGGCCGAAAAATCTTCGATCGATTCTTTCTTGATCCGGGCGAGGTAGATCCCGGTCGTCCGATAAGGCCCTTGACCGTAGAGATAGACATAAGGCCCGCCGAAATCCTTGGGATAGACCTCGGTGAAGAAGCGATTTTGGTGCGCGGCGGCATCAAGAGAATACCGTTTGACGAGATTCTCATCTTCGTTGATGACTTCGCTGAGGGCCGAAGTGGCCTCGGGATTGACCCACGTCATGTCGGGGACGCGGACGAATCTCGACCCTTCGACGAATTTGGCGAGGCCGCCGTAATTCATCATCCGGGCGTTCTCGATGTCCCACGAGCAGATGTCGAAGTAGTAGAAATAAAGGGTCCCATTGAGGCAGAGACCGCCGGTCGGGATCTTCGTCATCTCGAGTTTGTTCTCGTGATGGGACGAAAGGAGCGATGAGGCTTTCTCTTCCCCCGGACGGGAATAAAAGGAATCGAAACGGAAGGTTTTATTGGCTTTGAACGAATCGACGATCCCCATCGTTTGGCTGCGCCAATCGAGGTCTTTCCCGGATTCGAGGAAATTGGCTTGGTTGAAGGAATCGCCGAAAAGAAGATAGAGGCGGTCCCTCTTCCCGTCGTAAACGGGATAGCCGAGGTCGCACCCCCCGAGGCCGAAGCGCTCGATGGTCCGATTCGGGGAGGAAACCCCGATCAGGGCTTCACCCCCTTGAATGTCAGTGAAACGGAAAGGTCTCATCGGGGGCCTCAATTGAAGACGGCTTCGATGAGATGGACGTTGTAGGTCGGCCACCACTCGGAGACCATCAGATAGATCTTCTTTCCGCCGTCCTCAAAGAGGGCCGGCGAGGTCATCCCGCCGTAGAGGCCCGAAAGATCGCTCTGCTTCATGAAGACATCGGAGCCGCTCCAATCCCCATAGGGGGTGAGGCTCCGGCGCATGACGATTTGGGAATTGCTTTGCATATAGGTCATCATATAGCGCTGCAGATAGGGTTCATAGCAAACGCAGAGCTCGCCGCAGCTCGGGGCGACGATGTAGCTGGAGTCGAGGTTCTTGATCAGATTGAGCCCTGCGTCCCCCTGGGACCAAACCGGGTTCCCGTCGGTGTCTTTCTTCACGAAATACTCGTAGGAGGCGTAATCGTCGATCTTGTCGAGGGCGACCCGGCCGAGTTGAACGCCGCCGCTCCGCCCGCCCGGGATCCCATAAATGTAGAGGTGATCGTCGGCCACGAGAGGGAAGATCTGCCCGAAGTTCTTGGCGTTGCCTTCGACGCCGGAAGCGTCTTTGCTGATCCAGCGGAGGCCGGGAACGACGGCCCAGTTCTTGCCTTGGTCGGAGCTCTTGACGGCCCCGGAAGCGAAAACATCCCATTCCCCGTTGTCTTGAAACTGACCCACCTCCATGTAGAAGAGGTAATAGACGCCTTTGACGACGGCTGCCCCGGTCGGGATCGTCGTCGTGACGTCGGTCGAGGTGATCAATGAAGAATCGTAGGCGTATCCGTTGGCCGTGGCGATCGAGCGGCTGATCGGGGTGACTTGGCTATAGGCTCCGAAAGCCCCGGGCAGCATCCCTTGCCAATTGACCCCTTTCGAGAAATCGAGGTCGTCGGTGTAGAGGGTGATGTTGGAATTCCAAACCCCGACGCCTTCGCTCGCGGTGTCACCATAGACGGCGTAGAAACGCCCGATCGTCTCGTCGTAATAGGAGAAGCCGAGGTCGGTCCCGGTCAAGTTGAAGGCTTTGGCGGTGTTCGTGTAGGCGTTGGCCCCCGTCGCCATCGAATTGTCCCGGACGTACATGATGCGACTCGAATAGGTCCAGCCATCGCTAGGCATCGAATAGCTGATTTCGCTGCTGACGTCGCCACCCGACGAAAAGATGGACGAAAGGCTGCTTCCATTGGCGCAGGAAGAAACGAGCCCGACGAAGAGCAAAGAAGTCAGCGGCGCGAGACGGCGGATGGCAAGATGCTTCATGATGAGCCTCCAAGGATGGGGGCGGGGAAAGGTTCCCGCCCCCGAAGAGCCAACAGGTTAGTTGGCTTTGCGCTTTTTGATGAGGAAATAAATCAAAGTTCCGGCGCCGGCGAGGACGATCACTCCGCCAACGACGATGAGGGCGATGGCCCACCCGGGTAAGGCGGCGGAAGGCGTCTCAACCGGTTCGGTTCCGTGATTAGCCACGGTGATGGTGAAGGTCGCGGAGCCTCCCAGGGTGTTGAGGGTGAAGACGTGGTCCCCGTTGTCGAGGGTCGCGAGGTAATCCTTGCTCACGGTGAGGGTGGTTCCGTCGAGGCTGTAGTTGCGGCTGCTCACGGTCGCGCCGTCGAGTTTGATCGAAGAGATGTTGTAGCTCTTGAGGTCAACGGTGAAGGCGAGATCGGCTTGAGCACTGTAATCGAAGGTCGCGGTCGCCGGCGAAATCGTCGGGGTCTCGTCCTCGGATTCGACGACCCAGCGAACCAACTCGACGTTGTCGATGTATAGGGCATCGTTGTCGTTGGGGATTTGCATCAGGAAGCGAACCGAGTTCGTGCTGTTGAGGAAGGCGAAGTCGACGATGAAACTCATCTCGACATGGGTATAACCCGTCGCGAGCTCAGTGTAGGCGATGTCGTAGGTGTACTCATCGGTGTTCCCTTCGCTGGTCGTGGTGGGTTTGGACCCATCGAGAGCGATTTGGTGATATCCGATGTTACTGCCCCCAACGAAGCAGACGTTGATGCCTTTTCCAAGAACGTTAGCAGCGTCGGTGGTGTTCATCTTGTAATCGAATTTGAAGGTCACGATATCGTTTTTGGCGATGTCGGTCGAGGTCATGCAGAAGGCGCTCGAATAAGTTTTGCTCGATCCGGTGGCCCGTTTCAGCTGGAGGACGTGATTCCCGGCTCCGTCGTCGACGATTTCGCCCGGATCATCGTAGCTCGATAAACTGCCCCACGCTTCCGGGGTCTGAGCCTCGGAGAATTTCGTCCCGATGTCGTAGCCTTCAAAGGTTCCGCCAAGGAGAGTCGGGGTCAAGGTGTAGCCGTCCGTGGAAGAAGGAATTGTTCCTTTAGCCGCTAAGGTCGTGATGACGACCTGCACGGTTCCTTTCTCGGTGGCGATGGTGAAGATGTGGCTACCCGAATCCAAGGAGGCGAGGTAATCGCTCTTGAAGGTCAGGCTGGTCCCGCTGAGGGAGACCTGCGACGCCGTCAAGGCCGTTTCGCCTTCGTCAGTCACGCCCGCGAGGGCATAACCTTTGAGGTCGACGGTAAAGACGATGTCGGTCGGAGTTTCCGGATACCAAGTGGCCGCGGCCGGATTGACGGTCGGGATCGTGGCTTCGGGGACGATGGCGGTGATTTTGACGTTGTCGACGTCGAGGACGTTGAGGGTCGTTCCGTCTTTGGTGTTGAACCAAAGCTGGAACGAATCGGCCCCGACCGCGGCTTGGGCGGCGCTCAGCTCATAGGTCGAAGTGACCGTGAACCAGGTTTCGGCGGCCCCGGCGTTGACTTTGCTCGCAAGGCCTTCGCCGTCCTTGAGGGTGGCGGCGTCGGTCCAGAAGCGGAAGCCGACGTTGTCGGTCGATGTGAACCCGGCTTCCTTGCGGAAGTCGATCGAGATGTTGAAGGTTTTGGCTTCGACGAGTTTGCTCGAGAAGAGGGCGAAGGTGTTGGCAAAGCTGTCGCTGCCGCCGCCGTTGCTCATCTGGAGGTAGGTGTTGGAAGTCTCGCCCGAGGTTTCTTTGAGGACCTTGACGGAGGCGCCAACTTGTCCGACCCCGTTGCGGAGACCGCCGCCGAGATCATAGGAGGTTTCGGCCGCCCCGAGCATATTCTCGAAGCCTTCGGAGGGATAGACGTTCTCCCCGATGTTCCAATCGTAGGTGATGGAGACGTTGTCGACGTCGAGGACATTGAGGGTCGTGCCGTCTTTGGTGTTGAACCAGAGTTGGAGCGAATCGGCCCCGACCGCGGCTTGGGCGGCGCTCAGTTCATAGGTCGCCTTGACGGTCACCCAGGTCCCGATTTCGGCGGCGTTGATCTGGCTGGCCAATCCATCGCCGTCCTTGAGGGTGGCGGCGTCGGTCCAGAAGCGGAAGCCGACGTTGTCGGTCGATGTGAACCCGGCTTCCTTGCGGAAGTCGAAAGACAAGGAATAGGTCCGAGCCGTAGTGAGCTTGCTTGGGAAGAGGGCGAAGGTGTTGGCGAAGCTGTCGCTGCCGCCGCCGTTGCTCATCTGGAGATAGGTGTTGGAGGTTTCTCCGACCGTTTCCCTGATCGCTTTGATGGAGGCGCCGACTTGGCCGACGCTGCTTCGGATTCCGTTGGTGAAATCGTAACTATCTTCGCCTTCGGACAAGATGTTTTCAAAACCGGTCGACGGATAGATGTTCGCGCTCGTCTCGGCGCTCGTTCCGAATGGCGTTTGGGTGAGGGCCGCTAAGGCGGCGCCGGCTAAAGTCATGGCGGAGAGGGCGGCGTAAACGAGGATATTTTTTCGTTCTTTCATTGTGAATTTTTTCCTCTCATAATGTTTCCGGTGCATATCAACCGAATTGGTGGGAAGCTTCTTCGGTACATCCCTCAGGGGACGACATGCACCTTTTTTCGACCCCGAGGGTAGACATCATTTGATTTCTGTTGGATCCTCCTTAACGAGCCGATGGCTCATTTTGCTTTTTGGATGATCAAGCGGCATCCTCTCCTCGACGCTCACGATGGCGGGGAAGGGGGCGTGCGGTTCCTTTTGGTACCAATACGCCGTTGAGGAATAATCGTCCGAGCGATGGTTGGCATGACCATGCTCAATCGTGACCCGGATGGCCTTCTCGAAATTGATCGGATCGAGGATGTGGTAACGGTAATAGGTGATGAGGTTCTTCCAATTCGGATCCCCTCCGAGGATCAAGCCGTTGAAGGGGGCGTTGTACTCTTGGCTCGGGCACCAGGCGAGCCCGAAGTAATCCTCGGTCCCGGTGCCGTTGAGGGTCGGCTCTTTGGCCCCGTCGATGAAGATCATGTCGTCGCCCTCGCCGGGCCAATCCCAGTCGGGGTCCTCGTTGTAGTTATCGATGTCGAGGTGGCAGCCCACGTAATGGCCTTCGCCCTTGGCATCTAAGATCACGTAGTTGTCTTGGCCGCTCAGATTCGATCCACCGAAGTTGTACTCAAGGCGGTCTTTGAAAGCCTTTAAGTCCTTCCCGAGGCACGGGCAGACCCTTCGCCACGAAGCGTGGAAGCGGAACACGTCGTCGTCCGGGGCTTTCGGAAGCTCCCGGTAATCGACGTAGAAATACAGAATCAAGGTCGTCTGGCAATCGTTCTCGACCTCGATGAGGGCTTTCTTGTAAGGCATGGGCCACCACGAATTGAGCCCGAGACCGTTCTCGGGGCCCATTTGAAGGGGGGCGGACACGAAGTTCTTGCTCCGCGCATGGCCCATCCCGAAAAAGTCGCCGAGGGGGACCTCGACCGAAGGGCTTTTCTCATCGTCCCAATACATCCGAATGAGGGTTTTCCGAAGAGCGTTTTTCTCGATGACGAAGCCGGCGTTGGAGATGGTCATCCAAATGTGCTCGACCTGACCGGGCCGATCCATGCGGGCGATGATTCTTTTTTCTCCGGGCTCGATGTAGATCCGGTCGTCGTTGCCGCCCGTCCGGTCGTAGGAAGAAAAGCGGAGCCTCTTCCCTTCTTTTTTCTTCGCCAGTGAGGCGAATGTCGTTTGATAGTCCATGTGCGGACCTCCTTTTTCGGTGTTCATTTTCATCATTTGAGCCCGCTGATGGCGATGCCGGCGATGATCTTCTTTTGAAAGATGGCGAAGATCAATATGGGGATGGCAATGGCCATGAGGGTGGCGGCGATGACGATTCCGTAATTCGACGAATAGTTGGAGTTGAGGATGCGGATAACCTGCATGACCTGGGCGATCTTGGTGTTGTTGACGATCGTGAGGGAAGGCCAGACGAAGCTATTCCAGTAGCCCATGAAGGTCGTGACCCCGATGATGACCATCGGAGTGGAGGACATCGGGAAGAAGACCCGCCAGAAAATCCCCCAGCGGCTGCAGCCGTCGATGGTCGCCGCCTCCTCGAGGGAGACGGGGATCCCATAGAAGAACTGCCGGAAGAAAAAGATGTTATAGGCGCTCACGACGCCGGGGATGATTAAAACCCAAATGGTGTCGACCATGTGAAGGAAATAGACGACTTTGATGGAGGTGAGGAGAATCGTGATTCCGGGGATGAACATCGTGATGATGAAATACCACCACAGGGCTTTTTTGCCCCGGAACTCCATCGTCGCGAAGGCATAGGCGGCGAGCATGTTGACGAAGAGGCTCAGAACGACGGCGATGACGCTGACCAGAAGGGTATAGCCGAGGCTCGAGAGGAAGTTGTAGCCGTTGAGGCTGCTCGTCAAGACCTTCGAGAAGTTGTCCCACGTGAAGTTGTTGGGCCAGAAAGTGTTGGGGAGCTGCCAAATCTCCCGGCGGGTTTTGAAAGCGGCCGGGATCATCCAGATGATCGGGAAGACGATGAGGGCGCAGACGAGGGCGGCGATGAGGCCGAAAACGATCTTCTTGACGATCTTCCGCTTGGTGAAGTTCTTCTTTTTGGTTTCCATGTCAGGCATCCTCGCTCCGCTTCGATTGAAGAAGGCGGAAAACCACGATGTTGACGCCCATGATGACGACCATGACGACGAGGGCTCCGGCGATCGTGGCGTTAGCCGGGCGCGACGGATCGCGGAAAGCGTTGAAGAGGTAAAGGACCGGGGTCAGCGTTTCATCGAGGGGGCCGCCTTCGGTCATGATCAAGGGGATTTCCATCATCTGCATCGACGTCGTGATGAGGTTGACGATGATGAGGACGAGGTAGTTGCGCATGCTGGGAATCGTGACGTGGACCATCGTCTGCCACCAACTGGCTCCATCGATCTTGGCGGCGTCGAAGTAGTCGTTGGGGATGTTAATCAGCCCCGCGTACATGACGAGGGTGTTGTAGCCGAAGCCGAGCCATAAGGTCGGGATGATGATGGCGGCGTAGGCCAAGACCTCATCGCTGGTGAAACTGACGGGGTCCTTGTTGAGCGAAACGAGGATCGAGGTGATGAGACCACCGCCATAGTTGGTCAATAAAGTGAAGATGACCGAAGCGGCGATCCCCGAGATGAAGAAAGGAATGAAGATGACGATCTTGACGAAAGAGCCGAACTTGTTGTTCATGGCTTTGAGGACGAGGGCGAACAGGAAGGTGATCACAATCATCACCACCGTAATGATCGCGGTCATAACGAGGACGTTCCGGAAACTCTTGGCGAAGAGGTCAGTTCCAAAGATGTATTCGAAGTTCTGGAGGCCGACGAAAGCCGAGGTGTTGTAATCTTGAAAGCTCCGGATGAGGGCCATCACGAGCGGGGTGACGACGAAGATGGTCAAAAGGGCGAAGGCCGGCAAAAGCATGAGATAGGCGACCCATTGATTGCGATAAGTAAAACGATTGTGCCGCTTCTTATCGAGGCGGAACATCTCGTTGTCGACCAATGGGCGGGCTGAGTTCATGCTTGATCCTCGTTATGAAAGGTACGGGTTGGTCTGATAATCCGAAGCGGAGATCAATGAATTGATAGTTTGGACGGCCGTGGAGATGGCGTTGTTGACCGTCGAGGTCCGGAAGCTGTCCCCCTTCGAGGAATCGCATTTGACGGCCATCGTCTCGAACATCGCCCCGACCGCGGTCGAGATGCCCCAAAGGTATTTGGGCTCGGCCTCGGCGAGGGAGCTGACTTCGTTGACAATCGCGAGCATATCCTTGTATTCATCGGTGACGTTGGCGGAAAGGTAGGCCTGAACGCTCTTGGTGACGGCGGCTTTGCTGTAGCAGGCGGCCTTGAAGAAATCGGCCGTTCTTTCGGTGTCGTCGGAAAGGAACCACTTCAGAACCGTGGCCGCCTTCGCTTTGTTGCTTCCGGAAGAGGAAATGGCGTAAGTCCAGCCTCCGTTGGTGGCGCTGCACTTGGTGGCGTCGCCGTCGGCCGTCGGGATCATGGCAATCCCGATGTCATCCAAAACGTCGGGATAATCATTGACGATTTCGGCGATCGACCAGCTTCCGGCCAAGGTCATCGCGAGCTTGTCTTCGCACAGCCCTTCGATAATGTCGGTGTAGCCTTTCGGAGAAACGTTCCCAGCCGGGCAATAGCCGCCGGCATAGACGTCATAGAAGAAACCATTGAGGTCACGGTAACCCTGAGAATCGACGAGGCACTGATCCCATTTGTCGTTGACGGCAAGGCCCCCCGTCGTGTTGATTTGCATCCCATAAGTGGCCCAGCCCAAGGCGGTTCCGATCGGAAGGCCGAGGCAGTACTGGCCCTTCCGAAGGGTCGGAAGGACTTTGGAACAGGCTGAGAGAAGGTCGCTCCACGTCGAGGGGGCGGACGTGACGCCGGCGGTCGCGAACATCGATTTGCGGTAGAAAAAAAGGGTCGAAGGTTCGACCAATTGAGGATAGGCGTAGACCTGTCCGTTATACGAAACCATGTCGAGGACATTGGGGAGAATATCGTCGATGGCGGCTTCCCCCATCAGATCGTTTAAGGGCTCCCCATAGCCGGGGACGATCAAATCGTGGTAGATGTTTCCGTAGCTGATCATGAAGATGTCGGGGGCGGCGTTGTTCTCGCGGGCGCTCGTCAAAGCGTCGCTGTAGACCGAATCCTCAAAGAGCTTGATGTCGAGCTGGATCCCGTCGTCTTCGATCGAATTGAACTTCTTTCTCATCTCGATCAGATGGGAATTGCTCCAATCCTCAAAACTTTGGGCGTACATCGTGATGACGGTGGCGCCGGGTTCGACGTACTCGTCTTCACTGTCGGTTTGGCAGCTGGCCATCCCGATCGAGGCCAGGGCGACCAGGGCGAGAGTCTTCAACGTTCGTTTGTGATCCATTTTGGATCCTCCTTTTGTTTATTCGTCAATGCTTGTCAGGATGGCTGATCGACTCGCCGAGTTTTCCACCCGGATGCCACATAACATATTGTTGAGGAGAGATGTGCTTTTTTGCCTGGAGGATCACGGAGAGACCCTGCAAAACCAAGATCTCAGAGATGATGGACGCGCGAGGGGCCTTGTCGAGGGGGCCGCCTTCATGGTCGGCGTGGGCCGGAAGGAAAGCATCACTGTGCTTGGCCAACCAACTATCCGCGCACCCCGAAACGCCGATTACTTTGCAACCGTTCTTTTTGACCGCTATCAAGGTGGATTTCAGTTCCGTGGTTTCGCCCGAATTTGAGATGGCGATTACGACGTCGCCAGGGATCAATTGACCGCAAGAACCATGAACCGCTTCAGTTCCATGAAGATAATATGTCGGCGTCCCCGTACTTGAAAGTAGCGAAGCTAAATATTCAGCAACATGCGAAGGTTTTCCAATTCCGGTAATATGAACTCGATTCCCATTGGCCTCGGCGTGCTCGATGAGTTCGATCGAGGATTGAAAGGATGCAAAGTCCATACACTTGAGGGTGTTCGCGGCTTCCGCGGCGACAATTTTCTTAAACTCGAGGAATGTATCCTCTTCGTTCTTGCATATCAGGAAGGCCTTTTTGATTTTGAGGGCAAATTCCCCATCGTGGCACTTCTCGACGTAATCCTCGACCTCTTGAATCGTCGGGAGGGAAGGCATCGCACCGAGCTTCTGCACGGTGAGGGCCGCGACGTAGGACCCGAAATGAAGGGCGTCTTTATGCGAAAGCCCGCGGACGAGGCCCGAGGCGAAAGCCCCGATGAACGAATCTCCGGCGGCGGTCGGATCGACGACCTTAACATTGGGGATGGCGGGATTGACGATCCTCTCTTTTTCGTTGATGAGGACCGAACCGGCTCCACCGAGAGTGATCAGAACGTTCTTCACGCCTTTATGAAGCAAAAAATCAGAACATTTAGTGATATCGTTATCATCGGCTTTTTTCCCGAGGTTGTTAATCTTTATTCCCGTGAGGTCGGAGGCTTCGTGTTCGTTCGGCGTCAGATAATCGACGACGCGAAGGAAGTCGTCCTTCATCGGCTGGCTCGGGGCCGGATTCACGATGACGACGACGCCGTGATCATGCGCCAGTTGAGCCAGATATTCATTAACCTCGATAGGGATTTCGAATTGAAGGATCAGACAAGCGTAATCCTCGATTCTCTCTTCCAAAAAACGAACGTCGTCGACAGTGATCCGGAAATTCGCCCCCGGGTTCATTATGATTCGATTGCACTTGATTCCATCGATAGTTTCAATGCTAACGCCCGAAGCGCCCGAAGAACAGTTGTCACGACGCCCGATCTCACTTGTGTCAACGCCGGAAGTTCGGACGGCCGTGACGAGTTCCCGAGAGAAACCATCGTCGCCCGTCATCCCAAAGAAATCGACCGGCAAGCCAAGCCGGGCCGCTTGAACGGCTTGGTTGGCGCCTTTGCCGCCGGGGGCTTTCGAAAAACCCGCCCCAACCACTGTTTCCCCCGATGAGGGGAAGCGGATGGTTTGGGAAATCAAATCCTCAACAAGGCTTCCAACGACAAGAATTTTCTTTGTTCCCATATTTGGCTGTTTTGTGATATCGATATCACTTTATGCGCCTTTATTATAACGAACATGATTGGCTTGTCAAGTAAGCGCTTCCAAATTGTTTTATCGAACGATGGTTTATGAATAAAAAAGAGGAATCCCGCCGAAGGGAATTCCTCCGTGATGATGAGGCAATAGTCCACTACCGCGACGGAATCAAAACCCGATCCTCCCGCCGCATATAAAAGTGCTTCACGAGGCTTGTCAAGGCCATGTAGGAAACGATCACGAGACTCAGGAAGACATAGAACTCCCATCCCAAGGGGGTGAGGGAAAGGTAATTGCCTAAAGGCGTATACGGGAGAGCGGTCACGATCGCCAAACTCACGCAAGCCGAGAAGATGAGGAACTTCGATGGTTTGTTCTTCCCGAAAGGGAGTCGACGGCTTCGGAGCAGCAAAATAATCAAGATCTGGGTCCACATGCTTTCGACGAACCATCCAGTCTGAAACAAAGAGGTGAAGAGGCTTTGATCAACACCCGGGTCGTTGTAGGAGCCTCCGGCGAAGCGCGGGCAGAGAAGGAAGAAGAGCGTCGCGTAGGTCACCCAATCGAAAACCGAGCTGATAGGGCCGAAGACGAGCATGAATTTGCCGATTCCGCTGGCATCCCATTTCTTGGGCTTAAGGAGCATCTCCTCGTCGACTCGGTCCCAAGGTATGGCCGTGCAGGCGAGATCGTTCATAAGGTTGAGAATCAGCAAATGGATCGGCAACATCGGGAGGAAGGGAAGGAAGATCGCGGCGATGAGCTCCGAGAAGATGTTCCCAAAATTCGAGGAGGCGGTCATCTTGATGTATTTGATCATGTTCCCGTATGTCCGGCGGCCTTCGATGATGCCGTCTTCAAGGACGAGAAGATCCTTTTCGAGAAGAATCACGTGGGCCGATTCCTTGGCGATGTCGGCGGCCGAATCGACGGAGATGCCAATGTCGGCGCTCTTCAAGGCCGGAGCGTCGTTGATCCCGTCCCCCATATAACCGACGACATGCCCGTTCTTCTTCAAAGCATCGACGACGATGGCTTTGTCTTCGGGCGAGAGTTTAGCGAAGATCGACACCTCCTCGACGGCTTTAGCAAGGCCTTCCTCGTTTAGAGCCTCGACGTCGAAACCCGTCATCACCCGGTCGGAGGCGATCCCGACTTTGTTGGCGATGGCGACCGAGACCTCGACGTTGTCGCCGGTCAGGATCTTCGTCGTGACGCCGTACTTCTTCAACGAGGCGATGGTCGCCGAAGCGCTTTCTTTCGGGGGGTCGTAAAAGGTCAGATAGCCGATGAAGACCATGTCGGCCTCGTCCTTGACGGAAAAGGCCCCGACAGCGGCGGGGTTGGTTTTCTGGGCCACCGCGATGACCCGGTAACCTTTCTTTGAACAGTTGCTTACGCGCGCGAGTATCCTCTTCTTAATCTTATCGTCGAGGGGGACGGCCTGCCCGTCCACCTGGGCAAAGGAGCAGATCGAGATGACTTCCTCAACCGCGCCCTTGGTGATGAGCTGGGTCTTCCCGTTCTTGTCTTTGACCACGACCGACATCCTCTTGCGCTGAAAATCGAAAGGGATCTCGTCGATTTTGACGAAGGAGGTCTCGAGACCCAGCAGCATCGGATACTCGGCTTCGAGTTCATGGGTCTTGACGATGACGGACTTGTCCATCAAATTCTTGAGGCCAGTTTGAAAATATGAGTTCAAGAAAGCGTGGCGAAGGACTTTGGGGTCGCGTTTCCCCATGACGTTGAAATGGTCTTCGAGCGCCACCTTGTCTTGGGTTAAAGTCCCGGTTTTGTCGGTGCAGAGGATATCGATGGCCCCAAAGTTTTGAATGGAATCGATCGATTTCACGATGACCTTGTGCTTGCTCATCATGATGGCCCCTTTGGCCAAACACGACGTCACGATCATCGGGAGCATCTCGGGGGTGAGCCCGACCGTAACCGACAAAGCGAAGAGGAAACTGGAAAGCCAATCGCCTTTGGTAAAGCCGTTGATGAGGAAGACGGCTGGGACCAACACGATGATGAAACGAATGAAGAGCCACGAGACTTTGTCGATCCCTTGATTGAAGGCCGACTTGCCTTTCTTGACCCCCAGTTTGCTGGCGATCTGACCAAAATAGGTTCCATTGCCGACCTTGATGACGATGGCGCTGGCCGATCCGGAGACAACGGTCGAACCCATGAAGGCGAGATTCTGGCAATCGGTGATCGAGAGGCGGGAACCGGTGGCGACGGGGAACGAGACTTTTTCGATCGGTTCGCTTTCGCCGGTCAGCGAAGACTGTGAAACGAAGAAGTCTTTGGTTTCCAAAAGACGGATGTCGGCGGGGATGATGTCGCCGTTGGCGAGGTGGACGATGTCACCGACGACGATTTCCCGGATGGGAATTTCCTCGTTCTTCCCTTCACGGGTCACCGCGACGGTCGTCTCGACCATCTCCGACAACTTGGCGATGGCTTTCGAGCTTCGGTCTTCGGTGATGAAGCGGAAGATCGACGAAAGGATGACGAGGGAAAGGATGACGATCGGGGTCGAGGGATCCTTGTCGGGGGAAAGGATGACGTCGGTAACGAAAGAAACGACCCCGAGGATCAAGAGAACGATGCTGAAAGGATTCGCAAAAGCGAGGATGAACCTTTTGATCCCGCTGTCGCGATGGCCTTTAGCCAAAACATTCGACCCGAATTCTTTCCGTTTTTCTTCAATGTCGTCTTCTTTGAGACCGGCGGTCGAAGAGGATTCAAAGCGGGCAAGGATGTTCTCCGCGCTCAGCTCCGACATGTCGCTGAGGTACGATGAAAAACCGCCTTTGATCTTCTTAGGAACGTTGGTCGCGTTGTCTTTGTTCATTGGACTTATCTCCTTGTTAAGAGGAAATAGGCCATTACTATGACTAAAAGGTTATGCGATAGCCATGGTAACGTCTTTTTCCGTTATTGGTCGGTCTGCGAATGTGCAACATTTACCATCACCAGCCATGGCTATCACTTCCTTCCGTCTTTTTGCGACACCACTATAAACCCTCAACATTAAGGAGGGGAACCAAAATCGCAACTTTCAGCGGAAAGGCCAGAACGGTTCTCCATCCGCCCTATTTTTCCTTGGCAAAATGCTCCGACCGCAATCTTGACGAATGGCCAAAGTCATTTGCTTCTTCTCAAGGCATGAAAAACGAAGGCAAAACGAGTGCTGGTGCTTAAACTATTTGCCCTTGTCGGAGGGGGAAAAACCGAAAAAGAGAAAGCGACGAGGGCCGATTGACGAAGATCTAGGCTCCCCATATAATCACTTTAATCGGTTCTTGATGGACATAGGACTCTCCGTTTTGTCTCTTTATCCTGTAAAGCTGATTCGCGAGACTTCGTCCATCGCAATCATCCGCTAGGACAACTCTTCTCAAGTTAGAAGAGGGAGGGCACCATGATTTACTCGATCAAAAGATGGTTCAGCATTCAGATGGTCAAACACGCCCATCTGATGATCCTGCTCGGCATCGTCATCTTCAATGTCGTCCTTTGGCTCGCCGCTTCTTTGGCGGCTTTTTTGGTCGACCGAACCGACTTCGCCAATTACGGGGAGGCCCTAGCTTGGTGCGTCGCGTGGCTTCTCGATCCTGGAACGTACAACTACTCCACGCCCTTCGCGATTCGACTTGTATCGGTGATCGTCATCATCACGGCCATGGTGACCTTCAGCGGCGGCATCATCGCCTACGTGGCGAACCTTTTCTCCACCATCGTCGAGGATTCGAAAAAGGGAAAGGGCCGGCTATATCTCAAAGACCATATCGTGATCCTGAACTGGAGTTCCGAAGCCCCAGAGATCATCTGCGATTTCAGCTGCCGCGACGAGAAAGAAGACATCGTCGTCCTCTCTTCCAATGATCGGGACACGATTGAGAAGCAGGTTAAGAATAAAGCCTTTGAACAAAAACGGAATCTCAGAAACTGCAATTTGATCGCCCGAACGGGGTCGGTCTTTTCGGAAGCCACCCTCGACAGCGTCGGGATCAAAGACGCCAAAACCATCATCATCCTTCGGGATGAAAGCCAAAAAGGGATTTCCGACGAAGACGCCGACATCATCAGCCTCAAAGCCATGATGATGGCCTTATCGGAAATCAAACGCCCGGAGCAAACCGTCATCATCGAAGTAGCCCGTAAGGAGACCGCTGATCTGATCCGGGCCGATCGGACGAGAACCGGTCAAGTTATCCCCATCATCGCCCGCGAACTGATGGGCCATCTCATCGCCCAAACGATCCTTGTTCCGGACATCAACAACGTCTATAGCGAGCTCTTTTCTTACGAAGGGGCCGAATTCTACGAGATTCCGCATATCGAAGAAAAGAAAGCCATCGAGATATATAATTCCATCGTCCCGATGGAAGAAAACGGGCATAGTTTCGCCTTGTCCGAAGGGGTCAAGAATCTCCGGCGGATCCGCAAAGGAAAGCTTCCCGCTCCTCGTCTTCTTCATATGAAGAAGCCCCTTGAGGGCGAAAGCCGAAACGTCATCGTCTTTGGAAAGAGCACCAAGCGGCCTTACATTGAGGAATCTATCCGCCACTTCTCCCTCGACTGCGGGGAAAAGACCGATATCCGCTTCATCGCCGAAACGACTCCGCAGCTCATTTATGAGATGATTGAGAAGACCCCCGCGGTCAAAACCATCGTCATCCTCTCCGACGACAGCCTGCCGGAAGACCACCTCGACTCCAACGTCCTCTTCACCCTTCTCTTGATCAAAGACATCACGAAGGAGAGAAAGATCACCGTCATCGTAGAAATCCTCAACCAGTTGCATCAAGAGATCTCGAAACGTTACAACGTCGACAACATCATCGTCAGCACCACTTACGTCAGCCACATGATCACTCAAATCAGCGAAAATCGGGCATTGTTTCCTTTGTTCGAAGACCTTTTGACTTATGACGAAGAAAAGGATGTTTCGTATGAAATCTATACTTATGAAGCGGGCGAGCTCTTCGCGGAACCCTTGCCACTTCGTTTTGGAGCCAGATCCGAATTCATCAATTCGGTATACGTTTCATCAAAAGAAAGAATGATTCCGATTGGCTTCATCCACGAAGATCGATTCCAACTTTTCAAAGGCAATCTTGACAAAGAAGGATTGATGCTTGAGAAGGGCGACCGAATCATCGCGATCGATCGATAAAAAGAGCGAAGAATTCGTTTGTTTCATTTAAGAGAACAGATTAAGGCGTTAAACGGTTGTAGCGTCATATAAAAGGTCATAGAACTTTTGATCTTTTCAAGCAACCACAACCGGAAACAATCCAAAAACCATGACGATATCAAAAACAAGAAAGCAAAGAACGGTAACAGAAGAAAAAATAAGAATCGGGAAATTAAAGAATATCGAAACCATGCCATAACAGGCCATTCCAAAAAAGAAAAAACAAACCAGAAGAGGCAGCCATGAATAAAAACGAGGTCGTAATAAAGCAAAGCCAAAAACCATCTCGAAATCCCTTTTCAATACCAAAGTTAAAGTTTCCCAAAACAACAAACCAAAAAGAAAAATCAATGCGACGATATTGCATAAAAAAGGATTGATAATGGTGACGATGAATCCAAACACCGTAAGAATCAAAGTAGAGAAAATGGAGAGGACACGAAACGCTAAACGTTTCCTAAAAGAAAGGGGCCGAGGGATCGGGTCAATGTTCTTCGAGGATAAAAACCCAGAAAGAAGAGGAATAATAACGGCTATAAGAAGACAAAAATACGATGTGATAATGGAATGAGTGAAAGGGGCAAAATTGAATCCGATGGAATTGTTATACATCGAAGGATTTTTGATAAGAGAAGGAATTAAAAAAAACCAAAATGGTTGAGGCAAAACGAGTAGAATCAGATTTTTCCACCATTTCGTTGGCAAAAAAAGCCAAAGGTTGGCGAATAGAAGATGATTTTTGCGAAATGCAAACTCGAATATCAGCGTTCCGAAGAAAATGATATACGCAGACGCAGCAACAGGGCAGAAGATTCTTGCAGAAATGGCTTCGGTTCGTTGAACGTCGTTCTCAGGACTTATCAAAAACGAACTCAAAAAGAAAACGAACAAGAAACAAATGGCGATCAAAGAAAGCAGCATTTCAAAGCAATAATAGAAACGAAACTGCCGTTGCGTATACTTGTTTTCGAAATGTTCCTTGTGTGTTTTCATATATCACCTTACTGTGTGACATACATTGTTACCATCAAAGAAAAACCAGAAAACCGCAGATGGCAAATCGGAAAGAGACAAATACTGACAATAACTCAACTGACCCAATTTTTCATAAAGTTGTGATGGCAAATTGTATCCCGAAAAAATCGACGAAGATCCGTAACAGCAATCAAAAAATCCGGTCGCGAAAGTAACGCAGTTATTAGTTAAAACATCGTAACCATCATTTTGGTTTGAGGCAAAGGTTGATGCTTCTGTCGCGGAAGCGCTGTTAACGGAAATCGTAACGGCCCTAATGATCTCCGAAGATGTGCCTAAAGAATTGCCACCATTTAGGTATGGTTCAAGGTCATATTCAACTCCGGCGTGTGGTGTATATTCGGTATTGCAAACTGTACCTGCCCATTTTCCGAGAAAAACAGTTGTCTGAGGTGGAATAACGAATTTTCCCATTTGGAAAGAAAAGTCATGGGAGTTCGAAAAAGAAACAAAAGCATGTCCGAAATCTCCGAAAGAAGAAGACGAAGATGAAGAACCGGAGTTTTGAGAATACAAAGTCATTTGATATATGTGACATGCGCCTGGACCATCGGGATCAAAAATCGGAACATTGGTGGCAAAAGAAGCAATGCACAAACTAAGTAATGCAAAACTTGTAATTATCATATTTGTATTATATACCAGCCTCCATAAGAAAGAAGGTAAGACATGCTAACCCACATTCTTTTGTCAATAACTCAAACGACACCATCTTTCAGCAAATGAGTGACAGTAATCGAAAAACGTATCCGCAACTTTGCGTATCAAAAACTAGAAACCTTATCTTTGAGATATCATGGACAGAGGTTGCAAAAACGTTTTTGCCTCAATATTCGTTGAATGCAAAAAACACTAAAGCAATAATATTGGCAGAGGAATCCTAAATGAAAAAACACTTTGTCGGTCTCTTTGGAATATGGGCTTTGGCGGGACCCATCATCGCCCTATCGACCTTCAACGCCCCTTCTTCGGCTCTGGCCACAACCACCACATACGTCGCCGATACTACCACCCAAGTCACGGCCTCGACTCTTGTGAGCGGAGCCAAATACTTAATGTGTCAATATGCTTCCGCATCTTCGGCCTACGAAGTCCTTAACGGCACCACCACAAGCACCAAACAAATCCCCTTTCTCACGCCGAACTATTCGACCCTTGCCGCGCTAAAGAGCGGCGCCACTTCCCTCGCGGGCCGGTTCGTCACCTTGACCAACGCCACCGGATCGAACTGGTACATCCGTCGCAATTCCGATAGTTACTATTTTGCTTCCAACGGTAGCAGCGACCTCGTTTTCGCAAGCAGCAGCACTTATTCAGACACTTCCCGCACCTACTTCGTCCCACTAGTCGGGGGCAGCGCGAGTTACGTTCGTTTCTATGTTTATGGCGACTCCGCGCTTTTTCTCGGAACGAAATCCACTGGAAGCTATTTCGACACATGGCATGACCAGACGGGATCCGTCGCCACAAAAGACTTCATCCTTTACCGGGTCTACGACCAAAACGAGGAGGCCGCCAATTACGCCTCAAGCTTCAATACCTCCCTTGGGACAGTCTGCTCGGCGGACGGTTCCACCGCCATTGCGTCCCTTCGAAGTAAATGGTCCGAAGAATCGACGGCTTGGAACTCTCTGTCTTCGGCGGCCCGAAGCGTCATCACCTCGGCGACCGCAAGTTCGGATGCTGGAGCGAGCGAAGTCGCCAAGTGCAAGGCCAAATACCTCTACATCGCCAACAAGTACTCTTCCGATGGGTCCATCAACGATTTCATGAGCCTCCGGACGGCAAGCCTAAGCGATTCGACTTTGCTTTCGAAAGACTACGTCCCCGTTGCCCTTCTCGCCGTCTTCGGCGTTTTATCGATTGGTCTGTTAGGCGGATTCTTCGCATTTTCGCGGAAGCATCATTAGATATTCAGGGGACGCTTCGTAAAGCAATAACCCAATCCGACTTCAGATACCAACGAGACGATTCGGGTATCCCGTTTGTTTTAAAGACTCATTCTTTCGATGTTCCTTTGTTCTTCAAAACGGTGAAAAGGACGACCCCGATCCACAAAGCAAAACCGATAATTATTTTGGCAATGTTCTCGGAATACTCGACCGCGCTCTCGACCCTTTCGCAAAGTTTGAACACACCCTCCGTAATAGAAAAAAGCGACAATACTGACGTTAATAAAACGATGATGAAGTCGATTCTATTCTGCCTTCTCTTCTTCGCTTTGTTTTCTTTGTTTCGGATTGTCTCATTGGCCAGACTCATGATCTCGCCGAGGTTGCTCAAATCTTCATCGAGTTTCTTCTCGACGCTGATGGTCGAGAAATAATCACGCCAATAATTGATGACGTCGTTAACCTCGTCGATTCTTGTATAGGCAACGAAATGTGAACGGAATTTGAACAAAGCGTAATCGGCTTTGATCCTCATTATTTGCTCATAGTTCTTTCTAATGGTGGCTTCCTCGAACACATCACGCGGCAGGCAAGTCGTTTTTTCCAATTGCTTTTCTTGGCAATAATTCTCATACCAAAGAAGGATGTAGGATATCTCGACTTCGCTTAATCCGATGACGTGATTATCGTAATTGATATTGATCATGCAGGAGCCATTTCGGGAAACGCCGCAGAATGATCGTTCCGCTTTTTCGTAAAGGTGTGATGCATTTACGTTATCAGCATATCTTTCGTTTTTCGAAAGATGGGCACACACATTACGAAGTTCTTCGGCGGTACCATCCATTAGAAGGTTTCCAAATATCTTTGGCTTTTCTTCGGGGTAGGAGGGTTTATTATTGCCGGGGAAGTAGAGACCGCCGATACCGGCAAGTTGGCCAACAATGCGCTTCGAAAGGGTGGCGTCCGAATTCTTAGAAAGAAGCGGCCTTTTTTCGCGCACTTGTGTCACGAAAGAAAAGAAGTCAACACACTCTGTAACCATGGGTAAATGACCATTAACGTCGATCAGGTGGACGGGGGTCAGAAGAAAACCGATGCCTTGTTCAAACAAAAGCAATTCAGATGAAGAAAAGGAGAATTGGTACAGATTACCATTTTCCGAAAACGATAAGACTTCGGGAACATGATTGCCTTTCTCGACCAAATACGCGCAAATCGAGGAATCGCAGCGGCCTTTCCCGTCAACAAAGAAGAGTTCTTTTAACGAATCGGAAAGTTTGTACGAACTGAAAATTTTCCTTTCGAAAAAATCAGGCGAAACGTCATAAAAGATCTTTTCGTCGGAAAAAAAGAATGGCGTAATCATATCAAAATTCTCGTGGAAAAGAACGGAAGGTGAACGATGTGTTTCCATAAATAGCATATCGACGATGCTTTGATCGAGAGGCATTTTTCGCAATTCAGAAAACACTTCCTCAATGCTTTCCTTTTCTTTGTAACTGCGTTTTTGAGCAAGCGCGGAGAAGCAATCGGCCACGGCCAAAATCTTTGACTCCAAAAGTATTCTCTTACTCAAGAGTTTATCAGGATAGCCACTTCCGTCGAGCATTTCATGGTGCTGACCGGCAATTAAAGCCACTCTTTTTGATGCGTACTCTTCCAGTATTTCTCGCGAATACTTGATGTGCTCTTCCATCTCTTTTCTTTCAGGCGACGACAGACTGCCGGCCTTATGAATTATCGACTTGTCGATTCGCACTTTCCCTATGTCATGAAAAAGAGCACTGGCATAGATATCGTTTAAGTCGGCCTTCACATTCATCTGCCGATTTAAGACCGTCGCTATTTTGGCGACCTCAAATGAGTGAATGAGCATAGTCTCGTCCTCGCTCAAAAGCTTTTTAAACAGACTATCTAATGTTTCCATCGGTACATTACCCTCGAGAACTAAATGATAGTTAAATCATATTCGATTTTTTCTACCGATAAAACAATTTGTCGCGGCGGGCGGACTTTTTCACGCCGACGAATGAAACAAAAAAACCATTGTTACACGAATAATTCGGGGTTGCTCTGTGCCGTGCGATCATTCACCTGAAATCATTGATGATTGCTGGGTTAATAATCATCGCGAAATACTTCGAAATCGAACAATAATCATAAATGCTTGATCGCTTTTGAGAACTGGCGCAATTTGCAGGTGAAGGATTTATGGAAACCAATTCCCATCACCATTCATTTTGAATAATCCGCCGTGCTTTATACGACGATTCGGCAGCGATCTCTTGTGAAGCTTTTTAAAACAGTATTGACGCGATCGTTAAAACATCGATTCGTGGTTTGGGTCCTGGTTCACGGAGAATAAAAAAGTATGCCTTTAAGCATACTGATTGTTTTTGGTGACCCAGCCGGGAGTCGAACCCGGGATTCAACCTTGAGAGGGTTGCGTCTTAACCATTTGACCACAGGGCCGCGCCATAGATTAAAGCACTAGGGGGCAAAGAAAACAACTAATGAATGGGGTTGATGAAGCGGTTCGCGATTCTCGCGGCGAAGGCTTTGACTTCATCGAGGTCATCCTGATTGGGGCGATCCCTTTTCATGCTCATGAAATGCCCCATCACGTGAAGGCTTTCCTCTTCGAGATTAAGTCCGGCCTTCTTTGCTAAGGCGCGCAGTTTTTCGTTCGCGTCCCCGCTCCAGGTATTCGTGGAGAAGGTCACGACGGCCCCCACCATCTTGGAATCGAGGGATTTGATGAATCTCTTGAGATCCCCGTCAAGCCCCCCGGCGTAAATCGCGCCCCCGACGAAAAGGACGTCCACGGGAGAGTCGAGACGGGTCGCGGAATCAACCTCAATAGCCGGGATCGATAATTCTTCGGCCAAAACTTTCGCCACCTTGGCGGTGTTGCCCGTTCTCGAAGCGAAATAGACACCAAAGCTGACCATTATTTCGATAAGGAGGACGCGACAAAATTAAGGCGGATCGTGACCTCGCTTTTCCCCAATATTTCAATGATCTCGTGAAGGTTCGGGGATTGGACCGAGCCCGTAAGCGAAACCCGAAGGATCTCGGCCGCGTCCGAAACGGAACCGGCGAAAGCAGTCGGATTGGCTTTGTATTCTTTGTTCGATTCGGCAAAGCCATGGGCCTTGGCGATGTCTTTGACGCCGGCCCACCACGTCATCTCGTCCCCGCCGTAAGCCATGTGATCGGCCAAATCCGAAAGGAGAACGGACACGACCTTCTTGGCGAACTTTGGATTGAAGGGCAGCCCTTGAGCGAAGATCTTGGACCATTCTTCGTAGTAGAAGAAACGGGTCAGGGGCCAAATGTCAGAGTATTTGGCGTAGTCTTTGCGAGGATTTGGCCGGTCTTTCTCAATATTGAGGATCTTGGCGAAGTAGGATTCGTTGTGGTCAATTCTCTCGTAGAAGGCCGTATCATGGGCCAAAGCCCATTTCTTGGTCGCGGAAAGAAGAGAGGAAGCGCTCATGCTGGCGATGATCTCCTTCGAGAAGTAATTGAGTTTATCGATGTCGAAGAGGGCCCCGTCAAGGGACATCTTCTCAAGATTGAAAGGGAATTCCTTAAGATCGAACGATTTGCTTTCAATCGACCATTCCTCGAAATTCGAATTGGCGATCGACATGAGATAGACCAACAAAGCGTTGGGGTTGTAACCTTCATCGAGGAAATACGAGACCGCGGCCTCGGGGTCCTTCCGCTTGGATAGCTTTCGCTTGTTCCCGTGATCAAGCTTCATGATGTTGGGGATGTGGGCGTATTTGGGGGCCTTCCAGCCGAGGGCCTTGAACATATCGAGGTGGATCGGGGTCGAGGGGATCCATTCCTCGCCGCGGGTGATGAGGGTCGTCCTCATGAAATGATCGTCGACGACATGGGCGAAGTGATACGTCGGGAGGCCGTCGCTCTTGAGGATGACCACGTCGACGTCGTTGTCCTGAAGCTCGATCTCCCCGCGAATGGCGTCGATGAATGTGGTTTTCTTGTCATGGTCGCCATTGGAACGATAACGGATGACCCACGGGGTCCCCGCTTTGATCTTGGCGATCCTCTCCTCGACGGTCAAATTCCGATCGCGAGCGTAGGATCCGTAATACCCAGGTAAAACTTTGTTGGCTTCTTGGGCGGCCCGGATCTTCTCCAGATCCTCGGTTGAGCAGAAATCGGGGTAGGCCCTTCCGCGGAGGATCAATTCCTTGATGACGATGTTGTAGATATCCTTTCGGAGGGATTGCTGATAAGGTCCGTAGAGGCCTTTGTCGCCGTTAGGGAAATAGCCTTCGTCGGCGGCGATGCCAAACTGCTTAAGCTGCTCGATGAGCTGATCGCCGCTTCCTTCGATCGTCCGTTTGGTGTCGGTGTCCTCAAGGCGGAAAAAGAAAACGCCTTTGGTTTGCTTGGCAATCGTGTAGCCGATCAAAGAAGTAAAGAGGGACCCCGTGTGAAGAAATCCGGTCGGAGAGGGGGCGAAACGCGTCACTTCGGCGCCTTCGGGCAGATGACGGAGAGGATATTTGTCCTCAAGTTCGGAAATGGTCCCCTTGATTTCGGGGAATAATAATTCAGCTAATTCTTCATTCGTGGCCATGGAAATACCAACCTTTTAGTGTCCGTATGGATTATACCTTCCCCCATTTGATAGTGCCACTTGATTAACAAAAAGCCATTATCTATAATGGACAAGCCCAAAAGGGTCATCGCAGGTGTAGTTCAGTGGTAGAACATTACCTTGCCAAGGTAAATATGCGGGTCCGATTCCCGTCACTTGCTCCAGATCGAAAAAAGCCCCGACAAAAATCGGGGTTTTTCATTTATTTGGGAGAACATTGAAACCAAAATGGGAGAAAATGTAAAATATCTTTTTTATTGACGGAAAAAATATCCAAAATATGCAAAAAGTTGAAATGGGTAAAAAGCCATAAATCAAAAACGATTTTTTATACGTCTTTGGCAAAAAGCCCTTCAGCGAAATTTGGAATTACCAAATGGATGGGCCTTTTTCTTGATTAGCGTCAATTTATCATTGGAGATTTCCCACCATCTTATTTGTTCCGGGGATCCAATTTCGACCATGAAAAGTTCCGCCCCGCAAAAGAAATATATCTTCGCGAAATCTTTATTGTGTTGACCCCATTTCGCCTTGACGAGAACTTCTTTGATCTGCCTCGCGGCAAAATAGCCCCAAATCCCCTCAGCCCTGAGGAACAGTTCGTTGATGGGAAATACGTCGACGTCGTTCCGGCTCGAATTGTTGAGGATTCCCGTCTTCGTGATGATCGAATTCAACGCCCTGGTTACTGCTAAGGGCCCATCTATCGACCCGATGGAGTTGATTCCGGGGTCCTTCTTGTCGTCCTTAACCGGGGAGACAAAACCCGTCGCGGGGTCTTGCTCGAAATGGGCCTTCATGGTAGAAAACTTTTTTATGCGGACGGCATTCATCTCGGCGGCCGTCGGCGACAAACCATAGTCATAAGCCATGGCGGCACCCAGCTGGCCCTCCTTATCCGATTCCGAGCCGGTCACCTCGAGGCCGACGTCGAACGAGCGACACGTGGGGATGAAATCCGGGAACCTGTTTCTGTCCTTTTTCTCGCCGGCGCGGTAACGCAGGAAATAATACCGCCTGTCGACCACCTCAGCGAGGCATATCCGGGCGTACCTTTCCTTGTATTCGTTGCTGAACGGCCTATCCACCCCCCGATTTAACCACCGCTTGGAAATAGATTCAAGGCCAGGCCCAATCGACACGGGGCCGCCCAAATGAAGATCTTCCCGCAAGGAAACGACCGGCGAAAACGTTGATATGAGAGAGGCTGGCCCGTTAAGAAAACGAAGCGAAGAGAAATCAAGAGGGATAACCACCTTATTCTTGTCTGCATTGGAGGGCGTTGGTTTCGGTAAACGCCCTAGAAACAGCCTTTACTTACTTCATCACAAAAACGTTCCACCAACGCAGCATGCATCGCTCTCTTTTTGATCAATTTCGCATCGGAAAAACAAGGCGTATTCATTATGTTGCATCGACAAAAAACAGATTGATTCCGAAAGGCACAAAAATCTTCACTGAATGATTCGCATAAAAAACATCGACACTCGTTATCAAAAAATGATTTGCACAATCGGCTGAGATCAATTTTTGCAAACCAAAAAAACGATGATGGCATTTTAAAATGCAGGTAATCCGAAAGACCCAAAGTAAAGATCAATTAACACGTTATTACGCGTTTTCGTTGTTTTCGAAAACGAAGCATATGTGCCGATTATAAATCGAGCCTTTTATCTTCAAAAAAAGTGTTACCAAAGCGTCGGAACTCCCGCCACATACCTCCAGTATCCAGCGCTCTCGGTCGAACTATAATAGTAAGTTGGCCTTGAATCGGGATTCCAACTCGAATCCCAACCACTTGGTGTAGAAACGGCCTCGCAATAGATTGAAAGCGAAGAACATCCTCCAAAGGAGTAAAACTTCACCTGCGTTACCGAGGAAGGAATGACAATCGTTTTCAACGATGTGCACCTTCTGAAAGCGGATTCATCGATGCTCGTAACCGAAGAAGGAATGATTACGGAGGCAAGCGAAGAGCAATCTCCAAACGCCCAATCATCGATGCTTGTAACCGAGGATGGGATGGAAATGGAAGCAAGCGAAGAGCAACCTATGAACAGGCCATAAGGTATAGCGGTCATCGAATCGGGTAAAACCACGGAAACCAATGAAGTACAGTTCCAAAAAACTTCTTCGCCCAACTGCGTTACGGAAGAAGGAATGACGATTGTGTTAAGGCTAGAACAATTAACAAAAGCACACTCCCCTATTGATGTGACAGATGAAGGAATCTCCATTGAGGCTAATTGAGTGCAGCCAGAAAAGGCGAGATTCCTAATATCGGTAATGGTTGAAGGAAGCGAAATGGAAGTCAAAAGGCCGCAATCTTTAAATGCGGATGCACTCAAAATGGTTATGCTTGTATCTTTGTATTCGCACGGTACCACGACTGATACTGCCGAAGTTTCACAATCATTAACGAAAATGCCCGAAATAGTGAGGGCATTTAGAGAGGTCTGCCACGGATTCGATGAGGCTGAACACGAATAGTTTATCGTCATCGTTTCGATGTCGGTTTGAGAAGATGCACTAATCTTGAAATACGATGGAGAATTGGAACCAAAATCGCATGATGGTGATGAAGAGTTGATGGTCCCACCATCATAATAGACGACGGCATTTGAAGAAGAATCCAGCCATCCATAAGAAACCGAAAGCTGACCGGAATCATTTTTGAAGGTTACAGAAAGACTAAGCAACCCACTGATTGCCGTTTTATTGGAGACATGTCCTCCTGATGAAATGCCGCCCCAACCATCGGCAATTTCTGAGTACCCGGAATAGGAGAATGTTATGGCGTTGCCTAGACGAGTTTGAATCGTATTAATGGTCTCGTTTGTGGGGAAAGCGTTGACAGATGATGAAAATCCAAGCGAATAACTGGCCTGTTCCGCCTTCGGTTCATATAACGTTTGGGACCACCCCAAACACGTTATCGTTAGCAAAGAAAACACGCCAAAAACGCAAGCAAACAAACAACTCTCCGTCCTTTTCAAAGTATTCATTGTCTCTTTGATCTTTCGTCTTTATACAACGAAAGCCTTTCCGGAAAAGTACACATATGCGAATTCTTCAAAAAACACAGGAAAATTGTGACGAACGTAAGAAATGCTTGAATACGGAAAAAAACGAACGATAATAGTAAAATCGATTATATGGAAAAGCGTACTTTTCCGAAGCAAAATCATGTGTTTTAAGGCAGAATTAAGGAATAAAATTTTCTTAGATTGCCGGTAAAACATGGAATACGGATACGTTCGAGTCAGCTCGCGCGATCAAAACGTCGCGCGCCAGATGGACGAAATGCGGAGATTTGGAATTCCAAATGACCGAGTATTTATCGATTATCAATCAGGAAAGGATTTTGAACGGAGAAATTACCGAAAGCTGATCAAACTTCTCGAAAGAGGAGATCTCCTCGTGATCAAATCCATAGATAGACTTGGACGCGATTATCAAATGATAATCGATGAATGGCGGAAGATAACAAAAACTCTAGGCGCGGACATTTTTGTGGTTGATATGCCTGTTCTAGACACGAGAGAAACCGGTTCTCAAGGCCTTATGGGGAGATTTATCAGTGATGTCGTCCTTCAAATCCTCTCGTTTGTAGCCGAAAACGAAAGAACGAATATTAGGGAAAGACAAGCGGAGGGGATAAAACTGGCCAAAGCACGCGGAGTAAGGTTTGGCAGACCGAGAAAGAAACTCTCGGAGGGAGCCGAAAACGTTTTTTTGGATTACAAAAATCGAAAGATAAACTGCAAAAGGGCGGCAGAATCAATCGGCGTTTCGGTTACTACTTTTTTTGAGATTCTCTCGGATCGTAGGAAAAAACCAAACAATAACGATAGACAAAAAAATGACAAAGCGGATTAAATTGCTGAATCGTCCGATTTCTCGGGTTCACTATCAACCTTAGTTTTTTTATACTTCCGAGAAAATTTGACCCAAATGACGAGGCTCTTGATGAAAAGGATCAAGCCGACGATCGAGGCGATGAACCCGAAGACGACCGCGATCTCGATCCGCCACAGCTCAGAGACACGGGCAAAGAAATCGATGGGGGCGTTGATATAAGTGAGCAAATCGACGAAGGCCGCCAAATTTAAGTAGACGCTGAGGAAAAGGATGCCTCCGGCCGTGATGAAATAAGTGCAGGAAAAGAAAAAGGCCAAACCGAGGAGAAGGCGGCGGTCTTTGATCTTGATCGCGGTCAAAACGAGGATGACGATGGCTTCGATCGCCAAAGCCCCGCTGAGGATCCACAAAAGGCTGAGATCCAAAGTCGAAGGAATGAAGTATTGGCCCAACCCGATGAGGCCGAGGATCAATCCGAAGATCGACTGCCCAATGATGCTCCGGCCCTTCATGCGGATCTTCTCTTCGGGGGAGGTGCCATCGGAATCCTTGCCGGACGATTTGCTCGGCCCGGAAACGGCGGCTTCCTCTTCCCGCAGCTTCTTGCCGCAGGTCGGGCAGTACGTCGAAAGGCGATAAGGAAGGCGGGCCCCGCATTTCGTGCAGCAGCCCGGATTAAGCGGAGCCGAAAGGTCGGCCCCGCATTTCGGGCAGAAATGATAATCGGATTTCGTTAGATAGGCCCCACAGTTGGGGCAAACGGAAAGCTTGGGGCCTTCCGGCATGATCTTTGAGGAGCCTTGATCCTTCACGGAGGGCTTTGCCGCTTCGGGGGCCGGCTTTTTTTCCTCGCCAGTCTGAGGGGCGGGTCCGCTCAAGGAAGAGGACACAATAATCTCACCAGTTTCGTTGTCATGCTGGGCGGTGCATTCGATAATGTCAGTTTTAGCCATAAGGTTCTTTTATTCATCTTAGAGGTAAAATGTCGAAAATACACTAAAAAACATCATAAAGGGCTTCCGCTAAAGCGGAACCTGATGCTTTATGGCCTCCCGTGTTTCATAATTTGGTAGGAAAAAGACAGGGGGTTTGCTAAAATTGACCGCTATGATTGATTTACACTTACATTTGGATGGTTCGCTCAGCCAAGACGACATCGCCTATCTTTCTAAACTCAATAATGTCCCCTACGATCCGAAAAACGTCCGTCTCTCGGTCGATGAAAGTTGCACCAGCCTTAACGACTATCTCGAGTGTTTCGCCTTCCCTTTGAAAGTCCTTCAGACCGAAGAGAGCCTCACCTATGCCGCCTATTCCTTATATACGCGGATCGCCCGCGAGGGGATCATCTACGCCGAGGTCCGTTTCGCCCCCCAGCTTTCGCTTTCGCGGGGGCTGAATCAAGGCCAAGTCGTGAAAGCCGTCATCAAAGGTTACGAAAAGGCCCATAAAGAAACCGGGATCATCGGCAATTTCATCCTCTGCTGCATGCGGGGCGACCACAACCATGCTCTCAATATCGACACCGTCATGACGGCCTCCAAATACCTTTCGAAAGGCGTTTCGGCCCTCGATCTCGCCGGGGCCGAAGCCCTCTTCAAGACCAGTACTTTCGCCGAGGAATTCGCCTTGGCGAAGAAACTCGGAATCCCTTTCACCATCCACGCCGGCGAAGCCGACGGCCCCGCATCCGTCTGGGACGCCCTCCGTTTCGGGGCCGCCCGAATCGGGCATGGGATCCATTCGATCGAGGATCCAAAACTCGTCGCCTACCTCGCCAAGCACAAAATCCCCCTCGAGATCTGCCCCACGAGCGAAGTCGATACCCATTGCGTCGAATCGATCAAGGACCTCCCGATCCGTCAATTCTTGGAAGCCGGGGTCCCGATCACCATCAACACCGATGACATGACCGTCTCGAACGTCACCCTCGAAGGGGAGTACGACAAGGTGATTCGAACTTTTAATCTCAGCGACGACGAAGTCAAGACTCTGTGGTTCAACGCCGTCGACGCGGCCTTCCTCGACGAAAAAGGCAAAAACGAGCTTCGGAAACGGCTCGGGGAGATCTTATGAGCGCAGCAAACCGCCAAGCCGAATCGCCGAAAGAGAATTTCGTCAGCCGCTTCTTTCATATCCGCCAAAAGGGCGGGAAGATCTCCGGGGACCTCCTCGGGGGCTTCGTGACCTTCCTCGCCATGTGCTACATCCTCCCGGTCAACGCCAAGATCCTTTCGGAGGCCGGAATGAACAGCTTCGGAGTCTTCGGATCGACCGCCCTCGTCTCGGCGATCGTGACCCTCGTCATGGCTTTCGCGGCCAATTGCCCCATCGCCTTAAGCGCCGGGATGGGCCTTAACGCCTACCTCACCTACACCGTCTGCGGGGCCCTCGGCTACGGCTGGCAGGAGGCCATGATCCTCCTCACCGTCACCGGCGTCGTCTTCTTCCTCTTCTCCCTCACCCCCGTCCGGCGGAAGATCATCGAGGCCTTCCCCGGCGACCTCAAAGCCATCATCTCGGCCGGCCTCGGGGCCTTCATCGCCTTCGTTGGGCTCAAGGGATCCGGCATCATCGTCTCCAATTCCGCCACCATCGTCGGGCTCGGGTCTCTCAGCGACCCCACGGTCCTTTTGTCCCTTTTCGGGATTCTTCTTGTCGTTGTCCTGATGAACATCAGAACGAAGAAGGGACTCCTCTCTTCCCTCGCCGTCCCTTTAGGGATGCTGAGCGTGGCCCTCGTCGGGGTCATCATGCGGGCCTCCGGCGTCTCCTACAACGCCACCGACCCCCTACCATGGGCCGATTTCACGACCCATTGGGGCCTCAACAACTTTCAGGACGTCTTCCTCTACGGCCTCTTCTCGGGCGATCCCGCCATCAAAACGGGGTCGGAATTCTGGGCCCTCGTCGGGGACGTCTTCAAGAACCCCGCCTCCTACGCCGTCATCTTCTCCCTCATCTTCGTGAACCTCTTCGACACCTCGGCGACTTTGATCGCGGTCGGCAAAGACGCCAACATCTTCGATTCCGACGGCCGGATGAACAGCAACCGCGTCATCATGGCCGACGCCACCGGGGCCCTCATCTGCGCCCCCCTCGGAACCTCGACCGTCACTTCCTTCGTCGAATCGACGATCGGGGTCAAACTCGGGGCCCGGACCGGGCTCGCCTCCCTCGTCACCGGCTCTCTCTTTCTCCTTTCGGCCTTCATTTACCCGGTCTTCGAGCTCTTCACCTATTCCTGCGTCTCCTGCGCCGCCCTCGTGGCTGTTGGGTCGATGGTCTTTGCCGGCAACCTCAAGGACATCAAATGGACCGATCCGGCCATCGGCTTCTCGGCCTTCATCACCATTTTGATGATCGTCCTCACCTATTCCCTCACCAACGGGATCGGGTTCGGCCTCCTCTGCTACGTCGTCATCATGCTGGCCCGAGGCCAAGGGAAAGAAGTCAGTTGGATCCTCTATGGGGTCGCCCTCTTCTATCTCGTGAGCTTCGCCGTCAACGAGATCGTCAGCCGCGTCCTTTGAGAACGGAAAATAAAACAGGCCGGGTCATCCCGGCCTGTTTTTCGGCTTCGTTTCATTTCGGGTCTTGGTTCTCGCCGTCCTTCTTGTCCTCGTCCCCCTTCTCGGGGCTTTTGAGGTTCTGGAGGTCTTGGGCGCGTTTGAGTTGGTCTTCCATGTCGCTGATCTCTTTGTCGGAAAGTTGACGTTCGGCCTTCAATTGGTCCAAGGTCCGCTTGGCCATGTTGAGGGAATACTCGGCGAAGTTCTTCTCGTACCGGGTCGCCAAGAGTTCGACCACGTCGAGCAAATACGGGATGAAGGCAAATGTGAAAAGACCAGATCCGGCGAGGCCGAGGACGAAGAGGCGGTCGGGGTCCGTGAACCAGACGAGCCCGAATCCGATCCCGGCGAGATACCCTCCGACGAGAAGAAGGATCCCGGGCCACAGAGACTTGTAATACTCTTTGTAGAAGCCACGACGAATCTCTTTGAAGCCCCCGCCGAAGATCCCATTGGCCACCCGGGAAGGGGCCCCTTGAAGAGCCATCCGGACATAGGGGTTGAGGGTGTTGACGGAAAGGGCGTGAACGAACATGTAGAAACCGAGGCCGTAACTCGAAAGGATAAGGACCCGTTGATAGAGCATGATCGGGCCGTTCGAAGCCAAGAAATCATACAGGTCCTGGCTCGTCCCGCTTTCAATGATCGAGCCAAGCTGATCGACGGAAGCGAGGAATGACGGATCGACGGAAACGGCGATGGAATAATAAACCCCGCCGATCAAAAGCGACGAAAGAAAGGCGACACCAAGGGCCTTCAAGAGGCACAGAAAGACCCGATAGACGCCATAGAATGGGGTCGAGGGGCTGAAATAGAGGCCGAAGAAGCGAAGGAAGACCCGACTCGAAAGAGGGGCCCCGCCTTTATAGGAGGAAACCGACATCTGAAGGGCAAAGAAAAAAGGGATCAGCAGGAAGGGGACCGTCACAATGAGGGAAAAACTGTAGGCATAGGCCACGGCGATGACCATGATCTCGATCATCAAGAAGGTGAAGGAGGCGGCGAGGTTCTTCCGATAGTCTTTCTTGAAGAGGACGAAGGCCGCGGAGGCGAGGGAGTTCTTTTCTTTCGAAGGTTCGTTATTTGTCATTTTGATTCAACTCCGCGAGATCGCGGACCGCGATCGCCAGTTCGTCGGGGGTGAAAGCATCGACGTCTTTGCTTTTCTCTTTGGCCTCGATGAATTTCCCGAGCTTTGACAACGGAACGAGGAAATTGTCGTCCGCGATGTTCTTGAACGGGGTGACCAAGCAGTCGTCGTTGACGAGGACGATGGAAACGAAATAGCTCCGGTTCAACCCCGAGGCCAAGGAGAGGCGATCGGCCCGGATGTGATTGAGAATGAGGGGGTTGTCGATGTATTTTTTCTTCCTCTTCCCGAGATAATAGATCCAGCTTTGGTCGTCGGGCTTCGCGGAGATGGCCCCATGGTAATACCGGTCCTTGACCACGTAGATGAATTTGTCGCCGAAGATGATGTGGTCGATGTGGACCCCGGAATCATCCTCCCCGATCGCGAGGGCCCATTTGTTGATGAGATAGAAATCGTTGTCGAGGGTCACCCGGCGGACGGAGCCGTAGAACATCCGGATCGTTCGTTTCTCATAAAGGAAACGCCTGATGGGGAAATAGAGGAAAAGGAAAAGGAAAAACGCGCCCAGCAAACAGGCCGCGACGATATAGATGGTTAGTTGGACGTAATACTCCATCAGGCGAACTTTTCGGCGGCCGCGATCGCGGTCTCGATCATATGGCCAAGCCCAGTCTGCCTCTGCTCGGCGGTCAGTTTGTCCTTGATGATGAAGGAATCGCTGACGGTGAGGATGCAAAGGGCCTTCTTGCGAAGAAGGGCCGCGGTTTGGTAGAGGGCGTAGCTTTCCATCTCGACGCCGAGGATCCCAAGCTCGGCCCACTTCTTCCAGATCTCGCGATCGTGATCGTAGAAGACGTCGGCGGAAAGAACGTTCCCGACATGGTATTTCCGATGGGCTTTCTTGGCGGCTTCGACGGCCTCATAGAGGAGGCTGAAATCGGCGATGGCGCTGTAGGTGCAACCCTGAAGGCGGAACTGGCTCATCCAATTCGAGTCGGTCGAGGCCCCTTCCGCGAAGATCAGCTCATTGAGGCCGATGTCCGGGCTGTAGCTCCCGCAGGTCCCGATCCGGATGATGGCTTCGACGCCGTAGCCGGCGTAGAGTTCATGGCAATAGATCCCGATCGAGGGCATCCCCATCCCGGAAGCCATGACGGAAAGGCGCTTCCCGTTCTTGGTCAATCCGGTGAAGCCGAGGATCCCGCGAACGTCGGTGACTTGCTTAACGTCGTGGAGGTAAGTGTCGGCGATCCATTTGGCCCGTTTGGGGTCCCCTGGCATCAAGACGACTTTGGCGAATTCGCCATCGGAAGCGGAAATGTGCGGTGTGGGCATATGTCTTTGACCTCCTGTGATCAAATCTCATCGATATCGACAACGTAGACCTGGCTCACCGTGTCGGTGAAACAGCGGTGATTTGAGCTCGTCAGAACAGCGATGAACTCAACGAGAAAGTATACCCCAAAGGTCGCGAAGGCCAAAGTGATTGAGACCGCGGATTCAACCAGAAGGGGGGTTATCCCGCATTCTTGGCCTCCCTCCCCGACCATTTTGATCCGGAAGAAGCGCATCCCGATGGTCTGCCCCTTCCAGTGGTACGGGAGGACGACTTGATAGGTCATCGCCCCGACGGCGATGAGGCCGCCGGTGATGAAGGTGACGATGAAGGCCGCGGTGATGGTCCACGGCGATTTGTCGACGTAGGCGTTGACGAGGCTCGCCAACGAAGGAAGCATGACGAGAAGGGAGGCGATGATGATGAGGGCCAAATCGAAAAGCGCGGCCACGATCCGGTGGCTCGGGGAAGTGAGGGTTTTCAGCATCGTCGGGTTCTTCACGTAATCTATCTTAGCAAAGCCCGCGCGCGTATGTGATAAAAAACGGCTTTCATTTCCGGCAATCTCCACTATAGTATGCCTTGTGAACCCCATCCTCCGTTATTTCCTCATCGCCTCCGCCATCCTGGTTTTGGGACTTCTTCTTTTCTTCGGATCCGGCTTCTTCTTCATCAAGAAAAACCGGGCCGCGGTCGTCAAGAGGAAAGGCCGTTACCACAAAACCATCTTCGCCGGGACCTACTATTTTCTCCCTCTCCGATACAAGGTTTCGAAGATCTACCGCCTCGGGCCGATCGCCTATGAGGTCCATTTGGGGAAGGAAAGGATCATCTTCTTGGCCGAAATCGCCGACGTGAGGCGGTACGACGAAAGCCGGGCCACCGTCAGCAAAACGGCCCTCGAAGTCTATCGGAACAACCATGCGGTCAATAAGAAAAGCGCCTTGCGGAAGGCGCTTATGAAGATCGGGGTCAAACTCGACGACTGATCCTTCTATTCGACGGTGACGGACTTGGCGAGGTTACGGGGCTTGTCGATCGGCAGGCCTTTTTTTAAGGCCACGTAGTAGGAAAGGTATTGGGCCACCACGACTTCGGCCGCCGCGGCGAGATAGGGCTTCATGTCCTTCACGATGAAGGCGTCTCCGGGGTTCTTGAGGGGCTCGTTGGAAATGACGACGATATGGGCTTTGCGAGCTCGGAGCTCCTCGAGGTTGTTCCGCATTGAGGAGGCGATCGAAGGATCAGAGATGAGACCGACCACTAAAGTGTTGTCTTCGATGAGGGCGATCGGGCCGTGCTTAAGCTCGCCGCCGGGATAGGCCTCGGCGTGGATGTAGCTCACTTCCTTGAGTTTGAGGGCCCCTTCCATCCCGGCGAGGTAATCATAACCGCGCCCGACGTAGAAGGCGTCCTTGGAAAGGTAGACCGAATCGGCGATCTTCTTGATCTCCTCTTTCCTGAGAATAATGTCCTTGCAGGCGTCGATGAGGCCATAGAGATGGGTGATGACGTTGCTCTTGTGGTCGAGGGCTCCCGTCAGCATGGCCAAAAAGGAGACCTGGGCGAGATAGCTCTTCGTCGAAGCGACGGCGACTTCGAGCCCGGCGTAGAGAAGACACGAATAAGTGGAGTTCCTTTCGATGGTCGAGCCTTTGGAATTGGTGACGGCGATCGAGATCTCGCCCCGTTCGTTGATGATCTTCTGGCAACGGATCAAATCGGCCGTCTCGCCCGACTGGGACAAGAGGATGTAGACCGGGCTTTTGGCGGTCTCGAAGGGATCGTAGGCCCATTCGGAGGCGACGTAGGCCCCGCTTCTCTTGTTGAGGAAGTGCATGTAACGGACTCCCATCAAGGAGGCGTAATATGACGTCCCGCAGGCCAAGAAGATGACCTTGTCGGCCTTCTCGAGGGCTTTGAGCATCTCGGGGTTAAAGAGGAATCTCTTCCCGTCGAAGTAGTTGTCCTCCAGGCGTTTGATGACCCCGGGGATCTCTTCAATCTCCTTCAGCATGAAGTGCGGGTAATCCCCGAGCTCATGGTTGTATTGATCGACGGAGCGGGTCGAGAATTTGGGGTTCAACTTCTCATAGCCCTTGTATATCTCGTAAGTGCCGGGCTCCACGAACCCGTAGACCTTGTCGTCGAGGTCGATGAATTTGTTGGTGAACCGGATCATCGGAAGGGGATCGCTCGCCAAAAAGCTGGCGTCGGGCGAAATCCCGATCAGCAAAGGCGAACTGTTCTTCATGAAATAAAGGCGGTTCGGCTCCCCTTTGTGGAGGATGGCGCAGGCATAGGAGCCCTCAATCGCCTCGACCGTGGCCCGGATGGCGTCGAGGACGCTTCCGATCCGGAGGTAATTCCTCTCCAGCATGTTGGCGATGACCTCGGTGTCGGTTTGGCTCTCGAAGACGTAGTCGCGGGCGATCAGTTGGTTCTTCAAAGCCCGGAAATTCTCGACGACCCCGTTGTGGACGAGGTAGAACTCCCCCTTCATCGATTTCTGGGGATGGGCGTTTTCCTTCGAAGGCTGGCCATGGGTGGCCCACCGGGTGTGGGCGATCCCGGCGGTCGCGCCGCTGAAAGCGGGGACGATCGCGTCGAGGGCTTCGACCCGTCCGGCGATTTTGTGCATTTCGATCTGCCCGTTGAGATAGTAGGCGGTTCCGGCCGAATCGTATCCCCGATAATCGAGCTTCTTCAATCCGTCAATAAGATAAGAACGGAAGTCGACCTTGCCGACTCCCCCCACGATACCGCACATATTATCTGCCTCCTTGAATGAAGTTCACGAGATCGTCGACGACTTGCTGGCACAGAACCGGATCGAGGGCCTCCACCATCACGCGGATGACCGGCTCGGTCCCGCTGGGGCGGACGAGGATCCGCCCGAAGTCGCCCAAGCGTTTGGCTTCGGCTTCTTGGAGATGGGCGAGCTTCTCGCTCCTCATGATCCTATCGACCGCGTCTTGGGAAGGCACGGGGACGTTCTTGAGGAGCTGGGGATAGACTTTGAGGGATGATAGACGGGCGTAGGCCGGCCGATCCAGGACGTAGAGGTTCATTAGTTTGATGCAGCTGAGGAGGCCGTCCCCGGTGTTGAGATCCTGAAGGAAGATGACGTGGCCCGACTGCTCCCCGCCGAGGGAGAGGTCTTTTTCTTTGAGGCGGGCCTGGACGTATTTGTCCCCCACCGAAACGATCTCGTAGTCGATCTTGGCTTCGTCGAGGGCCTTCCGAAGGCCGAAATTGCTCATGACCGTGATGACGACTTTGTGATCGTGGAGGAGGCCTTGGGAATCAAGGGAGAGGGCATTGAGGAAAATGAGGGCGTCCCCGTCGAGCAGGCGTCCGTCGCTCCCGAGGGCCACGAAGCGGTCGGCGTCGCCGTCGAAGGCGAATCCGAATTGGTATTTGCCATTATGGAAAGCGTCGGTGAGGGACTGGAGATGGGTCGAGCCGCATCCGGCGTTGATGTTGGCTCCATTGGGGGCGGCGTTGATGACCGTCGCCTCAACACCGAGCCGCTTCAGAAGCTCCGGGGCGAGGGCCGAGGCCGATCCATTCGCGCAATCGACGATGACTTTGAGGCCCCGCATCTTCGGCGAGGCTTTCGAAACGAGCCAGGAAATATAGGCTTCCTTGAGGGAAGGATCGGTGATGAATTGGCCTTTGAGGATCGGTAGGTCGTCTTCGGGGCGGTCCATATAAGCCTCGATCTTCTCCTCGATCTCGTCTTGGAGCTTTTCGCCGAGGGAATTAAAAATTTTGATCCCATTGTCGCTATAGGGGTTGTGGGAAGCCGAGATCATGACCCCATAATCGAAACCGTCTTTCTCGACGAGATAAGAAATAGAAGGGGTCGTCGAAACCCCTTCGTCATAGACATTGGCACCGCTTGCGACCATGCCTTTGGCCAAAGCCTCGAGAAGCATGGAGCCCGATTCCCGGGTGTCGCGGGAAATCAAAATCCTGTTGGGCTTCCCGTCGGGGTATTGGCCGATGTAACGCCCGATCCGGTAGGCCATTTGGGCGGTGAGGACCGCCCCGGCTTTGCCTCGGACCCCGTCGGTCCCGAAATAATGGAGGGTCATTTATTTCTTCTCCTCGGCCGGGGTTTCGCTTTCGCTATCGGCGACCTTGGCGATGGCCATGTACTCCTCGAAGGTTTTAAGAAAAGCATCCGAAGCCACGCTTTGGAGTTCTCCGTCGTAGGCGATCGAGATACGGCCGGTCTCCTCGGAAACCACGACCGTGACGGCATCGCTGACTTCGCTGATGCCGATGGCGGCCCGGTGTCTGGAGCCGAACTTCCCGGTGAGGGGGCGGGTCGTCGGGGTGTAATAGACCGAGGCGGCCACGATTTTGTCGTCCCGGACGATGACCGCGCCGTCATGGAGGCGGGTCCCGGGATAGAAAATAGTTTGAAGAAGCTCGGCCGAAACCGGGGCGTTGATGATGGTCCCCGATTTCATGACGTCGCTGAGCGAGTCCTTCTTTTCGAAGGTGATGAGGGCGCCGATCTTCTGTTTGCTCAGGGTGATGACCGCGGCCTCGATCTTCTGATACATGGCTTCCCGATCGAAAATCGTCTCCGGTTTGGTTTTGTCTTTCGAACGGCCGAAGAGGGCGATGCCACCCGTTTTGCCTTTCATGGTGTTGGCGATGAAGACCCGGGCTTCGTTCATGTTGGCGAAGAGGAAAAAGACCAACCCCACCCCCAAACCCAAAGCCGTCACGATGAGGAGCAGATCAATTTTAAAATACCAAGAGGCAACGAGGATGACTTGGGCGGAGATGAGATAGATAAAGACGAATTTGCGGTTGAAGATCTTGAAGAAAATGATGTCGAAGATGACGAAGGCGATGAAGACGATCGCCAATCCGACGATGTCGTTGATCGAAAGGTCCCGAGGAATGAAAGCGATGTCCAAAACGGTCATTGTTTTACCTCACCCATCTATGGGCGAACCGGGAAGCCGCGCTGGCGGCGATGGCCCCGACGATGTCGTCGATGAAGGTGTTGCAACGGCCCGAATTTTTGCCGGCTTCGTTAAGCTTGGCGATGATTCCGTACTTCTTCTTGTCGATGAAGCCGAAGTTGGTGAGGGCAATCGAGCCGTACAGGTTGCATATCCCGTAGGCGAGGACCTCGTCGACGCCGTAAAGACCTTCGTCCCTCATGAGGGTGGCTTGAAGGACTTTGTCGTCCATTTGGCCTTGTTCGGCGGCTTTGTCAAGTTCGATCCCGGTCATGATCGCGTATTGGACTTCGCGCTTTTTGATGACCGAAATGACGGAATCGAGGAGCTCTTCCTTCACCAAATCGACATGATAATCGGCTTGAAGGTAACGAGCACATTCGGCGATATCGTCCAATCCGACCCCCCGTTCTTTGAGAAGGGCGATGCAATATTCGGTGTTGTCTTCCATATCGGCTCCTTTCGCGAAACAAAAAACTGGCTTTTCTTGCACTAACTATAGCAAAGCTATCCCCCTTTTCAAATCATTAATGAGGGCCGGCGTCGAATACGATCTCCGTTTTTGCGGTTGACTGGTCCATGCAAAAGAAGGGAAAAAGAAAAGCGCGCCGTTGACGACGCGCCGTTTTGCGATGGAGCACCTGGCGGGAATCGAACCCGTATAACCAGCTTGGGAAGCTGGTGTTCTACCACTGAACTACAGATGCATGGCCCAAAAGGGCAACACCAATTATACGAGTTAAGCCTCTCTTGTCTAGTTTCACTCTTTCTTTATCTTCTCCGAACGGGGACTTACCCGGACCGAAACCCCCTGTTTGGCGGCGAGGGTTTTGGCGAAGGCGATGGCCTCTTCCTCGGTGTCGAACAGCTTGACGGCTTCGGCGGCGTCGGCGAAGCGGACCTGCCACTTCTTAATCGTTTTTGGGGAAGCCACCCGATACTCCTTCGGGGAGGGATCGGAAGACGGGACCAAATGGATTTGGGCCGACGGAACCGGCTTTTCCGGGGCGACGTAAGCATAGGGTTTCATCTTGCCGGCGGAAAGGGGTTCGCCCTTTGGGGCTTGCGGAGAGGAGACGATCGGCTGCGAGGGGGCCGGTTCGGGGGTCGCGGGTTTTTCGTAATCGAAGGAAGACATCGAAATCTTAACGTCGGGAAGGTCTTTCCCTTCGTTGATGGCGGTTTCGACTCTGTTGAGGGCGGCGAAAAAACGATGCCATCCGATCCATGGACCAACCAAGATAAAAGACCCGAAGACGGTCCACGAGAAAAGCGACCAAAAAGATGTCCGGGGCTTCTCAATCCCGATTGCGACTTCTTCATCCTCAATTTTCCCGGCGACACGGCAAGCCCAAATGAGCGGGACGATTCCAAGGGTCGGCCAGCCGAGGAGCCAGACCGCCCAAAAAGGCATGGATTTCCGGTCCTCGTCCCCACGGATTTCATTGATCTCTCGCCCGACCGCGGAAAGGACGACGACGTCGTAAACCGAAAGGGTGATGAGACCCAAAAGGAAGAAAGAGAGGACTCCGCGGCGAGTATGGGTGAATTTCATAATGGCCTCCCGAGGGATTTCTTCCTTAATTTTAGACGAAAGGCTCTGGTCTTTCCATAAGCAGTTCGGAACGAAAAAAGCCCGCCGAAGCGAGCTCATATTTCGATGGTGGGTGCTAAGGGAATCGGACCCATGACCTTCTGTACGTCAAACAGATGCTCTCCCAGCTGAGCTAAACACCCATCTGTATAATGCCGTCTCACTGACGGCTACGATATTATAATGACCCTAGTTTCGTTTAACAAGAGACAAAAGGAAAGGGAAAACGCGATGGCGGCGATAGGCTGTCGGCGGGCGGGCAAAACAAGAAAAAAGGCATCCGTTTTGAATGCTCATTCTCTTATTTTCGTCAAGGTTTCATCAAACTGCGGCGGTTGAGATGCCGCCGACCACGCGGTCGATTCCTCTCGAAGGAAAGAACCGACCATTTGTTCGTTCGCGGAAACGATCTTATCGAATTGACGACCCCTCTTGAGATAGCCGTCCCAATTGACTTCGATCCAAGTTCCAACATCGATGTAAGTCTTCCGGGGCGGTTTTCGACGCTCGTCCAGTATTTCGGAGCATGAGTGCGCTTAAAGACGACGACGTTGACGCTTTATCGATGCCAAAAGACGGAATTTAGGCCGCCGCCATGTACTATTCCGAACATTATGAGCACTTGTGGCGAGCGCTTAGGAAAACATCGAATTTGGCGAGTTTTCAAAAGATTAAGCTCCAGTCGATCATCATGGTGGAGTTACTCGAGTCGGGCGGGGTCGGCAATTACGATGATTCGAGAATCGTCTGCGTTTGATTGTGTCTACAAAAGAGTGATTCATTTGCACAAAAACACGTCGAAAAACAATCAAGAAAATGCTTTCTCTTTGTTCCGGTTCGCCTTTATTTCGTTTTTGATCTTAGACTCTTTTCTTTCTTTTCGTTAACCAAGACCACGAGGAAAAAAGCGGTCAGAAGAAGAAGGGAAGCGGCCCCGACGATTGCGAAGCACGTCCCATTCGAAACCCTGGACCCGAAGAAGTCGATCTCGGTATCGAAATTGCTTTTGAGTTCGGGCATGGCTTCGGTGGGAAGAACCGCGCCGAGTTGCTCCACCGCGCCCCTCGTGAAATAGTAACGGAAGACAATCGTGCCATACGTCCCGGGAAGAAACTTCAAAACGTTTTGAATCCCCTCGGCGAATTGCGATATCGGCATATAGGCCCCGCAAACGAATCCATACATGGAAGAAACCAAAGTCGTCAAAGCCGTCCCCACCCCCATCGAAGAGATAAAGTGCTCAATCAAGGTGGCGAAAGAGGAACCAAAGACGGTGAGAAGAAGCGCGTTGAGAAGAATCATTGTCACGTCCTCGAGGGAAAGATACCAACCGACGATGGCCATGTAAACGAAGCCAAGGCCTAAGCAAGCCAACGAAACCATTAAGGTGACGATGAGGTTGGAGACGAGGTAGCTGAAAGAAAGAACCGTTCTTTTGACTGGGGCGACCAAAATGTCATTCACGGCCCCGCTCGATTTGTCGGAAATGATGATGGTGTTGCTGCAGAAGGCTATGGTGACGCAGGAGGTCGCCAGAATCGAAGATACGAGCCATCCGGCCACGAATCCGTCGGTCAAACGGCTCGAAACTTCAGCACCTTGAGGGATGAAGTTAATAAGCAAATTCGTATAGACGCTCTTGAGGAAAGTGACGAAAAGCACCAACAAGATCGCGGGGGTGATCAAAGAGATGAGGAAAACCGATTTGTCTTTGAAATACATCTTGATGTTCCGACGGACCAAGAAAAACAAATCGCTCAGGTTTTTATTCATTTTCGGATCCGCCTTTCAACTCTTTTCCCGTCACGTTCAAGAAGACCTCGTCCATCGTTCCTTTAAGCAGTTCGAAATCCTTAAAAAGATCGGGATGCTTAAGCAAAAAGTCCTTCCCAGCTTCGACGTTTTTGAGCTCGACCCGGACGAAATCGTCGGTTTCTTCGAACGTCATCTTCTCTTCCTTAAGAATGCGGATGAGAGATTCGCTCTTGTCGTAAATCTTCAAAAAATCATGCGCATATTTGTTTTTGAGGTTATTCGGCAAATCGTCCGCGACGATGTGGCCCGAATCGAGGATGACGACAAAGTCGGCGTTCGCGGCTTCTTCCATGTAATGGGTCGTCAGGAAAACCGTGACTTTCCGAGCCGCGCGGAGTTTGTCGAGGCAAGACCACACCATGATCCGGGTCTGAGGATCGAGGCCCGTCGTCGGTTCGTCCAAAATCAATATCTTGGGTTTATGGAGGAGGGCGCGGGCGATGTCGATTCGCCTTCTTTGCCCGCCCGAGAGTTTGCCCAAGGTTTTATCGAGAAGATCGTTGAGATCCAAAAGATCGGACAATTCGCGGAGCCGTTCTTCGAATTCTTTCCCTTTGATGCCATAGAGGGCGGCCTTAAGCGTGAGGTTGTCGCGAACACTCAATTGTTTATCAAGGCAAGTGTTTTGAAAAACGATACCAATCTTGGATTTGGTCTCCGCCGAGTTTTCATCGATGCTGACTCCATCGATCAAAACCGTTCCTTTGTCTTTGGGCGTGATCCCCGCCACGATGTTGATGGTGGTCGATTTCCCCGCCCCGTTCAGACCGAGAAAGGCGAAGAGTTCCCCTTCTTTGACACGGAACGAAATATCGTCGACCGCTTTGACGGAACCGTAATGCTTTTCGAGGTGTTTGACCTCAAGTATGTTTCTTTCTTCTTTCTCCATCCGTTCCTGCTTTCCGAAGAGACTTTGTCGGTAGTCATGAAAATACTATATAAACAAAGGCGAGTTTACAAACATCTTTCCTGAAAGCAAAGCAGAGGCGGCGAGGCCGGCTTGGTCAAAAAAAGCCTTCTTTTCCAAGAAGGCCATTTTATGGGATCGAGCGAATTGTCGCCCAAACCCCGAGATCGCAAATTGGTGCCGACGAGGGGAATCGAACCTCCAACCTACTGATTACGATTCAGTTGCTCTGCCAATTGAGCTACGTCGGCGCGCCCAATAAATATAGACCAAGGAGGCCACATTAGACAAGTCAATTATCGCCATGGCTAAACATTGCCCAAATAGACCGATGCAAGATAACGTTTCGCCACCGTTTCCAAGGACTTCATCGAGGAAAGGGAAGTGGCCGGAACCCTTTCGAGATAGGCAGGGAAATACCGGCTGAGGTGCAAGGGGATCCGCGGATCGAGGGAAGCGATCCAACGGGCTTCCCCCTCCATCATCTTCGGCGAATCGTTCCGGCCCGGGACGATCAGGGTCGTGAGCTCGACATGGCATTTTTTGAAGGAAGCGGCGATGAAGGCCTTGACCATCTCGAGGCTTCCCCCGACGTAACGGTAAAACGCCTCGTCGAAGCCTTTGAGGTCGATGTTCATCGCGTCGATGTATGGCAGGATCTCCTTGAGAATCTCAAGGCTCGCCGTCCCATTGGTGACGAGGACGGTGAGGAGCCCCTTCTCTTTGGCAAGCTTGGCGGCGTCGCGAACGTATTCGTAGCCGACGAGGGGTTCGTTGTAGGTGAACGCCACCCCGATGTTGCCTTGGGGGACGAGGGAAAGGGCCGACTCGACGAGATCCTTCGGGTAGACGGGCTCGGAATCCCGGCGGCGGTCGAACTGGGAAATCTCATAGTTTTGGCAGAAGGGGCATCGGAGATTGCAGCCGAACGACCCATAGGAAAGGACGAAGGAACCCGGATGGAATTCCTTGAGGGGCTTCTTCTCGATCGGGTCGAGGGCCAGCGAAGTGCAGAATCCGTAATTCATCGAAACGACCCGGTCCTTACCCCCCATCCGAGCCCGGCAGAAACCGATCTGCCCCTTAGCCAAGATGCAATGATGGAAGCAGACCGGGCATTTCATTGGTGGCGGACCACCTTGAAGCGGGACAGCTTCACTTCGTCTTGGGGCGAAATCCCGGCTTTCTGCTTGGCGATGGTAATCTGCTGATCGACGGTCTCAACCCCCTCGATTTGGGGGAGGAGAAGGCCTCTCCGGGACCCTTTTTGGACGATGACCCCATAGACTTGGGGATCGAGATCCCGCTTTGAGAGGATGGGCTCGGCTTGGCCGAGGACGTCGACGGAAATGGTTAGGAAAGGAAGCTCGGCGGCCTTGACCGCTTCGAAGCGGGGATCCCCCACCGCCGCCTCGACGGCGTTGGCGATGATCTCCTCAGCCAAGTTGGCCTTGGCGGGCTCGATGGTCCCGATGCAGCCCCGAAGGCGACCGAATTCATGGAGGGAGACGAAAACCCCGGCCCGGGCCGTGAACAATTCCTTGGGAGTCTCCGCCGGGGCCTTGATCAAGGATCCGGACGATAGATAGCCTTCAAGGCTTCGATGGGCCAGGCGGACATAGGGGTCGGAGCGGAGAGTTTTCTCTTCGATGGCCTTTTTCTCTTTCAAGAGGTATTGTTCGAGGAAGCGACGACTTCCGTCCTTCCCCTCGACGAGGTATTGACACACTCCGTAACCGACCCCGAAGGTCGCCTCGTGAGAGAGGGCGGACGTCTTAAGCTTGAGCCCATCGAGGACCCCCGCCATCATAATGAAGGAATCGTGCCCGCACATTTCGGCCTTCTCGAGGAAAAGAGGGTCGAAATCGAAGAGCTCGTCGAAATCGCCTGCGCCCATCGCGGCCATGATCCTCTCATCGTATTGGGGTCCTTCGGGCTTGAAGCCATACGGCCCTTTTTCCTTTTGGCAATGCGAAAGGTCGCCGCTAGCTAGATAGACGGCCTTCCGGCCCAAGCGATCGACCGTCTTTTGGATCAACTGACCCATCTCGTAATGCTCGACCATCGATAAACCCGAGAGGGCGACCCGGACCAGGCGGTAATCCCGATAATGCCGATCGATGAAATAAAGCGGAACCATCGCCCCATGGTCGAGGGGGGAGGGCCGACCGTCGCTTCCAGATGGGAAACCCGTCCGACGGGCTTCTTCGTTCAAGGCTCGGACGAATTCCTGATCGGAAGGGAGACGGAAAGCCACCTCCGGGGCCCCGAAGGCCGATAGATCGCCCTCCTCAAAGGGGAGGAAATTGATCTGGAAGTAATCGCCGTAACCATCCATGTGAGGGGAGGAAACGATGATGAGCTCGGGCTTAAGGATGGCGATCCGTTCCCCGACCCGGTCGAGGGCGGACGCCGTCGAAACAATCTTCTTCTCCTCGCCCCGACCGATTTCGGGAACGACGATAGGAGGATGGGGCACCATGAAGGCGGCAAGAATTGGCATATCTTTACTTTATGATACCACCTTCAGATTTCAACAATAAAAAAAGAGGCGTCCAATTTGGACGCCCCCATCGTTGCTATTGTTTGGCGACTTCGGCTTCTTTCTTCCGTTCGACCCATCGCTTGATGGAGAACCCAAAAGCCACGAACTCATGGGCCACGAGTGGCATCACCGCGAGGATGGAGACGTAAAGGTAATCGATCGGATGGTCGGAGAGGGCGTAAACCCCGAAGAAGGCGTTGACGACCGGGGTCTCGATGACGAAGATCTGAAGGGCGAGCCCGAGGAAAAAGGAAATCCAAAGCATCAGGTTCTTGTCGCGGAAGACGAAGACGAAGCTTCTGCGAATGTCGGTCATCCCCAACATATGGAAGAGTTCGCTGAAGGCAAGAACGCAGAAGGCCATCGATTGGGCCTCCTCGAGATTCGTGAGAACCCCGGCCGCATCCTTGATGGCGAAGTAATCGTTGATTTGGGAAAGGGAGAAGGCTCCGCTCTGCCACGGTTTGATCAAGAAGGCGACGAGGGTGATGGCCCCGATCAGGACGCCATAGCCGAACGTGACGGCGTATCCCCCGTGAGCGAAGAGGGATTCCTTCGGGTTCCGCGGCTTGTCGTTCATGATGTCCTTCGGCTTTCGATCGGCTCCGAGGGCGACGGCCGGGAGGGAATCGGTGATGAGGTTGACCCACAAGAGGTGGATGGCGATGAGTGGGGCCGGCAATCCGATCGCGATGGCGACGAACATGCAGACGACCTCGCCGATATTGGAGGAGATGAGGAAAAGGATCGTTTTCTTGATGTTGGCGTAAATCCCACGGCCTTCCTCGACGGCTTTCTCGATCGAGGCGAAGTTGTCGTCGGTCAAGACCATGTCGGCCGCGCCTTTGGCGACGTCGGTCCCGGTGATGCCCATGGCGATCCCGATGTCGGCGCTCTTAAGCGAAGGAGCGTCGTTGACGCCGTCCCCGGTCATGGCGCAGATGTGGCCGTTGGCCTTGAAGGCTTTGACGATCGCGACTTTATTGGTGGGCGAAACGCGGGCGAAGACCCGAACGGTCTTGACCTTTTCGCGGAGTTCGGCCTCGCTCGCGGCGTCGATCTGATCGCCCGACATGCATTGGTCGGGGGATTTGGCGATCCCGAGTTCCTTGGCGATGGCGAAGGCGGTGTCCTTGTGATCGCCCGTGATCATCACGGTGGTGATGCCGGCGTTCTTGAAGGTCTTGACGGCCGGGCCGGCTTCTTTGCGCGGGGGGTCGACCATGCCGACGAGACCGACGAAGATGAGCTCGCTTTCCTTGATCTTGTCTTTGTAGGAGATGGCGAGAGCGAGGACCCGAAGAGCGTCGCCCGCCATCAAGGCCGCGGCGTTGGCGATCTTATCGCGGTCGATCTGGGTGATGTCCCGGATCCGGCCTTCGATGAGGATTTGGGTCGTGTTCTTGAGGATCTGATCCATGGCGCCTTTGGTATAGACGACGTTCTTGTCTCCATTGTGGTGCATCGTCGACATCATCTTCCGAACCGAATCGAAGGGCAATTCGTCGACGCGGGGGGAGGTCTTCTCGAGGTCGGCTTTGTGCATTTCCATCCCGTTGGCGAATTCGACGAGGGCGACTTCGGTCGGATCGCCGTAGACTCCGCCGTCGACGGTGGCGTCGGAGCATAGGGACATGCCCTCGGCGAGGATCGAGAGGTTCTCTTTTTTGAAATCGGTTTTGTCGAAGATCTTCTCGTTGGTGTAGGCCCGGACGACGGTCATCTTGTTTTGGGTCAGGGTGCCGGTCTTATCGGAGCAGACGACAGAAACGGCCCCGAGGGTCTCGACCGAGGCGAGCTTCCGGACGATGGTGTTGACCTTGACCATCTTTTGCATCCCCATGGCGAGGACGATGGTGACGACGGCCGGCAAGCCTTCCGGAATGGCGGCGACGGCGAGGGCGACGGCGTTGAGCAGGGCTTTGGGCCAGCCCTCGGCGATCGTTCCGTCGAAGATTTCGTAGAGCAAGGAGACACCGAACATCAAAACGACGATGGCGACGGTCAGATAACCGAGGAATTTCGAGAGTTGGGCCAGCTTCTTCTGAAGCGGAGTCTCGTCGTCGACCTCCCCTTCGAGCATCGTCGCGATCTTGCCGATCTCGGTCTTCATGCCGATGGCGATGACGACCCCTTCCCCGCGCCCATAGACGATCGGGGTCGACATATAGACTTCATTGATCCGATCAGCCACGCCGACGGCGTCGGAGAGGACGACGTTCGCGTCCTTCTCGACCGGCGAGGATTCGCCCGTGAGGGAGGATTCGTCGGTGCGCAAAGAGAATGATTTGATGAGCCGAAGGTCGGCCGGGACGGTCCGTCCTTCTTCAAGGATGACGATGTCCCCCACCACCAGCTCCGAGGCCTTGATTTCGACGATCTTCCCGTCGCGGCGGACGGTCGCAGTCGGGGAGGAGAGCTTCTTGAGGGCGTCAAGGGCCTTTTCGGCCCGCCCTTCTTGGACGGTCCCGATGATGGCGTTGAGGAAGACGACGCCGAAGATGATGAAAACATCGGCGTAGTTGTTGTCCCCGTTAAAAGGCGGGAACGGAAGGGCCACCACGAGGGAAATGAGGGCGGCGGCGAAGAGGATGAAGATCATCGGGTCGTTGAATTGGCCAAGGAAAACGAGAATGAGGGGCTTCTTGGCCTTTTCGGTCAGCTTGTTCGGCCCATCGGCCGCCTGTTTGGTTTCGACCTCGGATAAAGAAAGACCTCGAGCGGGATCGGTTTTGAGATCGCGGAGCGAGGCTTCGGCTGATCTATCTTCAAACATAATGCTGTTTCTCCTTTACGCATTAGCCAAAAGGGCTTAGGCATAAAGGTCTTGCGAGGCAACGATTGCCACCCTTTTCCGGCCGTTTTGTCGGCGTGCTGACGGAAGGCAGGGTTTGACGCTACTCCCCTTTATAGCAAGAAGTGTAGCACGAGCACGGGCGGGCGCAAAGGAGGAGAGAATAAGAAAAACGGAAAAGCCCTCGCATGACCACGATGTTTCCTAAAACGAAAGGTCAAAGGCCCGATCGTTGATCGAAGATCCGACCTTTTGGTCCGACCTCGATGTCTCCCGCTTATTTGACGGGGGTGATCGTGATCGATCCGCTTTCGTCGACGCCGGCGAGGTATTTTCTCTCGGTCGTGACTTCGCCTTTGACGATTTTCTCGGCGATCGCCGTCTCGATCCGGTCCTGGATGAAGCGCTTGATCGGTCGGGCCCCGAAATCGGGGTTGTAGGCCTCGTCGAGGATCCACCGCTCCAAACGGGGGGAAAAATCGAAGGAATAGTATTGCTCCTTCAGCCTCTTTTTGAGATCCTCGAGCATTTTGGCGACGATCTTGAGCTGCGTCTCCTTCGTGAGGGGATTGAAATAGACGATTTCGTCGATCCGGTTGAGGAATTCGGGTTTGAAGGCCCGGTGAAGGATCGTTTCGACGGCCGCCCGGTCATTCCGGAGGAGGTATTCGCTCCCAAGGTTGGAAGTCATGATGATGACGGTGTTCTTGAAATCGACGAGGCGGCCCTGTGAATCGGTGAGGCGCCCGTCGTCGAGGACTTGGAGGAGAAGGTTGAAGACTTCGGGGTCGGCTTTCTCGATTTCATCGAAAAGGACGATCGAATATGGGTTCCTCCGAACCTTCTCGGTCAATTGGCCCCCTTCCTCGTAGCCGACGTATCCCGGGGGAGCCCCGATCAAGCGGCTCACGGAATACTTTTCCATGTATTCCGACATGTCGATTCGGATGATGTTGTTCTCGTTGTCGAAGAGGGCCTCGGCGAGGGCCCGGGCGACTTCGGTCTTCCCGACCCCGGTCGGCCCGAGGAAAAGGAACGACCCGATCGGGCGGTTCGGGTTCTTGATCCCAGCCCGTTGGCGGAGGATGGCGTTGGAAACGAGGGTAACGGCCTCATCCTGGCCGATGACCCGTTTCTCGAGGGTCGATTTGAGGTCGAGGACTTTCTCGCGGTCCCCTTTTTCGATCCGGGAGACGGGGATCCCCGTCATCCGGGCGACGATGTGGGCGACCGACTCCTCGTCCACCACCTCATCGAGGAGGCGGTTGGAGTCCTTGTTGCCGGCTTCGAGCTCCCGGAGTTTCTTCTCCATTTCAGGGATCTGTTTGTATTGGAGGATCGAGGCCTTCTCATAATTCCCTTCTTGAAAATGGCTCTGCAGCTCAAAGCGGGCTTTCTCGAGTTCGCCTTTGAGGGTCTTGGCCTCGAGGACGGAGGCTTTCTCCTTCTCCCATTCGGCCGTGAGGGCGGATTTCTTCTTGGCGGCCCCCTCCAATTCCTTGTTGACGGAGAGAAGCCGTTTCTTCGAGGATTCGTCGCTTTCTTTGTTGAGGGCGGCCCGTTCCACCTCCAAAGTCCGGATTTGCCGTTCGATCTCGTCGAGCTCAGTCGGCATCGACGAGACCTGAACCTTGATGGTCGCGCAGGCTTCGTCGATCAGATCGATGGCCTTGTCGGGGAGGAACCGGTTGGTGATGTAACGATTCGAAAGGGTGGCGGCGGCGATGAGGGCCCCGTCGGTGATCTGAACCCCATGGTAGGATTCGAAGCGTTCCTTGAGCCCCCGGAGGATCGTGATGGTGTCGAGGACGCTCGGCTCCCCGACCAAAACGGTTTGGAAGCGGCGTTCGAGGGCCCGGTCCTTCTCGATGTATTCCCGGTATTCGTTGAGGGTCGTCGCCCCGATGCAGTCGATCTCCCCGCGGGCGAGGAGGGGTTTCAGCATGTTGGAGGCGTCAAGGGCCCCGTCGGCCTTCCCGGCCCCGACGATCAAGTGGATCTCGTCGATGAAAAGGATGATCTGATGGTTGCTGTCCTTGATTTTCTTGAGGACGGCCTTGAGGCGCTCCTCAAATTCGCCCCGATACTTGGCCCCCGCCACGAGGGAGCCCATGTCGAGCTCGTAGATTTCTTTGTTCGAAAGGGTCGAGGGGACGTCGGCCTTGACGATCCGCTCAGCCAACCCTTCGACGATCGCGGTCTTCCCGACCCCGGGTTCCCCGATCAAAATGACGTTGTTCTTGGTCTTGCGGGCCAAAACCTCGATGACTTTCCTTATCTCTTCGTCGCGCCCGATCACGGGATCGATTTTCCCGCCGCGGACGGCGTCGCAAATATTGCGGCCGAATTTCTCGAGGATGTCGGGATCTTGGGAGTAATCCTCCATCCCGTCTTGGTTGATGTTCATGCTTCGCTCCTCGCTTTCCTCGTTTCGCCTTGATGGCTAAGGACATTATAGCGGGGTCTTTGGCACTCGCAAGTCAAGAGTGCTAATCATGAGCAACAATCATGGATAAATGCTTAGGCGGATTCGACGATATCCGGTTTCGCTGAAAACGCCGATAAACGCGATGGGTTCTCTCGGTTAATTCCTTCGGAGCCGCTCCACGGTGAAGATGATCGAGAGACCGACGAAGAAAGACGACAAAGGCATGATGAGGACGAAGGCCAAAACGATCGAAACGCTGAAGGAAAGGAGGGAGATCAAAAGCCCGCCCGAGAGGGCCAAGCAGGCAGCGAAACTAATCGCCAAAGCCCGAACGGCCATGAAATTGTTGTAGGTCCCCTTCAGGTATTGGTAGCTGCGGACATAGAGGAAGATGCCAAGGAAAACGAGGCCGACGAGGGAAAGGCATTCGAGGAAGAACGGGATCATGATGGGGGAGAATTCGACGAGTTTGAGATAATCGATGACGTCCTTCCCGTTGTCGATGATCTGGCTTCCCGCGTCAAGGCCGGTGTAGCAGACGAACATCAGGATGCCGGTGTAGGCGATCGAGTCGTTTTTGATGTTGCCGATCAGGATAATCAGATAGCAGACGGCGTAGACGAAGAGGTTCCAGACCTCGTCGGGGTTTTCTTGGAAATAGGTCCATCCCGACAGGATTTCGGCGGTCAAATAATGGATCGCCATCAGGATGAGGGCGATCGAAATGAAGAGGATGGCCAACACCTTGTTGTGCTTCTTGTACCAGAAGTCGGAGATGCTTGCTTTGTTCATACGGGGAACATTATGCCTTTTTCGCTTAAACATTGGAAGATTTAGAACAGAGGCAATGATTTACGGAAAAGGAAGGGCATCTTCCATGTGGTGTGTCATCGTCCTTGGGGGCCTTGGTGTTCTCCTCCTGATCCTCGCTTTGACCGTTCTCATCAGAACGTGGCGGTTCAAGCCGGAAAAAGAAGGGAAAAGCAAAAAGAACCCTCCATATCATCGACTCCGCCAAAGCCGTCCATGACCTCCGGGAGCTCGGAAGGTGCAAGACCGTCAACCATCCCGATTGGACTCAGGAGGACGAAGGGGAATTCGCCAAAACAAAAAAAGCCGCCGAGGCGACCCGGGGCGACGTCATCGTCTCACCCTATCTGATAGCCCATTGCGGCGACTACATCCACCGCTTCACGACGACCCGGCTTTCGTCCGAGTTGATGGCGGCCATCCACGGCAACAACGAAAGGCCCCCCTTGAAGTCGATCGCCGAAGAAGCCGAATTCTATGACGGCCTTTTGAGGCAATTCTGATCAGACCCGGTAATACCAAGCCGAAAGGCTGAGGTAAGCGAGGACAACGCCGAAGGCGTAACAAGCCGTCAGACCCATCAAGGAATCGTGAACGACCTTCTGGAGTTTGGCGGCTTTTCCTTCGCCCGGTTCCTCGAGGGATTGAACGAGGCTCCCCAAAAGCCCGGCGACGGGGAGAATGAGCAAAGGGACGTAACGGATGTCCTCGTTGCAGGTATAGGGGTATCGGGCGACGAACCAGACGGCCCAACCGTACATGATGAAGAAGACGAGGGCAAGGAAGAGGGCCCGAGGTCCATCGAGGAAACGCTTCCGGATGAAGGCCTTGACGGCCAGGAAAGGGACGGCGAGGAGCGAAACGAAGAAAAGGAGGGAGCCGAAGAGGTAAATGAGGAAGAGTTGGACATCGCTCCTCCCGAAGCCGTACTCCCCATAGAATGAGGTCTTGAGGAGGGCGGTGATGAGGGAGGTGTCTTGGTAATATGCTGGGGCGTCGGCGTTCGAATGGTAAACGTAGATGATCCGGAAGACGTCGGCGTTGGGGTACCAGATGAAGCGGTCGAAGAAATTGGTGTTCGAGATGTAGAGCGAGGAGTTGTCGACCGGGGAGAAGAAGAGGATCGGTTGGCCGAACTTGAAGTAATTGTAGAGGGGCCAGCCGAGGCCCAAGGGGAAAACGATGAGGGCGAAGACCACGCCCTGAAGAGTCACTTTTCTCCACGTCTTGTCGCGGAAGCTCCGAACGAAGGCCCAAAGAAGGAAAGGCAAGGCCACGAGGGCGACGAGGGCCCCACCGAGCTTGCACGACATCGAGAGGCCGATCGAGGCGGCGAGCCCCACCACGTCGACCCAATCCTTCCTCTTCATGAAGCCGAGGAGGAAATAGATGGCCAGGACGGCGAAGAACGCCGACATCCCGTCGTTGTTGGCCCAATTGGCGAAATAACACCAAATCGGGGTGAAGATAGCGACGCCATAGGCGACGAGGAGGGGGGCCTTGGCGAAACGGAGCCGCTGGAAGATCTTGTAGATGAAATAGATCTGAACGAGTTCCATGAAACAATAGAGGATCCGCAGGCTCTCGAAAAGGGCCCAGTCGGTCTGGGTGAGACCATAGGCCGTGCTCCCAGAGACCGCGACGACCGCGTCCCCGGCGTGGATGAAGAGGGAATTGAACTTCATGAAGGCCGCCGAGACGAAATAGAAGGTCTTGGGCTGATAGCGCTCGACGACGGAGGAGAAATCGAAGAGGTAATTGCCCTCCGAATCCTGAAGGATGGCCGGGATCTTCCCCGTTTTGAAGATCGTCATGATGAGGCCGAAATGGCCCGATCCGTAATCGACCGCGGAGCCCGAGGCGTAATAAAGATCGTGCTGGTTCCACGTGATCCCGTAGTCGTAGATCGGGGTCCCGAAGCTGTAGCTGACGATGACGGACATGGCGAGGGCGGACAGGATCAAAGCCGCTTCGTGGAAAGTCAGTTTCCGCGTGAAGAAGCGGCGGATCATAAGGACGACGAGGCCGATGTCGACAAGGCCCAGAACGATCCGGAAAGCCCATTGGCGGGGATCGGTCCAATAGGACGCGTCGGCCGATCCGGAACTCGGCGAGGTCTTGTAGATAAACGCGAAATAGAGGGCGTAAAGCCCTAAGAGCATCAAGGGGAAGATGATGGCGAAACGCCATTTCCCATAATTGAGGTAACGCCAGACCTTTTCGATCCAGGCGATGAAGGGCTTCGTTTCTTTGGGATTGACGTCCATAAATGATGAGTGCGGCCGAGATCCGTTTTCGTCTATTTCCGTTCTCGTGACCATAAAGAGGATTTTACCATAGCAACGCTTAATTTTGACCTATAATCAAGGCTATGATTGAACCGGTCTTCAAATTCGGCCTCATGGACGATGCCAAAGCCATCCGGCAAGAGGTCTTCGTGACGGAGCAAGGCTATCGGAACGAATTCGACGAAAACGAGGACCGATGCTGGAACCTGGTCCTCTATCTCGACGGGACTCCGATCGCGACCGGCCGCCTCCTTGAGGTCGACCCCGAGACCTTCCAAATCGGGCGCCTCGCCGTCCGGGCTCCTTTCCGTCACCAAAAAGTCGGGAGCTACACCGTGAAGTTCTTGATCACCAAGGCCCGTTCCCTCGGGGCGAGGAAGGTCATCCTCGGGGCCCAGATGGACAAAGTGCCGTTTTATCAGGGGCTGGGCTTTCGGCCCTTTCCGGAAGGGGAGGTCTATTTCGATGAGGGCCACCCCCACATCATGATGTTCAAAGTCATCGTAACGAAGAATCGGCCTCATCGCATCGTCTACTGAAGCTCTTTGATGAGAAGGCTTTCTTTCCCGAAAGGGATCGAGCAGACGAGTTTCCCCGAGGCGAAGACCGCGGCCGGGCCGATCGCCTGGGGCGAAGTTGAGATCGACCCGACGAGATAGGTCTCCGCCCTGAGGCCCGCGGCTTGCCGAGCGTAAGCCGGGAGCTCGCGGGACCACCGCTTTTCGTCCCAATTGAGATAGACCGGCCACAGGAAGCCGTCGTAGTTGCCTTTGGCGATGGAGGCGCGGATCGTTTCGTCGAAGAGGTCGCCGCAGAGGGCCAAACCGAAAAGACGGCCGTTGAGGTTGAAGGTCTTGAGTTCCCTCCCCGAGGCGTAATGGGCGTCGGCCCCCTTCTTTTTCCATCCCGACGAGACCCGGTCGTAAAGGACCAGAACGGAGCCGTCGGAGCCGTAGACGAGGTAGGAGGAATGGATATCCTCCTTGTCTTGACGGTAGAACCCGAAGCCGATGGCAATCTTTTTGTCCGCGGCCAGGCGGGAGAGGAAATACAGTTCGGGGGCCCCGGGGCCCAGAGCGATTTCCTTATCGGCCTCGAAATCGAACGACAAAGCCCCGAAGCCCTGCAGAAAGGCTTCGCCGAAGAAGATGGCATCGGCCCCCATCTCCTTGGCCCGCAGGACGTGCTTGTGGAGGGTTAGGAGGTTGGCTTTGACGTCGTTGTCTTCTGAGAGGGCTTGGGCCAAGGCGATTTTCATGCAATTTCTTCTTTGATCTCCTCGTCGTTCTTATAAGTGATCCGATAGGCGTGGTGATCGTCCCACCCCCACGCCTTCCAGTTCCCGACGAACTCCCCGTCGATGAAGATGAGGGCGACCCCGGAATCGATCGCGAAGCCGGGGATGTTGAGACTCTTCAGTTCGGAATCGAACGACGTCCGGTTCTCTTCTTCGTAATGGGGCGAGGTGGCGAAAGGAAGGAAGGCCAAACCCTCAAGCCACGAGAATCCGGAACGGTCGGGTTGGTGGTTTTGATCGTAACAATACGCCTTTTCGAACCAGCAATTGCTCCCGGCCGACAAGCCCGCCAGAATCGCCCCTTTGGCCGCGGCCTTCTTCAAGAGGGGGGCGATGCCATAGCATGTCCACATCAGGAGGAGCTCATTCGTGAAGCCTCCTCCGACGTAGATGATGTCGGCCCAATCGATGAGTTTTTTGATGGACGCTTTGGACGGGTCATCATAAAGAAAGAGGCCCTCGAATTCGCAGCCGAGTTCTTCGTACATCCTCCGCGCCGAATCCGTGTACGATTGGTCGTCGTGACTCGCGGTCGGGACGAAAAGGAAATGAGGCCGGTCTTTGTTGGCCAAGGAAACGAGGTGCTTGTCGAGCTCGTAGGTTTCGCGGTTGGCGATCTCGCCCCCGCCGATGCAGTAAATGAGGCCTTTCATATCACCAAACCGACCGCGCGGATTCATGCAGGCGGAGAAGGGCGAAGCGATCGACGGCTCCCGAATCGTTTTTTCGGGCCGCCGAGAAGAGTGTTTTCATGTGGCGTGACCTTTCCGGATTATTATGCCACGAGAGCAGAAAAAGGTTTATCCCCCAACATCTTTCAAGGGCTATAATCGTCCTCGAGGTTTCAAAGAATATGTTCAATCTATTAACTTCAATTCCGTTCTTCGGGGAAAGCACATCCTCGTCGACGAGCGGGGAACCCTACGAAATACTGCTCCCTCTCGGCCTGATCCTTCTTTTCAGCAAACTCATGTCCCTCCTCTTGGGGAAACTCAAAATCCCCCAGGTGGTCGGCTTCCTCATCGGGGGGCTTTTGGTCGGGTGCCTTTATTTGATCCCCAACCAAACGATCCTCACCGATTACACGATGACGGGAATCAACGATTTGGCAAAGATCGGGGTCATCCTGATCCTCTTCAGCGCCGGACTCGGCACCGACCTGAAGCAAATCAAGGCCGAAGGGGTCGCCTCCGTCGTCATCACCTCCCTCGGGGTCATCGTCCCGCTGGGTTTGGGGTTTCTGGCGGCCTGGCTCTTCCTCGATCCGAGCCTCTCCAATCCCTACGAAGACATCTATTACGGGGTCATTCTGACGGCGACCTCGGTCTCCATCACCGTGGCGACCCTCAAGGAACTCGGAAGGCTCAACAGCCGGGTCGGGACCGCCCTCGTGGCCGCGGCCATCCTCGATGACATCATCGGGGTCGTCCTCCTTTCGGTCGTCATCGCCCTGTCGGGCAGCGGAAGCGGAAGCGTTAGCTACACCGGCAACGGGGCGTGGGACATCGTGATCCTCCTCCTCATCATGCTCAGTTTCTTCGCCCTTTCGTTCGTCTTCGGCATCTTCATCCATAAGCTCTTCGACTGGATGGGCAAGCGGTGGCCGAACCACCGCCGCATCCCGATGTTCTCCCTCGCCTTCTGCTTCATCTGGAGCTATCTCGCGGAACGGATCTTCAACATCGCCGACATCACGGGGGCCTACGTCGCCGGGCTCATCATCGCCAACACCTCGGCCATGGCCTACGTCGACAAACGGACCGATCAGATCGCCAACCTTCTCTTCATCCCGGTCTTCTTCGCCTCGGTCGCCTTGAAGATGTTCACGTCCTTTGGAACCGGAAGCGGGGCCATCGGATGGCAGTTCATCGTCTTCGGGGTCGTCTGGATCATCGTCGGGCTCCTTGGGAAAGTCATCGGGGCCGGGACGGGCGCCCTCCTCTGCAAATTCAAGTTCAAAGACGCCCTCCGGATCGGGATCGGGATGATGGCTCGAGCCGAGGTCTTGATCGTCACGGCCCAAAAGGGCGTCGACTCGGGCCTCATCAATCCGATGATCATCCCCTTCACCTTGGGGCTCATCCTCGTCTCGAGCTTCATGACCCCTATTCTCTTGAAGCTCCTCTACAAAGGGGAACCACCAGAAGCGGGGAGAAAAGGGAATGCACTTCCCCCACTGCCTCAATCCGAATCGAAGGTTTAACCTAATGAAAACGCCTACGTAAAAGAGGCGTTTTTGTTAGAACAAAGAAATTTGTTCACCTTCAACCGATTCGTGAGACATTTTTTTGATTAGCATATTCAAATACTCATAGTGTTTCGAAAGGTTATTGCCAATTATTATCATGGGAATTTTATGTTTTTCGCACACACCTTGCTTTAACCCATCGCGCTTTTGCTGAGTCAGATCCGCAAAATGCTCCCCTCCGTCTAGTTCAAAAATCATGATAGGTTTTTCGCTTTTGCGTATAAAACCAGCTTTTTCAAAGATCACAGAATCGAATTCCATATTTAATACGCGGGAATCCAATTCGTCCGGAAAGACCTTTATTAGGCCGACATTCCGTTTGACGGTAATATTCTTATAAACCGTGCATAAATGAGACATAGTTTTGTAAAACTCATCCTCACTAATCGAACCGTTTGATTTACCTATTGTCAAAACCTTTGGAGCCGGAGGAACGACTTCGACCTCCCCATTTGATTCAGCATATTTAAACAGTTCATTCCAAACGTCGTCGCCCGTTGAAACCCGCTTGAGGGCATCGAGGTCACCGAAAACTATTAGTTTCTTCTTGGCTCTTGTTACAGCCACATTAACAATTTCCGGATGGCTCTTTAGCCATTCAAAGGTCTGTTTGCCCGTCCGAAGACTGATGGACGAAGAAACAATAACTGTTTGCGCCTCTCCGCCTTGTACCGAATGAATAGTGGACGCCCGAACTTCGGTGATCTCTTCATGGGAGAGCAAATCGTTAATAAGTTTTTGCTGATTGATAAAAGGAGTAATAATAATCGCATCGGTGACGTGATTGTTTTTTACGTATTGCACGATTCCGTATGCCTCTTCGTAACACTGATTTTGGAACTGTGTCCGCGTCGAGTTATGGACCTTTCAAGGATTATATCGCCTATCTCATTCTTCGAATCAATCCGCAGGGAATTGCCATAGAAATACGAATTGGAGAAACCAATTATCTTGCTCCCGCATCGATAATGGTGACGAAGGAGAACCCGGCGTGAGACTTTGTCGGAGGATTGCATGGTGGCAAGAATACTTTGCTTAACATAATCATAAGCATCGGATATCGAATACTTCTTTTTCAAAGAATCGTTCATTTGTTTATCGAGAAGGATGACCGGTTTGAGTTGATCCTGGTCCCCCACGAGAAGCAAAGCTGAAGCTCGGGCGAGAGGAATTAACGATCTGGCAATATCACATTGACCAGCCTCGTCCATGACAACTAAATCAAATTGAAATATGCCGCTTCCCAACCGTACAGACGAAATGTTCGTAGAAAAAATAATAGGAAAAGCATCGACGAGAAGTTTCATATTCTCATCTTTTGAGGTCCATGAATTGAATTGGCCAACGCGGGTCTGATCGTCTTCGATTTCTACAATTGAGCGCAAGTCCGCAAAACGGGGTTGATTCAATTTCCTTATGCATTCGAGCGATGAGAAATACAGGTAACTCAAATACCTTGGGTCTTCTTTTGCGGGATTCAAGAGCCGCAAGACATCTTCATCTTGAACGTTTCTCGTGCTGGCAATCTTGCCATCGATATCTGCGAGTTCTTTTGAAAATCTCCAATCTTTTTGAAAAGAACCTCCGATTCGAGACAAAAAATCTTTCTCTTCCAAAAGGTTTTTACGAGTCAAATATTCGGTAAGCAGGTGAATTAATTCGTGATTATTTTCTTTTTGGATTCGCTTAATCTCTGCGATCTTGCCCTGATCGGGAATACCTTTGTATTCTGAATTGACAAGCGAGCGTATCCTCTTTGTCGCGAGAGCGACTTCCTTAACGTTACCGAGGCGAAGGAAAGGAAAAGGGATGCTTTCTCCGTGATATGTGAATTTCAATTTGTCAATTATCCCATCGACAGGTTTGTTGTTACCTGAACAAACGAGGGTCGAACGACCGTTGAAATAACTTGAAATAACAACGTTGAAGAGGGTTTGCGTTTTCCCCGTTCCCGGTGGACCTTGTACATAAGTTATTGGGTTTTTCATCGTGTTATAAAGAACGAGCATTTGATCAAGATCAATGCGCTTGTCGTAAATCACAATATCTGGTTCACTATGCCCGTTGTTTCGAACTGAAATGTCGCCAAAAAAGGCTTTGACCGGTGTATTTAATGTTCCCTGAACCCGCTTCCCCTCAATCGTCTCAAAAAGAACTCCGAGATTGACAGGGATTTCCCGTTCCAAGATCATCAAGTCGGGTCTTGTGTCGAGAAGTTCACCAAAATGAAGACCATCGCCAAGCAAGGCGGTTGCTCCGATGGGGTCTTTGCTGTAAGCGTCGGAGAATTCGGAGGGAGAAATGTCGATATACTGAGAAAGTGAATGCTTTCTCCCCTCGATTAAGAAGCTACCGTTAATCCGAACTGATTCCAGAATACGCAGCGTCTTGTCCTCGGGGTTAAAACAAACAGGGTGGTAGGCAACAATATATTTCTTCCCGCCTTTATCAATTGATAGCAACGACAAGGCCAATTCGTTTGTGGAATTCTCAAATCGCTTTATGTCGTTGAAATAAATCGATTTTACGATTTCGTCGACTTGTCCCGGTGACAAAACAACCTTTTGCGCATCTTTTAATACCGAATAATCAATCCCAGATATCATGGCGTAGTTTTTTTGAAATGGATCCGAATCGAGTCGGTTGCATTCTTGCAGGTAGGACAAAATATTGTTATCAAAATTCTCATAATGGAGCCAAGCATAGTCTTCAAGGTTATTTTCGATTTTTCCAATAAGCGATGTGCAAAGATCTCCAATGGAAAAATCGATTACTTGAGCGCTTTTAATTCTTTCAAAATGAAGATTGCCACCGCATGCATCAGGGTTTATGGTCTTGTTGTACATCGAAACAGAAAGAAGGCGCTCCTTGGCTTTGATGTCTTTAATAAAACACCAAAAAGAGGTATCTCTCTTCTCTCCAGGATTCTCATAAGTGACGCTCAACCACTTCCCTTCCTTTATTGAAGAAGATATGGCATGGCAGATGTTATTCATTCGGAATTAATTGTAAAAGAAACCAGTGAAGATAGCAAAGTAACACTTGATTGAAGACTCTTGTACGAGCTTCATGAAAGCGATATGTCCTTTGGCTTTTTTCGATACTTCAAAGGCGTCACGCCGAATTCATCCCGAAAAGAATTGACGAAGAAACTAGGGGAGGAATACCCGCACTTGAAGGCGATGTCCTGAACCCGCTCATCGGAATTGGCGAGCATCTCGGCCGCCCGATGAAGGCGGAAATTAATGAGATAAGCCTTAGGGGAGGCATGAAGGAAAGAGGAGAAGAACCGATTGACGCTTCGAAGCGAGACATTCCCGGAGGCGGCAATGTCTTTAAGTGAAATATCCGTCGAATAATTTGCTTCGACGAATACAAGCATTTTTTGCATGATCGGAAGGTAATGGGCATTCGCTTTTTTGTCCTCGAGGGGGATATGGGGAAAAAGAAGATAAACGATTTTGTAAAAGAGGGAAACGATTTGAAGCTCGCACGAAGCCCGAAGAGAAAATTTCGAATCGAAGATATCCTGAATCCCTTTCAAGACTTCACGTTGATAAGGAACATCCGGAAGGAGGAGGAAGTGATCGACGCCCCGATCCAAAATCGGAACCACCAAGTCCTTTCCGAGTTCGAGGCTGACATTTAATAGAAGAGGAGAGAAAACCACGACTTGGAAAAGGCAATCGCGTTTCTTCTTGGAGAAACCGAAATGCAAAGCTTTGGCATTGACGAAAAGGCCTTCGCCTTCATTGATTTGAAGAACTTTGCCATTCACGGAGTAGGAAAGAGTCCCTTGAAGGACCTTGATGAACTCGAGATCGCTATGAAAATGGGCCTCGGCCCGATAACCCCGATAATCCTTCAAATGAGCTTCGTGGATGTAGGCCGGAAGAAGAGGGGAGTCATATTTGACCTTCTCTTCTTTCATTGAGTTTATTGGAACCTCGTATAAATCCATTTTGGCCTTTTTCTTATATTTTTATGCACTATAATAATATCAACACCGATTAATGTTGCAATATAATGCAATTATCTAAAAGGGGATAATGATGATGAAAACCGACAAAATGCATGGGGTGATGAACGATGGTTCGATCTACGATCCAGGGAACGTTGACAACTTGATTGAACAATTGAAACTCATCCAAAGGGTCAACCGTTGGAACAAGATTCCGGCTTCGCCGATTGGCTACCTGCGAAGAAACAGAATGCTGAAAAGGATGTTCGCCTCGTTAGGGGAGAATTGCTACATTGAGCCACCCTTCCATTCAAATTGGGGTGGCCACCACGTACATTTTGGCGATTGGGTCTATGCCAATTTCAACCTTACTCTCGTGGATGACGCGGACATCTTCGTCGGCAACCACGTCATGTTCGGACCCAATGTCTCTTTGGTTACGGCTGGTCACCCTCTCCACGAGAAGTTCCGGGCCACCGGTCTTCAATACAGCCTCCCCATTCGCATCGCTGACAACTGCTGGATTGGGGCCAACGCCGTCGTCTTGGCCGGCGTGACGGTCGGAGAGGGCTCGGTCATCGGAGCCGGATCCGTCGTGACCAAGGATATACCACCTCATAGCCTAGCCTACGGGGTCCCCTGCCGCGTTATCCGCCCAATCGACGACCGCGATCTTGAGACGTATCATCACGGGATGAAAGTTCCGGAAGAGCTAAAGAAATGAGCGAGGATGGTTATCGAACACCTTTGTCTTAATGTTAAGGACATCGAGAAGGAAAAGGCCTTCTACTGCACCTACTTCGGTTTCGTCGCGAACGAAAAATACCATAACTCTGCTTCCGGATGGGAGAACTACTTCCTCTCCTCCCCCGGCGGAGGGACGAGGCTCGAACTCCTCCACCATCGCTCGGTCTCCGCACACGAGAAACCCGCCTTCGCCTCGGGCCTTATCCACTTCGCGATTTCGTTAGGAGGAGGAAAAGAGGTCGAGGGCCTGACGGCCCGTCTTCGCGAGGCTGGATTCCGCATCGTTTCCGACCCCCGAACGACCGGCGATGGGTACTTCGAATCGAGTTTTTTAGATCCCGAGGGAAACCTTGTGGAATTGACCACATGACACGCTGGGTATCGTTGTCATATGGTGATCGCCGGTCTTCATGAATGAAACGGACCCGGAGATCATCGCTTAGGTCAAAGAAAACATCACATTGATGAGAATCTCGCTTTCAAGGACGATTTCGCCCTCATCGACTCGGAAGGGAACCCAATTAACGGCTTTAAAAAGACATATACTGCGAGATTGATCGGGTTCTGATATGCAAGGAGGTTTTTTGACAATTCGTCTTTGAATGCGCCGCCCCGGTTTTTCGAACCCTCCGATTCGTCGATTGAGGCGGGAGGAAAGATAAGGTATATTAACTGAGCGCAACCTGGGAAAGCTATCATAAGGCTTTCGGAGGCCGGATATGATCGAAGTCAAAAACGTCTGCAAATACTTTTACCGCCCATACCGCGAACCGGGCTTGAAAGGGGCTTTTAAAACCCTTTTCACCCACAAGAAAATCGTCACCAAAGCCGTCGATGGGATTTCCTTCCGAGTCGATGAGGGCGAAATCGTCGGCTACATCGGTTCGAACGGGGCCGGCAAATCGACGACCATCAAGATGATGACCGGGATCTTGACCCCGACTTCGGGCGAGATCCTCTTCGATGGAAAGAAACCATATGACCATCGCGACCGGAGGGCGATCCTCAAAGACATCGGGGTCGTCTTCGGCCAACGGACGCAGCTGTGGTGGGACCTGCCCCTTCGCGACTCCTTCGACCTTTATCGGGACATCTACGAAATCCCCGAAGACGAATACCAAAAACGCCTCAAATACCTCAACGACCTCCTCAATCTCGAACCCATCATGATGTCGCAGGTCCGGAATTTATCCCTGGGCCAGCGGATGCGGGCCGACCTCGCCGCGGCCATGGTCCACAATCCGAAGGTCCTCTTCCTCGACGAACCGACGATCGGCCTCGACGTCCTCGTCAAGGAGAAGATCACGGAAGCCATCAAACAGATCAACCGCGACTGCAAGACGACGATCATTTTGACCACCCATGACATGAAGGACATCCAGAACCTCTGCAAACGGATCGTCATCATCGACGAAGGCCATCTCCTTTATGACGGGACCTTGAAGGACATCAAGAAACGGTTCGGCGACATCCGTCACATCTTCGTCTTGGCTAAAAACGAGCTCGACATCGGAACCATGAAGGCCGAATTCAAGGACGGCCTGGACGTGCAGAAGGGGGAAGACGGATACCTGGAGGTTTCTTACGATGCGGACAGCCTCGAGGCCGAAGAGGTCTACAAGTACTTGCTTTCCCATCTCGAGATAAAGGACCTCAAAGTCGATGAGACGACCCTCTCTTCGATCGTCAGGAAGATCTATGAGGAAAAATCCATTTAGGAAATACCGCGGGTTCTTCAAAGGCGAGTTCCTCAACCTCCTCGCCTTCCGTTTTGAGATCCTCATTTGGGCCCTGCAGGGCTTTCTCAACATCGGGGTCATGGTCTTCCTGTGGCTCGCGATCTACAAAGAAAACGGCGGGGCCTCCATCAACGGCTTCACCTACCTTCAGATGATCACCTACCTCGTCATGTCGGCTTTGACGAGCCAATGGGTCACCAACGGGGTCAGTTTCCACGAGGTCGGTCGCGATATTTCCCAAGGCAACATCGCCGTTTCCCTCACCAAGCCCGTCTCTTATCGCGGGAAATCGTTTTTCTCGACTTTGGGCGGGATGGTCGGGAACTTCATCCTCTTTTTCTTGCCCGCCTTTCTCGTCGCCGAAGCCATCTTCACCTTCGGCCTCGGCCTCCCTTTCCCCCAATGGTCCAACCTTCTCCTTTATTTGGTGGCCGGGCTCGCCGGGGTCGTCATCTCCGATTCCTTCGATTTCCTTTTGGCCCAACTTGGCTTCGTGACCAATTCCCTCTTTGGGATCATGCTGATCAAAAACGCCATCTTCTCCTTCCTTTCAGGCGGCCTCATCCCCTTCACTTTCTTCCCTGCATGGGCCCAAAGTTTCCTTTCCTATCTTCCTTTCAGCGGTCTCGCCTCGACCCCCGTCAACATTCTGCTGGGCCGATATGACCTCGTTTCCTCCTTCATCTATCTCGGGGTCGCGGTCGGTTGGGCGATCGCCCTCTACCTCGCCTCCGTCTTCGCCAACCGCCAGATGATCAAGCACGTCGAAAGCGCGGGGGGTTAAACACAGATGAAGAAATACTTCAAACTCTATCCCCGTTACCTCGCGATGGCGGTCAAGAGCAAGTTGATCTACCGGGCCGATTGGTTCGTCGGGCTCATCGGGCTCATCGCATCCAACGCGGCCACCTTCACGGCCCTCTACCTCGCCACCCTTCCGGTCCAAAAACTCGGCAATTGGGGCTTCATGAACATCATGTTCTTATATGGGTTCCTTTTGATCCCGATGGGGATCGACCACACCCTCACCGATAAGTTGTGGAATTACGGCGGCGGTCTCATCAACGAAGGAGAACTCGATCGGATCCTGATGAAACCCCTCAACCCTCTTTTTCAGATGTGCGCGGAATTCTTTCAGGAAGGAGGCCTCGGGGAGATTATCCTCGGGACCATCTTCATGGCGGTTTCGGGGCCGTCTTTGAACCTCGACATGTCCTTCAACGTCGTTTTCCCGATCGTCGTCGGGGCCTTGGTAAGCCCCTTAATCTATTTCGCGATCAAGCTCTTCACGATGAGCTTCGCGTTTTACCAAAAGCGCTCGATCTCCCTCATGAGTGGGATCTACAACATGAAGGAGTTCGGGAAGTATCCGATCAGCATCTACAACAACGGATCGGGGTTCGGGGCCCTCGTCTACAATCTTCTCCTTTTCATCCTTCCTTTCGGGCTCGTCGGCTACCTCCCCCTCGCCGCCCAGATGTTCCCGGGCGAAGACATTCCCTTCCTGTGGTTCTCGATCCCGGCGAACAGCTACCTCATCATGGGGATCATCGCGGCGGTGGCCCTCGTCCAATTCGCCTTCGCCTACCTCTTCTTCACCATTTCGATCCGGCACTACAGCTCCAGCGGATCATAAGCGGATCCATCGATATTTCTCGATGGTTTCATAGAGAGAGAACGAAACAAATCGGAAAGCGGGAAAGATGGACATCCATCAGGACCGATATATATAAATATATATAATTAGGAAACCGATGTAGTTTAGATTTCATCGAATCTTTTATAACTTTACTTTGGAATTCGACAATCTCATAATTTAGGTGCATTCTGGGAGCAACAATATGTCAAGAAAACATTATCCGCATGTCATGGTGGCTTCGCTCGTCATGATTTTGGCTTCGTGCGGGGGAACCTCGTCCTCCTCGTCCGTCTCTTCAAGCGTTTCCTCCTCGAGCGAGGGTTCATCGGCAACCTCCTCGACCGACGCGGGGACCACTTCGAACGGAACGACTTCATCGGGTCAGTCTTCGAGCACGACCTCTAGCTCATCCTCGGGAACCTCGAGTTCGTCTTCTTCTGGAAACTCCAGTTCCTCGACCTCATCGGGATTGTCCTCGAGCGTCGAACCGGGCGACCTCGTCATGAGTGGGGTGGCGGACGGCGGGACCATCGTCGGCCATTATTTCAACCCCCTCAAAGGGGTCAAAGCCGTCGATTCGGCCTCCGGGAAGGACATCACGTCGTATCTTCAGGTCCTCGGGACGGTCGATTACGGAACGGTGGGGACTTATCAACTGATCTACAAAGCCTCTTATAACGGCAAGACCTACAGCCATACCCGAAATATCACGATCGAGGAAGGGACCTACACGGCCCCGAAGCGGACCAAGACCTATCTCACCTCCGCCTCGAAGACCGTCGGATCGGGCTCCGTCCGAACCGGGACCGCCTCCGACATCGAACACGTGAAGTATTCGCCGAGCTACATCGCCGGCGACCTCCTCGACAAACCTCTCCCGACCAACAACTGGTGGGGGACCCTCATCAGCCAGAATTACGGCGGGGGCCAATATTATTCGGGCGGAAACGGAATCTACACGAATTACACCCGGAACAGCCTTTCGACCCAAGGCCTCGAAGTCACCAACGACGGCGAGGGTTTCGTCGAATACATGTCGACCCCCCTCAACGAAAGCACCGCGGCCGTCCATTGCCCGTTCTATCAGGACATGTTCATCAAGCCGACGGCCTTGTCGTCCACCTATCAGACCCAAGTCATCGACTATGGCGAAAACAACGTCAAGGTCGCTTGCCGGAATGGGGATGAGAGTACGGCCGACGAAATGGTCGTCTCCTTCGCCCAGGGCTCGCCCTTCACCCTCGTGGAAAGCCGGACCAAGAGCCTCCAGGCCACGTTCCGGGTCGCCGGAATCATCGGCGCCTACAACTGGTATTCCCTCGACGGGAAGTTAATCACCAAAGACACCCCCTATAGCGGGAGTTCAGTTCTCCTCGAACTCGCCGGCGACCACGTCGCCTACGCCTCGACGGGCCTATGGAACAAATCGATCGGAGGAGCGGTCTACAAGAATGTCTATTTCCTCTTCACCGCCCCGAAACTCACGACCTTCGCCCCCGTCCACGGCGACCATCCTTCGGACATTATGCTCAACAAACTCAACGTCACTTTGGGCTCGGGCAATTACATGACGATCGCCCCGATCACCGGAAACCCCGACGCCACCAACACCCTCGTCCCCGCCCTCGCGGAAGCCAATTATTTCGCCGCCCACGCCACCTCGGTCATCGCCGGGAGCCAAACGAGCTTCGAAGTCAACCACGAGACCAGCCTCGTCACGACTTCCTTCCGCGACAACGTCCAGTTCCTCGATGGAGACGAAAGCCACGATTCGCTCTTGGGCTTGATGCCCCATCAATACAAAAAAAGCAACGCCACCCTCACCTCGTATTACCACAAGGGGTTCAAAGGGACCATCAAGGTCATGGAGGGCCATGCCTTCGACACTGTCCTCAGTTTCTCTGGGATGCTTCCGAGCTTCACTCTCCCAAGCGATGCCTCTTATAGCGCCGCGACGACGAAGGAATACCTCGAGAGCCTCGATGCCAACAACGTCATCGATGAGACGCCCGACTACAGCAACGACAACAACAACTACATCAATAAATCGGCCCCATATTGGAACGGCAAGGCCCTTTATCCCCTTTCGCAAGGCCTCATCGTCGCATCCCAAACCGGGAACGACGATCTGAAGAATAGTTTTATCAGCAAACTCGAATACGTCCTCGGGGATTGGTTCAATTACGATGCGACCAAACCCCTCCGCGACGAAGGCACCAATCAACCTGGCGACCGGTATTTCTACTATGACGATGTGTGGGGAACCCTGTATTTCTCCGACGGGGCGTTCAGCACGGCCGGAGAGCTGAGCGATCACCATTTCACCCATGGCTATCTCACCTACGCGGCCGGGGTCTTGGCCATGTACGACCCAACCTTCTACGCCAACTACAAAGACATCATCGATTTCGAGGTCAACGATTACGCCTGCACCGACAAAGACAACACCGAATTCCCGTATCTGCGGTGCTTCGATCCGTGGGCCGGCCATAGCTGGGCCAACGGCCTTGGCTATTTCACCGAAGGCAACAACGAGGAGAGCGAAAGCGAATCCTTGAACGCCTGGGTCGGGGCTTACCTCGTCGGTTTGGCCGATGGGGACCAGGACCGGATCGACGCGGCCATCTACGGCTTCACGACCGAGATGTACAGCGCCAAGCAATACTGGTTCGACTACGACGGCGACGTCTGGCTCCAAGAGCTCCATGACGCCGGGGTCGGCTGCTCAGCCATCCAATGGGCAGGCAAATACGACTACGCGACCTGGTTCGGGGCCAACCCGTCCTTCATCTACGGGATCGAGTGGCTCCCGATCGGCGAATATCTGACGAGCTATGCCCTCGGAACAAACGAGGTCAGCAAGATCGGCAGCATCTACGGGCTGTGGAAAAGTGCCCAAGCCAAGAGCCCCGACGCGACCGTTTGGGCGGCCAACTTCCGGAGCGTCCAATCGATTTTCGACCCCGACGCGGCCATCAGCGAATTCTCGAAAGATGCCATCATCAACGACGACTATCCCTCCGAACTCATCATCGCCTACTGGATGGTCCATTCGATGAAGACCCTCGGCCGGCACAGCGAGGCCGCTTATCTTGCCAATTCCGCCGTCGGAGGATCGGTCTATGTGAACGGATCGTCCTACACCGCCGAGATCTGGAATCCGACCTCCTCGACCCAAAGCGTCGATATCCGGAGCGGATCATCCATCGTGAAAACCGTCAGCGTTTCGGCGAAGAGCTTCGCCAGCTTCTCTTTCTGAAGGTAGACGGCCTCAATATAAATGTAAAGAATGTTGTTTGATTTTACGAAACCGATTTCTTAAAAATATTCGTTGCCATCAATAAAATTGCGCATAACTTAGGTTCCATCGCCATCTAAGCGCTTTCATTTCATCCTTGAAAACCGATTTCCTGATTTCTAAGATGTATATGGCCTCAATGGGCAAATCCGTCCATTTATTAAAAGAGGGGGGCTAAAAACGATGAAGAAAAAAACCACGTTCATTGCGGTTCTTGCTTCCGCCGCTCTCACGTTAGGCATTGGCACCAGCGTGATCCTCGGGACTTCGAACCGAAACGAACAACTCCAAGCCGAAGACACCGTCCAGATTGGGGATCTCGCGACCTTCAATTCGGTCTTTAACGGATCGGCTCAGTACTACAACCGCAACATCGAACTCACATCCGACATCGATTTTGGCGGAGGGAGCGCCGTCAGCCTTCGGATGGCCGGCAGTTTCAGCGGAACCTTAAACGGGAACGGACATACGGTTTCCAACGTCCCGCTCTCTCAATCCTTCTTTAACCTCATCAGCGGAACGGTCGAAAATCTGACCTTCACCTGCACCTCCAGCGGTTCGGGCTTCGGAGGCCTCGCCTACGCCGTCGAAGCGGCCGGCCACATCAACAACGTGACCGTGAATGCGACTCTCGCCGCCGCCGTCAACAACTGGGGGCCGATCGCCTTCTGGAGCACTGGGACGATTGAAAACTGCACCGCCAACATCACAATCCCTTCAGCCTATTCGGCCGCCAACACCCTCTTCCATATCGCCCGGAAAGACAGCGGAACCTTCACCAACAATCTCTATAGCGTGACCGGAACCGCCTCGTTCCTCTCTGATCCGGCCGGGGTGAGCGAAGCCGTCAACGTCTCCGCCGTCTCCGTCGGGGCCGTCGAAGTCGCCGCCGGGTCTTCCGTCACCGCGACCGCGACCCTCACCGGCAACAAATACAATCACATCAAATGGGTGAGCGCCGACACTGACAAAGCCACCGTCGCTTCCGCCACGACGACCGTCAACACGGTCTCCGTCACCGGGGTCGCGGCCGGCTCCACCACCTTGATCGCCTACGTTTATGCGGACGCGGCCGAATCCACTCTCCTCGCCACGAGCGACGCCGCGACCGTCACCGTCACCGACGCCACCCCCGTCACGGGAGTGAGCCTCAGCGCCGAGACCCTCGAAGTCAAGGCCCAGAAGACCGGTTCGTTAACGGCCGTTTTGACCGGCAACATCTATACTTCGATCACTTGGTCTTCGTCCGATGAAAACGCCGCGACCGTGGTCGGAAATGGGTTAAACGCCACCATCACCGGCGTCGCCCAAGGAACCACGGTTATCACCGTGAGCGTCGTCTCAGGCAACGCCAGCACCTACACCGACACCTGCACCGTGACCGTCCCGACTCCGTCCGGCTTCACCATCTACTTCCTCGATGATAACGCCTGGACCACCGCCTATTGCTTTGTCTATGGCGACGGCGCCGCCAACACGGCCCTTCAAATGAGCCGGGTGACCGCCAATGGGAAGAACGTGAGCCTCCTCAAGACCGATTCGAATAAGAGCGGGGCCCTCACCAGCTACAACCTTTGGAAGTACTTCTACAATACCGACGTCAACGGAGGCGCCGCCACCTCTTACGTTCAGTTCTACAACGCCACGGCCGGACGCTGGGGCGCCGGGGTCCAACTCCTCAACGGCTGGACCAATGACGTCATCGTCTACAACACCGGCGACAACGCCTCTATCAACAACGTCAAGGACAGCGGGACTTCGGCCAATCTCTTGGCTGGCATCGCCTTCGCCACATCCTATGGCACCTACGCCTCGACCGGCTTCCGGGACAGCAGCGGCAGCATTTGCTACCTTCTTGGCTCGGATCAGTCCGACGCCCGCAACGCCCTCTTGAGCCAATACGGAGCCCTCGCTTCCGACGTCAAGACCTTCGTCGATGAGATCGATGATACGGTCACCGTCTCGGGCGCGACCTACATCTCCACGCTCGGCCAGACCTACGCCATCCTCTCCAACGGATCGGCCAGCGGCACCGTCGGGATGCTCAACAACGAGAATTCCTTGATCCTTGGGGTCTCGATCGCCTCCCTATCGGCAATCGGAGTCCTCGGAGCCTTCCTAATCCTCAGGAAAAAGCATCAGTCCCGCGCTTAATCCGACATTCGATCATGGGCGCTCATAATTGGGCGCCCTTTCTTGTCTCATCGAGGTAAAATGGATTCAATGGAAAAAGAGCTGATCGGGCCCGTCGCTTCCCAAAAACTCAAAATGCAGAACCTCCGCCTTGCCCTTTTGGGCGTCGCATGGCTTCTTCTTTTCGGTGGCTGGGTCGCCGTGGTCTTCCTTTTTCAAAGTCGGGCCTACGAATACCTTTGGATTGCCTTGGGTTCCCTCGTCTCGACTCTCTTCTTAGCCGTTTTGCTTTATGGGGTCCTCAAGGCCGCGGTTCCTCTTTGGGCCGCTCTCCGTTTCGCCCGGAAGGTCGCGAAGAAAGACCACGTCCTCAATGATATCGTGCTCGTTTGCCTCAACAAGGAACTCGAGACCTACGAAGGCCTCCTCACTCGGAGCGTGACGGTCCGGGAGATCGATGAGGGCACCGTATGGACGATCCGTTATGACGCCGAGGCCGACCTTTCGCTCAAAGCGGGCGGGCATTACGCGGTTGAGACCTACGACGAGGTCCTCCTCCGGATCAAGGAGAAAGAATGAAACTCCGGCCCGACAAGAAAAAGATCAAGGATTTCCTCGTCATGGACGGTTGGGTCGTCATTTTGATCGCCCTCGTTTCCTACGTCGGCTTCTATTGGGCCATCGAGGCGATCGACTCCATCAAGGATTATGAGCGGATCGATTACTTCATCGAAAGCTACGGCCTCAAGGACAACACCTTGGCGGAGGACACCCTCGCCCTCCTCAAAGAGAACGGGGTCCTCGAGAGCAATGTCTACGACGTCAGTCCCGATTCCTCGACGAAGAACGCCAAATTCGCCCGCTTCGGGGCCTACAGCGACATCTGCGTCCTCAACCAAACCGACCTCGACGACGTCATGGAAGTCATCGGGGACAATTTTCTCCCCCTCTCTTCGAGTTTCAAGGCGGGATACGAGGATGGGTTGTCGAAGAACTATTCCTACTATTCGGCCTACGACGAGGATTACGCGATCAAGATCTACGATCCGGCGGACGTTTCCTACAGCGGGCAGTTCACCTTCGGGAATCTCATGACTTTCGCTAAAGACGGGGCCGATCCGGAAGCCTATTACCTCGTGATCCCTCTTAATAGCGTCAATTACGGCGCGAAGACGGTTAACGGCTTCGCGGCCCTCCATCATTTCCTTAAAACCTACGAGGCCCCATGAACAAAAAAGACAAGCCGACCATCGATTCGAGCCGCGACCGCCCCTTGCCCGCCACAAGGTGGCGCCTTTTAAGCGAGACGCTTCGGTATCGCTATTGGGATTTGATCGGGGTTTCGATCCTGACCGGTCTCTTCTACCTCCCGCTCGTCGGATGGCTCCTCTACGCCGCCCTGACGGGCCTCGCCGACCCCGGCAATCTCCTGAGCGTCCTCTTGACCTATGCGGCGGCCGTCCCTTTGACGATGGTGGCCGGTCTCGGAGAGGCCGGATCGCTCTATTTCTCCAAGAAATTGGCTTGGGGCCAAGGGGCGAGCCTCCCCGGGGATTTCTTCGAGGGCATCGCCAAGAACTTCAAAATGTTCCTCCTGGTTTATTTCCTGATCGGGTCGCTCTATCTCCTTCTGAAGCTCGACCTCGTGAGCGTCGCCCTCTCCTCGTTCCCCTCGTGGTCGAAGACCGTCCTCGATGGGCTCAGCTACGGCCTGTTCTTCGTCTTTTTAATGCCATTGCTCTTCCTCGCGGCCGAGACGGTGATCTACGAAGGGTCCTTCCTCCCCCTCCTCAAGAACGGGTTTCGTTTCACCTTCGGGGCCATCCTCGCCAACATCCCCCTCTTCGGGGCCTTTCTTCTTCCTTTCCTCGTCTATGAATTCGTCCCCTTCCTGGTCGCGGCCATCGCCGCCTTCCTCTTTGCTTCTCTCTTCTATTTCGGCTTTTCGGCTTTCTTCTTCACCGAGTATTCCCATCATCTCTTCGACCGTTCCATCAACCGGGACCATTACCCGGAGATTATCCGGAAAGGATTAGCCAAGATCCATGAAAACCACGATCACGACCAGTGAAGAGGGCCGCTGCTTCCGCACCTCGGAATTGAAGCCGGCCCCCCGCGGAACCGTGCCCGATTTCGCCGTCGACCTTTCCGCGACCCGACAGACGATCCGGGGATTCGGAGGGGCCGTCACCGAGGCCGCGGCCTCCGTCTATCGTTCGATGGACGAGGGAAAACGCGCCGAAACGATGAGGCTCCTCTATTCGAAGGAAGGCCTAAATTACAACTGGGCCCGACTGAGTCTCGGCTCCTGCGACTTTTCGCGGCGATCCTACGACTACGCCAAGAAGGCCGACCTTAGCGACTTCTCGCTGGAACCCGATCGCGACATCGTCGCCTTCCTTCTTGACGCCAATAAAATGCGGAGCCTTCGCCTTCTCGCCTCCACTTGGAGCCCACTAGCCCAATGGAAAACTAACGGCGAGAAATGCCATGGAGGGCGCCTCCGCGAGGAATGCTATGGCCTCGAGGCCGAATATGTGTCCCTTTACGTCGACGCGATGAAGAAAAAAGGCCTTCCGATCGAGGCCCTCACCGTCCAAAACGAGCCGGAGGCCGCCCAAGTCTGGGAGAGCTGCCTCTACAACGGGAGGGAGGAGGCCCGCCTCGCCCGCCGGATCCACGAGAAAATCCCGGGGGTCAAGCTCTACGCCCACGACCATAACCGCGACGCGATCGTCCGCCGGGCCGCCGAGATCTTCGCCGACCCGAGGGACCGCTCCATTTTTCAAGGGATCGCCTACCACTGGTACGACGGGGGCGACTTCCGGCAGCTGAGCCTCGCCCATGGCCTCTTCCCCGAGAAGGAACTTCTCTTCACCGAGGGTTGCGTCGAGCTTTTGAACCTCAACCGCCGCGATCCCTCCGCGGCCATCGGCTCCTTCGATGGGGCCCTTCGCTACGCCGAGAACTACCTTCAGGATCTCCGGAACCACTCCGCGGGCTTCATCGATTGGAACGTCCTCCTCGATCGCCATGGGGGCCCCAACCACGTCGGCAATCTCTGCGAAGCCCCTTTGATGTACGAAAACGGGGTCCTGTCGATCAACCCGTCGTATTATGCCATCAAGCATTTCTCACATTTCATCGAAGAAGGGGCCCGTTTCCTAAGTTTACCGGAAGTTTCTGAAGTTATTTCCGGCGGGGCCGTCAATCCCGATGGTTCGATAATCCTTATCTTTCTTAACAAATGCAAAGGGAAACCCATTTCTTTCACCTTTGACCGCGTTACCTACCAGTGTTATCTTAATACCAATCAAATCACGACAATCGCGTTTAGGAAACAAGGGGGCTTTCTATGAGTAACGTCACCATTTACGATATTGCGAAGAAGTGCGGGGTCTCTCCGTCGACGGTCAGCAAGGTCGTCAACAACTACGAGGCGATCCCTCAAGAGACGAAGGACAAGATCCAGAAATGCATGAAGGAGATGAACTACATCCCGAACGTCGGGGCGAAGTCCCTTTCGAAGCGGACTTCCCGCAACGTCGGGGTCCTCGCCTACTTCGGTCTGAACATGTCGCCCTTCAAGTACACCCTCTTCACCGAGATCCTCGACAGCTTTCAAAGCGAGGTCAACGCGAACAACTACGACCTCCTCTTCGTCTCCCATAACGTCGACGGCCGCGACGGGTCCTTCTACCAGAACTGCATCTCCCGCAACGTGGCCGGGGTCATCCTCTTCGGCGACATGACGAGCCCGGAGATGATCGAGGTCATCGATTCGCGGATCCCGAAGGTCGGCTTTGACTACATGGGCCCAAAAATGACGGGGGTCTTCTCGGACAACTACGATAAAATGAAGGAATTGACGGAGCATTTGCTCGAACTCGGCCACCGTCGCATCGTCTTCATCCACGGCGAGGCCTCGATCATCACCGAGGAACGGATCCGGGGCTACGTCGACGCAATGAAGGGACGGGGGATCGAGGTGAGGCCCGACAGCCTCGTCGAATCCAAATACCTCGACGTCGAATCGATCAAGAACATCACGAAGAACGTCCTCCATCGCATCAACGTCCCGACGGCCATCATCTTCCCCGATGACCGAAGCGCCATGCAAGGCCTGCTGGCCCTCAAGGAAGAGGGCTTCAAATGCCCCCAAGACATCTCGGTGACGGGTTTCGACGGCATCGAATCGAGCCAGATCGTCACCCCTCACCTCACGACCGTGAAGCAGGACACCGAGAAGATCGGCAAGACCTTGGCTCACAAACTCATCGATTTGATGGAGAAGAAGGAAACGGCCCCCGAGCCGATCGAGGTCCGGGGCTTCCTCATCGTCGGGGAGTCGACGGGCCCGGTCAATCCGAACAACTAAAGAAAGTTAAAACAAAAAGGGAAGGCGGAGGCCCTCCCTTTTTTCATCCTTAGGCGACGAGGCCGGAGAATTTCACCGTGGCGTTGTCATAGAGGACCGTTCCTTCCTCCGAGGTGATGGAGATGAGGAACTGAGTCGACTTCGCGGGCATCGTCAGGGTCCCAGAGATCGTCTTCCACGAAGTCGAGGAAATAGGGATGATGTCGCTCTTCAAGGTCTTCCCGCCGACGTCCTTGTACCGGATCTCGAGGTTGCCTTCGCTCGATTCGTTCAGGAGCTTGGCATCGATGGAATAGGCGTATTGGTAACCGGGGTAGGCAAGGGTCAGCTTCTGATCGAGGTATTCGCCATGATAGGTGTCGGTCGAGGTCGGGGAGGCCGTGAGGGCGAAGGAATGGTTCCCCTCGGTATGGTCGTCGCTGAGGGCGAGGCTTCCTTCCGAAGCCGTTTCCGGCGTCCAACCGAAGTAGGAGGAATCGGTCGCGCAGACGTCGAGGGAGTCGAAGGAGACGTTTGAGAATTTCTCGACGGCCTGGGTCGCGGTGTAATCGACGCTCGCGATGCTTGAGGCGCTCGGGAGAGCGTGACCGTAAGCGGGATTGCCCCGGGCGTCGAGGCAATATTGGGACGAGGAATCGAATTGGGTGTATTTGATGTCCTTGATCAGCATGTAATCGTCGATGAAGTTCGCGCTCCCGGCCCACGACGGGCACCACAGCCCGATCCACAGGGGCATCGCGGTCTCGGGGACGCAGGAGCCGGAGATCGATTTGACGAGGATCCCATCGACGAACCAATCGACCCGCCTTTCCCCCGTCCCGCGGTAGTCGGTGTACCAATCGAAGCTATATTTGTGGATCTTGCCATCGTTGAGATAGGCGATCGGGGTCACATCGACGGAATCGGTCTCCTTGTTGGAGTGAGTGGTCCAGGTCGTCGTCCATTCGTTGGTGTACTGCCCTTCGCCCCCGATCTCGATGTCGATCTCGTTTTGGGACGTGGCTTCGCTTCCCTTTGAATAATAGGTCCACATGGCCGTGACCGCGCCCTCGCGAGGCATCGTGGCCATCTCGATCTCAAAGCGTCCGGGTTTGAGGAAATTCTGACTCATGATGCAAGCCCCTTCGGGTTTGATGTGGCCGGTCGAGGATTTGACCATGTCGGAGTCGCGGCAATACGAACCTCGGGCTTTGACGGCGAGATAATTCTGGTCGGCGCTTTGGACGTAGCGGAGGTTGCGGGCCCGGACCCCATTGTGCCAATCGGTGGCCCCGCCGGCATCCCAATACCCGTCGATGACCCACCACAGCTTGTCTTGGAGGATTCCGCCTTCCATCTTCTCGTCGAAGGAAAGATCGCTGTCTTCTTCAAGCGAGACCCGATCGGTCAATTCGTCGTAATAATCGGTCCCGTTGAAAGTGGTCGGTTCCTCATACGAAGTAACGGTCGAGGAGGATCCGCTTTGATCGCATCCGCAAAGCATCAGACCCCCGATGAGCGAGGGAACGGCGATGACGGCTAGGGTTTTGTATTTTTTCTTCATGATAGGGCCTCTTTAGTAAACCGATTTCTCAAGAAAAATCTAGCACCATGCTTAATGTTTTACAACAGAGGTTCGAAAATTGTGTAAGCGCTTTCGGTTTTCGGTTGACAGGGCGGCTGTCAGGTTCATATAATGAAATCGCATTTAAGAAACCGATTTCGTAAATCGCGTTTCAAAGAGGAAAAACATGAATAAAACGAAATTGTTTGTGGGCTCGGCCGCGGTGCTCTTAGGAAGCGTGGCCCTTTTGGCGGGCTGCGAAAGCTCGTCAAGCTCATCCGGTGAAAGAGAGCTCTACATCTGCGCCTACGACGGCGGATATGGATCGACGTGGCTCGAGAACATGGCCAGCGAATTCACGGCCAAGACCGGGATCAAGGTTCAGGCCGACGTCTCCACCACCTTGCTCGACCGTTTGGAGGATTCCCTCAAAAACGGCGGTGATTACGACATCTACATGTCCCACGACATCAACTGGCAGACCTACGCCGCGAGCGGATACCTCGCGAGCCTCGACGATCTTTACGAGACTTCGATCGACGGCTTTGAGGGCAAAACCTTCAAGGACCGTTTGGTTGCCGGAGCGGCCGATCTCTCGAAGGCCGAAGGCCCCACGGCCGGGGAAGAGCATTACTACAAGGTCTGCTACACCCAAGGGGCCGGCGGCTTCATCTACAACGTCGACATGTTCAAGGAGCACGGCTGGACGGTCCCGACGACCTACGCCGATCTCGTGACCCTCTGCCAGACGATCGTCGACGCCAAGATCGAGGTCGGGGACCGCGAATACCTCGCCCCCTTCGCCTGGAGCGGAGCCGACCGCCAATACTACTGGGATTACCCCGTCTTCGAATGGTGGGCCCAGCTCGCCGGGGTCGACAAGATCAACACCATCAAGAAATACCTCGGGCCGACCGGGCAATACTCCGACGGCTACGAAATGTACAACCCCGATAGCTATCACAAAGAATTTCTCGAGGCCTACGACATGTGGTGGAACCTCATCGCCAACACCTCGGCCAATTCCGTCGCTTCCTCCTACAGCGATTCCCTCGGGACCGCCCAAAGCAACTTCAACCACGGCAAAGCCGCGATGATCCCCTACGCCCAATGGGGCAAATACGAACTCGAGTCGACCAACGGAGGCAGTCTTGACTTCGACATCGCAATGATGAAGACCCCGAAGGCCGCGACCGATTCCGCCGACGTCAACTACATGGTCGGTTTCGGCGATTCGATGATCGTCCCCGCCAACAGCCCCAATCAGGACATCGCCAAACAGTTCTTGGCTTACATGGCGACCGCCGACGGCTGCCGAACCTTCGTCAAGGACGCCAAAGGATCCTTCCTCGCCTTCGATTACAGCACCGTCGACCTCAGCGACATCGAGGCCACCGACCTCTATACCAAATCGATCCACGAGAAGCTTTCGGCCACGAACATCAACCTCGTTTCCGACAATCCGATCACCTGGTGGAACACCAACAAGGTCATGCCGTGGATCACCAACGCCTATTACTACACCAAAGCCGCAGCCAAACCCGCCGATTATACGGGCGCTAAAATCGGCCCGACGATGTACGATACGGCCAAAAAAGGTTGGGCGGGTTGGCTCAGCAACGCCGGACTATAAGCGATAAAGGAACATCGAGATGACAACTCTCGTCAAAGCCCCCAGCGAAGACTTCGCCCCGGCGAAGGCCAAAAAACCAAAAAAACGACTTAAGGCCAGCCACGTCGCGACCTATGTTTTCATCGCTTTGATGCTCGTCTACCCGCTCGCCCACTTCCTCTTGATGTGGCTGGGGGTCAACATCAACTCGATCCTTCTCACCTTCAAGACCCCGGTCCGGGGCAAGCTCGTCTATGTCCTGTCGACCTGGAATGGGGAGTTCGCGACCTTCTTCTCGACCCTCTTCAAGAACTATATCAACCTCTTCAACGGTTTTAACGACACCTCGGAGGCCCCGATTTACGCCAATTCGCTCGCTTATTTCGTCGTAAGTTGCCTCGTGACCCTCCCGATTGCCATGTTCTTCAGCTATTTCATCTTCAAGAAGATCTGGGGCAGCACTTTTTACAAGGTCATTTTCTTTATCCCCTCGATCCTCCCCCTTTTCATCCTTTGCATGGTCTACAAGTACTCGCTCAACCAAAACGGCCTCATCACCGGGATCCTCGATTGGCTACAGGTCGATTACGGATCCTTCTTTCAGAACCTCTTCGTCCTCGACGATTCCAAGCGCTGGGTCGTTTGGGTCTTCTGCATCTGGGCCGGGATCGGATACGACGTCATCCTCTTGACGGCGGGGATGTCGCGGATCCCAAGGGACATCCTCGAGTCGTGCAAGATGGACGGAGTCAACCCCTTCAAAGAATTCTTCCGGATCATCATCCCCCTCACCTGGCCGACCTTCACGACCCTCTTCATCTTTGGGATGATGAGCGTCTTCTCGGTCACCTTCCAGCCCTTCTTCCTGACCGCGGTCGACAATTCGACCCAAACGATCGGCCTCTACATCTACAACGCTTCGCGGGGCTCGGGCCTTCAAGCCCCCGCCACCCTCGGCCTTTTCTGCTCCCTGATCGGGGCGCCCGTCATTTGTTTGGTCCGCTTTGGGCTCAACAAGTGCTTCAGGAACGTGGGGTTCTAAAGCGATGGGGATCAAGAACGCGGCCAAAAAGATCATCCGGGGCAAACGGGAAGTCACCCGCCAGGGTTTTTATGAACGGAAACACGACATCCTCTATAAGCGCCATGGAGGCGAGAAAACCCTGTTCACGGTCATGGCCGTCATCTTCGTCCTCTTCTCCGTCACCTTCATCTTCCCGTTCCTGTGGGTGATGATGAACGCCCTCAAGACGACCGATCAGTTCTCGACCGATTCGATGAGTTGGCCCTCGACGTGGGAATGGGGCAATTTCATCGACGCCTTTTCCTTCTCCAACAGCACCACCCACGATTTCAATCTCTTCCAAATGCTTGGGATGTCGCTCCTCGTCGCCGGCGGAGGCACCATCGCCACCGTCATCACCAGCAGCTGCGCCGCTTGGGTCGTCGCCAAATACCGCTTCCCCGGCCGCAACGCCATCTTCGGGGTCGTGATCTTCTCCCTCATCGTCCCAATCGTTGGGGCCCTTCCCTCCCAAATCGAGCTCATGAACTCGATGCACCTTTCCAACACCGTCATCGGATGCATCTTCCTCTACTCCGGGGGCTTCGGGACCAACTTCCTGCTTCTGTATTCCTTCTTCAAGAACCTCAGTTGGACCTACGTCGAGGCCGCCAAGATCGACGGGGCCTCCGATTTCCGGATCTTCCTCGAGATCGTGCTGCCGATGGCCAAAGGCCCGATGGTGGCCGTGACGATCCTCACCCTCATTGGGTTGTGGAACGACTATCTCACCCCTTCCATCTACCTCCCGAACCAGCCGACGATCGCCTATGGCATCTACATCCTTCAGTCGACGATGGTGGAAACGAAGCAGATGTATCCGCTTTTCTTCGCCACCATCATTCTCACCATGCTCCCCATCGTCGTGGTCTTCATCCTTTTCAACAAGACCATCATGGAGAATACCTCCGTCGGGGGTTTAAAAGGGTAATTTGAGGCTGCAGCCTCAGTTATAAATGTTTCCTGATAATTGAAAGGAGGAAACAAGATATGCCAAGCAAAAAGTTAGGGCTGTTCGTCCTAGCCGCCACAGCATTGGGCCTCGCGGCCTGCGAAGTGACCTCAACTTCATCCGCGGTCTCATCCGCCCAAGAAAGCACTTCAGCCACCTCGTCGTCGCAAACGTCGCCCTCATCCTCTTCGAGCAGTTCGACCACCTCGACCTCGAACCCATCATCCTCTTCGTCATCGTCGATCTCGACGAGCACAAGCGAAGAGCCGACGAACGTCGACATCGCCTACGCCGACGACACCTTCGCCTTTGGCGGAGCCGGGGAGGCCGGGACCGGTCGCTTCGTTTACTGGGCCGGGGATGGCGGAAGCGTCGCCAGCGCCTCCAAATCCGCCGGAGTCTACCACCTCAATTATTCTTCGACCGGGCAATGGTACGGCATCCAGGCCTTCTACAAACTTCCCTACGCCGCAAGCGGCGACTCCTACACGATTAAGATGACCCTGACCAGCAACGTGGCGGGGAAGATCACGATCAACGGCGGCGCCGTGAACGTCATTGCCGGCGAGACCGTCTACGAGGCCTCCTTCGCCCAAGGGACCGGCAACACCATCGAAATGCAGTTGGGCATCGATGGAACCCCTTTGGCCGGCAGCACGTTCAGTTTCTCGACCCCGATCATCTACGACACGACCGCCGGGGCCAAATACCACGAAGTGAAATTCGTCAACGGCGCGACGACCGTCATGGACATCGAAGTCAAAGATGGGAAAACCGTGACCGCCCCGAGCGACCCAACCCCCGCCGACGGCTACTTCTTCGACGGCTGGTATAACGGCGAGGCCGCCTTCAGCGCCAAAGACGCCGTCACCGCCGAAGCCACCTACACCGCCAAATTCCTTAAGGAAAGCGAAGCCACCCGTTACACGGTAACCTTCATGGGCGGGAGCACGGTTCTCGGCACCGCCCAGATCGTCAAGGGCAAAACCGTCGTCGTCCCGAGCCTTGCCTATCCGTTCGGCTATACGGTCGAGACTTGGTATTCCGATGAGGGCCTGACCACCGTTTGGAACCTCGACACCGGCGCCGTCAACGGCGACCTCGTCCTCTATGGCAAGCTTCTCGTCACCCCGACGTCGACCTATATGGCCGCCAGCGACACCGGTTATAAGATCCCCGACATTAACATCGCCCACAACGACGATGGTTCGCTCAAAGTCTCGGGCTTCGCGGGCTGGGCCGCAAACAAATGGGACGTTCAAGTCAACTTCACGGTCCCGACGGGAACGAGCGGCAAGACCTACACCCTCAGTTTTGAGTACAAGATCAACGGAAACGGAGCCGACGCCCAAATCTACGACAACGCGACGATTGGGAACGTCGTCACCTTGACGACCACCACCTCATGGACCAAAGCCTCGATCGTCTTCGCCGGAGGCGTCCTCTCAAGCAACAACAAGCTGACCTTCGAACTTGGGGCCATCGCCGGAAGCGTGACCGTCGACTTCGAACTCGCCAACCTTACGCTCGTCGCCGCCTAAATCCGCCAACCATCGTCTTTGGACGGCCCTCTCAACTCCTTTCCGGGGGCCGTCCACACAAGGAGAAAAAAACATGAAAAAAATCACATCGATCTGCGCGCTTAGCTTCCTCGCTTTAGGGGTTCTAACCGCCTGTGGGGATCAAACGACCCCGCTCGATCCGGCCACGAACGTCTTCGACGGATCCAACATCTATTTCGAACTCGGCTCGACGGAGAACGTCTCGGCAAAGATCGCCCTCGACGGCTCCATCAGCGAAATCGCCTGCGGGAGGAGCAAAGCCTCAAGCGGGCAATATTCGTACTCGGATGGGGTTCTGACCCTGGCCGGGAGTTACGTCGGCTCCATCACCGGAAGCGGTGAGAAGTCGGTCGTCGTCACGACGAGCTCGGGCAAAACGACCCTGACCGCCCTCGTCTGCACCAAGGTCATTACGACCGCGGATGAGTTCCAGGCCATCAACGCCGACGCGGCGAGCCTCGCCGGGACCTATGTCCTCGGCAATGACATCGACCTCAGCTCGATCGACAACTTCGAACCCCTCGGCTGGTATGTCACCGAAGAGGACCCGAACAACGCCTATTTCCACGGGATCCTCGAAGGCAACGGCCACACGGTCAAGAACGCCAAGGTCTATTACGCCGACACCGTCGCCTCGAACTACAACGTCTATTCCGAATCCGGGACCCGGTTCACCCATGATGGCCACGTCAACGGCGACAACATCGGGCTTTTCCAAGTCATCGGAAGCTCGGGGATCGTCCGCAACGTCAACTTCTCGAACATCAAAGTCCGCGGCCGCACCATCGTCGGCGTCATCGCCGGCAACGTCATGGGAACGGTCGAGAACTGCTTCGTCGATGCCTCCTGCAGCGTCGAGATGGGAACCCATTTCTACGATGACGACTGCAACATGGGCGGATGCTTTGGGATCGTGGCCGGAAGCGGCAGCGTCACCAACGTCATCAGCCGCGTCACAAGCCTCACCGAAGGATCGACCGGATCGGCCACCTTTGGGGGCGTGTCCGTCGAGAAGGCCGGGATCTACCTCGACTTCGACGACGACTACAAAGGCAAAACCGGGAATGGTTGGGATCATGGCGACAACAGCGCCGACATCGATTGGTGGAAGTACTGCGCGGTCGACCGCGATTACGCCGAATCGACCGGCAAGACCGGCAAGGCCCTCGACTCCAACGGTTCCCAGTCGAACGGGGAATACGCCTTCGTCGGGAAATGCTGGGGCAGCGTCAGCAACTGCGTGGCTCAAAGCTTCAAAATCACCCCGATGGACGGATCGGCCCGAACCGTCAACTTCGGCCAGACCCACCTCGGCCTCAACAAGCCGACCTCGGGCGAGTCGGACATGGGTTCGCTCACGGACAACCAGCTTCTGAGCCTCGAGGAGATGAAGGCGGCCTCCAAATACGCCGCCTTCGATTCGACCGTCTGGACCATCGCCGACGGAGCGGTCCCGACCTTGATCAGCCAATACAATTTCGTCGCCTAATACCCGATCCGCCTCTTTTGTCCCCTAGGGGTCCGCACAAGGGCCCCTAGGGCCTTATCTAAGGAAAACATCATTATGGTCAAGTACACACATTCCGGAGATCGCTTCGTCATCTCCGATTTCCAAAAAGCCAAGACGTTCGCCTCGTTTCTGCCCGCGGTCGCGGGACGGGACGGGAAGCCCTTATGGGCCTTTTACGCGAACGTCGGCCAATGCATGGGGGGATTCGGAGTTACCTCCAGGGACACCCCCATCACCCCTTTCGATTCGGCCAATCTCGCTTATCAGAACATCCCGATCAAATCCTTCCGGACGTTCCTGAAGATCGATGGGGTCCTGAAGACGCCGTTCTTCAACCATGATGAAGTCTCGACGAAAATGGACATCGGGATGGCCGATTTCTCGATCTCCGAAGAGGGAACGGACTACCGGATGGACGTCACCTACAGCTCGGTGAGCCACCGGAGCTACCCGGCCCTCATCCGCAAAGTGACCTACACCAACACCTCGAAGAAACCCGAGGTCTTCGAAGTCTGCGATGGCTTGCCGATCTTCTTCCCCCACGGCCTCAGCAACATCTGCTACAAGGAACTCGTCTCCTTGATGGCGGCCTATTGCCTTGTCTCGGGGCTCAAGAGAAAGACCCCCTTCGTCAAATTCAAGACCTCGACGGGGGACAACTCGTTCGTGCGAGAGGCCGTCGACGGCAACGGCTTCGTCGCGGTCGACCAAGAAGGCAAGAAGCTCGACTGCATCGTCGACCCCTCGAACGTGTTTGGGGACGACCTCAGCCTCCTCACCGTCGAGCCGTTCATCAAGAAAAGCCACGAATCCTTCGCAAAGGCCGACCAGCAGACCGAGAACAAACTCCCCTGCGCCTTCAGCGTTTTCAAGCGGACCCTCCAAAGCCATGAAAGCTACACCGTCGCGACGATCTACGGGACCTTCGAGAACGAGGAACGCTACCTCGCCGCGGTGAAGGAGATCACCGTCCAGAACGTCGAGAAGATGATCGCGGAGACGAGCGACCTCATCCGCGGTCTCGTCGAGCCAGCGAGCGTCCACACCTCCTCGCCCCTCTTCGACCGCTACGTCAAGCAAAGCTACCTCGACAACAATCTCCGGGGCGGCTTCCCGAGCCTGCTTGAGAACGCCGACGGGGGCGAAGTCTATTACCTCTACGGCCGCAAGCACGGCGACATGGAGAGGGATTATAACCAATTTCAGATCCCTTCCCGCTACTATTCTTCGGGCCCGGGCAATTTCCGGGACGTCAACCAAAACCGCCGGAGCGACATTTTCTTTCATCCTTTCGTCGGGGATTACAACATCCGCCTCTTCTTCAACCTCATCCAGGCCGATGGGCAGAACCCCCTCAACGTTAAGCCAGAGGCTTTTAGCCTCAACAAGAACGCCGATGTCTCTTTCCTCAAAGTCCTCCGCGACGAAAACCGCCGCCGCGTCGAGGAGCTTCTCAAACTCTATGAGCCTTCGACAATGTACACCTATCTCCGGGACGAAACCGGGCTGGCCATCGCGGACGTCGATTCGCTGTTCAAAAAGATCATTGGGATCTCCCATCAGGAGATCGAAGCCAATTTCGCCGAGGGGTATTGGGTCGATCATTGGACCTACAACGTCGATCTCCTCGAAAGCTTTTCGAGCATCTTCCCCGACAAGGAGAGAAAGCTCTTCTTCACGAGGGACTACGGCTATTTCTATTCCCCGGTCTACGTCAATCCCCGCGACGAGAAGTACTCGCTCCTCCCCGACGGGAAAATCCGCCAATACGGGGCCATCGACCTCAAAGGCCTCAAAAAGGAATGCGAGAGGCGGAACCTCGATCTTGGGAAGACCTATTGGCTGAGCGATCTCGCCGGGAGCAAGGTCACGACCAACCTCGCCGGGAAGATCGTCAACCTCATCCTCGTGAAGTTCTCGACCCTCGACAGCGAGCAGCTCGGCATCGAGATGGAATGCGAGAAGCCGGGCTGGAACGACGCGATGAACGGCCTTCCTGGCCTCTTCTCGAGCGGAATGTCCGAATCGGTCGAACTCCTCCGCCTCGTCGATTACGCCATCATCCACCTCGCCCCTTTCCCCGAGGAGACGGTCCCCTTCATGAAGGAGCAGGCCGCCTTCTACGAATCCCTCAAACAGGATCTCCAAGGCTTTAAGGACGGCCGCCTCGGCCGCTTCGAATACTGGGACAAAGCCACTTCGGCCCGCGAAAGCCTCCGCCTCGCCCTCAAGGAAAAGGCGTCGGGGGCGACGGTCCTTCTGACGGTTGGCGAGATGCTGCCCCTTCTCAAGGATTTTCAAGCCCTCCTCCTCGATTCGATCAAACGGGCCAAGGAGATCGGGAAGGGGATCCTCCCCTCCTATCTGATCTACGACGTGGCCTCCTACGAGAAAACCGATCGGGTCAACCACCTCGGCTTCCCGACCGTCCGGGCCACCTCTTTCGCCCTTCGGACGATCCCCCCGTTCCTTGAGGCGAGCGCCCGAGCCATGAAACTTGGGCCTGAAGTCATGTCCCTTCAGGATTACGAGACCATCAAGCGGAGCGATCTATACGACCATAAACTCCATTTTTACAAGACCTGCGCCTCGCTCGACGACGCCTCTTTTGAGATCGGCCGCGTCCACGCCTTCACCAAAGGCTGGCTCGAACGGGAATGCAATTTCCTCCATATGTCGTACAAATACATGTTGGGCCTCCTCAAGGCCGGCCTCTATGAGCCTTTCTACGAAGAGATCAAGACCAATTTCGTCGTCAACATGAAGCCCGAAGTCTACGGCCGCGACCCGGCCGAGGCCTCCTCCTTCGTGGTCCCGACCTGCAACCCCGACGCGAAGAACTGGGGCCGCGGCTATTTCGCCCGCCTTACCGGGGCCAATGCCGAATTTCTCAACATCCTGACGATCCTTTTCGCCGGAGAACGCCTCTATAGTGAAGAGAAAGGCGTCCTCGCCTTCCATCTTGAGCCCAAGCTCTCCGCCTCCTTCTTCGATGAGGCCGGGACCGCCTCCTTTCTTCTCTTCGACCGGACGAAGATCGTCTACCACAACCCCCTGCGGCTCGATTGCTATAAGCCGATCAAGTTGATCTACCGAATCAAGGGGAAAGACTATGAGACCGTCAAAGGGGCGTTGGCGGAGAAGATCCGCGATGGCGGGATTGCCGCGATCGACGTGGAGGTCAAAAAGGCATGAAAAAGAAAACATCTTCGATAATCCTACCCTTTGTTATCGTCGCCCTTTCGTCTTGCTCTTTCTCGATCGATTTTGATTCCAGCCAAAGCTCCTCTGCCTCAACGGGGGGTTCATCCGATTCGACCGGCGTCTCGACCTCGGGGGATTCAAGCGAATCCTCGGAATCTTCCTCATCGATCTCCCTTTCCTCGTCCTCGTCGAGCTTCGACAGCCCTTACGTCCCCGGAGGCTACAGCCTCGCTTGGAGCGACGAGTTCGCCGGGTCGGCGCTCGACTCCGCTTCCTGGGAGCACCAGATCGGGAATGGTTCATGGGGCTGGGGAAACGGCGAAAGCGAATACTACACCGCCAGCAACGACGCGGTGACCGACGGGAATCTCGTCATCACGGCCAAGAAGGAGACGATGGGCGGCCAAGCCTACACCTCCACCCGGATCCGAACGTATCAAAAAGTCTCGACGACCTACGGTTACATCGAGGCGAAGATCAAACTCCCGCCCGTCCAAGGGATGTGGCCGGCCTTCTGGATGCTGCCGGAGAACTCCTACCAGGGCGTCGGCTGGCCCGGGGCCGGGGAGATCGACATCATGGAGAACCGCGGACGGGTCGCCAACGTCACCTCCGGGGCTTTGCATTACGCCTCGGACGGGACGGGCAACACCCACACCTACAAGACGGCCGAGACGAGCGTCGGCTCCATCTCCGAATGGCATGTCTACGCCCTCTTATGGACGGAAGAAGCCATCACGTGGTTCGTCGACGGATCCGCTTTCCTCACGGTCGGCCGCTCAACCTGGAACAGCGGGTACGGAACCGGGGACTCGGCCCCTTTCAACGCCCCCTTCCATCTGATTTTGAACCTCGCGATCGGGGGCCAATTCGACAACTGGAACCTCCCGCCGAGCGATTTCGAGGAAGCCACCATGTCCGTCGACTACGTGAGGATCTACGCCCAATGAAAAAAACACCGCTTCTCTTTTTCCCGCTATGCCTCTTTTCCCTCCTTTCCTGCAATGAAAGCTCGTCCTCGACGGCCCCCGACGGGATGGAACTCGTTTGGTCCGACGAATTCGAAGGCGACAGCCTCGACGAATCCTTTTGGTCCTACGACATCGGGGGCGGGGGTTGGGGCAACAACGAGCTCGAATACTACACCAAAGACAACGCCGCCATCGCCGATGGAGCCCTTTCGATCACGGCCAAGAAGGAGCTGAAGGGCAACTGCGCCTACACCTCAAGCCGGATCAAGACGGCCCGGAAGGCTTCGATCACCTACGGGCGGATCGAGGCCCGGATCAAGCTTTCGGCCCAGAACGCCATGTGGCCGGCCTTCTGGATGATGCCGGAAGTCAACAACGGCTGGCCCCTTTCGGGCGAGATTGACATCATGGAGAACAAAGGGAGCGACGCCTACACCACGAGCTCGGCCCTCCATTACCTCAATGGGAACGGGGAGGCCGATTACGTGGCCGGCTCACACACCTGGAGCAAACGCTACGAGGAAGGGACGATCGAAGATTGGCACCTCTATTACGTCGTTTGGGACGAGGAGAGCTTCTCCTTCTACGTCGACGACGACCTGAAGCTCTCGGTCCCCAAGAGGACCTGGCATCCGGATAACGGCCAGATCTACACGACGGATGACGACGCCCCCTTCAACAAAGACTTCTACGTGATCCTGAACCTCGCCGTCGGGGGCAATTTCGACGGAGGGAGGACCCCGGACAGCGATTTCGAGGAGGCCGCCATGCAAATCGATTACGTCAGGATGTACGCGTTCAAGTAAAATGGAGGCGGAAGATGAACCCACTTAAGGAATTGTTTCGGAAAAAGCACCCCGACGGGGCTCCTTTCACCGACGAGGAGATCCTTCGGGAAAAGAAAGCCAAAGCCGAGAAAAAAGCCCGCGAGAGGGACGATCTGGCCGCCGAAGAAAAAGACCTCGAGAGGCGGGAAGCCATCTACAAGGCGACCCAGCTTGAGGCCAAGGCCCGCGAAAAGGATGAGCATACAGCCCCCCAAGGGGTTTTCCTCTCCTGTCGCCACGTCAACAAGATCTATTCCAACCGCGTTCAAGCCGTCTACGATTTCAACCTCGACGTCAAAGAAAAGGAATTCATCGTCCTCGTCGGCCCGTCCGGATGCGGCAAATCCACCACCCTGCGGATGATCGCCGGCCTTGAGGACCTCACCTCGGGCGACCTCTACATCGATGGGGTCTGGTCCAATCGGCTCGAGCCGAAGCAACGGGGGGTGGCGATGGTCTTCCAAAGCTACGCCCTCTATCCCCACATGAGCGTCTACGACAACATGGCTTTCGGGCTTTCGGGCCTCGAGAAGGAAGAGGTCGGCCGCCGGATCAAGAAGGCGGCGCGGATCCTCCAGATCGAGGATTACCTCAAACGAAAGCCGACCGAGCTCTCCGGCGGGCAATGCCAACGGGTCGCCCTCGGAAGGGCCATCGTCCGAAACGCCAAAGTCTTCCTCCTCGACGAACCCCTCAGCAACCTCGATGCCAAACTCCGGGTCCAGATGCGGAGCGAACTCGTCAAACTCCATGGCGAGCTTCAGAACACGATGCTTTACGTCACCCACGATCAGACGGAGGCCATGACGATGGCGGACCGGATCGTGGTCATGAAGGCCGGAAAGATCCAGCAGGTCGGGACCCCGCGCGAGGTTTACGACAAACCCGCGAACGTCTTCGTCGCCACCTTCATCGGGAGCCCGACGATGAATCTTTTCGAGGCCGCTTACGACAAAGGCTCGATTTCGGTCGGGAATCTCACTTTCCTTTTGACCCCCGAAGAGACGAAGGCCCACGACGACTACTACCGCGAGCTCGTCAAGGAAGAGAAAAAAGGCGTCGCGGCCCTCGAGAAGGAGCCGAAGACCATCCGAAAGGGGAAGAAGGAGATCGCCGACCTCAAGACGGCGAAGAACCTGGAGATCCTCAAGGAGGATTTGAAGCGGGATGAGGGAATCACCAAATCCAAAGCCCACCCGGTCTACTTCGGGATCCGCCCGGAGGACATCGTCGTTTCGACCCATCAAGGCTTGGAGGCGAAGACCGAACCCTTCCTCGCCCCGATCGAGGTCGCGGAGCTCCTCGGCTCCGAATACTTCATCCATTTCCCCTTCGCCCAAAAGGAAGGGATCGCCAAGGTTCAGGCCAGCCATCCTCTCCAAGCCGGGGACAGGGCTTCCTTTTCCTTCCTCCTCGACAAGGTTCATCTCTTCGACAAGGAAACGAAGAAGCTCATCTTCTGATCGCTTTTAATCTCGGGCCGGCCGAAAAACCGGCCTTTTTCATTCGAAACGCGCCGACGATGGCTTTGTTTGGGCCTTCCGTTGTCGCATAATATCGGCATGGAAAAGAAACTCAACATCATCATGGACTGCGATCCGGGCCACGACGATGCCGTCGCCCTCATGCTCGCGGGGAAATCCCCCCGGATCAACCTCCTCGGCATCTCCGTGGCCTCCGGCAACCAGACGATCGAGAAGACGACGAGGAACGCCTTAAACCTCTGCCAATACCTAGGGATCGACGTCCCGGTCGCGTCCGGATCCCCGCGGCCCCTCGAAAAGGCCCCGATGATCTGCCCCGAGATCCATGGCGAAAGCGGACTCGACGGCTTCGTCTTCCCCCCGCTTCAGAAAAAGGCCGCGGCCATTTCGGGCCCCGACCTCATCATCGAACTCTGCTTGAAGCACCGCGACGTCATCCTCGTCCCGACCGGGCCTCTCACCAACGTCGCTTTGGCTCTCGTCAAGAACCCCGCGATCAAAACCCACATCCGAGAAATCATGCTGATGGGCGGCTCGATCGGCTTTGGGAACGTCTCCCCGGCCGCCGAATTCAACATCTTGGTCGACCCCGAGGCCGCCGACATCGTCTTTAAATCGGGCCTTCCGATCTACATGAACGGCCTCGACGTCACGAGGAAAGCCCTCGTCCTCCCCGCCGTCACGGAACGGATCGCGAAGCTTTCCAACAAGGCCTCAAGCCTCTTCGTCGCTCTCATGAAGGCCTACAACGCCAACCAGAAGAAGATCTTCGCCTGGAGCGAAGGCGGACCTCTTCACGACCCCGTGACCATCGTCTCCCTCCTCGACCCCTCCATCGTCTCCTATCGATACATGAACGTCGTCATCGACGTAAGCCGAGGCCCAAGCTATGGCCGAACAAACTGTGACCAGTACAATTTCCTCCATCAGAAGCCCAACGCCCACGTGGCCGTCGATATCGATGTCGGGAAATACTGGGACGTCATCGAAGAAACCTTGAGGCTCTACAAATGAAGAACATCTACATCCTCGGATCGATGAACACGGACCTCGCCATCTACCTCGAACGCTTCCCCCGTCCAGGCGAAACCCTACGGGGATCGTCTTTCCGGACCGGGTCGGGCGGCAAAGGCCTCAATCAGGCCATCGCCGCGGCCAAGCTCGGGGGCAAAGTCCTTTTCCTTGGGGCCGTCGGCAAGGACGCCTTTGGCCAAAGCATGAAATCCGAACTTCGAAAAGCCGGGGTCAACGTCTCCCACGTCAAGACGCGGGATGGGGTGGCCTCCGGGGTCGCCCTCATCGAGGTGAGCCAGGCCGAGAACGCGATCGCCCTCGATCTTGGGGCCAATGAGAGGATCGAGATAGGCGACGTCGACGCCTTCTTGGGGAAAGCCGAGGCGGGCGACGTCTTCCTCGCCCAAGGGGAAAACAACTTCGAGGCCCTCGAGCACGCCCTCGCCGCATCCCACGCCAAGAAGATGGTCACCATCCTCAACCCGGCGCCGGCCGACAAAAAGATGCTGACCCTCCTTCCAAACGTCGACGTTTTGCTCCCCAACGAAAAAGAAGCCGCCCTCCTCAGTGGATCGTCCGACGTCCGAAAGGGCGCCTCGCTCCTCAAGGCCAAAACCGTCGTGATCACCTTGGGGAAGGACGGCTATTTCGCAAAGGACGGCGACGATGTTTATTCGGAGCCGGCCGTCGAGGTCGAGGTCGTCGACACGACCGGGGCCGGCGATGCTTTCTGCGGATCCTTCGCCTTCTTCCTCTCCGGAGAGGTGGCTTTGAAGAACTCACTACGCCTTGCCTCACTATATGCTTCCTTGGAAACCACGAAAAAAGGAACTTCGGCCGCGATGGCGGACTCCAAGACCTTTAAAGCCTTCGTCAAGAAAGCCAAGCCCGATCTCCTTTATTTGCTCCGATAACCATTATTCCATTGGTTTCTTTTTGTGGATTTATCCACATTTATTCGTTGAAGAAAATGCGGTGTATTACATTTATTGGTACATAAAAGTGCATCAAATATCATTTTTTGGTATGAATAAGTGTATAATGCAGTCGAGGTAAAACCATGGAACGGAAAATCGAGAATAAAATATCCAATTGGATCATAGCGGCCCGACAAAGGGCACAAAACAAGGAATCAAAGGCTTTGATCGTCGTCGGTCAAAGGCAGGTTGGAAAAACATATTCGATACGAAACGCAATTGAAAAAATTAAGTATAATGGTTTTAATTTCGAACCTGTCGAGTTGAATTTTGAGGAGAACCCTGAATACCAAGAATTTTTCGCCAAGGCCAAAGATTCAGAAACGATCCTTGAGAATATCGCCTTATCCAGAAAATTCCGAAATCGGGATCTTTCGCATTCTGTTGATCGACCATTGGTTCTCTTCCTAGATGAAATCCAAGCCTGCCCTGAAGCGTTGGTTTCGCTTAAGTTTTTGTCGACCGACCCCAGCCTCGTCGTCATCGCTTCCGGGTCATTGCTGGGAGTAACCCTTGGAAAAGTTAGCAGCTTTCCAGTCGGCTACGTCGATATTTTCGAAATGTATCAATTGGATTTCGAGGAGTTTCTTTGGGCCCGCGGATACAGTTCTTCGACGATTGAAAACATGATTAGGCACGGAGCCAAGCTCGCGCCCTTGAGCGTCACCGTTCATGAGGAATTCCTTAACCAAATCCGCGAATACCTAATCATCGGAGGAATGCCTTTCATCGTTAAACGCTTCGCGAATGCCAAACCTCTTCCTTTGGGGGAGATCTTCGCCGAGCAGAAGAACCTCCTCACGGCTTTTCGAAACGACGTGGCCAAATACGCCGAAGCTTCAGACAGGACCAAGGCTTTGGATTGTTTCGATTCGATTCCGAGGCAATTGGCAAAAGACAATCAAAAGTTCACCTACAAATTGCTGAATTCCAAAGCCCGAGCCTCGACTTATGAGTCGAGCATCAAATGGCTTGAAAATGCCGGAATCATCAGCAAATGCATCCGTCTGAACTCCTTGAAAGTGCCTCTTTCTTCGGAAGCCTTGGCTGATCAATTCAAGATTTTCCTTTCCGATACAGGATTGCTGATCGCCTTAATCGGGGATGAAACCCTCAGCGAGAGAATCCTCAAAGACGAACCCTTCATATACAAAGGGGCAATCTATGAAAATCTGAGTGCCCAATTCCTTTCTCAGCAGGACCTGAAACTGTATTATTTCTTGAAAGACAGCGGACTCGAGATCGATTTCGTCATCGAGAAAAAAGGAACGATCGTCCCCTTGGAGATCAAATCGAGCGACAACACGAAATCCAAATCCCTTGCCTCAGTCATGGAGGAATTCGAATTGCCGAAGGGTTTACGCTTCTCGGCGAAAGAAACGGGAACCAAAAACAGAGTCGTCTCCTATCCCCTTTATCTTCTCCCGTTCATAAACCGGCTATTCGATTAATTGAGTGGGAAATATCGTCTTACTTCGCGGGTTCGTCGATGGCGAGGGCTTTTTCGATGATGACTGGTTCCGCGGGGCGATCGCCCGGGCCTTTAGGCTGGCCGGCGATCTTGTCCACCACGTCCATCCCCGCGACGACCTTCCCGAAGGCCGCGTAATTGCCGTCGAGGAATTCGTCGTTTTTGTCGCAGATGAAGAATTGGCTCCCGGCCGAATCGGGGTCTTGGGACCGAGCCATCGAGACGACGCCACGCTGATGGGAGAGGAGATTCTTGACGCCGTTCGAGCGGAATTCGCCTTTGATCGAATAACCCGGGCCGCCCGACCCCGTCCCTTTCGGATCGCCGCCCTGGATCATGAATCCTTTGATGATCCGATGGAAGGTGAGACCGTCATAAAAGCCCTTATCGACGAGCGAAACGAAGTTGGCGCATGTGCCGGGGGCGTTCTGGTAGTCGAGGGCGATCGAGATGTCTCCGAAGCCCTTGATTGATAAAGTGATCATGTATTTTTCCCTCTTTGATGGAAATTATACGGCCAAATGATTGTTAATGGGGCCGGGTTCTTCTAAACTTACTTGCGATGGAAAAACCTCAGCGGCCTCGAAAGAGGATGGACCCGGTCAAAAAAGTCAAGCTCATCTACAGCGGCGAGCTCTTCCTTTTCGCCCTCGTCTTCCTCGCGATCGGCCTTCTCGTCCTCTTCCGTGTCATCCCCTTAACCTCGACCCGGCGGGCTATCTTCACCTGGGTCACGATCTTTGGCGGGGCCATTGGGATCGGCGACTTCTTGTGGGCCCTCATCTCGAAGAAGCGGAGACGGAAGGTGGCTTTGATCGACAAGATTCTGGTCTTGCCGGCCGGGGTCCTCGCCATCGTCATGGACGTCATCGCCTTCGCCCAAGGGATCGACAATCGGCCTTACGAGCACTATCAATGGACCATGGGGAGCGTCTTCTGCTACCTCGGCCTCGTTTATCTCTTCTTGGGGTTCTACCACTACCGCCGGCCCATCCCCGGCTTGATCGAGGACGAGAACCCGAAACCCGAAGCCGCGACGGACGAACCCGAAAAGAGCAACCAACCAAATGAAAAGCAATGACAAATCCCCCTACGACATCCTCTACGAAGACGAGGACGTCATCATCGTCTACAAGAAACGGAACGTCTTTTCGGTCAGCACGGCCGATAAGGCGACCTTCACCCACAACCTCTTCCAGTATCTTCAATGGTACGCGAACCGGAAGAAAGAGAAGGTTCTGGCGGTCCACCGCCTCGACTACGAAACCTCGGGGGTCATGGCCTTCGCCAAGAAGCCGGAAGTGAAGGAGAAGCTCCAACGGGCTTTCGAAGAACGAAAAGTCGGCCGGTACTACGAGGCCGTCATCAAAGAGAAGGTCCCCCTCGGCCGCGAAGCCGTCGTGAAGCAATACATCGAAGAAAAAGGGACGAAGGTCTTCCTCTCCGATCCCCTTAACGGCAAAGAGGCCATCACCTCGATCCGCGTTCAGAACTACATTCAGATCGGGACGGTCTTGGCCATTAAGATCGAAACGGGCCGCCGCAGCCAAATCCGCTTCGCCCTCGAAGAGGAAGGCTACACCTTGCTGGGGGATAAGCGCATCGCCCACAGCGAAGCCAAGCGGATGTATCTCAACGAATACAAACTGACGTTCCCGCCGGAGACGGGCCTGAAGAAGCTCGAATTCGAAACGATCCCGCTATGGCTCGCGAAAACCGAAGAAAAAGCCGCCCAATGAGGGCGGCGTTTTTTTAGTCACGAGAATTTGTCAGACCTTCAGCGCTTGGGCTGTTTGTCGAAGCGACGGTTCCCGCCGTGATAGCTGGATCCGTGGGAGTCGTCATGGGAGTAACCGTGCGAGCGTTCGCCCGAAGATCCGCCCTGATAATGACCGCCCGGCTTATATCCGCCGAAGCTCTTTTTCTGATATGGTTTCCATCCGCCGCGCGAACTGTCGCGGGGCTCGGCGATCTTGACGCGGACGTCCCGATCCCCCAGCTTGGCGTTGTCCATGCCTGACAAGACCTCGCCGGCCTTGCTCTTGTCGATCGTGAAGAACGAGAAGGTGTCCTTGAGGTAGATGTCGGTGAAATCGGATTCGGCGATCGACGGGACGGAGCGGCAGATGAAAGCCGCCAGATCCTTTTCATCGAGGCGATCGGCCGTGCCGAGGTTGATGAAGAAGCGCTGACCGTCGCCGTTCGAGGAATCGCTCCCTCCGCGGCGTTCGTTCGATTCGCCGCCCCGGCGTTCGGCCCGAGGGGCCTCCGGCTCTTCGATGAGTTTGCTCGATTGCTTGATGAGCATCATCGCGGCGATCTCGATCGGAAGGACGGTCCGCCCTTCTTTTTCCGAGTACTCTTTGCAGGCTTCTTGGATTTCTTCGAGGACTTGGTCTTTGTTGACTTTCAGAAGCGGGGCGAGCGACTCAAGGTATTTGTTCATAATGACGGTGTTCCCTTCCTTATTAAGGATGTATTCAGTAAGCGAATTCTTCGACATCGCCTCGTATTTTCGGATGAGCGAGGTTTGGCTCTTGTTGAGGAAGGTGTACGAAGTCCCTTTCTCTTCGACCCGACCCGTTCTCCCGATCCGATGGAGGTAGAACTCGTCTTGTTCCGGCACGTCGTAGTTCACGACGACATCGACGTCGCTCACATCGATCCCGCGGGCCGCGATGTCGGTCGCCACCATGACGTCGCACTTGTAGTTCCGGAAGTCCTGCATGGCCCGATCCCGTTTGTTTTGGGAGAGGTTACCTTGCAAGGAGGTGATGGAATGTTTGGTGTTGGCCCGGAGGATCTTGTCGATCTGCATGACCTTGTGCTTGGTTCGGCAGAAGACGAAGGCCCGGGAGAAGCTGAGGGAATTGAGAAGGGTGACGATTGCGTCCTTCTTCTCGGTTTCAGCCACCCTCACGTATTTCTGTTCGATCTGATGCTGATGGGAGAGATCCCGCTCGACCTTGATCTCAACGAAGGAGGGATCAAGGTATTTCTTCGAAACCTTCTTGATCTCCGGGGAGATGGTCGCGCTGTACAAAGAGGTCTGGTGTTTGCATTTGATGTTGAAGATGATCTTGTCGATGTCGCGGATGAAGCCCATGTCGAGCATCTCGTCGCATTCGTCCAAGACGAGATAGGTAACGTGGGTCAGATTGAGTTTCCTCCGGTCGACCAAATCAAGGATGCGGCCCGGGGTCCCGATGACGACGGAGGGCAGATTCTTGAGGGCTTTGATCTGATATTCGGCTTTTTGGCCCCCATAGATGGCCGCGGTTTTGATCGCGCCGAGGTTCTTGGCGAACTTCGCGATCTCTTTGGTGACTTGAATCGCCAATTCCCGGGTCGGGCAGATGATGAGGCCGGTCACGAAGCCGTTGGGGACGAGGGCATTGACCAAAGGAAGGCCATAGCAGGCCGTCTTCCCGGTTCCGGTCGGGGCTTCGACTTCGACGTCTTTCCCGGCGAGGACAAGAGGCAGGACTTTTTCCTGGACGGGGGTGAGGTCCTTGTAGCCCATCTCATCGACGGCTTTGAGGATCTCGGATTTCAATGTTAATTCTGTTATTTTCATTTTGAGGCAATGGATAGTAACACATTCGGGCGAAGAAGCACCACTTTTCGCACAAATCGATGAGATTCCCAAGGGATGAAAAAGAAGAAAAAGCCGAATTGACGAGGGTTCATCGAGACAAAAGGCGATGACCCGTCTTTTGGCCGAGAAAGCGCTTTTACGATGCCAACAAGAAAACCGTCAAAAATCGAACATCTTGAAGACCGAAGGCTTTTCGAAAACCAACGATTGCCGTTTCCCTACCGTCTAGGCTCGTTAACACTCGATGCCCGAAGCCCGACATCAATATGATTATGATGTCAAAACAAAACCCCGCGGAACAATCGACCATAAGCGGTTTTAAAAAGTATGTCGCGATAAACCGTCACGGTTTCTCGCTTTGCGACGAGACGATATCGCCGTACAAAAAGAGGTTGGCCAAGAAGGATTTCTCAACCGTGAAATAGGTTCGTTTTTCCTTCCGAGAAGTAATTCTCAAGGCTTTGAAAGTGTCATCGCCGACATATTTGAGCGTGGATATGTCGACAATCATCAGGCCAGTATCCGCGTCCAATTGGTCTTTTCTGGTTTGACAATGGACCGATTCCAAGAAGAACGAATACAATCCTTCATCGCATTGAGGAAATTTAACCCAATAATAAAATTGGGGTTTCCCGCCTTCATATAAATTGCGGCCAAACCCCAAAAAAACAGTTTCAAGTCGATCGGCTTTTTCGCAGCAAATTCCGAGTTTTTCTCGAACAAGGGATGATATTTGTTTGGCGAACGGGACCGTTTCTTCGCCATTCAAGTCGTCATCAAAACGGTCAATAACCAAGCGGGACGCAACGGAAGAAGTGACGAGCCCTTTTGCGATCGTCGACTCTTTGCTTCGTTTCGGCAAAATCAAATACCTCTTCCCGTTTTTATCAATCGTCACGAAAATATTCACTCCGATATGATTAGACATTTTTGACTCTTTTAGCGGGCTTAACTTTGGCCCCGGTTCGTAGATGTCTCGAAGAGTCAAGTGCCCTTCGATAAAGCAGTCGATGGCGCGATTCGTTGCAAGGTGGTTGAAATACGTGCTTCGGGAAGTTTTCAAAACAAGCTGGTCATTGATCATTCCGTAGTCGTCTAGCCGCACCGTTGGTTTGTTTTGTTTGAAGGAGCCTCCGTGGGATTTCATGAGGGTGAAAAAACTGTTTGTGATCAGACCATCCAATTCGAATGCCTTTGTTTTGTCGTCAATGATCTTAATTCTCTTGCCGTCGCCTTTATGGCAGCAATCAAAATAATCATTGATCTTGACTCCATTAAAAACGAAATCCATCCTATTGCACTCATCATAGTTGCGTTTGCGAAGAAACTTCACATCGCTGATGACTTTGTTGTAGTCCTCCGTCGAACGGCGCAGGACGCCTAGGAAATAAACCCCGATGGAGCCGAGGCAAAATCCAAACGCGACGCTGATGATGTTCCAAGCGTAATCAGGTTTCCAAATGATCAGACCAGTTATGGCGGCAACCGCGACAAAAAAAGAAATAAGATATTTCCATTTTGATGGACTTGCCATTAATCGAAACAAACAACGCGACAAACGATTGAAAAACAATCTAATTTTGTTGAATATTCTTTCCGTTTTCGTTCACCTCGTACATAAATTGTAAGGTCTCGGTGTTCATTTGTCTATCGATTAATTCCTGAGAAGAGAATCTGCACAGCATATGAAAATAATGATTAAGCAGTCTTGGGCGATCGTGGAAAGAAGCGAGAAGCCTCCCGTCTTTATAAACGGATTGGTCGCTGTGCTCAACGGTAATGACGGCATTTTCGAATTCATATACCGAACGTTTGAGGTTAATGTGTTTCGTCCAATCGATTTCGATTGAAAAAACGGTATTCCCGTCGCCCTTGAAAACCACATTGGCGTAGAATGGCATTTTCGTTTCGGCGTCAATATTAAAATCGCGATGGATAAGCTTGGGCTTCAAATCTCGAAAAAGATAATTGAACACGCTCAACGCATTCGAGCCCGAATCCAACCATGCACCCAGCAGGTTAACTTTATTTGGCAAAATGTGATCTTGTTCGTAATACGGATCGAAAATCGTTGTTTTGGCCGAAAGCAGCTTTCCAAGATTCGGCATCATTGTTTTAAGATATTCGATTTCGGGTCCATATTGCCAATGGTATGCCGTCATCCAGAAGGTGTGATAACGGGATGAAACATCGTCCAAACGAGACAAATCGGAGTATTTTCCAAAAGGCGGCTTCTCAAGGACAACGGGTATTCCTTTTCCAATGAAGAATGAACCGATTTCGAAATGCGATTTTGGTGGAGTGACAACGAAGACCAAATCTACGTCGAAGAGATCGGGAATTCTTTTATAATCATTGACGAATGGGATCTTCTCATAATATTTTCTCGAGGCGGCATCGGCATTTAGGTCGCAAATGACAACCAGTTCGATACTTTGCGAGTCCAAAAGACCATCCCGGTAATTGGCCGCATTTGTCCCAAGGCCGATCAACGCAGCACGCACTTTCATAAGAAGAGTATACCAGCGTGTTGGCACTTTTTTGAATCATCCGCGAAACTCGAGCGGCAAATACCACCAATTCTTTTACGCATTCTCGGAAATACTGAATGCATAATAACTAAATTCCCTTCAATCGCTTCTCATGTCGAAAACCAGCTCGGTTGTAGTCTGCGAAGATTGGCATGATGAGGATGACGGTCTGTCGACGTGATCGATGGAGTCGCCGCGAAAGGCCGCATACGTACAGTTGCTAAGGAATGATTGAGGCCGAGATTCGTTATGCCTTTACTAAAGATGCAATCGGCCTTTGCCAACCAAGATGGTCTTCGTGGCCATCCGGCAAGAAATCGCGTCGATCCAATCGGCAAAACGTTCGTTGAAGTGTCCGAGGTCGATGCCGGAAAGATGGTCGTTTTGACAAGCGATGCTATCCGTTGCTGCGTTCTACGCTGCCGAAAAGCAAAAAACTCCTTGACGGCATTTCTAAAAGCCCACCCTCTTCTTATTGAAGAATGCAAACCTACAAAAGGCCTTAAGATAGGCAATCGTTCATTTGATGCTGTCTTGGGTCTATTGTGTGACCCTATGGGATAAACGACAAACACACCGTCGCAAAAACGTTGGCGCCCGGTTGCTTAATTTTGGAAACAAAGCACAGTATTTTTCTGTTAATCGAGCGTCATTCTTTGTTCACCCGCTTGAAGGCTGCGGCTGTTCCGGCGAACTTTTTGGCCAAATAGGCCAGAACGAGAAGGGCGATGGCAGCGAGGCCGACGAGGAAACTGATGGCAATGGTGAGGGGATGGACGAGGATGAACGCCTCAAGAGCCAGCGAGAATTTCTGGAGGTAAAGACTGAGGACGGTCCCCCCGGCGAGCCCGATGAGGCTGGAGATCAAAACCGCCCTCATGACGGAAACGAAATTGGCTTTGATCAAAGCCTTTTTGTTCACGCCCAAGGAACGGAGAACCATCATTTCGTTCCCGTTGCTGGCAAAATACGACGACAGATCGACGCTGAGGAAGAAGGCAGCCATGAGGGCGAGGACAAGGAGGATGGAGCCGAACAGGATGATCCCGTACCCGATCGTCTGTTCATTGGTTCGGTCGGTGATCTCATAGAAGGAGGACATCGGAAGGTTCTCGCGAGCGATGAGGGCGGCGGCCGCGACGGGGTCCGGGGCATAGAAATTCGTCTCCGCGAAGACCGCGTAGAAGAGATAATCGGGGAGGAGGACCGAGATACCGCCGTCCAGGTCCTTGACTTCGTAATGATAGATCCGTGAAAAAGTCGTCGAGCCCAAGGGGATGGAAAGGAGTTGGAACGATTGGCTGACCCCGTTCTCATCGACAGTGCTGGAGGCGGAACGGACAAAGATGCGGGAATCGTTCGGCAGATCGGCCCCATAGAGGTCGTTGTATTTGCTGACGCTCATGTAATTCCCGCCACAATAACTTGAAACAAGAGGGTTGACCCGCATGGCGGAGGAGGAGCCGTAGTCGGCCTCCAAATTGAAGAAATCGGCATCATCGAGATAATACGCGAAGCTCGATTCATCGCTGATTCCGACGATGCGCTTCGACGAAAGGGTGAGGCCGATCAGGTCCTCCTCTTCGTCGATCCCGTATCGGCTGAGGCGGATCGCGCGGCCGCGGAGGGCGTTCTTGAGGAGTTCATCGGCAAGACCCGAACTGATGACGACCTCGCTGCTCTTGGGGTTTTTGGACCCGTATTTCATCGCGGTGATGTGGCTGATCGGAAGTTCACCGATCTGGGCGGTGACGTCAAAACAATAATCGTTCCCGAACGGCGATTCCGAATTGAAAAGAAAGGAAACGGAGTCGGAGCTCTTCACGTGACTGCCCGTTATCGAGGTGGCTGAAGCCGTCTTTTCGAATTCTTCTTCGCTCAGGATCCGCGAAGCCTCAAAGAGGTTCTCCGAAGAATGGTTAAGCTCCTTGGGCTTGCCGACCGCCATCGAGGAGACGAGACAGGTGAAGACAGTGACGATCGCCATCAAAAACACCACGATGAAATTGGTCTTGGCCTTGAAGAACCGATTGTAGGTCGGATGATATTCGATCCCGCGGCTTTCGTGTTTCTCTTCCAAGACCGTTTCTTTTTTTGCGACGTCCTTGACGAGTTTACCGTCCTCGAGATAAATAATGCGGTCAGAATATTCGTCCGTCAGGGCCTTGTCGTGCGAGACCAGGAGGATCAAGTAATGCTTCGAGAGGGACTTGAGGATGTTCATGATCAGGACGCGGTTTTTCTCGTCGAGGTTGCCGGTCGGCTCATCGCAGACGATGAAGCGCGGCTTCTTGATGATCGCCCGGGCGATGGAGACCCGCTGCTTCTCCCCTCCCGACAACCGACCGGCCTTTCTTTCCTTCAGGGGCAGGATCCCCAAACTGTTGAGGGTCTCGTCGATCTCCTTGACGGTGATGCTCTTGTCAACGAGGCGGATGTTGTCCATGACGGTGAGTTCGTCGACCAAAACAAAGTCCTGAAAAACGAGGCCGATGTTGTTGAGCCGGTAGTCGTCATCGACCTCCTTGTCGTCGATCGTGACGCTTCCGCTCGTCGGCTTATCGATCCCGGTTATGAGATTGAGAAGGGTGGTCTTTCCGCATCCGGACGGACCGAAAATGGTAACAATCCCCTTTTCTTTGATCTCGAGGTTGATGCCGTCCAAAGCCACATTGGCCCGGAGGGTTTTTCGGTCGTAGATCTTCGTGACGTTGACCAACTTAATCATTGCGGTTTCCTCCCTTCAGGGCGACCAAGAGTTTTTTGTAGACGTAAGCGATCGTGAAATAAGAGAAGAGGACGAGCTCGGCGAGGAGCAGATAGAGGAAATCGATAAGGGTGAAGGGAAAAACGATCGGGGAGAGGGCGCTGATGAGCAAACAGACGGCCATCGGGATGAGGACGATCGCGAGATTGGCGAAGATGACCTCGTTCTTCCGAAAGCCGATCTTTCGGAGCAGATCCATCTCGTTCTTTCGCCGTTTCATCACCACGGAGACCAGCTTACGACTCACGAGGAGCAAGAGAACGAAGACCAAGACGGAGACCAGGACGAAAAGAGATTCGTTCATAAACAGCATCTCCCGGCTTTGCAGGCTTCCTTCTTCGTCTTCGTGCCCCACCGTCGTCAGGTTCATCGCGTGGAGGGATCTTTCGATCGCGGGCTTCTTGCTTTCGTCGACGAGCAGGAAAAGATTGGTCCCGATGGTATCGGCCGTGACTTCGTTTTCGAGGAAGGTGTAACCGATGCTGATCGATTCCTGATAAATGCCCGTGGAAAGGGAAAAGGGGACGTTATCGAGGCCGAGCATGGACAATCGATCGACGTTCGCGTCGTAATAGTTTTCGATTTCAATCGCGGTCGAAGGGGTTCGGAAGTCGATGGAAAGAAGCGAGAAGACGCCGCTGATTACATCCTCGGCATAAAGCGTCGGAAGGTTGCTCGGGTCCGAGAGTTCGTCCGTCATCGATTGAAGGAGGTAATAGGCCGACAAGGAAACGTAGGTATTCTCGTCGGCCGCATCCGGGTTGACGGTGACGTTGAAGACTCCTTCGACGGAGCCGTTGAGAAGGCTCACCCCATCGGTCGACTGGAAGGTGACGAGGGAAAAGGCGTCCTCTTCCTTTTCGTTCACCGGAACGATGGCCTCGTCGATATCGAGATCGGGGCGAATGATCACGTATTCGGATGGTTTGGAGCTGAAGGCGTTTTTCTTGGCGGCGATCCGCTCGACCCCATCGATGGAGAGAATGGCGTCGACGTCCGCTTGTTTGAGGCCGCTTTCCCCCAAGACCAGGAGCTCGTTATCGGCGTAGATCGAATCTTTGTTGTAATACATCGTCTCCTTGTAGGCGCGGTCGAGTCCGCAATTGCAAGCGATGAGGCCGGCGGAGGGCACGGCGACGAGAAGGGCGAGAAGGGCGCTGTACCCGAGGTTGTTCTTCACGATTTTCCGGAACAATTCGTAACTGAGCGAAAGCAACGCTTTCTTCTTCGGCTCGACGAATCGCATCTCGCTTTTTTCGACGGGCTCCAAGATTTCGTCCTTGGCGACGGAACCGCCCGCGAGGGTGATCCGCCTTGTGCAGTATTCCGCGAGCTCCTCGAAATGATGGGTGACCAAAATGACCAATTTGCCTTTGGAATTGGCGAAGAGGAGCCGGAGGACCTCCTTCCCCTGCTTGGAATCGAGCGAAGCCGTTATCTCGTCCCCCAAAATGATGGGGGCGTCTTTGACCAACGCCCGCGCCACCGCGAGCTTTTGCTTTTGCCCGCCGGAGAGCTTGTTAGCTTTTTTATGGCGGTATTGGTAGAGGAACACCTTCTTCAACATGTCCGCGCTTTTGGCTTTGGCGATCGGATAGGGATCTCCCATCATCAGGCGGACCAGGATTAGGTTGTCGATCAAGGAGTATTTCTCCAAAACCCCGTATTCTTGAAAAATATACGAAATGTATTTCTTCCGATAGGATTCGTAATCCATTTCGTCATAACGGGAAATCCCCTCGTTCTTGAGGTAAATCTCGCCTTGCTCGAACGAGTCCATCCCCCCGATCGTTTTTAGGAGGGTGGTCTTCCCGCTTCCAGAGACCCCGGTGACGGCCACCACTTCTCCGAGGTTGAACGTCAGATTGACGTCCTTGAGCCCGATGTTGATGCGCGAGTCGTCATGATAGTACTTCGAAACCTGGATCAGCCTCGACAAATCATCGAGGACGGGCGAAGAAGTTACTGGGTTCCTCTTCCCATTTAAAAGTTCGTTGACCGTGATGCCGAGGATTTCGCAAAGGGGCGGCATGATCTTGGTGTCGGGGAGGGCTTTCCCATTTTCCCATTTCGAAACCGATTTGTTCGTCACGCCGAGAAGCTCGCCGAGCTTCGACTGGGTTATTTTCTTCTCTTCCCGGCAAGCGGTGATGAAGTTTCCGATCTCGTAATTTTTGTCCATTTCGTCAGTCCTCCAAAGCAACAACGGGATAATAGCAACGGCTTTTAGAAATGTATAGAAAATGAATGAGCATTTTATCTACTTTTGGTAGAACGTGATCTCGCTTGCGTTCCGCCTGAATTTACACTTTAGGAAGAATAGGCGGGCATCGATCCAAAAAGCCGTGGGGTTGGCACAATGGAATTATAGGTCCCGCGGCAATCATGGGGGCGGGATATTTGTCATTCTTGCTTATCGGAAAAAAGAAAAGGACACCCGTGTGGATGTCCATATTTCGATATTGGTGATGAGACTATCAAGCGTAGGTGATGCCGAAGATCTCAAGGGTTCCGCTGTAACCAACGGTTTTGCAGAACACGATGAGGAGACTGAGATCGGCCACGTGCCCGGTTTGAATCGCGCTAAGGCTCAGCTCGAAGGTCTGCTGTTCGCCCGTGGCGATGACACTGTCTTCGGTTGAACCCCAGCCTTCGACCTTGAAGAGGAATTCCGTGCCGACGTCGCCTTTGAAAGTGAAGACGATCTTCGTGTTGTCGTTGGTGAGAGTTCCTTCATCGATCCCATACTGGGCGTTTTCGTTCCACCAAGAATCGGGGACGCTGGCGAAGGTGATCTTCGAGGAGGTGGCGTCTTCGACCACGGTGGTCCCGAACGGTCTCCACTTGGTGTCATAGGCGTCGGAGATGTGCTCGAGGAACTCGTAATCGTGGATGGTGACGCTTCCGGAAGCCCCAACCGTTTCAACGAACATCAGGATGTTGCACAGTTGAGCTTTCTGATCGAGGGTCATATTGGTGAGGCTGATGACGGCCTTTTGCTTCTCGCCCGTGGCGACCACGGAAACGTTGGAATAGACGGCCTGAGTCAACCCTTCGATCTTGAACTGATAGGACTGGTCTTTGACGCCGGTGAAGTTGATCACGAGGGCTTCCATCGCAGTCTTGTCGGTGAAATCATAGATGCGAGCATTCTTATCCCAGAAGCTGGTTCCGATATCGCTGTAGGTGACAACGTTGTCGGTTCCGCTTTGGGCGACCGTCATGTCGGCCCCCGTCCACGCATCGACGTGGGCAAGAGCTTTCAACGACAAATCCTTGATTTCGACGTTGCAGGCCCCAATCGTGCCAAGATCCTCTTTGCCGAATTGGATCGAGGCTTGATAGTAACCGCCGACCTGCAAAGGCATGTCTTTGGTGTAGAGGTTGTCGCCGACTTTGAGTTCGAAGGCGCTTCCGTCAAGTTTGATCGTTCCGGCGACGTCGGAGTTGATGTTGTAGGAAACCTCGTAAAGGGCGAACTCTTTGACCTTCAAACTCTTGAAGAAGAGCTGAGTGGCGTACCAATCAGCCGTTTTGGCTTGGTTGGAAGTGAATTTGAAATCGGTGTCCCCAATGACTTGCGAAGTCGTTTCGACTCCGTCGGCGTGCCAAAGGAAACCTTCGGTGGGATCGTTGAGCTGCCATTCTTCGCCGTAGACCAGAGTTTGAATGGCAAACCCGTTGGTTCCAGCCGGCAGGACCTTGACCAAGTAATAGGCTTTGAAGAGCTTGACGTTGCCAGATGCGTCGGTCCCTTTGAAGGTGATGTAATAACTACCACTTTGAGTAAGGATATTGTCGGCATCAACCGGCGGGAGATCAGATTGGTCGGACACGACCTCGAGAGTCGGCTGCGAATCTCTTTTATCGGAGATGGTGACGGTATCGAGAGGAACAAACGAATCGCCCACGAAATACGTCTTGACTTCATTAAGTGTGATGATCGGGGCGATGACGTCGTCATCTCCGCTCAAAACGAAACTGAAATTCGAGATGGTCGCGGTGAAAGCCCCGATGTTCTGCTGAGGCTGCTGGATCGAGACGTGGGTCCCGAAGACGATGGTGAGGTCCGCGTAGTTGTTGCTGTAGGCGCTTTTTTCCAAGGCGATGTGATTGGCGCCTTGTTTGATTTCGAATCCGATCGGATCGACCCAGTTGGATGCCACCTGGATGTAACCGGCGACATCGGACTCAAGATCGAAGGAAAGCGTATAACGACCGCCGGCCGAGACGCGGATCGAACGGGCGAAGACCTGAGTCGCCGTCCATTCGTCGTTTGTCTTGTCCTGAACCGAGTTGATGGTGAGTTTGCTGTCTTTGAATTCGAACGTTGTGCCGGCGTTGGCCGAGTACACCACCCCGATCGAAGGATCGCCATCGACGAGATCGCTCGCGCTCGATCCTTTTTTGAAGGAGGCAAGGTTGAAGTTGTTGACGACGACGTTTTTGGCTTTTACTTCGAAACTCCAAGTCGCGGTCGCGATGTTGGCGGCTGCATCGGTCGCCGTGAAGACGACTTTGTACTGGCCGGGGGCGGCGGTTATTTTGCTGTCTGCGTCGACGGAAGGCAAAACCGAAGCGGCTTCGTCAACCGCGAGCGTGGTTTCCTTGCTGCTGTTATCGCGCACCGTGGCATGCTCCAAAGGTTTAAAAACGTCGTCAACGTAGAAATATTCCGTACCGTCAACGGTGATGATAGGAGCAATGGTGTCGGCGACGGCGGTTGCCGTCTCCTTCAAACTGATATTGTCGAGGAAGACGTTCGTGGCTGCGCTCGGAGCCCCGTTTGACATGGTGCCAAATTCAAATAGGAGCGACAAGTTGCTGAGGTCGGCCGAAGCGATCGACGAATCGGCGACGAAAGACCATTGAAACGTCGTCTTCTCCGTCATGATGTCGAAATACATCGTATCGGAGGTCGCGGCCTTAAACCAAGGATCGGCCGCAAGAATCTCGCCGACCTGAGCGTGCATCGTCCGGGCCGTTTCGGCATGAGCGTCAAAAGTCAGTAGATAGATCTTTTGATTCGTCAAACTGAGCGAATTGTATTCGATTCTTGGCGAAGCTTGATTCCAAGACACGGTCGAAATGGCGACCTCAAGCTCTTTTTCATCGCCTTGCGTCGCGACTCCGACCGTAGAGGCGGCGCCTTCGAAATCACTTTTCGTGAAGGGGGCGACATCCCCCGTCGCAAAAGTCCCGTTTGTTATAAGCTCCGCCGGGGCGGCGCTTGAGGAACTGGTCGACGAGGACGTGGCCGAACTAGAGGTCGCGGTATTACTTTGGGAATCAGAAACGACCCCCTGGCTTCCACTGCTGCTCCCGATCGATGAGGTCGAAACGGTGTCGCAACCCGCCAAGGCCAATGCGGCCCCAATCAAAACGAATCGTATTGGTACTCTTTTCATTTCATGTTTTCCTCCATAGAGAAAACTAAGTATATTGCCGTTTCCTCATTAGGTAGGAAATCGGTTTCCTAACGTTGGCTCTATTATAAAAACCAATCATTTTGGTTGTCAATACAATTAGGAAAGCGCTTTCATAGATTCCGTCTTCCATTTGCTCCGAAAACTCAAATTGCATGGGCGTTTTTTTGCCATATTTAATGAGAGAATATTACTGAAGCTTTCTTGTTTTTGAACTTTTCAATGTCTAAAAAGGTCAATTGCTATGCAAAAGTTTACACAGGAGAACAAATACCCCAAATTCGAATTTGAAGTCTTACGATGATATTCCGCCGAACGTAAAACAAGCCTCTTAAATGGTTAAGCTGGCGCTTTTAGGATTGTAAAAACACGCTTAAGTCAATGTGTTTTATGTTTGAAGGATCAAGCCGCAATGATGGCTAATGCCCATTTTGAATTGAAGTCATCCATTCCTTTTATGGGCTTTATATAAATTACATGGTGATGGTTCAAAACGCCAAGATGAAGACCTCAATGGTTTCGGAGGAACGCATGACGGTCACCTTGATGGGCCCGCCCAAAGGGGCCCGAGGCCAACTCGGAATCAAGGTTTACGATTTCTTCTTGCTGTTTGGGAGTATTCTCTTCGGCGCAGTGCGTATTACCGTTTTGTTTTGCACAGATGAATGGATTGAAACCATTTGTTTTGAATGGTAACCAAGATAAAACTTGGCGTCGCCCTTCTCCAAAGACAACCGATAAGTTGAGTATTCGATAAGACGGTTATTGGCGAAATAATCGTCTCGGACCCCGCCTCCGGAAACTACCAGATGATAACTCTGGTCGAAGATCGCCTCTAGAGCGGAAAAACCCTTTTGAATATCCGTCAAAGACCAATTCGATTCGCTGATGAAAAGACTCACCGTCTCGTCTTTAGGAATCGAAATGAATTTCCGAAACGAAGCCTCGACGATAGAGGAGACCGAATCGATCGAAAGAAAAGACCGTACCACTTTCGTGCAGGAGGACAAAGACAATGAAAGAAAGATCAACAGTATTTGCCCGTTTATCGCAGCGGGCGGCGTTCTGAGCAACAGGCGGTTAAGCGAAGACAAAACACTTTGGCAACAATACGCGTTAAAAAACAGGACGAAGACGAAAAAACCATGAGAGTTTCTTGTTAACGCATGTGAACTTGGTTGGAAATGGGTCGCAACGAACAATTCAACGAATTCTGTCAAAACCCATGGTAACCAAATTCCCGGTGATCGATAAATAAAGATGCTTTGCTTCTTTTTCCGGCAAATCCGCTTGTTTGGCAAACTTCGGAAAGGACAACACCGTGTTATGGACTTGTTCGATGATTGCTTTGGCTTTTGTTTTTCCGATCGCCATCGTACTCGCCGCAGCCATTAAATCGTCTATCAAAATATTCTTCCTTTTGCCATTGATCGACATTTGATGAGACGAAGTCCAAGAACCATCTGGGTTGTAAGCGTAAGTAACGTCATAAGCGGGCGAAAGAGACCATTCTCCTTTTCGATTCATGAGAAAGGAGATGTTTTTGACATGGTCGTCGCGGTTGATGGCCAAAACGTTGAACACCATCCGTCGGAAAAACTCTTCGACATCGCTTCGGTAGATCTTCAGCTTGTTAAACGTCGACAAGACTTTCTCATAGGAATACGCTCCCGCGTCTTCATAATCCAAGTGTTCCAACGCCCCCAATGATTGCATGTGGATCTTACCCATTTTCCCATTGACGATTTCACGGTCGAAGCGTTTGGTCATGAAATGATATAAGTTGTTTTCCTTATAAAACCTCGACTCGCTCATCTTGATATCCGCGGCAGTCGCCATAAGATAATAGGCGTATTCGATTCTGGTGAAATAGGTGACTTCATCGCGGCCCTTGTCAGCATTGTTTTTGATTCCATCAAACTTAATCAACCAGTATGTAAAACCTTCCCCGGCGTCGATTTGGCCGTAACGAAATTCATTGGTTTCCTCGCAATAAGCAACGAGGGCCTTTGCCCGTGCCCCTCCGGCGGAGCCGCCGACATTGACGAGCACATCCAAGCCTTCGATCGGTTTGACGGATATCTCTTTCCTTTTTGCCAAGACGTGGTTGGCCGTTTTAATCAGTTCGGCGATTCGAAGGTTTTCTTCAATTGACGATTCCGGGTTTTTGTTTGGCTTGTATTCCAAAGCCCCCATGCCTCTTTCGCCGACATAGCACAGTCTTTCGACGGCATTCATGTCCTTTGGGTCGATACCGTGCTCTTCAAACCAAGAATCATTGAGCAAAGTCCCGAATCTGTCTGGTAAGGAATCGGCAAGTAGACCCGGCAGCCCCTTGAACGACTTCTCATTCAGATTCGTGAAATAATACGCCGTGTTGCCCAACGGCATCATGATCGGCGATACTTCGATACCGCTTCTAGCAAATTTATCATCGTATTGGAAAATGATTCTTTGATTGTCGCCATCAAATAAGACGTTCCCGATCGTGGTTCCCCATAGAATAACCGCCACGCGGATGTTCATCGTTTGTCACCCCATAGAAATGATGATTCCTCTTTTTTGCGTTGGCGAAGCCTTTTCCTCTCGCTTAAAAGGACATCTTTTTTAATGTTAAAACCTATCGGTTCAGGAATCAAAAAATCTACATTTGCGATCAAGTTCAATACCCGTAAAACCATGGTGAGGGACTTAAACGATGTATCTTTCCCGTTTTCGATGTTGGAGATGCTTCGTAAAGACAGTCCGGCTTTTGTGGCTAAATCCTTTTGGCTTAATCCTAGATCGATTCGGCGAATACGGATTCTCCGTCCAATCTCTCCTTGGACCTGTGAATTAGTCGAATCGTTGCTGATTTTCATTGATCATCACTTCCCGACATCATTGTAAAGTAGCAAACTATTAAATGCAAATTGTTTCTCTTTATAGCCGCTTTCAAATTTATTATGCACTTATTTGCACTTTATATTCTAATTTCCCAAAGGCATAACACATATGAGGTGTAGTATTTCCGGTAACGTAGAGATGAGGAAGGAAAAAGCGTTTGGAGCGCATTGGATATAAAGTGAACAAAACGAGACCACCGCATCGCCCTTAATAAAAGGATCACGACATATAGTCATCGCATGGTTCTCGCCGACCCAATGCCCATGTAGAATCGCCGTGCCCAAGCATTAAACCAATTCAGGGAAGAAAAAACCAAGCCGGCTCGAACAAGGGCCATTCGGCGTTAGTTTGTTATTCTATGTCACTTTCGATACAAGGTATCAAGTGAATTAACGAATGCGAATTTGGTGCCCGTGGCCGGAATCGAACCGGCATGGATTATGCATCCGAGGGATTTTGAGTCCCTTGCGTCTACCAATTCCACCACACGGGCGCGTGATGAATTATAGAATATCGGGCGGTAAAAGAAAACGCGAAAGTGTTTTTAAGCCCCCCGCTTAACGAAGACCCCAGACTTTTGTTAAGTTACTCAATCATTGCCACAATCGCATCGATCCTGAAAGAATAAGCGCATCCACATGCAAGGCCGCTTGTGTCGGTGTAGGAGAAGGAGAGGCCGGTCCCGACATCGAAACCCTCAAGGATGGCTTGGGCTTCATTCCCCAAGTACGCCAAATCGGAACCGTAGACCGGGACTTTGCTTTCCGCCGAGGCGAAGACGCCGCTGCGAAGACGGTTGTCTTGGCTCGTCTTGCCACCTTGGCCATCGTCGACGATGGAGGAATCGACCGCCGAAAGCTCGACCGAAACCGATTGGACGAGGCTCAGATCGACGCGGCCGTCTTTGAAGATCTCATAATAGGAAAAAGCTTGAGAATTAAGGCTCATCCGGATCGAGGCCCCGAAAGGGAGGTCCCCCGAAAGAAGGTTAGCCGGTTCGGCCTCGCCGCTCGAGGCGTCGAGAAGCGGGTAGCTGACGAATTCCGAATAATCGAAATAACGGGCCCGATCAGGGCCGGCGTCATTGAAAATTAAGGCCCGAAGCGGAGCCTTCTCCCCAATCTCCGCGACCCCTGGGTCGGGAAGGAGGGTGAAAACGAAAACCGTGGTCGGCCAACTGCATCCGGCCGCCAAAAGAAAAATGATGGAAGCGAAAAAAAGAAAAGTCGATGCCTTGCTCAATCTTTTCATGCTTGAAACCCCCGATCTTCTTCGAATGACTATTTTGATTATAGCCCCAAGGCAAAGGACATTATGCTAAATCATCAAGCCGGTCGAAGAAAAAGAGGCACCGAAGCGCTTCTTTCTTTGTTTCTGGTGCGCCCGAGGCGGGAAGTTTCTTTATAGTAGACGAACTGTGACAAAGAAAGAAGAAGGAAGCCTTTTTCATATTTGACTTCACGAATTTCACGATAGTCGCGTTTCTCGGCTCGTCTAAACAAGATGAATTATCGGATGACCGCTAGATGGGTTGGCGGCACCGAGGAGGTCGTCTTAAGCGCTTATTTGCATTTGATTCCGGATGAAAAGACGCCAATCGCGGATTTCCGTAACGGAGAGCCAAAGGCCGAAGTAATCCGTTCAAATCTTAAATATATACAGATCAAGCCTGATTTGGTTTTGAGGTGATGAAGATAGACTCTGCAAGCGATCCGGTTTTGGTTTCACACATAGTTGGAAACGTGGCTATAATGCGCTCTTCCGCCTGATTTGCGAGCAGCCTTCAAGCACGCTGCCATCATTCGGTGTATGCCACCGGTGATCAAGCAGGAGAACCCGCATGGTCGAAAGGAAAGCCGACGCCTGCCCAAAGAGGGCCGTCTTCGCTTAACTAAGGCTGACTTTCCTCAGGAAATCCTGTACGCGCTTCTCGCGCGGATGCTCGAACATCTCCTCAGGCGTGCCTTCCTCGACGATTTTTGCACTGTCGATGAAAAGGACACGGGTCGCGATTTTCCTGGCAAAGGTCATTTCATGGGTGACGATGACGATCGTCATCCCTTTTTTGGCGAGATCGGAGATAACGTCAAGCACTTCTTTCACCATCTCCGGATCAAGGGCCGAGGTCGGCTCATCAAAAAGGACCATGTCCGGATCAAGAGCCAAGCTCCGCGCGATGGCGACCCTTTGCTTTTGCCCCCCGCTCAATGTGTCGGGCATGGCGTTAGCCTTGTCGAGAAGGCCCACCTGCCGCAAAAGAGACAATGCCTTCTTTTTCGCATCTTCTTTGCTGAAAAGATGCAAACTCGTCGGCGCCAATGTGATGTTTCTCAACACGGTGAGGTGAGGGAAGAGCTCGAATTGCTGAAAGACCATCGTCTCTCGCCTTCGGATGGCCCCGGCGTTCTTCTCGTTCATCGCCATGCCTTCGAAAACGACGCGTCCCTCCTCTGGCGTGACGAGGCCATTCATGACCTTGATCAGCGTGCTTTTCCCCGCCCCGGAAGGGCCGATGATCGCGACAACCTCGCCCTTTTCGATGTTGAGGTTGATGTCCTTCAGAACGGTCTTGCCATCGAAGGCGACGCTGATGTGCTCAAGGCTAAGCATGACGGAATGCCTTCCTTTCAAGGAGATTCAAAAGGGCGCTGAGGACCATGACGATTGTGAAATAAAAAACGCCCATGACGAGGTATACCGTGACATAGTCGTATGTCCTATCGGCGATTTTGCGGAAGGCCTGTGTGAGATCGAGGGTGGCGATGAAGCCGGCGACCGAGGTTTCCTTGAGCAAGGCAATCACCTCGTTGCAAAGGCTGGGGAAAGCGTTCTTATAGGCCTGCGGAAGGACGATTTTACCCATCACGGAGCGATAGGAGAGTCCCAAAGAAAGCCCCGCTTCCCTCTGTCCCAGGGAGACCGCCCCGATCCCACCGCGGATGATTTCGGAGACATAGGCCCCGCTGTTGAGGCCGAAAACAAGCATCGCCACATAAAGCGACCCGCCGTTAAATGAGGCGAAAACGATGAAATAGATAACAAGGAGCTGCACGACGACTGGCGTTCCACGGAAGAGTAGAACGTAGAAATTGGCGATTTGCTTGCACACCAAAACAAGGAGGCTTTGGCCTGCGGATTGGGTAATCAGGCAGACGAACGTCCCGATGCTTAATCCCATCGCAAACGCCACAAGCGTGATGAGGAACGTGTTAATGAGACCGCTTAGGAGCACCTCTCCCGAAGCGGCGGTGAAGTTCTTCTCCAAGGCTGCCTTGGCGCCATCGTAATCGACGGCGAAGAAGATTACGAAGAGAACGAGGGCGATCCCAACGAGAGCGCAACGGACGATCATCTCTTTTCGGCTCGTTCCCTTCGCCACATTTCTGTGGACCTTTTCTTTTTTTCTACGTTCTTTCGTCCTCATGCTTCGCTTCCAAAGTATTTGGCGAGGATCCCATCGAGCGTTCCATTGTCTTTAATAATGGCGATAAAAGCATTAATCGAATCGAGGAGCGTGGTATTCCCCTTAGCCAAGGCAATGGCGTATTCCTCCTCGGTCAATATCGGAGAGAGATAGGTGATGCCCGCGATGTTTTTGCAATAAAGTTTTGCAGGTTCGAGATCGATAATGACCGCGTCAATCTGGCCATTGCTTAGCGCCTTGCACGCCAAAGCGCCGTTGTCATAGCTTTCGGCGGTCGCGTCTTCGATGCTGTCCGTCACGAAGCTTTCTCCGGTCGTTCCGCGCTGGACACCGATGCTGGCTTTGTCGGCGTTAAAAACGGCAATGATGTCGTCGGCGGTAGCAAGGGTGGCATAAGCGGAATCGGATTTCACAATGGCGACCTGATTTGCTTCAAAATAGGTGTTGGTGAAATCCATGGTCTCCTTCCGGACATCCGTCACGGTGATGGCGGCGGCCGCGCAGTCCACATGGTTGGTGCTCACGGAAGTGAGGGCGGCGTCGAAATCCATATCCTCGATGTTGGCTTTCGCATCAATCGATTCCGCGTAAGCGGAGATGATGTCGACGTCAACCCCGACGATTGCGGAGCCGTCGAGATACTCGAATGGGGCGAATTCGGCGTTGGTAGAGACATTCAGCGTCCCATCTTTCTTGATCGCATCCAAAGTGCGATAAGAACCAGATGAGCACGAGGCGAGGGCGGAGACGATGATGAGGGCAGCAAAGGCGATTTTCTTCGATTCCATGATATTTTCCTCCCGTGAAATCCGCTGAAGGCTCCACAAGAAAAGCCCTCAGACCTTTTGTCTAAGGGCGTTGTTATGACGCTGTACCACCTTAGTTTACCGCCATTTCACAATAGCGGCCTATGGTATCTGGAATACCAGACGCTTTGACGGGCGAACCCGGCCAACCCTACTGATTCTTTTTCAGGCGACGGCTCCAGGAGGCGTTCCCTTTTTTCTCAGCGCCGCCCTCACATCAACTGGCAGCTCGCTTGGCTGAGGGGCAAAGGTACTATTTCCCTTCATTGCTTTGCGGATATTTTACAAGCGCGACAACCAAAGTAAAGCGTTATTTTTCCTTTCGCCCCCATGCGGCCACACCTTGGTTGCGCTGCGCTAGGCATCCGCGGCCTAATCCAAGAAGGAGGTTTCAAAAGAAGCTAAACTAAGTCTCGCTGGTACAAAACTTCCGTTAAACTAGCCGAGGCCGGGCCCATCAGTCGGGCGGGCTCGGAAAAGGACGGGGTCTGACTCCCGAAATAAACGACTTGGCCATGCAACAAATAGATTGTGTTTATTCCCTTTGTTTTGTTTTGCCAATCAATTTGTTCGGCAATCGCCGTCTGTTGCCACATCCATGGTTGGAGTTAATGAAAAAGTCCCGAGGTTATCGAGACTTTTTTACATTTGGTGCGCCCGAGGCGATTCGAACGCCTGACCCCAACCTTCGGAGGGTTGTACTCTATCCAGCTGAGCTACGAGCGCATATTGGGATTTGGTGCACTGGATGAGACTTGAACTCATACCGGTTTCCCGACTAGCTCCTGAAACTAGCGCGTATACCAATTCCGCCACCAGTGCACGCTTTAGTAATATACCCTCACGCGGACAAAAAGTCGATTATGGCTTTCATGACCAGCGGATCGTCTTGGCTGATCCGGGCGAAATCGATTTTCGCGTCGAGGTCCCGGTCGAGGGAGAAAACGTTTCTCGGCCCTTCCGAAATCCCCTCGAAATACTTTTCGGAATCGAGGGTCCAATACGGCTGGTGCCCCAAGCCCTTCCGAATGAGGAAATGGATGTTCGGGCGATCCCTGAGCTCTTGCTGAAAACGGAGGCCGTTTTCCTGATAGGGGATGCTTTTGTCCTCATCGCCTTGGATGTAGAGGACGGGGGTCGCGGTTTTCTTCATCAACTCGAGCCCGGAGACGAGCCCGTCCTTCCCGTAGGTGAGCCATTGGGAACCTTTGACGAGGAAGAGACCCGATTTCATCTTCGGGTAGAAGGAGGCGGCAAGGGAGATCACGGAATCGAATCCGGAAATGGAAACGACCTTCTTGACGCCATACCCCTTCTCCAAAGAGGCGAGGGCGAGGAAGCCGCCCCATGAATGCCCAATCGCGTAACGGGTTTTGCCGGCGGCGAGGGGATCGCGGTCGAGAAAGGAAAAGAAGGCCCTTTGATCGCGGATGGCTGTGGAGAAGCCGTTGAGGTAAGGGCCTTCCGAAAGCCCGCAGGCGGTGTAGTCGTAGGCATAGACGAGATATCCTTGCCGGGCCAAGTATTCAATCTCGACGGAATAGGCGTAATGGCCGGCCCCGATCCCATGGAAGAAAACGATGAGCTTCGTCGGATCGAAATCCGCGTAATGGTAGCGATATCCCCGAAGGAGATAGCGCCCGGAGCGGAAAGAGAAAGGCTCGGCGGCGAGGGAAGGGAAATCGTCGGGGTGAAAATACGGGAGGTTCGGATAGCCGTCGAAGCGTTGACGGAACGGCTTCTTGAAAAAATACCCCAAAATCAAGCAAAGAAGGAGATAGGTAATCATACCTTGATCCCAAAGAGAAGATGATGGATCGCCTTGAAGGGATTCCCATTGGCCAGATCCACCATGGAGGCGAGGTATTTCTCTTTGACGCCGGCCATCGCCCCCGCTCGGAAGGGGGAGGACAGGGCCCCTTCGAGGGTCATGTTCTTCTCAGCTTCGTTGCGGGCGTTCTTCGTGAGGCTCTTGACGATCAAGCGCTTGGCAATCTTCCCGATCAAGGTCCCATCGATGTCCCCGAGGGTGGAATTCATGGTGAAAGGCCGTTTCTTCGGATTTAGGAGGATGGGGATCGGATGGCCGAGAAGGGTCGCAAATTCCTTGATGTCGACGTCCATCCCCCGGCCGGAGATGAAGTAATAGTCAGGAAGGGTCGAGCGTTCGCTTTCGACCCGGAAATCAGAGTCCACGTCGATGGAGCTTGAGGACCGAATGTCGAGCGAGGATTCCCCCACTTCGATCCGATAGGTCAAAGGCTCGACGACGAAGCCATGGGTCTTGACGTCGTAATGGGAGAAGATCGATTCGTCGAGATCGAAGACGACCTCCTGCTTTTCATGGGGCTTGAGGGCGATCTTCTTGAATGCCTTCAGCTCCCGAAGGGGCCGAGCGAGGTGACTCCCCATCGGATGGACGTAAAGCTGGACGACGGTTTTGCTGGGGATTTCGGAGAGGTTTTCGACGGTGAGGGAGGCGGTGAACGGGGCGTTCTTGATGCTTGCTTGACTCAAGGTGAGGCGACCGTACCTAAACGAGGCGTAGCTGAGCCCAAAGCCGAACGGGAACGCGACTTCCTTCTGGCAGCTTTCGTAGAAGCGGTAACCGACGAAAAGACCGTCCTTATACAAAGCTTGGCGGTTTCGACCTGGATAGAACTCGCGGTTCGGGACGTCGTAATAATGAAAAGGCCAGGTCTCGGCGAGCCGCCCCGAGGGCGATTGCTTGCCTAGAAGCAGGCGGTAAGCCCCTTCCGCGGCCCCTTCCCCGCCGAGATAAGTGAGGAGGATGGCCCGGGCCTTGGAGGCGAAAGGAAGCTCGACCGGGGAGCCGCACGAAAGGACGACCACGATGTTCCGATTGACCTTGGAAAGCCCGTCGATCAAAGAAAGCTGATCCTCGGGGAGAGCCATATCGAGGCGGTCGTAGCCTTCGGATTCCTTCGATGAAGGCAAGCCAAGGAAGAGCACGACCCCGCGGCTGCTGGCGGCGAGGTCCACCGCTTCGAAAAGCAGGTCTTGACCGGTCCCGTCGAGATTGTAGCCCGGGGCGAACTTGATCTCGTCGCCGGGATCGCGTTTGCTGTTGACCCAATCGAGGAAGGAGATGAGGTTGGCGGGGTTGACGGCGCTTGAGCCATTCCCTTGGTAACGGGGGGTTTTGGCCAATGCCCCGATGAGGCAATAGCCGGATAGACCGGCCAGCGGGAGGATCCCGTCGTTTTGGAGGAGGACCGCCGATTCGGCGACGGCGTCGACCGCGGCCTTATGGGAAAGACCATATGAGAAGACATAATCCTTTTGGGGTTTCGAAACCTTCTCCGACAGCTCGACGGCGTGGCGGGCGCACGAATCGAATTCCTCGCGCTTCAGTTTCCCTTTTTCGAGGGCCCGGAGGATCTGCTTCCTTCGATTCCATGGGCATGGCATCTCGACGTCGAGGCCGTGGTTGTGGGAGTCGATGAAATCATTGGTCCCGCCCCAATCGGACATCACGAGGCCCGTGAAGCCGAACTGCTTCCGGAGGACGTCCTTCAGGAGGTAATCGTTGTCGGAGGCGTAGACCCCGTTGATTTTGTTGTAGGACGACATGACGGTCCAGGGCCGCCCGTCCGCGATGGCGATCCCGAACCCCTTCAGATAGATCTCCTGGAGGGTCCGCTCATCGACGATCGAATCGGATATCATCCGCTCGCTCTCCTGACTGTTGCAGGCGAAATGCTTCAAAGAGGTCCCGACCCCGACCGATTGGACCCCAGCGATGTAAGCCCCGGCCATTTTGCCGGCGAGGTAAGGATCTTCGCTGAAATACTCGAAATTACGTCCGCACAAGGGGTTGCGTTTGATATTGACTCCGGGGGCGAGGATGACGTGGGTTTTTTGATCGCGGGCCTCGAGGCCCATCTGAAAGCCGATCCGCTTCTCGAGGGCGACGTCCCAGCTGCAGGCCAAGAGGCACGGCGCGGGGAAGCAGGTCGAGGGAAGGGAATCCCCCAAGCCCATCGTCCCGACGTCCTCGCTGACCTTCCGGAGGCCTAAAGGGCCATCGTGGAGCTCGATTGGGCGGACTTTCCTCCCGACGCCATGGAAATGCCAAGCCCCGGCTCCATAGAGCATGGGGGCTTTCTGCTCGTCGGAAAGCGTTTCGAAGAGGGTTTTCGGTTCTTTATGTTTGTCCATCGACATAAATTGTACCTAACGGCAAAGAAAAGAAAACCCCTTTAGGGGTATTTCTTGGCGAATGATCAATGATGGAGCGGAAGGGGCCAGGCCCGGAAGGCGGCGTTTTGTTCCTCAACCGAATCCTCGATGGCGGGGCTTTTGGTCAGGTATTCCTTGACGGAGACGATCTTGTCGGCGAGAACGACGATCCAACCTTCTCGGCATCGGGGGAAGGCGTGGAGGGGATGGGGCCACATATGGTGAAGGATGATGTCCTTCTCTCTGGCGTTGAGATCGTCGAAGTCCCGGCAGGCATTAACGTAGGCGATCTTCGGATGTTTCTTGATGTGGTGATAATGCCACGGCTCGCGGTCCCTCCAGTTATAGAGGTAATAATCGTGGAGCATGGCTCCGCGAAGAAGGGACTTCACGTCGAAATCGCCTGGGAACTTTTCAGAGAGTTCATAGGCTTTCCGGGCAACCTTCACCACATGGTCGTAGGTTTTGAATTTATGGTGATGAACGAAGCATTTCATCCGCAGGATGTAGGGATCGTGCATGAGGTCGTCGAGGTATTCGTCGAATTCGCGTTTTTGTTGGTCGGTTAATTTCATCAGGGACAATTTACACCGCCTTGAAGCAAGCGCAAGCGATATTATTCGTCGGAGTGTCATTGTTCCCTAAACATCGAAACAAATCTATAATTGGGGTCATGAAGAAAACCATCTATCTCGCCGGGGGCTGTTTCTGGGGCGTCGAAGCCTATTTCAAGCAGCTCCGCGGAGTCCTTTCGACCCGAGTCGGTTATTGCAATGGGACGACCGCCTTCCCCAAATACGAGGATTTGAAGGCCGGCAAGGCCACCCACGCCGAAACCGTCAAGATCGATTACGACGAGGACGTCATCGCCCTCGATAAACTCCTCGAACATTACCTCCGCTTCGTCGAGCCGTATTCCCTCAACAAGCAAGGGGAGGACGAAGGTCTCCAATATCGGACCGGCGTCTATTACACCGACCTCCTCGACGGGGTCGCGGCCGAGAAGTACTTCACCGACCGCCTGAACCCGGGATGGAAGATTGAAATCAAGAAAATGAATAATTTCTATCCGGCCGAGGAATACCATCAGGATTACCTCGCCAAGCATCCGGGCGGCTATTGTCATATCAATCTCGGCCTCGCTAAACCGGGCGAAAAGAAAAGCTGAAAATCGCGGGCGTTTTCGAACCCCGTCAGTCAACAAATAAAAAAAGTCCGACAATCGTCGGACTAATTTAATTGTCTGGTGGAGCGTAAGAGGATCGAACTCTCGACCTCCTCCATGCCATGGAGGCGCTCTCCCAGCTGAGCTAACGCCCCAGACTATTTCATCGAATGCGCCGCACTGGCGCGTCTATAAGAATAGTAGCGGGCCCCTTTCTTGTCAAATGAATAATCTTCCCCTTTAGGGGAATCCGTTTATTTGGCTTCGTCCTTCCCGACCGGCTTGGCGATCAATCCTCCGGCTCTGAGCAAAAGCCAGAAGAAAAGAGCCCCCAAAGAGTTCCCAAAGGCGACGAAAACGATGTTGACCAAGGCCCCCCAAGTCCAATGGGAGGCCGCGGAGAAATAAAACATGTTGGCGATGCAGTGCTCGGCCCCGGCCACGACGAAGGCCGCGACGGAGAGTATCAGGCCGAGCGTTCCGACGATCCCCGGTTTCCTCTTGAAGAGGTCGACTCCGACGAAGACGAGGATCCCGCACAAAAACCCCAGAATGATGGCGGCGTACCACGTCTCCCCTCCGGCGATAATGTCTTTGCTTTCGGCGATGGAGATCAAAGCCAATCCGATCCGGCTCCCAGAATCCGAAAAGACGAGATTGGTGAGGGATCCGACCAAGAAGGCGCCGGCCGCATTCCCGATTAGGCCGATGGGCAAAAGAATCAGGTAATCGGCTTTTTTCTCAAAAAGATAACCGATTTTCCCGGTAAAAAGAAAAAGCCCGAAGCCGCAGACGGCAAGGAGCCCGAGCGAAAACAGAAGCGCCCCGAAAAACCGGCCGAGACCCGTTGCTTCGTTGGCAAAGCACGCCACATTGGCAAGACCCCCCAAAGCGATCATCGCCCCCGCCAAAATGCTTAATGCCAAAACCCGTAGATATTTCATTGGTTCATCCTCGCGCTTTTAATTGACGAGAGTATGTAGCATGAAACGAATTCATTCAACGAAAAAAGGAGAGTCGCCTCTCCATTTTTCATGACATTGTCTTAAGTATCAGGATTTTTTGTCTTCGGCTTTGGCGTCGACGACCTTGGCGTCTTCATCGGAATGCCGTTTGGCCCTTTGGGATTTTTCGAGCAGGACTTGGTAAGCGACCTCGGCGGATTTTTGATCGTCCTTGGCCTCTTGGAGGTCTTCCTTGGCGTCCCCGAGGTCTTCTTTGGCGTCGTCGAGCTCGTCTTGGGCGTCTTCGATGTCATCGTCTTTGTCTTCGTAGGCGTCGGGGGCGTTCTTGGCCGCAGCCAGGTCCTCTTCTTTGAGCTTCAGGTTCTGCTCATACCGGGAAACCCGGGCTTCGGCAGCTTCGACTTTCGCGGAGGCGGAATCGAGTTTGTCCTTGGCTTTCCGCGTTTGCTTGTCGAGGGATTCCGGGGAATCGAAGTCTTCAGAGCAACCGGCACAGTCCGAATGGGACGTTGAGCAGGACCAATCGACGATCTTATCGCGGGAATGGATGGCCTTGTCGATCGGGCCGAAGAGGCAATAATAGGCCGGGATGGCGAGGAACTCGACCCAGTATGGGTGCCAGAAGTCCAAGCCGAAGACGGTCCCGTACATCGCCATCGTGAGATAGACGAGGCAGACGAGGACCGGGAAGGCGAAGACGCAGAACCTCCGCTTCCGGACCGCTTCCATGAAGGAGGTGACGATCGGGATGAGGAAGAAGACGTTCCAGCCGATGATCCAGCCGGCCCCGTTCTCTGTCCACAGGAAACCCATGAGGAGATAGGCGACGAGGCAGAGGACAGAGATCGATCCCGAGACGATTTCCATCGCAAGACCATAGCCTTTGTGCGGAAAATACTCCTTATCATGGACGAAGACGCGACCATTGCCCACGTGGGTAACGCCATCTTTCGGATCGAAGACATGGATACCGTTCTTGTCGATGTCGACCTTGGTGCCGTTCTTGTCGTAAGTGTGAATGCCCGTCCCATCGATTCTGATCTGCTCTTCGCTGGCTTTGAAGGAACCGGCCCGATCCCCAGCGGCCGAGGAATCAGACTTGGGGGCATCGCCTTGCGGAGCCTCCTGCTTGGGTGCTTCCTGTTTCGGGGCCTCCTGTTTCGGGGGGTCGGCCTGCGCGGCCTCCTGCTCCTTGATCTCCTGGACGATCTCTTCGACCGGTTGATCGGTGTTGAGAAGATCGTCGAGCGAGACCCCATAGAGTTTGGCTAAACAAATAAGGTTGTCCGTGTCCGGGCTCGCCTCCGCGCGCTCCCACTTGCTGACGGCCTGGCGCGAGAGCCCGAGCTTGTCTGCGAGCTGCTCTTGGGAGAAGCCGCTTTTCTTTCGAAGTTCGACCAAGCGATTTGCGATTTCGATGTTCATGTTGTTTTCCTCCATCGACACGGTAATCTTAGAAAAAACCCCACCACTACTCAACCAACTCTAGTTTTCACTTCCGCAACTGACGGTTGCGTCGCCTATATGATACCTCTTCTCGGCTCCTCTCAAAGAAAAAACGAAATGAAGGCGGTTCTGACGAGAGAAAAGCGTCCGACGGAGACCCGCAACCGGCGCTTTTGCGTTCAGATGGCCTTAACGGAACGACTCGATTTGGAAGATACCAGAAGCTGAGGAACCGCGCCAAGCCACATAATCCCTTTTCAAGGCCTTCTTCTTTTCGATAACCCCGCTTATTTCCTGATTGACGATTTTCGTTCCATCGTAGATGTATCTTTCTTTCATTTGGATCCCTTTCAACTGATTTAATCCTATTGGGAGAGGAATCGAACCGCCACCGCTTCGAGGTGTCGAAGGGGAAACCCGCGGTTCCGAAAAAAAGAAAAGGCAGGCCACCATTGACCTGCTCAACGATTTGGCGCGCCCGAGCCGATTCGAACGGCTGACCCCTTCCTTAGGAGGGAAGTGCTCTATCCAGCTGAGCTACGGGCGCATCCAGCGGGCAATATTTTATACCTTCGGAGCCTTTAAGGAAAGATTGGGGCCGAATGAAAGACGCTTTGATCCTGGTCGAAACTTCCCCAACGTCCAAAGCGCGATCAATGGATAACGAGGATTTGAATCCCCAGGGCTCCAAATTCGGCGATCGAATCGGGCGAATAGTATTTTTCCATGTCCTTTGGGTTGGGCTCTTCGTTTTTCCGGTAGCCCAGCCGCGTTTTGTCAAACTTCGAATAGAGTTCATTGAAAGAGGCAAAATGGAAGAGATCGACGACCTTCGCGAGAAGGGTTTCCTTCGTCGAAACGTTGGTGAATTCGATCAGATCACCTTTTTCGATGGCCCTCCGCTTTTCGTCGTCAAGGCGCATCTCGATGTCTTTGACGCCGGATTTGATGGAGAGAAAGGAATCGTTCCAAAGGTTCATGAAGTGTTTCATGTCAATATTCTATATCCGCGGCCGTTCTATTCTTCGCCAAATTTCGAGGCTCGAAAAGCAAACGGCCACGATCGTTCGTCTTTTCTGCCCGCATATAAAAAAAGATAATAACGATTATTATCTTTGTTTTAGTAAATTGGTCGGAACAATGGGGTTCGAACCCATGACCTCCTGGTCCCGAACCAGGCGCACTACCAAGCTGTGCTATGTCCCGAGTTTCGCAAGAGGAGAATGCTCCGCTCGCGAGCGTTAGTATATCCCTAGTTTTACATGAATTCAAATAGGGACATTTGGTTGGTCTCGCCGAGTCCATCCAGGACCCCGAGGTCACTGAGGTCTTTGAGGTTGGTACCGTTCAGCTTCGTGGCCCGGCGGAGAAGGTCCTCCTTCGAAAGGAAGGGACCGGCTTTCCGCGCTTCGACGATGCTCTCGCCCGCGGCGGCCCCAAGTCCGTCGAGGACCCCGAAAGGCGGGATCAGGGATTTGTTCTCGTGATCGACGATGAAGGAAGTCGAGGCGCTCCGATAAAGATCGATGTTCTCGAACTTGTAGCCCCGCTCGACCATCTCCAGGGCGATCTGCAAAGTCTTGTTGATGTTCTCTTCCTTCGGGGTGAGGGGGTTGTCGCGGTTCATCGACCGCCGCTTATACTCCTCCAACCGGGCGATGATGGACTCCTCGCCCCCGATCATGGCCTTGATGTCCCAATCGTCGCTCCGGACGCTGAAGAAGACGGCGTAGTACTCGAGGGGGTAATAGACCTTAAAGTAACCGACCCGGACGGCCATCATGACGTAAGCGGTCGCGTGGGCCCGCGGGAAGAGGTAATGAATCTTATTGCAGGAATCGAGATAGTACTGCGGAACGTTGTGAGCCCTCATCAAATCGGCGTATTCCTTCTTGAGTTTCTTGCCGTGGCGGACGTCCTCCATGATCGAGAAGGAGACTTGGGAAGGGAGCCCCATCGAAATGAGGTAGGTCATGATATCGTCGCGGCACCCGATGACCTGCTGAAGGCTCGCGGTCCCCGATTGGATCAAATCTTCGGCGTTGTTGTTCCAAACATCGGTCCCGTGGGCGAGGCCCGAGATGATGAGAAGATCGTTGAAGGTCGTCGGATGGGCTTCTTTGAGCATCCGCTGGGCGAGGTCGGTCCCGAACTCCGGCAGGCCGGAGGCCCCCGTCTCGACCCGGAGGTAGTTGCGTTTCATCTCGAGGGCGGCGGGCGAATTGAACAAGGAAAGGACCTTCTTGTCGTTCATCGGGATCTTCGTGATGTCGACGTCGGTGAGCTGCGACATCATCCGCATGGCCAAAGGATCGACGTGGCCGAGGAGATCGAGCTTCAAAAGCTCGTCGTGCATGCTCCGGAAGTCGTAATGGGTCGTGAGCCAGTCCGAATCGCGGTCGTCGGCCGGGTGCTGGATGGCGGTGAAATCGTAGACCGAATAGTCCTTGGGGATGACGACAATCCCGCCGGGGTGTTGACCGGTCGTCCGTTTGACGCCTTGGCACTTGGAGGCGATGTAGGAGATCGTCGCGGTCGAGATCTCATCGGGGTTCTTCCCAATCCGCTCGAAATACCCCCGAACATAGCCGAAGGCCGTCTTTTCGGCGACCGTTTCAATGGTCCCGGCCCGGAAGACGTTGTTCGCCCCGAGGAGGACCCGGGTGTAATCGTGGGCCTTCGATTGGTAATCGGGCGGGAAGTTGAGGTCGATGTCGGGGACCTTGTCGGCTTCGAAGCCGAGGAAGGTCTCGAAAGGGATGTTCTGACCGTCGGCGATCATCTTGGTCCCGCAATCGGGGCAGATTTTGTCGGGGAGGTCGAAGCCGGATTTGGCGGTTTTGTCGCTCGCCCATTCGAAATGTTTGCACTTCGGGCAGAGGTAATGGGGGGCGAGGGGGTTGACCTCGGTGATGTCGGCCATGTTGGCGGCAAAAGACGACCCGACCGAGCCGCGGGAACCGACGATGTAGCCGTCGTCGTTGGCTTTCTTGATGATGCAATGGGCGATGTAATAGGTGACGGCATAGCCGTTCCCGATGACGCCCTCGAGCTCGCGCTCAAGCCGTTTCTTGACCTCGGGGTCGGGGTTGTCGCCATAACGGGCCTTGAAGTTGTCGAGGCAGAGCTTCCGGATCTTCTCGTCGCTGTTGGGGAGGTTGGCGTTCGGGGTGAACAAATCGTCTTTGACCGGTTCCACCACGGCGATTTGGTCGGCGATCAAATTGGTGTTCTTGATCACGACTTCGCGGGCTTTCTCTTCCGGCATCCACTTCATGAAGGAGTCGAGCATTTCCCGGGTGGAACGGAAATGCTGATCGGGGTTGGCGAAAGGTGGCAGCTTCTCGCGATACCGGGGATTGAGGGGATGGAGCCCCCCGCCGATCGACTTGGCGAAGATGTAAACGTCCCGGGAGATCTTGTCCTCGGGGTTAACGTAATGGCAGTCCCCCGTCGCGCAGATGGGCTTGCCGAGTTCGTCGGCGGCCTCGACGATGTCCTTGAGGAGGCGGATGAGCTGGGTTTCGTCGGCAATGTCACCGACGTTGAGGAGGAAGCTGTAGTTCTCAAGAGGTTGGAGCTCGATGTAATCGTAGAATTTCATGGCTTCTTTGAGGGCCGATTTCGACCGGGTCCGGGCGAGTTCGAAAATCTCGCCGTTGAAACAAGCCGACCCGATAAGAAGGTTCTTCCGGTATTTCTCGATCTCGCTCCGCGGGGTCTTTGGGACCTCAGCGAGATAGGCGATGTGGGACTCGGAGACGAGGCGGTAAAGATCCTTGAGCCCGTCCTCGTTCTTGGCCAAGGCGCAAACGTGGTAGGCCCGCATGTGTTTGAAGATGTTGGGGTTCTCGCTCTTGAGGAAGGCCAAGTCCCGATGGAGCAATTCGTGACGGCCCTTCGTGATGATCCCCAGAATCGAGAACCAGACGTCGCTGAGGGCCTTGGCGTCGAAATCGGCCCGGTGGGCTTCGTCGTCGTTGTAGGTCGAGAGGCCGAGGTTCCGGCTGAGGGCGCCGAGGTTATGGTAGGCGGCCTCCGGGAAGAGATAGTGGCTGAGGGCCAAAGTATCGATGACGGGGTTCTTGACGTCCTCGAGGCCGAGGCGTTCCCGAGCCGAATTGAGGAAGCCAACGTCGAAGGTGGCGTTGTGGCTCACGAGGATGTGATCGCCCATGAAGGCGGCGATCTTCTTGACGGCGACGTCGATCTTGTCGGCGTCCTTGACCATGTCGTCGGTGATGTGGGTCTTGGCCACGATCTTGTCGGGGATGTGCATCTCGGGGTTCACCATCAAATCCATCGTCTTGGTGACCATCCCGTTCTCGACGATGGCGGCCCCGAATTCGGTGATCCGGTCGTATTTGGCGCTCAAGCCCGTCGTTTCGAAGTCGAACACGCAGTAAGAGGCGTTCTGTAGATTCCGATCGCAGGGGTTGAAGATGTATTGAGGGACGAGGTCGAACATATAAAGCTCGGACCCATAGATGACTTTGAGGCCCGTCTTCTTCCCGGCCGTTTGGGCATCGGGGAAGGACTGAACGACGCCATGGTCGGTGACGGCGATGGCCTTCATCCCCATGTTTTGGGCGACTTTGAAATAATCGATCGGATCGGCGAGGCCGTCCATGTTCGACATCTTGGTATGAAGATGGAGCTCGACCCGCTTCTCCGGCTCCGGATCGCCCCGAAGGGGTTTGATGGGCAAAAGATCAATGAAATGGGCGACGATCATCCGGTTACCGGAGAATTTGTCGGTATCGATGGCCCCGCGGACGCGGACCCTTTGGCCGACTTTGTAGCCCCCGAGGATATCGGGCGATAGATTGGTGGCGTTGGAGAAAGCCTTGGCTTCGATCCCGGCCGTTTCGTCCCCGACCCCGAAGGAAAGGATGGTCTTCCCGTTGCGGGTGACCCGGGTGGCGACCTCGAAGACCTCGCCGGAGAAATCGACGGACTCAAGGCCCAGCGAGGCGATCTCGGCGATGGAGTTAATGGGGCGGTATTCGCCTTTGCGGAAAACCCGCTGACGGTTCCTTTCCTCCTCCATTTTCTTCTGATTGTCCTTCATAAGGTCGATCATGGCCTTCTCGGCATCCTTGAGTTCCTCTTCGTGGGTCGTCGGAGCCTTCTTCGGTCCGGCGTCGCCGAGATAGGAATTTTCGTTCTTCGCGGCTTGGTCCGAGATCGACTTGTCGGCTTCTTTCACGGCCTTTTTCTCGATCTTGGTGACCGTGGCCTTCGGAAGGTCGATTCTCTGCTCTTCGAGCTTGGTTTCCTCGACGATGGTGAAACCGTAATTCAGCCATTTGAGGTAGGAGCGGAAATCCTCGATGATCGAAGGGGTGTCGTGGGCAATCTTCGCGCTCGGGTAGGTGACTTTTATCGAGGTGGACCCGGCCGCTTCGAAACGGAATCCAGGGACCCCGTGGTACACCGAGAGGTACCAACAATTGAACAAAGCGACGCAATCGTCCGGCGTGGGGGCAGCGATATAGGAAAAGCGAAGCGAATATGGGTATTTGATCGTCCCAAGAGCGTCTTGGAATTCTTGGAGGAGGCCATATTCCCACGGGGTCTGCTTGGCGATGGCCATGTTGACCTTGTTGCGGTCGTAGGAATCGCGGGTGACCAAATCGAAGTCCAAATCAAAACGCCCGACGTCGTCGAGGCCGATCGAATTGAGGAAGCGAAGCATTTTCTCTTGCATGATCAAAAGAGTCCAACGATTTCCTTCACCATGATCCCGAGCATGAGGGCGAGGAGCAAAGCGAGCCCGACGTAGGAGACGATGTTCTTGACTTTGCTTGGGATCTTCCAAGGTTTATAGGAGGCGACGGGATCGGGGACGGCCGAAGCGACCACCTTTTTCTGCTTGGACGAAAACCGCTTCCTCTTGGTGGCATCGACCGAGCCCTCGACGATGGTGACGAAGAGCTGCCACCCATCGAGCCCCGGAAAAGGGAGGAGATTAAAGATCGCGAGGTTGATGGAGATAAGCCCGGCATAGAGAAAGATCGAAGCGGCCCCGCCCATGGCGGAATAGGTTCCGACCGCGACCGTCATCCCGACGATCCCGGAGAGGTTACTGATTCCCGCGGGGGTGAAGAGGCTGATGAGCCCCTTGGCGATCGCGATGTTGCTTTCGGGGACGTAATACGCCCATTCTTGCCAAGCTTCGCTCCACGAATTCCGATTTGAATAGACACTGATGGAGATCCCGGGGTCGCTCCAGGATTTGTTGGAGACCGTCAGGCGGGGGGAGATGGGGATTTTCCTCTCCCATGGCGAAAGGGAGGAGGCATCGTCGACGACGGGAAAGAGGATGAGGTCGAGGTCAAAGTAATATGATCCGTCCGCGAGGCTGTCCGGTTTGAAGTAGCCACCGCTAGAAAGCGAAGCCTCATCGGGGAAATGGGTAACCCCGATTTTGGCGTAAAGGGGACTGACGGAATCCGGATCGAGGGAAGAGACCGGATAGAGTTTGATGTTCCCGCTGAGAGAGTGGGCCGAAGTCAAGGTCGTCGGGGCGTAGACGGCCACATAGGTCGCGTCCTCCCCGTCGATCTGATAGGGATTCCCGTTCTTGTCGTGGATGACGACGTCGCTGTCGACGATGGTCCCGTATTGGCTTTGGCTATCGAGGCTCGGGTAGGAATTCGTGCCGTCGAAGAGGACGTAATCGTCGACCGCGAGGGCGCTTTCCTTCTTTGAGACGATGGCTTCGTAGGCATCCGATCCCGCGGAATAGGTCGCTGGGGTATAGGCAGCGATCAACGAGGTCGCCCCGTCGTCGGAGGGGAAGCGGATCCCCTGCCCGTAGTAATACTGTTCGAAGCAGCTCACCGAAAGGAAAATAAGGACGAGTCCAAGAAGGTAATTGAGGGTCACGCCGGCCAAGAGGATGATGGCCTTCTTCCATTTGGCGACCCCCTCGAGGCTTCGACTCTCCGGAGGCGGGGTCATCCCCTCGGGGACCGCCCCTTCTTCGCCGTACATCGAGACGTACCCGCCGAACGGGAGGGCCCGGATCGAGAAATAGGTCTCCCCGTTTTTCTTTTTTACGTGGAGGAGCTTGGGCCCAAAGCCGATCGAGTACTCGAAGCAGTAGACCTTGAAGAGTTTGGCCGTGCTGAGGTGACCGGCCTCATGGATGGAGATGAGGACGCCGAGGATGATGAGCATGACGGCAATGTCGAAGATGGCTTGCATCAGATGGACTTCCTTTCGATGTGGCGGGCGACGAAGAGGCGGGCGAACTGATCGGCCGCGAGGATGTCACGGAGCGAGGGATTGGAGACGTTTTGGATCGAATCGAGGGCCAGGCGGATCTCCTTTTCGATATCGAGGAAGGGAATCTTCTTGGCAAGGAAGGCCTGAACGGCGGCCTCGTTGGCGGCGTTGAGGATCGCGCAGGCGGTTCCGCCGGCCTTATAAGCCTCGAGGGCGAGCCCGACCGCCGGGTAGCGCTCGGGATCGAATTGACGGAAATGGTAATCCCCGAATTGGGCGATCTCGCTTTCGTGGCGAAGGCAGAATTCGACGTTCCCTCCATAAAGGGCCCATTTGATAGGGACCCGCATATCGGGGGCTGAAACGTCGGCGAAATAAGTCCCGTCCTTCATAAGAAGCAAGGAATGGACGTGACTTTCGTCATGCATCAGGATCTCGGTCCTTTGGAGGGGGAAGTCATAGAGCCATTTGGCTTCGATGACCTCGAATCCCTTGTTCATCATCGTGGCTGAATCGACGGTAATCTTCGCCCCCATCTTCCACGTCGGGTGGTTCAGAGCCATCTCGGGGGTGACGCCGACCAAATCCCTTCGGGTCAGGCCGCGGAAGGATCCTCCGCTCGCCGTGATGATGAGACTGTCGACGTCCTCGCGCCGGACCCGGCTGAGGAGCTTGGCGAGAGCCACATGTTCGGAATCGATCGGATAGAGTTTCCCTTTCCCTTCGGAAAGCATCCGCATGATGATGGATCCCCCGACGACGAGGGATTCCTTGTTGGCGAGGCAAAGGGTCTTGTCGCATTGGAGGGTGGCGATCGAAGGGAGGAGGCCGACGAAACCGACGAGGGCGTTGACGACAATGTCGGAATCGCATTTCTCGACGATTTCCTTCAGCCCCTCATCGCCATGGTGGAACGTGATGGAGGGATAGATGGCCTTAAGAGGGGCCACATCTTCCTCACGCTCGAGGCAGATATGATGGACAAAAGGAAAGTCGCCGATAATCGCCGGCACCTTTTCGACCCGGAGACCCACCGAAAAACCGGTCAGCAAAAAAGTCTTTGGATCGGCGCGGATCACGTCGAGGGTTTGGCTTCCGATGGAGCCCGAAGCTCCGAGCAAGAGAATTTTTTTCATACGAAGAAATTCCATCCTCCCTGAATGAAGACGACGAGGACCGAGGAGGCGATCGAGGCGAAGATTAAGGAATCGGCGCGGTCGAGGACCCCGCCGTGGGCCTTGAGGATGGTCCCGAAATCCTTCACCCCGAAAAAGCGTTTGATGAGGCTGAAGGAAAAGTCGCCGAGGTCGCCGAAGAGGGGGATCAGGACACTGACCAAAAGGATCCAATACCAATGGCTGATGTCCATCGTCGGAAGGATGGGGGATCCAAGGGCGGCCGTGATGAGGCCGAAGGCGAGGCAGAGGGCGGTCCCGAAGAACCAGCCCCCGAAGAATCCTTCCCAGGTCTTTTTGGGGGAAATTCTCTCATTCATGTGGTGCTTCCCGAAGAAGAGGCCGACGAAATAGGCGAAGGTGTCGTTGAGGACCGTCCCGAGGGCAACGAAGATGAAAAGCTCGGCCGATTGCCAGTATTTGAACAAAGGCTCGTCGATGGCGACGCCGGATGAATACCAACCCTTGGCGGCGAGGTAGGTCGGGTAGAAGCGCAAGAACATCAAAGCCTGAAACCCGAGACCAACGAGGAGAGAGATCGTGAAGAGGTAGCAGACGTCCTGCAAGGAAAAATCGTCGTGGATGATGGCCACGAAGAAATAGAAGACGAGGGCGGTCGCGACGCCGTACAAAGAAATCGAGAGGTTGGAGAAATAGTCCTCGAGCTTTGGGGAGAAATCTCCCTCCGTCCCGCTGAGGAGCGAATCGTTGTAGGCGATGACGTTGCACCGGATCAAGAACCAATAGACGAAGCTGATAATGAGCAGATAAGTGAACAGGTAGATGTACCAGCGGAATTTCCGGTTGGGGGCCTTGATGGCTTCGTGGATGGCGACGAGGAGGAAGGCCGTGATGGCCCCGAACCAATACCAGCCGCCCAAGATGATGCAGGGCAGGGCGATGGCAATCAAAACCGCGGCCACCGCAATCCGGCTCCGGAGGGAGGCTTTCCCGCTTTCCCCGATGTCGTTGACTTGGATGATGTCGTTTTTCTTATTCATTTTTGAGGCCCCCGTACCGGCGATCCCGGCTTTGGTATTCCTTCAGGCAATCGATGAAGGCGTCGCGCTTGAAATCCGGCCATTTGACTTTCGTGAAGACGAATTCGGCGTAGGCATTTTGATAAAGGAGGTAATTGGAAAGACGCTCCTCGCCCGAAGTCCGGATCATGAGATCGACGTCGGGGAGCCCGGAGGTGTAGAGATAGGAGGCGAACCGTTCCTCGGTCACGTCCTCGAGGCGGATCTTCCCCTCCTTGTAATCGGAGGCGATCTTTTGGGCGGCCTTCACGATGTCGTCGCGACCCCCGTAGTTGAGGCAGACGTTGATGACCCAATCCTTGTTGTCCTTCGTCCTCTCGACCGCTTGAAGGCAGATCTTCCTCGTCTTTTCGCGGATCTTGGAGAGATCGCCCGAGACCCGGATGCAGGTCCCGACCGAATCGAGGTAATCGATTTCTTTGTAGAAGAATTCCTCAAGGTAATCCATCAGGTGATCGATCTCGTCTTGCGGGCGGTTCCAGTTCTCGGTCGAGAAGGCGTAGAAGGACATGACGCGGATATGGAATTCCCGGCAGACCTCAAAGAGTTCGATGATGCGATTGCAGGCTTCTTTATGGCCAAGATACCGCGGGAGTCCGCGCAATTTGGCCCATCTTCCGTTCCCGTCCATGATAAAAGCGACGTGATCGAGCTTCTTGCTGAGATGAAAACCTTCTTGAGCCATATGGTTAGATTATACAACGCGCGGGCATGTTGAAAGAAACAAACATAAATGTTTCTTTCAGGCCCGGAAAAAGAAAAGGGGCAATGCCCCTTAAAGAGTCAGGATTTCCTTCTGTTTGTAGGCGAGGGTCTCGTCGATTTTTTTGTTCGCGCCCTCGACGATTTTCTGAATGTCATCCTCGACGCGTTCCTTGTAATCGTCGCTCATGGAATCGTCTTCCTTAAGGAGATCGAGGTAATCGCGGCGGATGTTCCGGATCGAGACTTTGGCTTCGTCGGCGAGGCCTTTGGCCTGCTTGGCGATCTGCTCGCGGATATCCTGGGTCAGAGGCGGGACGATGAGGCGGATGGCATCGGCTTCGACGATGGGGTTGATCCCAAGGTTGGCGGCCGAGATGGCGGCGGCGATGGATTTGAGGTCATCGCGGCTGAAGGGCTTGACTAAAAGTTGACGGGGCTCCGGCATCGAGACGGAACAAAGGGTGTTGATGTCCATCTTGTCCCCATAATAATCGCATTGGATCCCCTCAAGGACGGCCGGATTGGCCCTCCCGGAACGGAGTTTGGCTAAAGAGCCTTTGAATGATTCGATGGACTTGTCCATCTTCGACGAAGCTTCGGCAACGTAGGCGTCCATATATGTTTCTACTCCTTGCTAATGGTGGTTCCGATGTCCTCGCCGGCGATGACGCGGACGAAGTTATTGATGTCGTCCATGTTGAAGACCCGGATGGCGACGTTCGTCCCTTCGAGCATGGCAACCGCGGTGAGGTCCATCACGGCCAGCTTCTTCTCGACGACGGCGTGGAAACTGAGATGCTTGAAGAGCTTGGCTTCAGGGTTTTTGTGGGGATCGGAATCATAGACCCCATCGACGTCGTTCTTGGCCATCAGGATGGCATCGGCCCCGACTTCGAGGGCCCGCAGCGTCGCGGTCGAATCGGTCGTGAAATAGGGGTTCCCGGTCCCTCCGGCGAAGATGACGACGATCCCATCGTCGAGATGGGCCATCGCCTTCCGACGGATGTAGGGTTCGCAGACCTGAGGCATGTCGATCGCCGACATGACGCGGCAGCGGAGACCTTTCTCTTCGACGGCGCTTTGAATCGCGAGGGCATTGATGATCGTTCCGAGCATCCCCATGTAATCGGCGGTCGAATGTTCGATCCCGATTTTTTCGGCGAGGCGGCCCCTCCAGATGTTCCCGGCTCCGACCACCACTCCGACCTGAACGCCACTCTGGCTGACCTCGGCGACGACCGAGGCGATCTTGGCGAGGCGCTGCTTATCGAGGATGGTCCGATCCTTCTCATCGGCGAGGGCTTCTCCCGAGAGTTTGATGATCACGCGTTTATAAATGCTTTTCATGTTGCTCCTATTATACAAAAAACGCCCCATGAGGGGGCGTATTTGTTTTACTCGGCTTCGCGCTTGGCGATTCCCTCACCGACTTGATACCGGATGAAGGAGACCACCTCGAGGCCATTCTCTTTGAGGATCTGACCGACGGTCTTGGTGTCATCCATCAGGTAATTCTGGAGGACGAGGCAACTCGTTGAGAGGGTCTTGTCGACTTTCTTCTCAACGATCATGGCCTTGACCTGATCGGGCTTGCCTTGGAGTTTGGGATCGTCTTTGACTTCGGCTTCGGCGATGGCCTTCTCCCTCACGCGGTCAGCGGAAGGGACGTCCTTGAGATCGATGTAGACGGGGTTGTTGGCCGCGATGTGCATAGCTAAGGGTTTGGCGAGTTCGTCGCAGGGCTTGCTGAGGAGGACCAAAACGGAGATCTTTCCGCCCATGTGGATGTAAGAGCCAAAGGCCTGACCGACCTTCTTGGCAACGATCACGTAGCGGCGGAGGTCCAGCTTCTCCCCCATCGAAACGGTCGCGTCGGTGAAGAGGGTCGCGGTGAGGCGCTTGGCCTCATCGAGGGTCGCGGGCTGCTTCGTGAAGAGGACGTCGACGACATCCTCGACGAGTTTGTGGAACTTTTCGGAGCTGGAGACGAAATCGGTCTCGCAGTTCACCTCGACGATGATGGCTTTCCCGCACTTCTCGCAAATCGAGACGGCGGTGAGCCCTTCGGCGGCGATGCGGGTGGCTTTCGAAGCGGCCTTGGCGATCCCCTTCTCACGAAGGAAGTCGACGGCTTTCTCGACGTCTCCGCCGTTCTCTTGGAGCGCTCGTTTGCAATCCATGATTCCGGCGCCGGTGCGTTCCCGGAGGACTTTGATCAATTCAATGGTGACTTCTGGCATTACTTCTTTTCTCCTTCGGCGGCGTGATTCTCGACGGGCTTAACCTCGGCCTTGGGGGCTCCGAAAGAGCGCGGGGATTCATATGACCGCGATTCTTGCGGGCGGCGGCCAAAGCGGTCGCCTTGCATCTTGGCATAGCGTTCCTCGCGCTCCTTGCGGGCGGCGCGGATCGCGGCTTTGCGCTGTTCGTTGGCGATGTCGGCGACGCGGATCGCGTCCTGCATCGTTGATTCCGGGCCGACGTCTTTGACGTAGGCGACCTCGGTGACTCCGCCACGGGCTTCGACGATGGCGTCGGCGAAGGCTCCGATGAGGAGTTTAATGGCCGAGGAGGCATCATTGTTGGATGGGATCGGGAAATCGACGGATTCCGGATTGTCGGAGGTGTCGCAGATCGCGAAGACCGGGATGCGGAGCTTACGGGCTTCGCTCACGGCGTTGTGGTCAAGGGACGGATCGACGATGACAAGGGCGTTCGGAAGGCGGCGCATCTCTTTGATGCCTTCGAGGTTCTTGGAGAGTTTGGCTTGCTCTTTGCGCAAGAGGGAGACTTCCTTCTTCGGAAGTTTGTCCCAGGTTCCATCGGCCTGTTGGATTTCGAGGTCGCGGAGGAATTTGATCCGGCCCAAAATGGTCCGGAAGTTGGTGAGAGTTCCGCCGAGCCAACGGTTGGTGATGTAGAACGAGCCGGAGCGGACGGCTTCGTCGATGACGATTTGCTGGGCTTGGGGCTTGGTGCCGACGAAGAGAATCTTTCCGCCTTCGGCGACGATGGCCTTGAGGGCCTTATAGGACGCGTTGACGCGTTCGACGGTCTTCCCTAAATCGATGATGTAAATGCCATTGCGGGCTCCGTAGATGAACTTCCCCATCTTCGGGTTCCAGCGGCGGGTCTGATGCCCGAAGTGGACTCCGGCTTCGAGAAGCTTCTTCATCGTCATGATCGGAGCGTTCGGATCGTGCATGACTTCGGCCATGGTCGGAGTCGTGGGCTGGACGGCAGCTTGGACCGGGGCAGCGGCGGGCTGAGCCACTGCTTCTTTCTTGATTTCGTCACTCATTTTTGGTGACCTCCATTCGTTTGAGCCTCCCCCGTTTCGAACAACTGACCACCTGATCGATTTTTGAGCCTTGAATCGGCCCGAGCAGGAACGCGGCGTTGAATCCGCGGGGTGTGTATTGGGCGCTTATCGCGCCGTCGCAAATGATATCACAAGCCCACGCGCGTAGGAAGAAATACTTTCTTTGCTCGATGAAATGCCTATTTGACGGACTTTTTCTTGGCTCGGGGAAAATAGAGTTCGTATTGGTTTTTCATGGCCTGTTGGCTGACGTGGGTATAGACCTGCGTCGTGTTGATCGACTCATGGCCCAAGAGCTCTTGGATGAGGCGGAGATCGGCCCCGTTCTCCAAAAGGTGGGTCGCGAAAGTGTGGCGGAGTTCATGGGGGTGAAGGCCGCAGAAATGCCCGGTCTTCGATTCGACCGTCTTGAGGATATATTCGAGGCCCCGCACGGTCAAAGATTGACCGGAATGGTTGAGGAAGAAACGGTCGCTTTTGACGTCGGCGTGATTCCGCTCGAGGAGGGTGGGCCGAAGAGAGGCGTAATAGGTCTTCATGGCCGCCTCCGCCGTCCGGGAAAACGGAACGAGGCGTTCCTTTTTGCCCTTGCCGAAAACCCTGATCATCCGGGTCTTGTAGTCGATTTGGCGGATCGTCAAGCCGCAGAGTTCGGAGGCCCGCATCCCCGAGGCGTAGAGCAATTCAAGGATCGCTTGGTCCCGCTTCGTCAATTCGTCGGTTCTTTTGGCGTTGTCGTCGAAGAGGGTGGTGACCTCCTCGAGATAGAGGGCCTTGGGGAATTTGATCTCCGATTTGGGCGAATGGACGAAACGGAACGGGTTGTCCGCCACATAGTTCTTGGCAAGAAGGAAATCGTAGAACGAGCGGAGGGCGCTCATCCTCCTCTGGCAACTCCGATGGGAGATATCGTTGTCTTGAATCTCGACCGTCAGGAAATCGCGGATGATCTGGGCGTCCACTTTGTCGAAAAGGACCCCTTCTTTGTTGATGTATTCGAAAAACTTGTCGATGTCCCTTCGGTAGGAATCGATGGTTTGTCCCGAATAATTCCGCTCGAGGCGGAGATGCTCGCAGTATTCTTGTTCGGGTTTGTTCATTTAACGGCCGACCAATATGATTCTATCAAAGCCAAACTTCGCATAATAGTTTCTTCGCGACTGTTTTTCCCGCTTTCGGGTAAAAGGGCCCAGTTGGCGTTCATGGGCGAAAAGGACGAGCCGGAGGCCTGAAGAAGGTAGGAGATGAGGGCGCCCGTCACGGTTTCATGCGGGACCCGGACCCACCGTTTCCCTTTGATTTTCCTTGAGGCGTTGATCGCGGCGACGATCCCCATCGCGGCCGATTCGACATAGCCTTCGACCCCCGAAAGCTGACCGGCGATGAAGACGTCGGGGGCCTTTTGAAGCGAAAGGTCGGAATTGAGGGAGATGGGGGCGTCGATATAGGCATTCCGATGCATGAGGCCGTAACGAAGGAACTCGGCCCTCTCGAGGCCCGGAATCAAAGAAAAGACCCGTCGTTGCTCAGGATATGCGAGATTGGTTTGAAAGCCCACGATGTTGTAGTAATCCCCAAGTTTCGTGTCTTGCCGCAGCTGCGCCACGGCGTAGGGATGGGGATGCTCCGGCGTTTCGAGGCCGAAAGGTTTCAAGGGGCCGTGGCGAAGGGTCTCGGGCCCGCGAGAAGCGATCACCTCAACCGGGAGGCATCCTTCGAAGTATGGGGCATCGAAAGAATGGGTGAAGGCCTTTTTGGCTTCCAAAAGTTCGCGGACGAAGAGTTCGTATTCTTCCTTCGTGAACGGGCAATTGATGTAAGAAGAATCCCCCTGCTCATACCGAGATTTAAGGTAGGCTTTCGAAAAGTCGATCGAATCCTTTTTGACGATCGGGGCCGAGGCGTCGAAGAAGAAAAGGTTGTCCTTCCCGATGAGGGAAGAAAGTTCGGCGAGGAGAGCCGCCCCCGTCAAGGGCCCGGTCGCCACGATCGTCACCCCTTCCGGGATCTTTTCGACTTCCTTGAGGTGGACGATGAGGTTCGGGTAGGATCGGAGCTCGGCGGTGATAAGCTGGGCGAATTGGTCGCGGTCGACCGACAAAGCGTTCCCGGAAGGAACCTCCGCAGCGAGGGCGGCCTTCATGGTGATGGAGTCCATCTTCCTCATCTCTTCTTTGAGGAGGCCGCAGGCGTTATCGAGCCTCTTGGATTTGAGGGAATTGGAACAGACGAGTTCGCCGAAATACGGCGTCACGTGGGCTTCGTCGTCGACGAGGGGCCGCCGCTCGAAGAGATGGACTTCATACCCCCTTTTCAAAAGATAGGAAGCGGCCTCGCTTCCGGCGAGGCCACCTCCGATGACATTGATCTTCGGCATAGGTCAGATCTTCTTGTCTTTTTTATCGATCCATTCGTGGTAATGGCATTTTGGGAAATTGGTGCAGCCGAGGAAATCGGACCGCTTGCCGTGCTTAATCACGAGATGGCCGTCCTTGCAGTTCGGGCACTTCTTGACGAAATCGGCCTCGGTATAGGCTTTCTTGGCCGGTTTGTCCTCGTTTCCCTTGATGTAATCGCAATCGGGGAAACCCGAACAGGCCACGAACATCCGGCCTTTTTTGTCTTTCCTCTCGACGAGGGGGCGACCGCATTTCGGACACATTTCGCCGGTCGGCTTCGGGGCGACTTTGGGTTCGCGCTTGATGTAGGTGCACTTCGGGTAATTCGAACAGGCCACGAAGGTCCCGAAGCGGGATTTCTTGACCACGAGAGGCGATCCGCAGACCGGGCAGAGCTCGCCCGTCGGCTGATCGGGGTCTTTGTACATGACCTTTTGGACTTCGTCGAACTTTTTGATGAAGGGGCCGTAGAAATTGTTCATTGCCCCGAGGCGATTCTCCTCGCCCTCTTGGATTTCGTCGAGTTTGGTTTCCATTTCGGCTGTGTATTTTGTCGAGACGATCTCCGGGAAGTATTTGTTGAGAACAAAGGTGGTTCTTAATCCCACTTCCGTCGGGGTCAAAATGCCGCTTTTCGACGTGACGTAACCCCGGGTCTCAAGAGTCTTGATGGTCGAGGCGTAGGTTGATGGGCGACCGATCCCCTTCTCTTCCATGAGTTTGACGACCTTGGCTTCGCTGTAGGCCGCGGGGGCCTGGGTGAATTTCTGCTCCGAATCGACTTTTTTGACATCATAGACGGCTTTGTCTTTAATCTCGGGGAGGAGTTTGGTCTCGTCGTCCTCGAACTCGCCGTAGATCGCTTCGTAGCCTTTGAAGACGGTCCGGTTCCCGCTGATTTGAAAATCCAATCCGTTCGCGGAGAAGATCGCGGTCGTCACCTCGACGGTTTTCGGGGCCATGACCGAGGCTAAAGCCCGGTCGTAGATGAGGCGATAGAGTTTGGCTTCGTCTGGATCGACGTACTTGGCGACGATCTCCGGGGTCCGATGGGTCCCGGTCGGGCGGATGGCTTCGTGGGCATCCTGGGTGAGGATCCCGTTTTTGGCTTCTTTGAGGCGGCCAAGGTATTCCTCGCCGTAGGTTTCGATGATGAAGGGTTTGGCGTGGTTGAAGAAGAAATCGGGGCTCAAACGAGTCGAATCGGTACGCATATAGGTGATCAAGCCAACATGCTCACCCCCGATTGTCAAACCTTCGTAGAGTTTTTGGGCGATCGATTGGGTCCTCGAGGTCGAGAACTTGTAACGGTTGAAAGCCTCCTGTTGCATGGTCGAAGTGGTGAAAGGAAGCTTCGATTCGATCTTTTTGGTGACTTTCGCTAATGAGGCGACGGGGAATTTGGCCGGGATTCTCTTTAAGACGGCCTCGGCCTCGTCTTTGGTTTTGATCTTCGCCGGGGAGCCGTCGACTTTCGTCAAGGAGGCGGTGATGGTTTTCCCTTCGATCTCAAAATCGAGGTCGATGGTCCAATACTCTTCGGGTTTGAAGGCTTTCCGCTCCGCGTCGTTGTCGCAGATCATCTTCAACGTGACGGATTGGACGCGGCCGGCCGATTTGCTCCCCATCTTCTTTTGGAGGAGGGAAGAGAGCTTGAACCCGATGATCCGGTCATACATCCGGCGCGTCTCCTGGGAGTCGACGAGCTTCATGTCGATCAGTTTGGGGGCCTTGATGGCCTCGAGGATGGCCGGTTCGGTGATTTCATGGAATTGGAGGCGCTTCGTCTTCGCGACGTCGAGGCCGAGGACCTGGGCGAGGTGCCACGAGATGGCTTCCCCTTCGCGATCAGGGTCGGTGGCCAGAAGGACTTCATCGGACTGTTTGGTCGCGGCTTTCAGCTTATTGACGATGTCGTGCTTTTTGGGCGAAATGACCCAATCGGGGGCAAAATCGTGGGCGACATCGATGCCGAGTCCGCCCTTTCCTTTGGTCGAAAGGTCGCGAATATGGCCTTGGGAAGCCATAACCCGATAATCCGGTCCTAAGTAACGGCCGATCGTTTCGCATTTTTTCGGAGATTCAACAATTACAAGTTTCATAATTTCCCGCTTTTTCGTCACTGACTATAAAGAGGGATATAGGGCTTGTCAAACCCCAATGTTTCCTTTTCCTTAATATATAAATAAAGGATTATTTATAGAGGCCGCGGAAATTATTTTCCGTCACCTTTCGTTTCGGGGTCTTTTCGATATCCCATGAGGTCATAGAGATCCTGCGGGGTCTCAATCATGGGCGCTCCGTCCTTGATAAGGGCGTTGCAGGCGCTTTCCTCGTCGGCCCGATAAGGAATGCAAGCCACATCCCTCCCGATCGACAGGGCATAGCCTACGGTGATCAGGGTGCCGCTCCGGGGGCTCGCCTCCCCCACGACCGTGAGTTGACTGAGGGCGGCCAAGAGGCGGTTCCGGGCCGGAAAGCGCTCCGGAAGCGGAGGGGTGGCGAAGGGATATTCACTGAGAAGGAGACCCCGTTGCTTGATCTCCCGTTGGAGCGGGCTGTTCTCGGCCGGATAGAAATAGTCGATCCCGTTGCCGAGGACCGCGACCGCCCGGCCATGAGGCAAAGCCGCCCTCCCGGCGGCCCCATCGATCCCATGGGCGAGGCCCGAGACGAGGCTGAAGCCTTCCTTGGCGGCCGCCCCGCACAGGCTCTTGGCCATCTTGAGGCCGTAGCTCGAGGCCTTTCGGCTCCCGATATAGGTGATGCACTTCTTCCTCTCCCCGATCAAGCCAAGGTCTCCATGATAATAAAGGACGAAGGGCGGTTTGGGGGCCTCTTTGAGGGAGGATGGATAATCGGGATCGACGATGGTGACGACCTTCGAGGTGATTTTCTTCGTCTCCTCGAGCGCCTTGGAAAGATCGAAGTCCTCGCGTTTTTTTATCGAGGCGAGGATCTTGTCCCAATCGCCGAGATGACGAATCGAAAGATAGATCAGGATATCGCGACCATTCATGGGAAAGCCTCCTACAACAAGATAGGAAGAAACCCTTCGTCGAGGGCTAAAAAAGCTTCATTTGGCTTTCAAAGTATCCCCGGACTGGGGCAAAGGTTTTCCGGTGGACGCCTTCGATCGGCCCGTTTTTCGCGATTTCTTCGAGGTGGCGTTTGGTCCCGTATCCCTTATGGACGGAAAAGGCAAAAGCCGGATATTGCTTTTCCAACTCAGCCATATAACGGTCCCGCGAGACTTTGGCGAGGATCGAGGCGGCGGCCACGTTCAGGCATTGGGCGTCGCCCCGGATGATCGGGACGACGGGGGCCGTTAAGCCCGAAAGAGGCATCGCGTCGGTGATGATGAGCTGATATGGCCGATCGATCATGGCGAGGGCCTTCTTCATGCAGATCTTCGTGGCTTCGTAGATGTTGAGACGGTCGATCTCCTCGGCCGAGACGGAGGCGATACCATAGGCCAAGGCGTTTTTCGTGATGACGTCGAAAAGCTCTTCGCGCTTCTTGGCCGAAAGCTGCTTGGAATCGTTGATCTCCTCGTTCTTGAAACTTTTGGGAAACAAAACCGCGGCCGCGTAGACCGGACCGGCCAAAGGCCCCCGGCCCGCTTCGTCGATTCCGACGATCGCGCCGACGCTCCTCGAGTAGTATTTGCGTTCGAGCTTAAGCATTGGGGATTTCGAGGGAATAGGGCCCCAAAAGACCGTCTTTAAATTCTTTCACCAAGAGGTAGGCGGCCCGCTCAAGGGAAGGTTTGCTTCCTTCGAATAAACCCCGCCGCAAAGCGATCTTCCCAAGTATCTCTTCGGTCGGGAGGGCCGCGATGTCGTCGATCTCGAACCGAGCCTTGAGGGCTTGGGGGTAGTTTTCTTTGAGGTAGCCGAGCAAGGCCACGGAAAGCTCTTCGGTCGGGAGGACTTCCTCCTTCATCGTCCCGAGGATGGCGAGCCGAACGGCTTGGGATCCGTCGAGGTAGTTCATGGGGAGGACCCCAGGGGTGTCGAGGAGGACGAAATCGTCGGAGAGCTTGATCCACTGCTCGCTTCTCGTGACCCCGGCTTTGTTCCCGACGATGGCGATGTTCTTGTGACCAAGGTTGTTGATAAAAGTCGATTTGCCGACGTTGGGGACTCCGACCACCATCACCCGAAGGGGCTGGGGTTTGATCCCGTGCTTCTTTTCTTTATCCCTCTTCGAAGCGATCAAGGGGGCGCTGGCTCTTGCGAGGACGTCGAGGATCCGATCCTTCTTGAGGTTCCCGGCGATGGCGATGAGCCCGGCCTGATTGAAATAGGACAGCCACTTCTTGGTAGCTGCCGGGTCGGCGAAATCGCTCTTGGACAGAAGGATCAGGCGGGCTTTGCCCCCAATGAGATCCCGAAGCATCGGGTTGGCCGAGGACAATGGGGCCCGGGCGTCGACGATCTCGACGACCAAATCGACCGTTTTGATGAACGGGGCGATGTCCCGAAGGGCTTTGCTCATGTGGCCCGGAAAATAATGAATGTTCTGCTGCTTCATAATCTTTGGATGTTCCAAGGCCATTTGATGGTGCTGTATTCGAGGTTGCAGGAGGAATCGCCGGAGATTTTGCAGCGGCCGATCATCATAACGACCTTCGACTGGATGTAATAACGGTAGACCGGTCCGACCGCGGCCCAGCGGCAATCGTAGCTGTTCCCACCAGCCCGGTTATCCCCCATCACGAGGTATTCGTCCGCGTCGATCCCGGTGTCGCCGAGGATCGAGCCTTTTTTGCCGAGGGTCCACGTATGGGCGGCGATGTGGGACCCGCTCCCGTCATAGTAGGCGTCGGTCATGGCCGGATAGGTCGCCGTCTCATAACCTTCGATGGATTGAAGGGGGCGGTCGTAATCCTCTTGGGTCAAAGGCTGAATCACCGCATCCGTTTCGTTCGGCTCAGTCTTTTCGGCGGTTTTGCTCCAGACGTAGAGCTTCCCCATCGGGGTCCCGTCGGTTTGGAGGGTGATGGTTTCGCCCGGAAGCCCGATCAGGCGTTTGATCTTGGGAGCGTGGCTCGAATCGTCGTAATGGTTTTCCGAGAAATCGAGATCGAAATTGTAGGGTTCGCGGAAATCGGCCTTGTAATAGGTGACGACGATGTCGAAGCGCTTGACCCCCTCGATCGCCCCCGAAGATTCGTCGGTGAAGCCGTAATCGACCGAATCGTCCTTACCTTGGGTCCCATCGGTGTAGCGAAGAGGGCGGTAGGATCCGTCCTCATATTTCAGGCCATCGGCGTTAAAAGTCGGATACATCGACATCCCATTGACGAAACAGGGGTTGGGATACTTCACCCGAACATAAATCAACAAAGCCGAAACGGACAGGGAAACGACGAAGATCAGAATCAGGAAAATCTTCAGGAAAACGAGGAGGATGTTCCTCTTTTTTTTCGCGGGTGGCTTGATGTCCCCGACGAGTTCGCCTTGGGTTTCGAGATAGTAATCTGGCATGCTTAGGCAATTATATAGTTCGGCCCATTCGATATCAATCGAGCGACAGGATGCGCCCACGCAAAATAAAGGGCCCTTTTGAGGGCCCTTCGTCACTGTTTAGGCTATTCGTCAGTCTTTATTGATTTCGTCCGCACTCTTGATACGGGCGGCTTTGCCGGAGAGCTCACGCATATAGTGGATCTTGTTGCGTCTCACTTTGCCAACTTTGAGGACTTCGATCTTGGCAATGGCCGGGCTGTTCAGCGCAAACGTACGTTCTACGCCGACGCCCGAGGAGATTTTCCGGACGGTGAAGGTCTCAGAGACCCCATGTCCGCGGCGTTGGATGACAACGCCTTCATAGATCTGGATACGCTCCTTCTTGTTTTCGAGGATTCGGACGGACACCGCGACGGTGTCGCCGCTCGAGAACGAGGGAACGTCATGCTTGAGCTGACGGGCGGTGATCTCATTGACAATGTTGTTGTTCATGGATTTTCCTCCTTGTTGTCAGCTTCGACGGTTTCTCTTCAGGTTCAATGTCCGTGACGGGGATAGCGGAGCCTGCGTATCATCTCTAAGAGATGCGGGATTATGATAGTCGCTTCCCTTTGCTTAGGCAAGCGGTTCTTTCTCTATCTCGTGTTAAGCAAACTTACTTGACACTATCTTCGGAGGTCGATAAGATGGGTCGTAGAAAAGGAGAATAACCATGTCAGTCAAAATCAGATTAACCAGGATTGGCCGTCATAAGGACCCGTTCTATCGCATCGTCGCCGCGGATTCCCGCTTCGCCCGCGATGGACGCTACATCGAGCAGATCGGAACTTATGATCCCGCCCAAGGAACCGAAAAGGCCGAGATCAACGAAGAGCTCGCCCTTAAGTGGCTCAACCTTGGTGCCACTCCGAGCGACAGCATCCGCGCTATGTTCAACCGCAAGGGGATCTTAGCGAAGTTCGCCGCCAGCAAGGTGAAAAAAGGACCCGCCAAGAAAGCCGAGAAAAAACCGGCCGCCAAAAAGGTCGCCAAACCCGCCGAAGGAGCTAAGTAACCATGAGAGATTATGAGGCTTTGCTTCATCCCCTCATCGATTCGCTCGTCGAGAAGCCCGAATCAATCATGATCCGCGAACTTCCGGGCGGAGACGACAAGGACGTCACCGTCCTCATCGTCGCCGAAGACGACGACACCGCGCGCCTCATCGGCAAACGCGGAGTGGTCGCCAACGCCCTTCGCGAAGTCATTTCGATCGCCGGCAAGGCCGATGACAGCAACCAAAGGATCCACCTCAAGTTCGAAAGCTTTGGCGAAGAAGACAAGGAAAAAGAGGACGACGGGAAGTAATTCCCGCCGTTTCTTTCTCGAATGGAATACGTCCGCCTGGGGAAAATAACCAAGACCTTTGGCCTCGAAGGAGGGGTCAAGTGTTTTTCTTTGACCGATTTCCCCACGGAGCGTTTCCAACCGAGAACGAAACTGTCGCTGCTTGACGAAAGAACGAACCAGCGGAAGGAAGTCACCCTCAAATCCTTCCGGGATTCGGGGCCATTCTATTTTCTGAGCTTCGAAGGAATCGATGACATCTCGGAAGCCGAAAAGCTTCAGGGGTTCTTCGTCGAGATCGAAAAGGGCAAAGCCCCCCTACCCCAAGGCCACTATCGGCTCAACGACCTCCTCGAATGCGAGGTCAAGGACGAAAAAGGGACCCTTCTCGGCAAGGTCAGCGAAGTCTTGGCGTATTCGACCGTCAAAACCCTCCGGGTCCGCCGGGATGGGGCCAAGGATTTCTTCGTCCCCTTCGTCGATGAGTTCATTAAATCGGTCGACATCGAGAAAAAAACGATCGTCATCCATGTGATCGAGGGTCTTTTATGAGAATCACGATCCTCACGCTCTTCCCAGAGATGTTCGAAGGCTTCATGACCAACTCGATCATCAAACGGGCCCTCGCCAAGAATTGCGCCGACATCCAAATCGTCAACATCCGCGACTACACCAAAGACAAATACGGGCGGACCGACACCCCGCCGATCGGCGGAGGGGCCGGCTTGATCGAGAAATGCCAGCCGATCGTTGATGCCATCCGGGCCCACAAAACAACGGAGACCCACACGATTTTGATGGCGGCCCAAGGGGTCGCCTACACCGAGAAGACGGCCCAAGCCTATTCGAAGCTCCCCGACCTCCTCATCGTCTGCGGCCATTACGAAGGGGTCGACGACCGCGTCAATTCCTACGTCGACGAATTGGTGTCAATCGGGGATTTCGTCCTGACCGGAGGCGAGATCCCAGCCATGGCGATCGCCGATTCGGTGATCCGCCTCCTCGACGGGGCCATCGCCTCCGAGAGCCTCGACAAGGAAAGCTTCAACGACGACCTCCTCGAATATCCCCAATACACCGAACCTTACGACTTCGAAGGGCGAAAAGTCCCCGACATCCTCTATTCGGGGAATCACGAAGCTATCGAGAAATGGAGGCGGAAGCAAAGCCTTCTGCTGACGCGGAAGCACCGCCCCGACCTCTTTAAGAAGATCGTTTTGACCAAACAGGACCGAAAACTCATCGACGAAGGTGAGGGCGGAACCCCGAAATGGGAAGAAGACGCCATCGCCAAAGGCCGGAAGTTCATGAAGAAAGGCTGATCGCCCCGCGGGGGCAAAAGAAAAGGGGATGGATCACATCCCCCCCATTCCGGGAAAGCCGCCGGGCGGCATCTTCCCGGATTTTTGATACTGCTTGAGCTGCTTCATCATCTCCTTCGACTGCTCGAATTTCCGGAGGACCCGGTTGATGTCGGCGTTGTTCTTCCCCGATCCCTTGGCGATCCGGGCCTTTTGGCTGAAGCGGAGGCATTCGGGGTGGGCCCGTTCGTACGGGGTCATGGAATTGACGACGGCCTCGAAGCTTTTCATCTCTTTCTCCGCGGATTCCTTCTGCTCATCGGTGAGTTTAGGCATTCCAGGGATGAGGCGGGCGATGGCCCCGAGATTCCCCATTTTCTGAACCTGCTTCATTTGGCGGAGCATATCATCGAGGGTGAATTCGCCCTCCATCATTTTTTTGGCGTCCTTCTCGGCTTGTTTCTCATCGATCTGCTCTTTGGCCTTCTCGACGAGGGTGACGACGTCGCCCATCCCGAGGATCCGATCCGCCATCCGGTCTGGATAGAAGACGTCGAGATCGGTGAGCTTCTCCCCGACTCCGGCGAATTTTATGGGGATCCCGGTGAGGTATTTGATCGACAAAGCGGCGCCCCCGCGGGCATCGCCGTCGAGCTTCGACATGATGATCCCGCTGAGACGGAGATCGGCGTTGAAGGCGTTGGCGACGTTGACCGCGTCTTGGCCCGCCATCGCGTCGACGAGGAGAAGGGTCTCTTCGGGATGGACCTCGGCGGCGATGTCCCGGAGCTCCTTCATGAGGTTCTGATCGATCTGAAGGCGCCCGGCCGTGTCGAGGATGAGGACATCGTAATGGTCGTCGTAGGCTTTCTTGTGGGCTTTTTGGGCGATCGTGACGGGGGTGGCCCCGCTTCCGAGGGAAAAGAAATCGACCCCGACTTGCTCGCTGATCTGCTTCAGCTGATCGAGGGCGGCCGGACGGTAGACGTCGAGGGCGGCCAGGAGAACTCTCTTCCCGAGCTTGTTCTTCTGGAGGAAGGCGAGTTTCCCGGCGCTCGTGGTCTTGCCCGAGCCTTGAAGCCCCACCAGCATGATGGTCGTGGGTTTGTTGGCGGCATAAACGATCCCAGCCTGGTCTTTCCCCAAGAGCTCCTCAATCTCGTCGTGGCAGATCTTGACGAGCATCTGGCTTGGATTGACCTTGGCGTAGACGTCTTGTCCGACGGCCTTTTCCTTCACGTCGTCGACGAAGGATTTGACGACTTTGAAATTGACGTCGGCCTCCAGCAAGGCGACGCGGATCTCCTTCAGCATCTCGTCGATGTTCTTCTCGGTGAGCCTCGACTGGCCCCGCAGCTTCTTAAAGATCGCCCCAAAGCGATCGGTCAATGATTCAAATGCCATCTTCTTGTATCTCCTTGGCGATCTTGGTGAGGGCTTCGAGCCTCTTTCCGGGGTCTTGGATCTTCAAAGCCTCCGCCAGGAGGGCTTTCGTGACCCCGGCCTTCTCGACGAGGCGGAGCTTGGAATCGTATTCCTCCATCTTGTCGATCGAGGTCCGGAGGGCTTCGCTCACGGCGGCCCGCGAGATTTTCGCCTGCTCGGCGATCTCCGACAAAGACAGATCATAGATATAGTAATCGTTGGTGATCTTGGCCTGGGTTTCGGTCAAGAGCTTCTCATAGGCCCCCAAAAGGGCGAAGACCCGTTCCCGGGAGGCCAAACGATCGGTATTCTCGTTCATTTTTTGTCCCCCAAAAGCAAACCGTAAAGATAATTGTCGAGGTCGAACTCCTTGAGGTCTTCCATCGTTTCCCCGAGCCCGATGAAGCGGACCGGGACCCCCAGTTCGTCGCGGATCGAGAGGATGATCCCGCCTTTCGAGGTCCCGTCCATCTTGGTGATGACGATCCCGGTGAGGGGCGTGACTTCCTTGAAGGCCTTGGCCTGAAGGACTCCGTTCTGACCCGTCGTCGCATCGATGATGAGAAAGGATTCGTGGGGGGCCCCGGGGATCTCCTTGGCGAGGACTCGGTTGATCTTCCCGAGCTCCTGCATGAGGTTGGCCTTGGTCTGAAGGCGGCCCGCCGTATCGACGATCATGAGGTCGATTTTGTGCCCGAGGGCGTATTGGGCCCCGTCGTAGGCGACGGAGGCCGGATCGCCGTTGGGTTTTCCGAGGACGATCGGGCAATTCAGGCGGTCGGCCCAGACCTTGAGCTGCTCCAAGGCCCCGGCTCGGAAGGTATCCCCCGCCACCAGCATGACCGATTTCCCTTGGTGAATGTAGCGATAGGCGAGCTTGGCGATCGAGGTCGTCTTCCCCACCCCGTTGACCCCGACGACCAAAAGGACGGTCGGCCCGGCGGGGGCGAATTGGATTTCGTTTTTGATCGTCCCGCCCGCGGTGGCGTAGGAGACGAACATCTCGTCGATCAGCAATTCGTTGATCTTGGCCGGATCGGAGATGTTTTGGGCGTCCGCTTCGGCGAGGAGCTTCCCGATGAGGCGGATCGAAAGATCGACCCCGACGTCGGATTCGACGAGGATCTGCTCCAGCTCCTCGAAGTACTCTTTGTTGACTTCGGCGTAGCGTTTCGAAAGATCGTCGAGGCGGGACGCGAAGGCTTTTCGGCTCTTCTCCATCCCTTTGCCGTAGGAATCGGCCTCCGCGTCTTTCGTCTTGGCGAATTTGGTTTTCAGGAACGAAAAGAATCCCATTATGCTTGTTCTTTCTTCGGGTTTTGGGCCATCTTGGCCAAGGCGTCCGCCGCGGCGGCCGTTTCGGCGGCCTTCTTGTTCTTGCCTTCGCCCCGGCCGAGTTCTTCGTTATCGAAATAGACCGCGGCCACGAAAAGTTTGTCGTGGCTCGGGCCGTCCTCGGAGAGGATCTTGTAGGAGACGCTTTCCTTTTTGTCGGCCTGCATCGCTTCCTGAAGGGTGCTCTTGGGGTTTTGGGCCACCTCGATCCGCCCGGCTTTGATATCGGCCTCAAAGAAGCCCCGGACCATCTTATAGGTGAAATCGAGGCCCTGGTCGAGATAGACCGCCCCGATGAAGGATTCGAAGACGTCCTCGAGGACCGAAGGGGCATCCTCGACGCTCCCCTGGAAGGAAGCCCCGACCCGGATGAACTTCGATAAGCCGAGCCTTCGGCAATAGGAGGCTTCGCTTTGGGTCCGGATGAATTGGGCTTTGAGGATGCTGAGCTCCCCCTGCTCCATGTCGGGGTGATAGGAATAGCAAAGCTCGCTCGTGACCATCCCGATGATGGAATCGCCCAAAAACTCGAGACGTTCGTAATCCTGATGACGGGTCCCTACCATCCCGTTGAAGGAGGAATGGGTGAAGGCCAGCAGGTAAAGCTCCTCGTTGTGGGGGAGGATCTTGAACTGATGATAAAGGGGCGAGAATTCACTCATGGGCGAATCCTTCCCGGATCTTTTCGACGAGGTCGGCCTTGGCCAGTTTGTAAGCCACGTCGATCGCGTGGTAGAAGGCCATGGCGTCGCTGTTGCCGTGGGCCTTGACGACGATCCCGTTGACGCCGATCAGCAAGGCGCCCCCGGTGTTTTTGTAATCCATTGACTTCGACATCTCGTCGAAGCCTTTTTTAGCGAAGAGGTATCCAATCTTGGAAAGGAGATTCCGCTTGAAGGCGGTTTTCATCATTCCCGACATCATTTTCGCGATCCCTTCGTCGGCTTTCAGCATGACGTTGCCGGAGAAGCCGTCGGTGGCGATCACATCGGCCTCGCCGGAAAGGGCTTCCCGGGCTTCGATGTTCCCGCGGAAATCGATCCGCTTGTCTTCTTTGAGGATCTTGGCGGCCTCTTTCCCTTCGGGCGAGCCTTTCCCTTCTTCAGTCCCGTTGGAAAGGACGTAGACCTTCGGCGAAGCGACCCCAAGGACACTTTGAGAGTAAAGGCTTCCCATCAAAGCGAACTGAGCGATTTCTTCGGGCGAGTTCTCATTGGAGGCCCCGACGTCGAGGATCACGACCTTCTTCCCGCTTATTTTGGTCGGGAAGGGGCTGATGAGGGCGGGCCGGGAAACCCCGGGGATTTTCTTAAGGAGGACGGCGGAGGCCGATAAATAAGCCCCGGTCGAACCGCAGGAAACGACCCCGAAGGCCTTCTTGGCCTCGACGAGGCTGATCGCTTTGTACATCGACGATTCCTTGGCCCGGAGGGCATCGAGGGCCCCGGCCGTCATCGGGAGGACGTCGCGGGCGTCCACCACTTCGCCATAGGTATCCGGAATCTCTTCTTTTCGGCCGACCAAAATGAAAGCGGCGTCGGGATGCTCACCCTTGAATTTCGAAACGCCTTCCAAAAGGGTTTTCGGCCCGAGATCCCCGCCCATCATATCAATCGCTAAAGTGATCATATTCGGTTTTCTTTCTTCGATAGTATATCGAACCAGCCTAATAATATCACGCCATAGAGATTCCTTCGGTCTCTTTCATCGCTTCGCCGATGATGAAGGCGAAAGGTTTTTCGTCCGCATGGGCGAGGACGAAGGAAGCATCGTCCCGGGCGAACTCGAACATCTTGAAATCGTCGACGATGTTCACAAACTGGAAATCGGGGAGGCCCGACTGCCTCGTTCCGGCGAGTTGGCCCGGGCCCCGCCTCCGGAGATCCTCCTCGGCGATTTTGAATCCATCCTCGCTTCGCTCGAGGACGCCCAGCTTATCGAGTTCGTCTTCCTCGTCCCCGTCGTAGAGCAGGAAGCATTTGGCGGGGCTTCCGTCACGACCGATCCGACCCCGCAGCTGATGGAGGGAGGACAAAGCGAAGTGCGACGGGTCGTATATCAGCATGAGATTGGCTTCTTTGACGTCGATCCCGACCTCGATCAGCGAAGTCGAGACGAGGATCGGGCAGAGGCCGGTCCTGAAGGCGAGGAGGGAAGCCTCTTTATCTTCGGGGCTCATTTTCCCATGGAGCAAGGCGACTTTGTTGGGGTAGAGCTTTTGGTAACGGGCATAGATGGCTTTGACCGAGGAATCGCCCTTCTCGTCCTCGTTCTCCTCGATCTGAGGGGCGATGACGAAGACCCGGTGATGGGATGAGATCGATGCTTCGATGAGGGGGGCGAGATCTTTGCTCGAACTCCGAACGGTCTTGGTGGCGACGTCCCTTTTCTTGTTCGGGAATTGAGTCAATGAGGAAACGTCGAGGTCCCCGTAAATCGTCAATGAGAGGGTCCGCGGGATCGGAGTGGCACTCATGAGGAGGATGTCGGCATGCTCGCCCTTCGAGGCCAAAAGAGACCGCTGGTTGACCCCAAACTTATGCTGCTCGTCGATGATGGCGAGGCCAAGGTAGGCATAGGCGACGTCTTTGCTGAAAAGGGCGTGGGTCCCGACGATGATGTCGGTGGTCCCATCCTCCAAATCCTCCAAAACGCCGTGGCGTTCGGGTCCGCTCATCCCCCCGACGAGAAGCGAAACCTGGATCTTCGTCCCTTCGTAGATCTTCTTCAGGGTTTCGTAATGCTGGCGGGCCAAGGCGTCGGTCGGAGCCATGAGGGCCGATTGGGCGCTCCGAAGATGATTCGCGTACATGAGGACGGCGGCCACGAGGGTCTTGCCCGTCCCGACGTCGCCTTGAAGAAGGCGGTACATGAGCGAGAGCTTATCCATGTCCTCGAGACATTCCGCAACAGCTTTCTCTTGGTCGGGCGTCAGGCGGTAGGGAAGCGAGGAGACGAAAGCCTTCAGCTTCTCCGCGTCGATCTTCCGTCGCCGATCTTTCTTTAAGGCCTTGTTCTCTCCGCGAATGATCTGGTTCTTGAGGGAAAAAAGCAAAGCCTCTTCGTATTTCAAAACCCTTTGCCCTTGACGAATGTCCTCGGGAGAAGACGGGAAATGGCACCGCCTCAAGGCTTCGCCTCGGGAAATGAAACGGTATTTGTCGCAAAAGACTTTCGGGATGTGGTTATAGACCTTCCCTTCGCACTCCTTCAGGGCCTTCTGGACGAGTTGGTTCCACGAATGGGTTGGATATTCGCTCGGGAGGGAGTAGATGGGCTGAAGGGCGTGCTCGGGGGCAATCCGGCCCTTCTTGATCGAAAGGAGGTTCAAGTCGTGCTTTGTTTTGTCATAGGAGGCTTGGAGGGTGTATTCGTCGTCGTTATTAAGCATCGTCGAAAGGTAGACCCGGTTCCACGCCTCGACGAGGTAATCGTCCCCCCCTTCGCTCCGGAAATAGAATTTGCTGTTGAGGAACCGGGAAAAACGGAGGGTCTTGACGTTGCCGATTATTTTGCCGAAAAGGACGATCTTCTGCTTATCGGCGAGGTGCGCGAGTTGTTCCTTGCTCGAATAGATGTAACTCTCGTAGCGGCGCGGAAGATGCTCCAAAACTTGGAAGTAATTGAAAATGCCCATCTTCTCGAGCAGATAGTTCAACCTTGGGGAGCTCGTTAAGGCCATGGGCATATTTTAGCACGGGGAGAGCGGGCGAAAGTCGGGAAGAAAGGCGAGACGGGATTGCTTCGAAGCCGAAGAGAGGGGGCTTCCTTTGGCCCCGTTTCCGCAGAACATGCAATAAAGCCCCCGGACCGCCCGAATTATTGTTCGCGGGCATGTATCAAAAAGGGGGCTTACCGTCGCAACGCATCAAATCTTTCATGCGCGGACACAAGATGGAGAGACAATCGTCGCGGAACGGGAAGTCGATCCGATAGGCCGCCCCAGGCTCGAGGGCCAAATCGCTTGCGGCGACGGCGGCGGCGTCATTAGCTTTGGTTTCTCGAACCCCGACTTCAACGTCGGAATGGTAGGCGAAACCAAGATAATCGCTTGGCAAAGACGCCACATCGGGGAGACTGGCCGACCCATCCAAAGAAAGCCGCATCGCGAGACCCCCGTTGCAATCGCCTTCCATCGCGACGGGGAAGGAGATCATCCCGGCGGTGCAAACATCCCACATGATCTCCCCCACTTTCCGAACGGTCTTGCAATAAATGGGGACGCTTTCTCCGACGGAGCTGTAATGAACCGAATAATCGAAGGTCCAAAAACAAGAGTTGGACTAAAAGGCGAAAAAGGATGAAGAAAAATTGAAAGCGCATCTTTGCCCTTTGCGTTTGATTCGTACTGTTCATATGCCCATTTGCATATATGTGATTGCAAATCAATTTAGAAAAACAAAAGACACTAAAAAATCGATCGGTTGGACCCGATCGATTTATGTCCTTCAGCCTTAATCGGGCCGAGGTTATTCGACCCCGACGAGGAAACTGTAGATCGGCTGATCGCCCCGCTTGACATCGATGTCGAGCTGATCGCCGAAACGGGATTGGAGATCCTCAAGCGTTTTCTTCTCTTCTTCCACCGTGACGTCTTCGCCGAGCAGGACGGTGAGGATGGCGGAATCCTTCTTAACCATCGAATCGACGAGATCGCTGAGGGCTTCGAATTTGTCCTTCACGCATGAGACGATTTTCTTGTCCTTCATGGCCATGTAGTAATCCTTAGTGATGTGGACGCCTTCGATCTCGGTGTCTTTGATCGCGTAGGTGATGGAGCCGGAATTGACGGTCCGAAGGGCCGCTTTCATGTCGCGGTAAACCTCTTCGGGCTCCAAATCGGAATTGAATTGAAGAAGGCTGACGAGCCCCTGCGGGATCGTTTTGGAGGGGACGACCCGGGCGGTCGTCTGGCTCCCTTCGAGGACGTCGCAGGCCTGGGAAGCCGCCATGACGATATTGGAATTGTTTGGAAAAATAAAGACGTTCTTGGCGTGGGATTTCTTGATCGCGTCGATGAAATCCTGAGTGGATGGGTTCATGGTCTGCCCGCCCGACACGATTTGGCCGACCCCAAGCTCTTTGAAAATCTCGTTGAGCCCTTTGCCAGCCGAAACGGCGATGATGGCGTATTTTTCGAGAGGCTTTTCCTCATCCTTCGGCTTTTCGGGTTCCTTCTTGCCGCGCTTGAGGCTGGCGGCGACATCCGTCGCGAGGAGCCCGTGTTCGATGTTACTGTGCTCTTCCGACATGTTCTCGATCGTGATGGTCACGAACTCGCCGAAGTTTTGGGCGTAGTTCAGCATGTTTCCGGGAGTGAGGGTATGGACGTGGACCTTGACGATATTCTCGTCCCTGACGAGGACGAGGGACTTCCCGCGGCTCGCGAGGAAGGAACGGAATTTCTTCTCGATGAAGACCTTCTTGCCTTCGTTCGGCTCGGCGAGGCGAAGGATGAATTGGGTGCAGTAACCGTAGCCTTCCTCCCCTTCGGTGAGCTTGGCCCCGGCGTACATCGGAACCTCGGCCTGGCTGGGGCTCGATGAAGAGCCGATGTCCGAAAGGCGCTGAACCATTTCGCCGTGGACGGCTTTGTTCATCCCTTCGAGAAGGCGACACAGGCCGGCCCCGCCAGAATCGACGACCCCGACTTCTTTGAGGACCGGGAGCAGATCGGGCGTCCTCTCAAGAGAAGCCATGGCTTCCTTGAGGAGGAAATCCATCGCGTCTTCGATCGAGGTATCTTTGGTTATGTGTTCGTTAAGGGCGGCCGACGATTCGCGGATGACCGTGAGGATCGTCCCTTCGACCGGTTTCATGACGGCTTTGTAGGCCACATCTTTCGCCATCAAAAAAGCGTTGCCGAGGTCGCGGGCCCCGATTTCCTTCTTCCCTTCGAGGGACTTGGCAAAACCCCGGAAGATCTGGCTGGTGATGACGCCGGAGTTGCCCCGCGCTCCCATCAAAAGCCCTTTCGAGAAGGCGAGGGCGAGATCGGATACCGAATCGTCGTTCCGGTTTTGGATCTCTTTGGACCCGCTCGTGACGGTGAGGTTCATGTTCATCCCGGTGTCGCCATCGGGAACGGGGAAAACGTTGAGCTGATCGATCTCCGGGTAATGGTTATAGAGGTTGTTGGCCCCCGATATGTACATTTGCTTGAGCAAATTGGCGTCGATGGTTTTCATGTTATTCGATATCTTTCACGTCGCGCACGAAGACATTGACCTCATTGAATGGGATCTGAAAAGTCTTTTCAAGGACGTACTTAACTTTCTTTTGGACTTCGCTCACAACTTCGGTGATCTTGATGCCATAAGCGACGATGATATAGACGTCTACCTGGTAGCCGTCCTTCTTGCTTTTCGAGGCGTAAATCCCTTTGATGTACTCTTCTTTTTTTAAGAGCTCATTGATGTTTTCGCGGAGGGAATTCTTGTTGGCGAGCCCGACCACTCCATAACACTCGCTCGCGGCGCTTCCGGCGACCGAGGCGATGGCTTCCATGGAGATGGCGATGCCGCCATAGGGGGTTTTGCGATTGATGTTCATAATGAGCCTAAAAAACGAAGGCTAGACGTAAAAACGTCTAGTAGCATTATCTCACTAAAACCCCCTATTGGAAAGTCAACGATTTTGGGTCAAAAAAGCGAGAAGAAAACATCGAATAATCGTTTATGGTTCCCGTAAGTGAAAAGAAGATGGTTTCCGTACGGTTTCTCAATGAGGTCCTCAATGGGTTGGTCAAACTTCACCTTAATCTGGCTCCGGCACAGTTCGGCCTCGGCGAGATTGCCGGCGATCGACCCGGTCAAGACCCGGAACGAAGCAAGGTCGGGCGAGAGTTTGGCCGCCGTGAAAACGTCCTTCCGAAAATCGCCGCGGATCCCAAAGCCCAGGCCCGATTCGAAATGGGTGGCGAGGGCATAGCCCGACAGCATGTCGAGGGGGCAGGTGCAATGGGCGTAGACGGCTTCGCGGCTCGACGGGTCGATCCGGGCGGGATTGGCCATGAAGACCGACTGCCCGGTCAAAGCTTTCATCATGCGCATCGTGAGGAGAGACGGGACGTCGCCCTCGCATCCGGCAACGATCCCATCGCGGTTAAGGATCGAGAAGGCCAGGCAACTGGTCTGCTGAATCTTCTTCACGAGGTCGAAGCAGCGAAGGGTGAAACCCGAAAGACGATAGGTTTCGCAAAGGGCTCTCAAAGCCCCGTGGATATAAAACGACTCGCGCAAATCATCGGCCCGACGGGTCTTTTTCAACATCTCATTGAAGGTTTTCTCGTCGGCGATCTTGTGGAGCTCGATGGCCTGCAGGAGCTCGCGGATCGAGATGTCGACGAGTTCGATCCCAAATTTCTTCTGGACGGCTTTGTAATCGACGTCGGAGGCGATGAGCCAATCGCTGGGCTTCCCGATGACCCCGAGGCGGACGCCCTGAAGGGAAAGTTTGGCTTCCTGGGCCCGAGCGAAGAAGGCGATTTCGGCGTGGATCGCCTCCGGAGTCCCTTGGATCAAATGGCCTTCGAGGCCTTTTTGGCGAAGAAACGAAAGGATCTCGAGCGAGGCGGCCAGGGAGTTGCGGCTCCCTTGGACCAGAAGGTAATACGGCCCGGGATATCGTTCGTAGAGATCTTTGAAGTAGATTTCGCTCCCGCCCGTCTCGATGAAGAAAAGGGTGAGGATCCCTTTCAAGGGTTTGACGAAGGCGAATTCGTCCGCGGGATCGATCGAGCGGAGAAAGGCCGCCTCCTCGCGAACGAGGGCGGGATCTTGGCCCGACATGACCGAGCGGAGTTTGATCAAACCGATTTTTCTCATTGATTGATATTATGAAGCAAACGGAGGCTGTTTCAAACCCTGGGGGATTGGCTTCGTTGTTCGAGGGGCGGTCCTTCCTTATGCCGTATCAAACGGCGGAGGGGGCCGAAGGATAAAACGAAACGACCATTCGTAAAGAAAAAGGGGGTCGATTTGACCCCCTATAAAAGAAAAAGCCCGGCAGCGCGCTATTCTTTCCCAATGAAGGGATACCTTCGCCACTGCGGTGCTTAACTTCCGTGTTCGGTATGGGAACGGGTGTGCCCACCGCGCCATCGCCACCAGACTTTTTCTCAAGACTTGACTCTATGTTCCTTGAAAACCGGATTTACATTAACATGTCCTTAGCAAATTGTTATTAATATGCGCCTGACTTAGCTTACTCTTCTCCTTGCGGAGAATTTTTAGTGAAATTAAGTCCTCGAGCTATTAGTATCAGTCAGCTCAACGCCTTACAGCGCTTACACTTCTGACCTATCAACCTCCTAACATTGGAGGGCTCTTACTTCTTTCGAATGGGAAATCTAATCTTATGGTTGGCTTCACGCTTATATGCTTTCAGCGTTTATCCTTTCCAAAGGTGGCTACCCAGCCATGCCACTGGCGTGACAA